>Ga0179587_10000876_pt1 | contig 13152 bp, 11 predicted proteins | sample CZODoug2_1_08_16_FD_185932 | JGI IMG/M metagenome (GOLD analysis project Ga0179587, IMG submission 185932) | Vadose zone soil fungal communities from Angelo Coast Range Reserve, California, USA - CZODoug2_1_08_16fungal | ecosystem: Environmental > Terrestrial > Soil > Vadose zone | place: USA...
AATTCTCATCGTTATAAGAATCGAATTGCATGACGGGATCGAGTGACGGCAGGCGATATCGGACATTTCTCGGTGATTCATCGTTGGCGTCGATTATTTGTTGGTATCGTAGATTCTGCACTTTGGCGCCCACCCGTCGGAATGGCCGCACAAGCGGCCATGTCTGCCGCAATCAGTCCGCGCAACGGCAACAGAGTTGGGGCGGCCGGCATTTGGATAGAATTAGATCGCCGTCCCGCTTGTTATTTTTGCCAGTGAAAGGTATTTTATATACATTCCATTTGCAGCAGCAAGGGTGGACTTTGGTACGTTGGACATACTGGAATAGTTCCCGGTGACCCGTCGCCTATGTTATGCGCTGGATTTGGTAAACGACGCAGCGCTGATTCGAGAGTATTGCCGGATGCACGAGCCAGGTTCAGTCTGGCCGGCCGTGATCGAGCACATTCGTGTCCAGGGCGTTGAGACCATGCAGATTTGGCAGCAACGCGATCGCCTATTCATGATTATCGACGCTACCGATGACTATCCGCGATACGACGCGTCGCAAATCGGTCAGCAGGAGAACGATCGGTGGGAAGCGTATATGGCGAAGTTTCAGCGTCCATTGCCGTGCGCCGCGCCTGGCGAGAAGTGGAAAACCTTGCGATGCATCTTCTCGCTCGCCGATCACAAGGGGCTGTCTAAGTCGTGACCCAATTGCTGCCGACCAGGCCCATTGGAAGTACAACACTCAGCGTTACAGAATTGGGCTTTGGCGCCGCATCGCTCGGCAATCTTTACCGAATCGTCAGCGATGGTGACGCTAAGGATGCTTTGAGTGCAGCCATCGATGCAGGGATCGGCTATTTCGACACGGCGCCATATTACGGATTGGGACTCAGTGAGCGGCGCGTGGGCGATGCGTTGCGAGGCCATGCCGGCGCAGTTCTATCGACGAAGGTCGGTCGGCTATTGAAGGCCAACGTGAACATTCACGGATGCGCCGAGCGGTATGGATTTTGCTCGCCCATGCCGTTCGAACCCGAATTTGACTATACCTTTGATGGAGTGATGACTTCGTGGGAGGCAAGCCGACAGCGGCTCGGCATGGCCCGCATCGACATACTGTATGTCCACGACATTGGCCAATTGACCCACGGCGATCGCCACGACATGACCTTTCGCCAGCTGACCGACGGCGGGGGCTTTCGCGCGCTGGAGCAACTGCGCATCGCAGGCGCAATCAAGGCATTTGGGCTCGGTGTCAATGAGACTGCAATCTGTCTCGACGCGATGAAGCATGCGCACCTGGACGTAATCCTCCTCGCGGGTCGTTATACCCTCCTTGAGCAAAATGCGCTGGATGTATTGCTGCCAGCGTGCAGGAGTTCGGGTACCTCAATCGTTGTCGGCGGACCTTATAACTCCGGCATCTTGGCGACAGGTACTCGGCACAGCGGAGTGCTGCATTATGACTATGGAATCGCGCCGCAGGCCGTCGTTGATCGGGTTCAACACCTTGAGGCACATTGCGAGCGCTACGGGATACCCTTGGCGGCGGCGGCCCTTCAATTTCCTTTGGCCCATCCGCAAGTGGCGAGCGTCATTCCAGGTCTCCACAGCGCTCTGCAGATTGAGCGGACACTAGACCTATACAACACGAGCATTCCCAGTGACTTCTGGTACGACCTAAAGAACGGGGGCCTTCTGCATTCCGACGCTCCGGTTCCAGCGGCCAGTGGCACCGACCGGCGGCCCGAACTCGACGAAGCAGGCACAACAGGTCCCTCGACATGACGAACAAGCGCCTCGCAGGTAAAACCGCAGTCGTAACCGCAGCGGGGCAGGGGATCGGGCGCGCAACGGCAGAATTGTTTGCTTCGGAGGGCGCCACGGTTCTGGCAACCGACATCAATATGGATTTGCTCGCGGACATTGCCGGGTGCCGAAGCCGCCACCTCGATGTGAGAGACCGGTCGGAGATGGCTGATGCCATTTCAGAGGCCGGCCCCATCGACGTGCTGGTCAACTGCGCAGGCTACGTGCATTCCGGCACAATCCTCGAATGCGACGAATTGGCCTGGAATTTTTCGTGGAATGTCAACGTAACCGCCATGTATCGGCTGATTGGCGCCGCCCTGCCTGGAATGATCGAGCGCCGCCGAGGGTCGATCATCAACATGTCGTCCGTTGCCGGATCGATCAAAGGGGTACCTAACCGCTTCGTCTACGGCGTAACGAAGGCCGCAGTCGTTGGGCTGACCAAATCCATTGCGGCAGACTTTATTACAAAAGGCATCCGATGCAATGCGATATGCCCGGGAACTGTGGATACTCCGTCCCTGCACGACCGCCTCCGGGCCACCGGTGATTATGCGAGCGCGTGGACCGCGTTTACCGCAAGGCAACCGATGAGACGACTGGGGCGACCCGACGAGATAGCTTCGCTGGCTCTCTATCTAGCATCCGACGAATCAAGCTTTGTAACTGGACAATGCCACATCATTGACGGCGGTTGGTCCAATTGAAACAAGACACTAACAGTAGGTACACCCCCGGGAGTGGGTATGGGCCAAAGACCTCCGGTCTATTCGGCAATTGCAATCAGCGGCCTCTCGGGCACTTTGGCCTCCATGGGGAAGACTAGTCGGTAAGAGCTGCACATCCACCCTGAATGATCAGCAGTCACTGTAAATCTTCTCTACGGACAAACGCCTTTAGAGTCACGTGCGGCCCCCGACCCAATGGAGAGACCATGTAGGCTCCGACAGTAGCCGGCACGATGAACGTTTCGGCATAGTGCACGACGAAAGGCGGAAATTCTTTATCTGGGCTTTCGACGACGCAGGCTTCCCCGCTAACAAGGTTGAGTACATTGACGGTACTGCACGTGTCATGGGCAACGGTCATGTCAAACCAGTGGCGGCGGGTTTCGATGAACTGCAGCCCATGCAGGCCCGTACGCTCCTCGCGCCAGCCTTTGCCATCGGCAACGGGAGCCACAGCGTTGACAAGTTCGCGCCTTGTCCATTCTGTGTCGCGTTCCCAGGCGATGTTGGCGAGGCCATGATCGATATGAATGGGCCGCGGCTTGCCGTCAAGCCCCATCCGACCCCAGTCCCAGAGTTTGAAGGTGAAGATGTAGGGCGTGGCGCTGATCTCCAGCACGACGATGCCCGCGCCGGAACAGTGTACCGTGCCGCCTGGAATCAGGAGGTGATCGTGAGCCCGGACCGGCCATTGGTTGATATAGGATTCAGCTGGGAACGGCCCCCCTCCGGAAAGTTGAGCAGTCCGAAGATCGGTGGCCATGGCTTCTCTATCGATACCTGATTTCAAGCCGAGGTATACGGTGGCATCGGAAGCGGCCGCCAATACATAGTAGCTTTCGTCCTGAGTATAAGTGACCGCAAATTTATCGCGAATATAGGCGGTGCGCGGGTGCACTTGTAAAGAGAGATTGCCGCCGCCCATCGTGTCGAGCAGATCGAACCGGATCGGGAATTCTGCCCCGAAGCGCGTGACGATATCCTCTCCCAACAAGTGTTCGGGCTCCATGAGGACGGCGTCAATAGCCGGGGCTTCGAACACTTGGTCGCCGAAGCCCAAGAGCATGCTGTTTTCTTCTGGTACGCAGTCGAAGCACCATGCGTAGTTGGTGGGAGTTTCCGGTAAGCCGAATGTTTGGCGCATCCACTGTCCGCCCCATGGGCCCGGATCGAAGAACGGCCTTACGCGAAATGGCTGTCTGGCAATTGTGTTGAGCGCCGCGCGATAGTCAACGCCCGACACCATACGGGGTTGTGTGGGTTCGTTGCCATCAATTATCCAGTCAATGCGCGGCATCAGCTGCGTCTTCAGTCGGTCGGCAGATCGCCAATCGACGAAGAATGCTCGCTTGTAAAGGGCGGCCGGGCTGTCGCGTCGCGCTTGCGTGCCCAGATTAAACGCCTTTCCTTTACGGAAACGTAATTGCAGCGGCCAGCGAGCCATGTTGACATAAATGTTTTGGGCAGCATCCGGGCAAATGATGGATGCACCCGTCCCGACCACCAGAGAGAGGCCTGGCAACGCGGCCTGCGCTTGCGCGATGGCTAACCCATGCGGGTCGAGAAAGTCGGCAATTTCCACCCGGTTCAGTTTGCCGAAAACGGGATCGTCTCCGAGATATGGTCTGAGCATGGAGTCGATTGCGTCGGGGGAGCGAAAGAATGTCTCGACATCGATGATCCGGTCGGGCCTAAGGCCACCGCTGAGGGCCTCGATGACTTCGGCTTTGTCAGCGCCGGGATAGAGTTCCACGATAATTCGCCCGGTCGCGCGCCCGATCAAGGCGGCGCAAATCGCCTCCCAGCCTCGAAAGGTATCGCCCGCGACGGGTGTGATCGGATTACGGTCGTAGTTTGGACAGCTCACAGGCATTCCTGCAGCAAGGGCCACGCGCCGATGAGCGCCGCGTCAGGGCCCAGTTTCGCCTTACGGAGTTCCGGTTTTCCCCACCAGGTGAAGGCATGACGGTCGATATAAGCGCTGACGGCGGGAATGATTTGCTCGGCGGAAGCCATTACCCCGCCGCCGAGAACTACGACACTGGGATCATAGGCGTGAATCAGGCCCACGATCCCAGCGCTCCAAACGTTCAGGCAATGATCGCGTACCTCGGTCATGAAGGAGTCGCCGGCGGCGCTGCGCCGGAACACTGTTGCGAAATCAAGTTGCGACGGCAGCGGCAGGTTGTCTTGGCGATCGGCATGGAGTTCTTGCGCGATGGCAACCAATGCCCAAGTCGAAGCCTCCGCCTCGACGCAGCCGATTGCACCGCAGATACATAGACGCCCGTCGAAGCGAACGGGAATATGGCCCCCGAGGCATCCCGCCTGAAAATGCGCACCGCGTAACACGGCGCCATGGATCATCACGGCACTCCCTACGCCGGTACCGAGCATCACGATCACCACGTCAAGGCAATTGCGCGCCGCGCCGGCCGCGCACTCGCCCAGTAATGCCATGCGGGCGTCGTTCTCCATGACCAGGCGTAGACCGAACCGCTCTTTCGCCCATCCGGCGAGATCGATGTCCGGCGCATCCTCGAACTTGCCGTGTGGGGTGGATAGCACCTTGCCGTCGCGCGTCACTATGCCGGGAAACGAGATGGCGACGGCGCAACAGTCTCCATGCCGTGCAAGATCTGCGACCTGACGCTCGAGTACCTGCAACAGCGGTGCCAGCGGTGACCTTGGAGAAATGGGATGGTCAAACACGCGCAAGATGCCTTCGTGGCCAATCAGTCCGCAACGCAGATGTGAGCCGCCAACATCAATGGCTATAGCGCGAAGAGAAGTACAGGACAGTTCCGTGTCGTCAAGTCCTCTCGTAATGGATGTCACGACTGGGGATTCGATGGTTCGATGACGCCATGTCCGACTTCGCGCCCGTTGGTTGTCACCGGCCAGAACAGTCCCGGCATGCGGAAGGCACGAGCCCGGCGTCCGATCTCCGCCAGATCGGGCGCGATGATGCCGCTCAGTCCGTAATTAAAGACCATGCGGCCGGGCTGGATGCGTGGAAAGTTGGTGTCCCAGTAATTTGATACGGGCCAAGCCAGCAGCGCCGGGTTCTTCGCACGCTCCACGTGATCCATCGGCGCCCGGAAATTGAAGCCGCCGATCTGGACCATCGGCGCTTCATCCACAAACAGGGCAACGCCACCTAGACTATCCCACATGGCTGCATAGTTTTCGGCAGTTACCCAGTTGCGGCACGAACCCGCGAGCTGGTCTTCATCCAGCTTTATCGCTATGCCCGCAGAATCGAAGGCGGCTTCCCACCCCGCATTGAGCGCGACCGAAAAACCGTAATAGACGCTTTGCGGCGCGGGATCAGGCAGTAGCTCGATCTCGGCCCGCAGACGGATTACCGGGTCGCCTGCATCGAGACGCAAGGTCTCCCTCACGTACAGTACGCCCGGTGCCTGCAATTCCCGGACAACACGGAAACTGCCTTCATCGACCTTAACGGCGCAACTCAGCACCTTGGTCGCACGATCGTGAACCGGCTGCCAGGGCACCCAGCATGGCCGGTCGTATTTTTCACGTGCCAAGTCGCGCTTGTAGAAGGCCGAGCGCTCACCATCGACCAAAGCGTCGGGTCGTTCGCGGACAAAGGTGAAAAAGCCAACGCCTTCGGAAGCCAACAACTCGCGTTTCTGCGTCTTGTCAAAGAGCGAAATTACCCTCCCGGTTGTCGGCTGGTATGTCAGCTTGTAGTAGCGGTTGTCCACCGTGGCCTCATCCGACACCACCTCGGAGAACGTGACGAAATTCTGCGTGCGAATATGCGACACGTTGTCTGACGAGCTATGCACAATCCGGTCGGAATTGGCGTTTCCCGTCTGGAGTCTCGAGGCCGACCGCACGACCCACGACGAAGGCGAGAGGCTAGCGATGGCCTTTTGCGAAGTCATGACCGGATCGTAGGCAACCCAGGGCCGGTTGTTGTAAGAGATGCGGCTGGCCCGATAGGTCCTTTCATCGGCATGGAACGGAATGGCGAAGGCTCCGTCGCGCGCGGGTAGCGCGACATCGACCGCCGCGTCCGATGCATTAACGATCAGTACGCGGTCACCGCCGCGATCCTCGGTCGGATTGCCTGCGAGATTATCCAGGGCGCTCATCAAGGCGAAGCTGACCAGTTCGTACCCCTCATGCGCCAGCGCTTGCTTCAACAACTCCGTCGTCTGAGCCTGCGGATGCGAGTGGTGCGAGTCGTAGTAGCCAAAGGTGTGCTCGTCATAGAGATCAATGGCATCGGCGGCCCGCGCCAGAGCGCGCTGTTCGCTTTCGGTCTTCGCCAGGAGCGCCGCCGCCTGCATCAGTGGCTTTGCGCGGCGGCTCAGTCCGGTGGCAATTGGCGCGCTTGCGCAGCCGAAGTTCCAGAAATCAGTCCAGTCACCGCGCAATACCGGCAAGTCGCGATCGTCGATCCGTGCCGCCCGCTGGCGGACGTCGCCCAGCGTAGCGTAACGGATCGATGGACGACCCTGCTCGCGGTTCCAACGTTCGATCAGGCCCGGCATGAAGGGATTAGGCGGCGCGTTGTCCCACATGACCGGTGAACAGGTCGAGCTCAGGACGATGAAATCGTGCGGATAGGCCTGACTTTGCAGAAACGCTTCGTATTCAGTCCAACCTTCCTTCATGCGCCCGACGGAGTCGTCCCAGGCGTATAAAAGCTGATCGAACATCGTGTAATGATTGCCGTTCAGCACGCGCAGATGTCGCCCTGACGGCGCTTCCCACAGGAAGAGACCAGGCCGCGGCTTGGCAGCCCTTCCTAAGTGAATATTCGTTGCCATAACGAAGAAATCGACACCGTGGTCAAGCAGCTCGTCGGCTAGCCGCCAGGGAACACCCGTGACGTCGAACTGGCATGCCACCTGTATCGGCAGACCGCAGACGGCCTCCAGTCTGCGCTTGCCATCGAGCAGGCGCCTCAGACTCGCCGCGTCGGCAAGCGCGGTCGTATGCCAGCGCAAGGCGGTCAGCCCGATACGACCGGTCCGACACAGCGCAAAGAACCTGTCGATCAGAGATTGCGGCGACCGGTCGATCCAACGCAGCACGGGTTCGGTCGCCTCGCACGTCCATTTTGGGGCAGCTCCCGCGTCAACATCGCTGACCGTCTCCTCAAGCCAGGTGACGACCTGCGTCAGGTACTCCTGCTGCAACTCCCAAAGGATGGGCTGCGAATGCGTGTAGCCGACATCCAGATGGCTGTGATGGACAACGAGAATTTCATCGATCATAGGGCAATACGACTCTGAAGGCCCGGTGGCCTAAATTGGCCGAGCCGCCGTGAAAAAATGTGACATTGGGCGATCACAAAGACTGACCTGTGCATATCGCATTGCATCTGATTCCTTTTACGACAAAATCCGCCGCGGACCTCGTTAGCCCGACAACGGATCCGCGAAGGGTCGCATCCGCCTTCAACGATCGGCCGACTTCGCTCTACAGGACGATCCCGTCGCGTTCCCGAAGGGATCGCCTACGCGCTGCCCGTTGAGTTCAAATCCACAATTTGCAGCGGTGTCGAAATGGGCAACGAATATGCTCAATCACGCTGAACCCCAATCACGCATCCGGCAACCCTCTTGAATTGGCGCAGCCTTGCTGACAAGGCCGAACACGAAACATGTCTGACGACTCACGGGCGCGCTAGCTTCCAGTCTCGTTAACTTATAAAATACCTTTCATACGCAAAAATAACAAGAGCTAGTCATTGTGCCAAAGTGTGTGTGCGTTCGCTTCGTCGAGCCTTTGAAATTGCCTTCGCGAGAAATCCCTCGCTTCGACCGAGTTTATCTGCCTAGCTGCGAGAGAAGCTTGCGAAACACAAGGGTTGCGCTACATCTCGGGGGTCCCGACATGCTCGTCGGCGACCGCCATGTCTCTCGGGTGGGGGGCAATTCGTCGCTCAGTTCGGCTTGGTCCAGCGAAGTCAGCGTTTTATGGTTTTCGGATTGGAGCAGGGGCCGAATGGCTTATATATCGCTCATCCCCTCCACGCGCGTCAAGCGATCAAAGCCTCGTATATGTTGAGAAAGGCAACCGATCAACCCTTGCCGCCAGACTGCATACCGGGTGTTCATCGCTGCGTGTCGTTTGCTAGACTGCCGCTGTGAAATCCATGGGTACACGCGCCGATGGCGCGCGCCTTGAGCGCATGAAAGCATCTCCCTTATGGGCGGGCGATCGCTTTCAAAACGTGCATCCGGTGCTGCCGAATCTGCGCGATCCGACCGTGCCCATGCCGTCGCTCAAGGATTTTATGTGCGGCGGCGAACGGCGCGTACCACGGGGCCCGTTGCCGTCGATGAGTCCGCTCGACGTGTGGGCTAAGAAACCGCAGAGCGGTTTGCGAGTCACCTGGCTCGGACACTCCACGATGTTGATCGAGATCGACGGCGTACGCATTCTGACCGACCCGGTGTGGGGACCGCGTGCGTCTCCCTCCGCGCTCGTCGGACCGAAACGTTTTCAACCCGTGCCCATATCGCTTCGCGAGATGCCGCCGGTCGATGTTGTGGTGGTCTCGCACGATCACTACGATCATCTCGACTACCCAACCATTCGTGCCCTCGCCAAGATCAGCGTGCCGTTCGTCACATCACTCGGTGTCGGGGCGCATCTGGAATATTGGGGTGTACAGACCGAACGCATCACTGAACTCGATTGGTGGGAGTCGTTTACGTTGCCGAACACGGGTGTTGTGTTGACAGCCGCGCCGTCGCAACATTTCTCCGGACGCGGGCTGAAGGGTCGCAATTCAACACTGTGGTCATCGCTTGCGATTCGCTCGCCAAGACACTCCGTGTTCTTCAGTGGAGACACGGGTTTGACCACAGAGTATCGATCTATTCGCGAACGATTTGGACCGTTCGATGTCGTGATGCTGGAAGTCGGCGCCTTCTATCCTGCCTGGGGCGACATTCACTTAGGGCCCGACAATGCCCTTAAAGCGCACGCCATGCTCGGCGGGGTATTCATGCCTGTGCACTGGGGTACGTTTGCATTGGCCATGCATGCTTGGGATCAACCGGCGGAGAGATTGCTGGAACTCGCGCCCCACACGGGTGCGCAATTGCTCATGCCGTTACTCGGTCAACCGGTGGAGCCGGCGCATGCGGAGATCGTGAAACCTTGGTGGCGTGAAGTAGAAAACGCCCTAGTCAAGCCCACACCGGAATCGGAGGGTGAAATCACATTGCCCGCGTCGGTACCCTGGCCGCTGGATTAACCCCCGAACTCGCTGCCGGCCGGATGGAGAGAAAGCGCCATGCACGATGAGCGAACTGCGATACCTGGCGGCACAGCGGTGCGGGTCGGCCGTCGATTCAAGGTGCCAGTCGTGGCGGCCCTTGTTTAGCTCGCTTTCGCTTCTGCGTCGCGCTTTCGGAAGGTGGCTTCTCCAGCGTCGGACACCTCGACCCACTTCCGGTCAGGCGAGGCCTCGGCGTCGTAGTTGTCGTGCCAGTTCCACCACTTGTACGGCGGGGTCTGGGGGTAACCGTCTGGCGAGTCCTCCCATGTCTCCTGACGGCCGAGCGGGGTGATGTCGAGGTAGCTCCAAGGGGTCCCCATCGCCTCGTCGCCGCGGCCGTTGATGAGGTATGTGCGGAACACCCGCTCGCCGTCGCGCACGAACACGTTGTGGCCGTGCCATTCATCGACGCCGAAGTCCTTGTCGAAGCTGTCGGTGATGGTGTACCAGGGCATCTCCCAGCCCATCCGCGCCTTCAGGCGCGCGATGTCCACCTGCGGCGCGCGTGAGGCGTAGGCGAGGGTGGTGTCGCGGGCGTTCAAATGGGCCAGGTGGGCGACCTGATCGGCGCCCAGGGAGCAGCCGCGGCAGGCGTGATCGGGCCAGCCGAACACCCCGGGCTCGAAGAAGGCGCGATAGACGATCAACTGACGGCGGCGCCCGAACAAATCGAGCAGGCTAACCTTGCCCTTCGGTCCGTCGAACTCGTACTTCTTGTCCACAGCCAACCAAGGCATCCGCCGGCGTTCGGCGGCCAGCGCATCACGGGAGCGGGTCAAGGCCTTCTCCTTCACGAGGAGCTGCTGGCGCGCAGCCTCCCACTCCTGCTGCGACACGATCGGGGGTGTGTTCATCGCGAGATGCGTTTTCCCGTGTTCCTTGTTTCTCTCTTTGCTTGTTGCCATCTTATTTCTCCTTTGTTTTCTGAAACAGACCGAGACGATTCGTTCTGAAAAATTTTCTGAACTTGCCGATGCACACCGCGAGAATTCCTCCCGTGGATCCGGCTCCGGCGACTAGTACTGCTGTGCTTGCGATGCATGCTGGGCACATATGTCCCTCCTCTGAACTTCTAAACCGAGTGCATGGTGGTCATGTACAAATACTAATGCAGGTATCGAACGGCCAGGGAGTGACAAGTGTGGCGGGATTCCGTCACGGATCTCGGCATCACATGTTCACGCGGTCGTGAAGGCAATGACCGAGGACGGTGTGCATCTCATATCCGCAAGTCGATGCTCCGTGGATGGCGCCGGGAGCTCGCTCGCTTTTTATGCGCACATGCTCGTGTGATGAGTTTGCAATCGCTCACTTGCCGGCGCGCGCCGCCAGGTGTGCGGGATAACGGTCCCCTTGCACTGTGATGCGCGCCAGGGCGTCACCGATCTCGCGCAGGTCACTGGCGGTGAGTTCGATTGCGGCAGCACGCACGTTCTCCTTCAGGCGATGCAGCTTCGTGGTGCCCGGGATCGGCACGATCCACGACTTTTGGGCCAGCAGCCACGCCAGCGAGATCTGGGCCGGGGTCGCCCGCTTGGTTTCTGCGATTGTTCCCAACAACTCAACCAACCCCTGGTTCGCCTTGCGCGCTTCCGGTGAGAAGCGGGGCACGATGTTGCGGAAATCGTCTTTGGCGAAAGACGTGTTCTCGTCGATCTTGCCGGTCAAGAAACCTCTGCCGAGAGGACTGAAGGCAACGAACCCAATTCCCAACTCCTCGCACGTTGGCAGCACTTCCGCCTCAGGCTCTCGCCACCACAGCGAATACTCGCTCTGGAGCGCGGTCACGGGCTGCACCGCGTGTGCCCGGCGGATCGACTGGGCACCGGCCTCCGAAAGGCCGAAGTGCTTTACCTTGCCCTCTCGGATTAAATCCTTCACCGTCCCGGCCACATCCTCCATTCGCACGTTCGGGTCTACGCGGTGCTGATAAAAGAGGTCGATCCGGTCGGTCTTGAGCCGCTTGAGCGAGGCGTCGGCGACTTCTCGGATTCGTTCCGGCCGGCTATCCATGCCGGCGGTGGGATCCCCATTCTTGAAGCCGAACTTCGTTGCAATCACCACCTGATCGCGAATGGGCGCTAGCGCCTCGCCAACCAGTTCCTCATTCGTGAAGGGGCCATAAGCCTCGGCCGTGTCAAAGAAAGTCACGCCGCTCGCGAATGCGTCCCGGATGAGCGCGATCGCCTCCTGCTTAGCCAGGCCGGGGCCATAGGCAAAGTTCAATCCCATACAGCCGAAACCGATGGCTGAGACTTCAATGCCGCTCGTTCCAAGTTTGCGGTGCATCGCGTTTCTCCTTTGAGGTAGGTAAATCGGACGGTCTCGTCACGCTCCCAACTTATCAGGTGCGCCATGCGCTGATTAGGTGGCAGAATGCGCATATGTATATGAGCTGGATTCATGAATGCGGCATGACCTGAACGATCTAATGGCCTTCGTCGCGGTCGCGCGCGAACGAAGCTTTACCCGGGCGGCCGCAAAACTCGGCGTCTCTCAATCGGCGCTGAGTCACACGATCCGCAGACTGGAGGAACGAATTGGCCTGCGGTTGCTGACCCGTACTACCCGCAGCGTGTCTGCCACGCAGGCGGGGGACCGCCTCGTGCAGACAGTCGGACCACGATTCGCGGAAATCGATGCCGAAGTCGCGGCGTTGAGCGAGCTGCGAGATAAGCCCGCCGGCACCATCCGCGTCAGCGCGGGGGAGCATGCAGCGAACGCGACTCTCTGGCCTGTGTTCGCGCGGATCTTGCCGAACTATCCCGACATCAAGGTCGAAATCTCGGTCGACTATGGCCTGACCGATATCGTCGCGGAGCGCTACGACGCCGGCGTCCGGCTGGGTGAACAGGTCGCGAAAGGTATGATCGCCGTGCGGATCGGACCGGACATACGCATGGCCGTTGTCGGGTCACGATCCTATTTCGACAGGCGGAAGCGGCCGCAGACGCCGCGCGATCTGCCCGCTCACGACTGCATCAACCTGCGCCTTCCCACCTACGGCGGGTTGTACACGTGGGAGTTCGAGAAGGCCGGTCGCGAGGTGAAGGTGCACGTTGAAGGGCAGCTCGTCTTCAACAATATAGCTCTGCGATTGAACGCGGCATTGGCCGGGCTTGGCCTCGCGTATCTGCCGGAAGATCAGGTGCAAGCTGATATCGCGGCGGGGCGGCTCGTGCGGGTCTTGGCTGACTGGTGTCCGCCGTTCTCCGGCTACCACCTCTACTACCCGAGCCGCCGCCAGTCCTCACCTGCCTTCGCTCTATTGGTCGACGCGCTGCGTTATCGGAGCTAATGCTGCGTCGAGGACGACGGTCGGGGGCAGTCGGATGGTCCTTGACAAGC
>Ga0179587_10000878_pt1 | contig 13144 bp, 9 predicted proteins | sample CZODoug2_1_08_16_FD_185932 | JGI IMG/M metagenome (GOLD analysis project Ga0179587, IMG submission 185932) | Vadose zone soil fungal communities from Angelo Coast Range Reserve, California, USA - CZODoug2_1_08_16fungal | ecosystem: Environmental > Terrestrial > Soil > Vadose zone | place: USA...
TTAATCCTTTCCTGCAGGAATCCGAAGAACGTCTACCGCCAAGATTTGAAACTCACAGGATTCTATTACGGGTGACTCATATTATTGGGGAGAGCTCGTTTGTTTGGTAACTGCGATGCGCCAAACTGTGAAAATAGATCTGACGCAGCGAAGCTGGATATCCCAAAATCGTTGTTCCGCCCGTGAGAGCCTTGATGATAAAAGCCGGATCCCGGCGAGCCTGATGCGATCACGGAATCTCTTCCTTGGATCACCCTCCTGCCATTGATGTACGCAGTGATGACATTTCCCACGGCTGTGCCAGTAATGACATCTCCGTTTTGACAACCGGCGCTTGGACGGTGCAATTCGGCGATCGGACCGTAAAATCATCCGGCGGACCATTCGCGCGTCCCATCTAGATATACGAGTCTTTCGAGGGCGTGCCAACTCTGCAGTTAATGTTGTAAGTTCTACTCAAGTTTTTGGCTAAAGTGCCTCGAAGCCTAATTTCGACCTCGTCTTAATCACTGTCGGTGCCGGAAGCCCCGTCCCACAACGCTACAATCTGCACGAATTGATCGCTGTCCCAATCCCCACTCACAAGCGCTTCCGAATCCAGGTAGTGCGGACGAATTGCCCCCGGCTGGGTTCCAGTTGCCAGGCCGGAAGCACTCTTTACGTTCGACCCATTCGCCCCCGGACACAGAGTCGGATCGCTAAAAGTCGCACCGTTTACCCAATTGTGGTTTTCTGAGATTACGTCCTCAGTCAGCGGGAAACTGGTCGTATCTAGTCTCCTCGACGCCGGGCGATATTGCGGCTCCGAAAGTTGAAAAAGACTGGACAGACAGAGATTAAGTCGCAAGTGTCGCCTGCCGGTCCACCATGCGAATCCGCTGCCAACGACGAGCGGTAGCGCCAAAAGTGCGACCCAATATGGCTCATCAATAATCCACGGTTCCGCGGGGAAAGAGCTGAACAGTATCCTAATCGGAGCGCCACGACCTTACCCTATGCCTGCCGAGTTAACAGTCGATCGAGGTGTGGTTGGTTGTCCAGCCCAAATTCGCAATCAACAAATTGCAGGATGGCGCAGCTTTCGGCCTTTGGTTCAATTTGATGTTGATTCAAGAGGGCCGTTTCCACAATTGCCAGGGCGCGGTTCCCCTGCTGTAGAGCTCATCAAGCTCCTGTTTCTCCTTGAACGTGTCCATGCTCTTCCAAAACCCTCTGTAGGCATGACCCATTAGTTGCCCGGCGGCAATCAACCTTCCAAACGGTTCATGCACAAGTTCCTCTCCGGCCTTTATGTAATCGAAAATGGACCGCTTGAATACGAAATAACCCCCATTGATCCACATGTCGGATTCGCCAGAGGTTTTGATTTCCTCAACCAGTCCGCCATTGCCCAGAGAGACATAGTGACAGCTCGTGCTTGGCCGGACGCAGAGAAAGGCGGCAGTCTTGTTTCGTTGATGGAACGAGTTAATCAGCTCGGAAAGATCGAAGTCCGTGAGATTGTCACTGTAGTTCGCCAAGAATTCCGTCTCGCCATCCAAGTACTTCTCGACAGCTTTAAGTCGTTGGCCGATATTCGCGTTAGCTCCGGTATCTACGAACGTGATCGTCCAGTCCTCGATATCACGATTAAAGACCTTTACGTCCCTGCCGCCGTTCAAAAGGACAAAGTCATTGGAGACGAGTTCACTGTAATTGATGAAGTAATTCTTGATCACCTCGGCGCGATAACCCAGGCACAGGATGAACTCCTTGTGGCCGAAATGAGCATAGTACTTCATCACGTGCCACAAGATCGGCCGGTCACCGACATGAACGATGGGCTTGGGTGTACTTTCGCCCGCTTCTTTGATCCTCATGCCCTGCCCACCGCAGAAAAGAACAACTTTCATGGGGATGTTACTCCAAGACAAAACTTGGGCTGCGTGGTTTTGTCACGACCGTATATTCAAGAACAGATTGTCGCTTCGGGAATAGGAACGATGAACTGGCCTCCCCATTCTCGAATAAAAGCCATCTGTTGCATGATTTCACTTTTCAAGTTCCAAGGCAAAATGAGCAGATAGTCCGGCCGCGTTTCCCGGATTTTATCGGGAGGATAGATGGGGATATGCATGCCCGGAGTAAATCGCCCGTGCTTGTAAGGATTGCGATCGACGGTGTAGTCGAGAAAATCCCGGCCGACCCCACAGTAATTTAGAAGGGTGTTCCCTTTTCCTGGTGCCCCGTACCCGGCGATGGTCTTGCCTGCATTTTTGGCACGGATCAGACATTGCAGCAATTCTCGTTTCGTCCTTCTTACTTTTTCCCCGAAAGACAGATAGCACTCAAGCTGGGATAATCCGTACGCGCCTTCCTTGGCCTTTAGCCCGACAACTCGCGGACTCACGGGCTTTGACGAATCCTCTGCGTGACGTCCGAAAATGCGGAGTGACCCGCCGTGGGTAGACAACTCTTCCACGTCGAAGAGCGTTAACCCGTAAGCATTAAAAATTTCTTCCGCAGCAAGGAACGAAAAATAAGAAAAATGCTCGTGATAGATCGTGTCGAATTGGTTCCCTTCCATCAATTGCAGAAGGTGTGGGAACTCCATGGTAAAGACGCCACCCGGCTTCAACAGGATTTTCATCCCTGCCACAAAGTCACACAAATCTGGCACCTGGGCGAGCACGTTATTACCAACAAGGAGATCGGCCAATCGTCCTTCCCGAGCCAGTTCGGACGCCACCCGTTGACCGAAGAACCGAACGAGCGTTGGCACTCCTTTCTCTCCAGCGACCTTGGCCACATTTGAGGCTGGTTCGATCCCCAACACGGGAATCTCTTTTTTCACGAAATATTGCAGAAGATAACCATCATTACTAGCAATCTCGGTGACCACGCTTTGCCTGTTAAGAGCAAAACGCTCGACCATCTGGTCCGTATACTTGCGGCAATGCTCCAGCCAACTCTCCGCGTACGAAGAAAAATACGCGTATTCTGTAAAAATGTGATCCGGGTTTACGTATTCCTCCAACTGGACCAGGAAACATTTTTCACAAACAAAGACGTGGAGAGGGTAAAACGGCTCCATTTCGTTGAGTTGATCGGGGCGGAGATAGCTTTCGCACAGGGGTGACATACCGAGGTCAACGAAAGTATGCCGCAAGGGTGTGCGGCAGAAACGGCAGGTACGCGAACCGTTTGCGGTCATATTCATAAGGGCGGACAAATCCTGGTTACTAACCTGATTTACGCGCGCTAATGTGATCGAGCGCCTTTTGGGCGGCATTCTCACCGCTAATAAACGATTCATCCGTCCAGATGTAGAGCCAATCCCCATAGCGACCGCAGTATCGGACACCGATGTCATCTAGGTAGCCGTGCACTACAGCCAGTGCCTCGGAGCGATCCAGGTCGAAGATGATCTGGGCGAAGCGGCTGAGATGGACGCTGGTGTGCACAATCTTGTCGTCCTCACGCAAAACACCGACGCGCTTGAGGTCGGCAAGAACGGGGGCCACATAATCGTCCGGGGATCCTAGGAGCGGACGATATTTATCGGAGAAGTATACTTCGGCCTGAATGCTGCCGCATCCGGGAGGCGTTGTGTGCGGGGCGAACATATGCGGAAAACTCAAACGGGTAAAACAAATATCGCGATCGTAGTAATAGGTCCACTGGCCTTCGGAAAGGTCGGTCCGATTTACGCCAAGATTGATCATTACGCAGCTGGTGCAGGCAAGCTTCTTCGCCGCTTGCACGACTTCGGCCGGAGCGCCAACAATCATGGGAATGAGCTCGGTGAGAGGAATTGAAGAAACCACTGCATCGTAGCCGGCGACGACGCCGTTGGCGAAGTGCAACTCCCGCTTCACCGGATCCAGGCGTGCGAGTTTATGATTGAGATTAATTTGGGTCTGTTTCGGCAGCAGATTCAGGTAACTCACGAACCCACCATAGGTGGGATACCGGACATGATCCACATAATGGACATGCGGAGTTTCCGCGGAAACGGCGCCAACCAAAACTTCTTCCAGCTTCGCGCGATACAAGCGAGGGCCGAGCCAGGCGGTGCTCATGTTGTTGGCAGTCGTCGTGTGATACTTGAAGCCGTATTCCATCGGAAAAGTTTCCGCAAAGGTTTTTCCGTAGCTGGCAATCAGCCAATCGGCATAGTTCTCGATCGGCTTGCGCTCGATTTTATTTTCCTGGTCGTTGTGGGCCCCGATAAAATCACGCAGACAGTTAACCACGAGGTCTGTGGGCAATCCGTGGAGATTGCAGATGGCCGGATGCTTAATCCAGTATCCTTTCCAGTAGTTGTTGGGACGCGCCTGAATAACTTCGTATTTTTGATCGACGCTGTCTGCGTAGAGTTTTTGGAGGCGCTCGTGCTTGGTAAAGGAAACGTGCGGCCCTTCGTCAAAGATGAAACCGTCCGGGTGCTTGAACGAAGCAGTGTGGCCCCCGTAATAAGAATTCTTGTCGTACATGACGGAAGGAACGCCTTCCTCATTCAGGCGGTGTGCTGCTCCCCACCCCGCCATACCTGAACCCAGGATCGCAACTCTTTCCATTTTGTTAGCTCCTCTGATTTCTTAAAAGCGGGACGGCCTGGAGGGCGTCTCTCTCACACTTGGAGATTCTTGTAGACCTCTGGTGACTGCTCCAGCGCGGCGCGATACCATTCCACTGTACGAGTCAGGCCTTCTCGCAATGAGACTTGAGGCTTCCATCCAATTCTCGCAGAGGATTCCGTGACATTGGCGATTCTGGTTGGCTCCATAGGCCTGTCCGCCAATGCCCCAAACTCGGCACCGGCACCCTCGCCGATGATGTCGGCCAATTCCCGTAGCAGGCCGTGGATGGAAACCAACGAGCCCGATCCTAAATCTAGAGTCGCACCATCAATCCCGGGTTTTTCCGCAAGAGTCAAAAAACCTTCGACTACGTCAGACACATAGATCCAATCGACCAGGCGTCCACCGCTACTGATTTTGGGGCGCTTTCCCTGAAGCATCGACAATGTGGCGTAGGGAACCAACTTGGTCAGGTCAATTTGCGCCGGACCGTACACCATAAAGACCCGGGCAATCACTACGGGGGTTTTATACAGGGCATGGAACATGCGGGCATAACCGCTGCTTGCCCATTTTGCCGCCGCATAAGGTGCCACGGGAAATTTTTCTCCGTTCGCGATGTCTGGCTCCGCTAGAGAGCCGGTCAGTATCACTCGGCGGCAGTTCGATTGAGCCGCGATCGTGAGGAGATTGACCGTGCTCTGCAAATTACTGTGAAACGTTGGTAGAACGTGCTCCAGGCCCGGTGCGCCCTTCACATGGCTGGCAAGATGAAAAATCACATCAGGATTGGCTTCTGCCACAATTCGCTTCACTTGGGCGAGATCCCCTAGGTCAGCCTGCCACCAACGGTGCACGGCTAGATCAGAGGGGAGTTGCGTTCGGTATACCGCGTGGATTTCAGCACCTTGCTCCGAGAGGCGCCGGCACAAGTGGGCACCAATAAATCCATTCGCACCTGTTACCAGTGCCTTTTGACCACTTACCAAAGCTCGCATTTGTCTCGGTATCTTTCTTAGTAGTTGGATTATCCTTTAGAACGCGCTTTGCAAGGTTCCCTGAATTAAGACATTGGCAGCCGCTTGGAAACTACTTCCCTTTGCGGCCAACGCGATTTCTGCTCGAGCCAGAGATTTTCCGCGAGCCGACCACTTGGTCCCTTTACATCGTCCAAGGAAATGACGTCGTCCTGGGGAACGTCTCGAAGCAGGATGCAATCCTCGGAAAGGCCAATGGGCAATGCATTTGATTCGCGAGCGGATATGGCATTGTCGACAAGGCCGTACGTGCAGAATCCTCCAACTCCGTCCAGGCGCTCACCCGCTTTCAAGTCGCGCTTGGCAACCGAGATGACTTCACAAACCGGGCCTCCAGCTGGCGCGACTGTCGGATCGCGGTGGAATACAACGCGGCCGATCGTTGAGGCAATCTGGACGTGCGGCAAGTGAAACGGAGTGTAAAAAAGATAAAACGGGCCGGAACCAAGCTTGTAATAAGCAAGCTGATTCTTTTTGAGCGGCGAGTCTTCGTGGACGATGACGAAAGCACCAGTATGCGGAGCTGCTCCGAGGGCATAATCGACCAAACCGCTCCCCAGCATCTGGTCCGCCGGGAGCAGATTGGCCATTTCCCTGATGTCTGCACATTCTGGTCCGTACATGCCGCGGCGCCCAACCAAGAAGCCCGTGGCGTTCGCAAGGACCGTGGCCTCCATAGAGAGTTTGGTGGAATCGGCAAACGAAGTCACTTTTCTGACATTTAGGTCGTACTTTTCCGCGAAGCTTCGTTGTGTATCCGGTGTGCGGTGATAATCCACCAAGCCCTTGAGATTGCCGGCGGCCACGGGCTTGAGTCCTCCGGAGCGGAGATAACGCAGGAGAGTCATGGCCACACCCGGTTCGTCGCCGTCCGTGTGTGTGATTACGACGCCGGCAGAATCAGCTCTTGCCTTAAGGATCGGCCCCAGCATCGAATCGAGTTCGGCATTTACCAGAACCACGTGCTTTCCGTAATGGAATGCATCGAGAACGACTCGCGCCGCACAATCGATGGTGCCTGTCGCTTCGATTACGAGATCAACCGCATCACATGCCGTGAGCACCGAAGGATCGCTGGTGAACACCGGGACTCCGGCGGAAATAAGAGATTCTGCCTGGCGAGCAGAGTCCGTTTGACGCCACGACGAAAGGCCCGCCTCACGAAATGAACGCTCAGCGTTTGCTTCCGTCCGATTTGAAATACCCACTAGGCGAATGCCCGGCACCGGCGTTCCGAGTTGCAGCGCAATGGCGCGCGCTGAAGCCCCCGCGCCGACGATGGCGACACGGATCGGTTGGCCAATGCTTTCACGTTCAATTAGCGCAGTGTCGATCATCGATAGCTTTCGGCACGTGGCCGTTCAGCCCGGAAAGGCAACATGGTTGCCGTTGCGATGAACACTTTTTCGACAGTTCGTTTCGGGTTGAGCAGCAAATCCAAAAGTTTCTTCCCCGCCGTTTCCGCTCCTTGGAATAAGCCAACCGATAACCTCATTCGCCTGGGCCTTCGCCTATGGTAATTCCAAAACGCTTGGTCACGGAAATGAAAGGCGCTGACACCCAAAAACCAATAATACGCCAAGATTTTTTTTGCGCGAGCGTTCAGTTCTTTCGTGGAGAGAGGTGGAGCCTTCAAAAGACTATTAAGGCGTGAGGACTCGTAAGAATTCAGCGAACGGCAGGGCGAACTGATTGCTTCACCATGAATGCGTTCGTAGAGAGGTATCGGCCGGCGGCTACTGGTGTACGTGGAGCGCGGTTGTCGCGTTTGTGTCAGACGCGTCGTTTCCAGACGGTTCCACTCTCTCCAACCATGCCTCACGCCAGTAAGGAAACATTTCCTTTGGACAGAACATCCGGCACGGACTGTACCGTGCCTGACACACAACGGAATCAAGAATGATGCACGGATTTTTCATAACCACCATCTTCCGTGTACGCTCGCCGATCAGCTTGGTAACGCGACCCCGCACCCGATAAGTTTTTCCGCAATAAGGAACCAACTCCGCGTCCCAGTACATCCCACGATTTTTATTGCCTGTGTCTACGGTTCGCAAAATTTCTTCCTGCGATTTGACGCGCACCAGTTCACCAGGCTGCAGATTGAGCTTTACTAGCGGCGTGGGTACACCTTCCGGTATGACGCCTTTTTCCCGGGGAATTCCTGTGCCTCCCCAGAGTGGGTTAAGTTTGGTGTAGAGCCATCGCATTGGACGTCCCACACCGATACCCGCCTCGCTCAAAGTGTAATAAATCCAATAGATTATTCCCGAGAGAATGCGCCCGAATGATATATTACCAGAAAGATAATCTCGTGCATATTGCCGAAAATCCCACCACGCCAAAGGAGTCGTCGCGGACCGAATCTGGGTCATCTGGCAAATATAGGTTGGAGTTTCATCTATGACAGATTCCTGAGCGCGTTTCCAAATGTCGTTCTCGGTGCAACCTGATGTTTGGCTGGACTTTCGCGGCCTGTCGCCCGGGAAGACAACGGACGATGAGGTGAAATCTCTTGCATCACTCTCGACCGGACTCAGCCAAGCTCTTTTCCAGTAGAGTAAGCAAGCGGCCTGGCAGCCACCATGCGCCTCGCCGCTGCAACGCGTTTCGAGATGCACCGTGTCACCGAGATTCCGGCAGGTGTAGGGTTCGGCGCTGTAGTCGCAAGTCTTATGGGCCGATTTGTAGACACGGAATCTCTGCCCACAGAAGGCGAACATTTCGGGCATGAACGGCATTCCATCAAGCATGCCTCTATCGTCAAGGGTTTGAAGGATCTCTTCCTTGCTCCGGACTTCCACCCAATCGCCTATGCTGGGTTTCTTCTGATTCTCCATATCCCAACGCTTAACAACGCCACACTTGCCAATCAGTTAGCGACAAACCCAATTCCCGGAAACACCCATTGCCTCGGAATAATTGGAAAGATCTATCGATTTGGGAGAGATAGTCAACGTCGCGGAGCAGATACGCTACCGCCATAGAGGTCACAGGGGATGACTCTCTATGATGAAGCAATCAGCGGACCGAATAGGGGATGGATCGACCTTCCGCAGGGGAATCTATCATATTGATAATGAATAGGTTATTTGTTGTTAGAGCTCGATTGTCCTTGGCGACAATTCCGGGAACAGGCCTAAGCTGACTATTTGGAACTTATTTTCCATAGCTAGGGAACCGATTTCCATCGAGGGAATGTCCTGCTTCCCGAGGTAAGTGCCCCTTTTCCCAGCGAGATACAGGACCCAGAAGGGCTATTGTTTCGGTTGTGCGTGCTTGCGCGGATCGCCCGGAAGTTCGAAAGAAAGGTGGTCACCATCCAAGACTGCATAGGCCAATCGGGCCCTATGGTTTTCGGGCCCTGCGATCGTCCATCCATCCCCGGAGGGTACGACTCTCATCTTGCTTCTCGCCCTCCACCAGCGGTCCACGTCTGCCGGAAAGGCGGACCAAATCCTTTCGCGCACAACAAATTCCCGTAGATAGTCGAGTAGAGATTCATAGACTTTTCGAGAGCGCCGTTCAATCAGGTAATCCGGATGAGTCAGAAAGCTGATCAGCCCATTTCTTCTCCGAATGAGACTCAGTTGTTGTTTCCACAAATCAATCGAGTAGTCCTCCAATATGTGAAAGAGCGAATAGTCCTGAGCAGTTGTGAGCGGGAGTTCCAGGATCTTCCCGATGAAATAGGGCATTACGGTGCAACAACCGCCCCGCAGCGGCTCCAGATGAGCAACATTAGGAACAGACATGTCATAAGAAAACTCGAACAGCTCGTACCATTCCTGCTTCCGATACATCGCCCCGGCACGAAACCCGTTTGCGCCGAACCGGCGAAGATAGCCGTTGATGCTGGCAGCCCGGCGAGCGAACTCTGTTCGCTCCAAGTAAAGGCGTCCGTCGTGATTCAAATCGTGGATATTGAATTCGCACCCTCGGCTTCGGATTCCATGGACATATTCGTCCTGCACTTCATAACGCTTTTCAGGGATGACTTGGTAGGAGGCTTTGAATCCATACGAGTCATCCAAATCCATTAGCTTAAAGGTGAAATCACGGCCGGCTCTGGTTTCCACATCGTGCGTCACAATCAGACAGCTGGCAGCGCCTTCGGGCCAGAACCAGATAAAAGGCAATCTCTTGGTTCCGCTGGCTTCCAACCATAGTCGAAGAATCTCATCGTGGAGGTTGTCCACAGTAAAATCCACGGGCCAAGCTGGGAATGAGATCGCCTTCCAGTTTTGGAAATAGATCCTTTGCAATTGACGGCGAATTGGAAAGGGCAAAAACCTTCGGAAAAAATAATAAGACTTGCGGGCCGGTTCACTTAAGGCGAGCTGTTCCAATCCTTCCGTGCCTTGCTGCCGATATCGTTCGTATCGAAGATTTTCAATTACTTCAGCCGGATCGAAAGGAAGCTGAATAGCCGGACCCGGACCGTGAACGCCATCCTGAACATTAAATTTTGCAGAACCTGCGCAATCTGACGCGACTCCCGAACTACATCGGCCATAACATATATTTTGCCGGCCAAATTGAAAGAAACCCAAATCTCCGATGGCGGTTTGAGTAGCAAAGCATACTGATCGGAGCGGCTCTTCGGCAATCCTATAGTAGTCTAAGAGGGTTTCGAGCACGGGTTAGCTTTGCCTATCGGCTACGGGATTCAACCTCGATTACACCATAACAGTGCAGAACCACTTCTGAACTCTCACTTCCCGAGTCATACTCATCTAACCAACGTGTTTGTAGAGCAATTTCCCGATATTCGTCTGGACTACTTGCGGTAAATAAGAAAAACATTGTGCGGCGAGCTTTGATTTCCACTGCCCGGCGGTCGATCGATGGGGGGCATAGGGGTATTGCCAGTATAAAAGTCTTGTCGGATGGGGAACCCACCGGTTTTTGAAGGCGAGAAGCCCCGAGTTGTTTAACTGAGTGCGCCCCAAATCGAAATCGACGGCTCCCCCCAGCTTTGCGGATACCATGGCTTTCCAGAACAGCCAGGGAGTTGCCCCATATTTGTTAAATCGCGTATCCGAACATCCATACTTGTAATAAGCGACGTCCCTGAATCGCACGGTGATAATAGCAGCGATGGGAGTTTCCTCCATATAAGCCACGCGGATTTCCAGTGCATCGCCCAACTCCTCAACCAGATTTTGGAACCAGAGATAGGGTGTGGGTGGTACCCGCTGACGGCGCCGGGTGACCAGGAACAGGGAGTAGAAATCTCGAAGTAGTTCTTCCGACCTGCCACATTTTTCGGAGAGTTCGGCACGGTCGGCGCGCTGAATCCGGCGTTGAACCGAGTCTTTGTCAAATCCCCGGAACAGATCATCCAAATCCGGACGCAGATCAAGCGTGTGAAGAAAATATTCCGCAGCAGGGAAACAACCCGTTCCACCTTCTGTTTGGCCCACATTCCCATGAATAGGTCGAACCTGTAAATATTTGCATTTCTCCTGTTCCAGGGCACTTTGCCCGCAGAGGATCAAGAACTTTAACTCCTCACTTGAGTCACACAGCGGTTCACAATGATCAGAAAAAGGCAGAGACACAAGTCGGTGTCCTGTCAGCCAGCTGTCAACATGACAAAAGACGATGCCATTTTTCAACTCTCCAGTCGGCGGTGACGTAGTGAAAGCCAAAGTGTCATAACCGTATGTACTTCGCAGCGCGCGTAGCCAAGGCATTGTATGGAAAACAGATGCTTTCGGATGTGCGTTCACAAGTGTCGCCCAACGCGGATCCTGGATTGGATCAAATTGATAGCAGCAGAAACGAGAGACCGGCTGAAGGGCGGTTATAGGTACCACAGCGTTCACCATCGCGCCTGCGGAAGGTATATTTCCAATGTCGGAAGCTCAACGAACACACCCTGCTCTGACTACAGCAAGCCTACGCAGTTTGGCTGGATGGTCGTAACTCTTTCACTAGGTTCTTTAGGGAAGTTATCTCCATTTGCACCGAGGGTATAAGCAACGAAAGCAAAAAGACCACCGCAAACGCGGCCGCGCTCACCAGTAATTGCCAAAAGATACGGTCCGGCGCGACATACAGCAGAACCATTTCCGTGGAAAGTACAGCCACCAGACAGACAGAAACGGGATACAAAATGGCGCGCCCGAGACGCCGTAGCGTCAAGTTGGTGCCCCTGAAGGTGAACTGGAGAATTCCCGGCAAGAGTCCAATTAATGCCAATGACCCGGAAAGAGCTACGCCCTTGATTCCAAAAGGCAGGCCTATCGCGTAACTGATGACAAGAAGCGGAGAAACGACCGAAAGAAGAACCAAAAGCTGCCAGGACCTCCCCTGACTGATGAACAACCATATGGTCGACTCAAGCAGAACCTGCCCCAGAGCTGAGATGGCGAGCAATTGAAAGATGGGCGCCGCATCTCGCCACTGATGTCCCAGCAGGAGGATAATCACTGGTTGCGCAGCAACAAACAGAAACGAGAAGATTGGCGCGCAGGTCCAAATGATCAGATTAATGGCGCGAAGATAATAGTGTGCGAATCGGTCTGGATTGTCCTGGATCCGGCTGAGCGTTGGGACAGCCACGCTGCCCGCAGGCACTATCAACTGGTTGACTGGCAGCATCAGTAAATTGTAGGCGCGCGAATACAAGCCAAGCGGGCCAGCCCCCGAATACCAACCGATCAGGACATTGTCGGCATTGCGGCAAATGGTGATAACGAAATAAGAAGCGGCAACATTGCCACCGAATGCGATCATGGAGCGAACGCGGGCTCCGCGACGAGGGAGTCCGGGGCGCCATCTGATCATCGGCCAGGAAAGAGACATCTGAGTGAAATTAAAGATTAGCGGCATAGTGACCAAAGCCCAATAACCGGCTCCTCGCCAGGCCAATGTAATAGCGATCGGAACAGCTATTGCATAAGAAGCAATGTCGCGAATAGCGAGAGCAAGAAAGCGCATTTGGCGCTTGAGAAGCGCATCTGGCTGGACCCGTAACCCCCCAAAGAGAAATGTCAGTGACGACAACAGGGCGATATTTGTGAGCCTTGGGTCGTGAAAGAATCTCGCGATTACAGGAGAAAGGGCCATGGTCAGGAGCATTAGGCCCAACCCAATCGCCAGATTCACCCAGAATAGAGCGGTAACCTGATCTTGAGTGATCTCCTTTCGCTGAATTGTGGCTTCAGAAAGCCCGAGGTCGGCGAATGCCTGGGCAAGCCCGGTAATCGTAGAAACCATAGCTACTAGTCCGAAGGCTGCAGGGGTCAAAAGCCTCGCCAGCGTCACGGTCGCCGCTGTTTGAATCAGTATTTGGGCCCCTTTTGAGGTGAGGTTGAGCAATCCTCCGCGGATGGAACGGCCACGCAGATCGGCACCAAGATGTTCGGTGCTGAGGTCCTTTGACGTCTCTTGTTCGACTGACATGTCGATCCTTCCTAGCCGAAAAGGATTCATCGAGTGATTAATTAACCTAACCGTTCAAGTGCGGGATGTAACTTTCAGGACGGATCCTGAGCGCCGGGAGAAGTCACCTGCGATTCGATTGGCCTGTTGACA
>Ga0179587_10000879_pt1 | contig 13138 bp, 15 predicted proteins | sample CZODoug2_1_08_16_FD_185932 | JGI IMG/M metagenome (GOLD analysis project Ga0179587, IMG submission 185932) | Vadose zone soil fungal communities from Angelo Coast Range Reserve, California, USA - CZODoug2_1_08_16fungal | ecosystem: Environmental > Terrestrial > Soil > Vadose zone | place: USA...
TGCCAGCGAACCATTTCCAATAACCCTCACTCTTCTTGAAACCAAACAGAGACTTGAAGTAGTCCTCTGCGCATGGGCATCAGGCCAGGCAAATGACTACCGTAGATAAAAAGGAAACGGACTGAAGGCAAAGTTTAGCGCCTGAGTGGGGAAGTAGCGGATCACGTTGGCCGTATTTCCTCTCCAAAGGGACACCAGACCCTCTTCCCTGTAAGTGCGCGCGAACGCATCACCAACACCCTTGTAAGGCGCGGCGAGACGACCTTGCTTGATCTAGGAGAAATGTCAATATATCCGGAATGAGGGACGGACAAATGTGATAACCATCTCATCCTGGTTCTGCACCAGCAGTTTGATTCGTTCAATAGGTGCTGCGCTTGTTTTGGCTACGGCCTGAAAAGGATTTGATGAGGGACGGCGAAGTTTGAGATCGCGATTCTCCTGTTGAGAAACGTACGGCGGAGACACCACCCATCATGAAATCGACTAATTGGTAAATGCTTAATATCATGCCAAGGGTCATATAGAAGCATACGAACCGGCGAAGTCCTTGGGACTTTTGACCTTCTTAGTATCGGCCATGTTTTGTAGAGGGACCAGCTAAAAGAAATCTTGTTTCAACTTTCAGAAACCCAGCCCGATCCTATCATAGCATCAGAATTATAAAATATACTAGCTAGTTAACGAATGTACGATAATGTAGTATGCGATAATCATGGCCAACGGCCATTTGCTCGAGGTAGTATCGAGCTGATGCCTGGTAACGATGTAACTGGCGAACTGCCAGTTGGCGAGCCCCGATACATGGAATAATTAGGAGCTGATGTAGCGCCTGGATAAGGAGCTGAATACTGCAATGGGGAACTGTGGGGAGTAGAACGTGATGCTGTTTGATGCAATGCGTGGTAGTCTATAGTATTCACGTTACTTGACGAGCCCCTCGAGAGCCCTGGTGGTATACTCCTCTCGCCGTCGACCCTGCTCTTTTTCCAGACCTGCTCTGTGGGAGACGTCGAACAGACATCGGCATCCGTTGCCTTTCGTTTCCCTGTCTGTTTAGAGGGAGGCGGTTCTTCTTCCTCAGAGTCAAGAGTGAGGTCAATGACATCACTCGCTTGTGATTGTGTCTGGCGGACAGACGTGGCTGAGGTGTTGAAGGATTGATTTGCAGATGATCCGCTACCAAAAGACGGAGATAGCTCGCGCTTGACTTGGCCTTCGTCTTCATCGTCTGAATCCAGCACAAATATCTCCCCGTCACCAGCCTTCTCCTTTCCGTTTGGATGTCGGTTGACAAGCTTTGGTGGGGAGCTAATGGAGGCCTGTACGGCCGATGAGGACGAGCGAGACGTGGCAAGAATTGCCGCAGAAACTGCAGGATGCGTTGCCTTCCATGCAGAGGAGCCAAACTTGTTATCGGACGTGTGCCATTCCCCGTTAGCCTCCACAATCACATCTTCCACGCTCTCAGGACTTTGTTTCAAGATTTCATCAAAGTATCTGGCGCAAGGTAAGTCTAGTTATGGTAGCTATGTATATGGACAGAAAACCTACCCATCAATGATCAGATCCTTGCTGTCCAACACTCGCTCGCACACAGGGCATAACCAAGTAGTTGTTTGCTCCATTACAGAAAACCACGACGTCGCGTCAAAACACTGTGGATGTACACACTTCGAGGACCGACATGGAGTATTGATACGCGTAAAACTCAACTAGTAGGCACATCAGCCACGTTCTAAAGTCAATAAAGACGAGGCGGATTGGGAAACACGTACCGGGCATTTCAGAGACATTTTCTGCGGTCCTGCTACGATGTCATCGTCTTCTGACAGCGATTCAACCACTATAACCATGGGATAAGTAAAGGTGTGCGAAGACAAATGAAGCTGCTGACTTTTCTTTTTGATGTCTTGGCTACATCTGTGGCTGGAGGTTTTCAGATCGGAGACAAGGCTATCGACTGTCGTGACCTCAACAAGCATCACTACAAGGAAGTATTTCTGGTACCCCTTCAGCAGTGATGTAGATTTATTGAAAAGAAATAACTGACTTTCGATTGTGGAGGCTGTTGGCTATTGACGTACACCATTTCGACTCGATTTTGAACATTCGTAAGACGTGTGTATTTTCCCAAATCCGGTGGGGGAGCAGTGCCCGGTTTCTTCTTCAACCCTTTTAAATTTGCCGTTAACTGAACGTTGTTAACGCGAACCTCGCACGTGGGAGGAAATTCGATAGGGCAGGCGCTTGTACTGGTTCGAAACGAGTTTGGTCCGGAATAAAATATCGAGGATGTACAAAACAAGCGCAGCTGATATTTAGAGCTGAAGCAGAAAATTGAGCAGACGATCAGCAGCTAGAAGGGGGGAAGTTACCCTGGCGATTTCAGTTTAGCAATATGGTCATTGTTAAGATTAAAGGTCATGAGTTGCTGTCGGCGATCAGTAGCACTTGTTGATTCTGAGCGTAACGATTTCAATATCAACTGACACCGTACTTGTATGTTCACTCAAACCTGGGCATTCCGTGACGGACGAGACAGCTCCTTCTACTCGGAAGAACGGAGATTCCTTAAAACGTATTCCTAAAACTGGTGAAACAGACTGTAGTCAAACAACAAGGAATACGCACCCGTCGGTTTCAATCCTGCAGAAGTAGAAGCAACGGCCGAATGAGTAGCCTTACGCGGAGGAGCATAAGGATCATATCGTGCAATAGCACTCGAGCCGGCCGCCCCAGAAAGATATGGAGTAGTACTGGGAATATTTGTGTAAGGGGGGTGGTGTAGCGAAGAAGCTGAAACAAGGGCAGGATTGGCGGGCATCCTGTTTGGTGTATAACTGAGATGGAAGGTTAGAAGATCTACTCATGCAGTTCGAATGTCTCTCTTGATTGCGATTGACACTCACATCCCCGTATGCCGGACTTGATGAACAACTGTCTTCGCCTTCGTCCATTTGTCTTCTACGTTTGCCATCCTCCAAGCGTCAAGGGTAGCAACAATCCTGTCAATGATCTCCTGCTTCTTGCCGGATTTGGCGAAGTGCATGCCACACTCTTCATTGAGACCGGCGAGGATCTGTTTCAGTCTATCGACGGTATTATTCTTGATGTTATGGCGAATTTGCTTGGGACAATTGAGTCGCATATTAGACCAGTAGATAAAGGAAGAGGTTGAGCACTTACATCGAAATCTAGCCATACATCGGGGCTAGCCATGAATATCCTTGAGGAATGCAAAGCACAGGCAAAGCACAAGAATACGGGCAGGTCGGTTTAACTCGTTGTTTGCTTGGTCCCCTTGCTATAATCAGAGTCAAATATTTGGCCAAATCTAAAAATGGGAGTTCAACAGCAGTAGAACGTTAACACCATGACTTCGGTCGATAATCATGACAATCTTTCCAAGGAAGAACGGGAACTTCGCGACAAAGAAGATAGGGCACGCGAATCAGCTGAACAAGCTGGTACGTGCTGTACGATATATTGGTATCTCGATCACCCCAACTTGGCCCAGCCTTGCCGTATACATGGCGGCAAGAACTTGGAGAAGTCGACGTTGTTGTACCCGTTCCAAAAGGGACTCGAGCTAGAGATCTCCTCGTCACCTTGCAGAAGAAAAGGCTCAGTGTAGGCCTGAAAGGACAAGATAAAATTCTCGATGGAGAGCTTTGTAAGCTCATCAAAGTTGAAGATAGCACCTGGACATTGCGTACGTATTCTTCCTTTATATCTTAGTTCCGTGCCCTTCTCATCCCGATCACAGAAGATAACCAAGCTGTTCTCATACATCTAGAGAAGCTAAACCAACAAGAGTGGTGGGAGAATGTCCTGACACATCATCCCAAGATCGATACGAAGAAAATTGAGCCCCCAAATAGCAAACTCAGTGATCTTGACGGAGAAACAAGGTGAAGACTCTTATGACTGTGAATGGTCTTGTTGTGCCCTTTGCATCTGACTTGATATTGTAGAGGGATGGTAGAGAAAATGATGGTAAGAATTGGTATAACTCATTGAAGTGTAACGCTAAGTTCAGAGCACCCCGCAGTTCGACAACCAGCAGAAGGTGATTACTAGCTTTTATCTATCACATCCTGCTTCTGCTCATTCGACGGAAAGCAAATGGGTAAACCTACGTCGGATGAAATGAAAAAAATGGAGGTGAATCTGCCATCTCCCGGGTCAGGTCATTATCTGTTATCTGACTGTCACAGGCTCTCAAAAAGTTTCAGGCGGCGCATCCCGAGATGGACTTTTCGAAAGCTAAGATATCGTAAGAACCTTTCCTTTACAATCTAGGTCTGGTGGTGGGTTTGCGATGGTGCTCTGCTGGGTGATGTCGTCCTTCCAGGCATGGACTAGTTGGGAAGAAGTGAGAAGAGTATATGTGATTGTATATGTTTTGTGCGTCTTTCAAGGGATGTATGTAATCTCAGTCTTCTTCTGTACAAGGTTTGACCGCAAAGTACGCATAGTTTTCTAGCAATAGATTAGATTGGGCATTGGAGAGCGTAACAACACAATATCATAACTTTCTTCGCTTGCCTGTCCCCTTTATCGGGAGGATCGCACTTTTTCTTTTTACGCTCTCCACCAAGCCTGTCAAACTCCTCCCTGCGTTTCCAATAGGCTTTCGGACAGGCACATCCTCGGTGTCTAGGGTGTACGATTCCTTTTGTCGCCTTGATCGTTCCTCAAGCAAGGCAGTCATGCTTTTTGTTTTCATAAATCTATGGATATATATATATATATATTCAGCTCGTAAGTTATGAGGAGGAAGTACGCACTGGGGGTTGCTTGGATCAATCGCATACTGATGGTCATCATGAAGAGCGTTGAATCGATCGTCTTTAACGTCGATCGAGAAATCATCTTGAAGTTCATTGTCATCATTCTCTCCGCGTTTCCTCCTGTCCTTCCGCTTCTGTACTACGTCCTTCTCGGCCTTCCGGATTGCTTTGATATTGAAGTGTTTATGTTCTGCTTCACGCGTACCAGATGAAATAAGAAGCTTGAGTTCGTCAGAGGTAGGAAGTGGTCGCGGAGCAGGTTCAGACAATGACTGCGGCTGTTGGGCACTCTTTGGCGATACAGACGGCTCAGAAGTCTGATTCGACTCGTTGCCACTTTCCATTCCATCATCAAAAAATTCATCCTGCAAGCTATGCCTCTTTGCCCCGAGAGCTTTCCCTTTCGCCTCCTCTTTCTTCCTCTTCCTCTTTTCCTTTGCCTTCCGCTGATACTTGTCAAGCGTAGACTCATCGCGATTCTTCTTCTCACTCAATCCAGGAGTGAATGTGATTTCCATGTCAACTTCTCCCTGTTCATCGGTGTTACGGCTCCAACCTTCCGGCAATTCATCGTCTCCTCCGAGCAATAAAGCCCGGAGCTTATGACGTGAGACCTTTGATGTATTTCCTTTGCTTATGCCGGGGGTTTTCGGGACACCAGGTAGACCAGCCTCTGATTCCGAATCAGAAGATGGCGACGCAAGAAAAGCCTTGAAATCAGATTCCTCGATCTCGACTCTGCTAAGGGTCCGTCGCGTAATCCGATTTCGCTCGGGATCATCATCGTCCCAGGTCAACTTGACGTTAGAATGCCGAAGGGCCTAGATACATGTCAGGTCGTCCGCCAAGCCGGTAAAATTGACTAGGGTTACTCACATCGGTAACAAAATCAACAGCCTTGAAGGCAGCGTTGGGATCAGCAGTTGCTTCGTCTCTGTATCCCATTAGTAAGTAAACTTGGAAAGAGTACATTAGGATGTACCGGTATGCATCATCAAAAGCCATATCATCGGGAACAAAGCTAAGGTCGAATACATTCGCAGAACGCTCCAGCTCTGCCCCTTCCAGTTCCGCGTATATATGTGCAGCAGCGTCCACGGTGTCGCAGGTGATAATCGCGTAATAGTATCTGTTAATATTATTAAGGACAAAGGTAAGTCTGTAACGCCCAGGCTATCTAGCGTACCGAAGACGTTCTAGTTGATACTTCCTGAGTGCATCTTCGTCGTAATCGTTCCCGTCGCCAATTTCGTATACGCTTTGAGGGGTGATGTCTTCCTCGGCGTAGAGTCGATTCTTGAAAATCTCCGGTGGTGGGCCCTCTCTCTCTTCACGAGACATTCTCTCTTGTCCAAATTTGCTCGGATACACACGAACACTTACGACCTTCCCCCGAATCACATTGCTAAACATCTCTTTCGATGGTTGTCTGGCATTAGATGCTTGCAGCGCAGTTGAGGACATGACGGAGGAACATATTTTGTAAAGATGACTGGCACGAACATGATCCCAGTCAAGATTGACAGCTGCAAGGCGATGAGTAGCTGTTGTTTGAGGTTGTTGTATTTCAGGATGAGCATCATTGTAAGCCGCTGCCTGTGCGTCGAGATCTGCAAAACTTGACTCGTCTAAATCAATCTCCTCCTCGTAGCCAGTAACAGGGATGGGTCGGGAGTGATGGTGCCCAATAGTGATAACTTCTCGTGAATCACTATCATCCTGGCTGTCTCCCTGCTCTTCCTCATCCGAAGACTCAAGAAGGACTTCGCCACGAGCATAGTCTGGAGTAACTTGGGAATCTTCTTCGTTCTCGAGGCGATAAAAGCGCCTCAGATTGTCGCTATCCTTCGTCTCCGATATTGGACGTCCGTACTTGTCCACTGCACCTACTGATGGATGAACGTAAAATCTTAGCACATAAAAGGATGGATACCCAATTTAGCCTTCTTGTCCGCTTTCGGGGCAGCCAGAACGTGCTTGAAGCGGTCATCTATCACTACTTTAGACTGTTTCTTGTGAGGGCGGCGAAAGCGAGGATCCGACTTTAGTCTAGCAAACCGTGAATCAGACATTCCCGCTAAGTGCGTCTGTGCAAAATTTCTACATGACACAAATCACATCATTTTTCTCACGCCTTGCCATATCTCCTCTCATGCCATATCCAAACACTTCCTCTTGTACCAACGGCTGCGATAACCTGGCCCCCCATACCCATCGCACACGCCATTAGTGTTTCAGCCAAGCCATCTGTTTGTAATGGTGTGTTGCTGGAAGTAACCGTCCTCAACTCCCATCTGGAGATCAGTGGGGAAACCTCAATCGTAGCCGAACCCCCTTGATCACCCAAATGCACCCGCTCCGTTGTCTCTGCCAGATGTTCTCCCTCAGCATATAGTGGAAAAGGCGGCGGCTTCCGGGGCCTTAGGTGTATTACGTTCAACATAGATATGAGAGTCGAGTTTGGATATGCAAAGAGAACGATTGGATCATGGGTTGGGGATTGATAGACATGCAGATTTGGTGTGACATATTGGGTAGCCGTCTCTGGAAAGGAAAATGTGGATATTGTTTTGAAAGATGCTAAAGAGACAGTGACGTTCACAACACTGCCCGATCGGGTGATGCACATACCACTCTCTTGATAATCCTGAATACTCCATCTTAAGACTTTCATATGATGGATTTTATGGACGAGCTTACAGATGCACACCCACGCAAAACGTTTTGGCGCATTTCGTTATCCGAGCCAGGAGGAAAAAAGCGGTCTATTGCCAGCCATCGCCAAATAATCAGTTGGCCTGGCTCGAGGAACGTCGCCTTGGATTCTGGATTGTTCAAGTGTTCCCTCATCAGAGCCGGTGCACTATGTGTCAGTAGAAGGTCATGGTGTAACCTGTATCCAACAATCATGTGGTTACGGAAAAGAGGAACAGGGGAACTGCGAACGTACCATGAAATGGATGACACACGAGCTTTGTGAATCTTGCTGCTGCTAAATAAGGGTTTGTCCTCGCGCGTTAAAAGGACTTTGGACGCCGGTGGAACAAACCAAATCTTCACAGTTCGGTCAAGCTGCCAAGGTCTCAGAAAATGCCGCAGAAGGAACCGCGTTGAAAAACTAACACCGCATGTAGCAATGACTGGAAGCTGAGGATGAAAAGCCTTCATCGCATAGCTCGTCAGTTTTGCGACCGCACTGAAAGCCTGTCTTACTCACTGCGCCAAGTACGGCAGCTTGATGCCCGCCAGAGCGTCCGCCCATTAATACAATTATGCAACGACCATCACCCCTACCCTCAGCTTCTGTCATATGAAGCCCATGTGCAGCACCAGAACGACTACTCTCTGCACCTGGAGGCCAATGGGGATTTGAAGGTCTATCTTGAGGGGGAAGTGTCAGATCATATATTCGGGTTGAATAGTCTCTTGATGTTGTGCAAAAAAGATTGACAGTTATCGGATGCACTGCGATGGCGGTAATAGCCTGTGTACAGTTCGAGCAAAACCAACTTCAAGGAAGACAGTGAAGCCCGTACCCCACCATGCCCACGAAGATAGCTGCACATTCCCTTCCTTTTCACATTATATATATAAAGAAGGCTCAGGTGGGAGAATATCAGTAGTGGTTCGAAAGGTGTGTTTGGATTTAGGGTCCAAGCAATGTTTACAGCATCTGTGGGGAGAGCTTTTATATCTGTTTCATCCTTGAGCAGAGAATGTTGGCTGCTCATTGCATGAAAGACATGAAAGCGACGCACTTGAGGCAGACTCACGCAAATGGGGTTTTTAGATCCCCTAGTGAAGAATATATACATTTTATGAAGACTTCCAACAGCGACAGCATCTGAGAAGTCGGAGATCATTTGATTCCAGTGGGGCAGCGAGTCTGGGGTACAGATACTGCCATTCCAGAGAGTATTTAAGGAATCGTTGGACCACGGAAAGAACGCAATTGTTCGAAGAGGAAGCGTGTCCGAGCTATTGGACTAGTATACAAGAGATGGAATCATCAAGTACGTCGGGCGAGCAGCAGCAGAACACGAACGCGAATCTTTCTTGTGAGGGAGAAAGGTGGAGGCGTTGTAGGATCCTTGAACCATGGAAGTGGTGCTGGGGAGATCTGTTCAAGCATTGAATACTGCGACAGAAAGACTTGAAACTAGTGCAAACACTGACTCGCACCCAAATAACCATCATGCCGTCCCCAGCCTATGATCCTAAGCCATCTCTCAAATACGCCTCTCTTGTAGGACTGCAGGCCGGTGCCGTCGGTGTATTCGTTAGTGCCATACAGAATGCCCTTGCCAACCACTCTCATGGTGCCATGGGTTTCGTGACAAGAACTGGGGGAACTATTGGTTTTTTTGGTGCGCTCAAGCGCTTTCTCTTATCCTCATGCTCATGTTCCGTGTTTCAGCTGCCATGGGTGCTACGTTCGCCCTGACGGAGTCGGTTGTTGCCAATCAACGACACACCGATGACGCTGTTAACGGAGCGGCCGGTGCATGCGCAGCTGGGTTCTTAGCAGGAATACGGGGTATGCGCATCCCTTGTTGACTGCCAGCCCTCGCTCAGATTTCGTTGCTAGCGCGTTCACTCCCCATGGCTGTCGGTTCCTGTGTTGTGCTTGGGGCAGCAATGGGGACTTTCGACTATTCTGGACAACTTGCTGGCGGGAAGGAAGAATCACGCGAAGAAAAGAGAAGGCACTTCTTTAAACAGCCTTTGAAACCTCTTGTAGAGACTACCACCGGATGAAGGACGGTAATGAAATTTCAGAGTGGCGAGCTGGACACAGTTAAAGTCTCTTGCTACCCTTTATAAACACTGATAACTTAGGTATGCGGTGTGGTCAATTCTGGATAACCACTACATGAGCCCTGTAGAAATTTCCTCTGGCATGGGAGTCGTTAACTCGCTAAAACGCGAATTGACCTCCTCATGATGCTCAGTGTAGAATTCTTCCCAACTTGAAGCGCTCCGACATGTAGCCTGGGATGTGGTCAGAAACTATCTGGCAGAGCGCAGATCCCTGAACCTTACTTGACTGGTTAGACGGGCCCATACATCAGCATCGTCCTCTTCTTCTTCTGGGCGTGTCGCAAAGAAGTGAGATATAGTCTCTAGATCTTTTCGAACACCCCCTCGATCGACAACTGGAGTGGACGAAGGACTGGAGGCGGATGGTCCATCGTCTGAACTCTGGTCTGGAATTTGTCCAGCTATCAGTTGCTTCTGATTCCCCTGGTCAGCTCTCTGGGCTTTTCGGTATGCAATGCTCTTCCTTTTCCTGATCAATTCTACATCGTCTCTAATGGTTCGAACGAGGAAAGACCGCCAAGATGCAAGCGTATGGTTGGGTATCTGTAGTGGCTCAGTTGGAATCTATCTACAACGATTGCAAGTACCTACCTTTTTGTAAAGATTCCCGGCCATTTCACTGATTGACATCTGGTGATCACGTTCAAGAAGGACATCCACATAGCGCAGCGCATACTCCCGTTCGTGCTCAGAATATTTGAACCCTACAGCAGTCAATTGTCCATGGGTGTGCTGTGGTGGCGGAGTGGGCGATCGAAGCTTAATCCGATCATTACCGAGGGGAATCATGTTCAGCTCCGGTGAACTAGCCTCTTTCTTAACCTTTGACGCTGGTAAACCGTCTCCCTTCCTGAGCCCTGTGCCTGTATTAGCTTTTTCCCTTGATTTCTTTGCCCGGGTCATATCCTCAGATTGTCCATCAAAAAGAACTTCCTGTCTTTTTCTCTTCCCATGTGGGGAGGCAGGTAAAGGGAATAAGTACGGCACTGGATCCAATACGGTATTCTGCCGCACACAGTCGTGAACGAATGAAGCACTGACGGCTGGCCTGCCCGCGGTATGAGTTGATTGACAAAGATCCTTAAATGTGGTTGATCGAGAATAAAGGATAGAATAGTCAGCGGTTGTGTGGTCGGTGCAAAGTATACCTCCGTTTTTCTGTAGTCTATCAGGTCAAGTACAATGGATAACACACAAAAATCCGAACCTTGATTGCACTAGTGGTCAGCCCACGGTCTTGCAGATCTACCTGAACAAAAAATGACAGCTCCTTTCCTGTCTCAGACGTAAAAAGAGTTCCCCGCTGAGTGGAAGGTTGTCGAGGTGCAGAAGTGCAATGAACAGCGGAAGAAGATCCAGCCGAGGAGGGCGGATGACCTGACGACGCGGCTCTGCTTCTCCTCTTGCTCTTTTGGGACTCAGACGATGATCGTGAAACGACAGGAGATCTGCGACAGAGGGAAGGTAGAAGGGTAGGGGATGGTGGAACACCTTGGTATTGCAAGTCAACCGCCTGCGCCGAATGACTGATGTTCGGGCCGGATGTGTTCAGAAGGGAAGAAGGATCTACAGGGCGTCCTTGGGAGTTCATCATTTGCAATGAATTGCCTTGTATATTCTCTGGGGGTACACCCCATGGCCAAGGGCTTGTCGGCATCCCACCCATAGCCGCTGCCACCGCCAAGGGCGTATATTGAGGGCCAAACCGGGGATCGGACTGCTGACTCAAGAAGTCCGCAAGGGCGCGGATATGATCCATCGGATAGCCTTGAGAAGGATGGAGGGCTGGCTGGATCATGGGTTGTACGGTTGAGAGTTGGGAGGGAGGAATATGGGTAGAAGTTGGGTGCGATTCACCAAATTGGTGGTGTGGAAGGACATCAGGGCTGAGGGGCTGCATCACGCCACTTGGACTCTGGGATTGCACCATTGTTGTCCGAGGCACCTCAGCCGCAGAGGTGGGGGCGAGATAGCCTACGGTCGGCCGATCGTGCCCAGCACGTCCTCGAAATGAGGTAACAAGGTCTTCAGGTGTGTCTCGGGGTGTAGGAAGAGGACTTCTTATTATATATGATCAGTACACAAAATGATCACAGAGGATGTTGAAACAGACTTCGATAGATCGTCCGTTTCCTCTTTCACTATAGGGAGGCCGTCATCTTGAGTAAGGAATCCCCCCCAATGATCATTCGCATCCAGAACCTTCCCCTCGGAAATGCAACTGTTAACCCAAGAATACTCCAAGACGACCTTATTTTCGTCCTTTCCCCAGTCGCGGATGAATAGCCGACCTTCGGTAGTACTTGAGTCCACCAGGATGACCTGAGATTGCCTTGGGTCTGAGCAAAGGGTGGCTCCTGCTTTCTATGAAAGTCATCCATAACGTCGGAACCGAGATCCACACGACGCACATAAAACACGTACTTTCAGGAGTCTCCTGAGCTTGAACCCCCCAGATATGGCGCCAGCCTCAACAAAAATCTGCCAGTTGGTGCCATCTGGCCTAAGGAATATTTGCTGGGTGTCTGAGCCCCCGAGCGCCTGAGATGATGGTAATGAATCTGTCATCAGAATGCGACACGACCCAGCCATTGATAGACGGTCAAATGCAGGTAATGCACGTGACCAGCTATGTCTATGTATACCTTACACCTTTAAAGCTTAAGTACCAATACTGCACTGACAGAATCTGTTCTCATAATAACGAAAACTCTTGCCACGTTACATCATAGTCAATTTCATAGATAATATCATGGCATGATTGCATACGGTACAAGGCCAAAAGTGTTGCTTAACGGTAACTGCGAGATGATATTAGGGAAACTGCAAGATCGAGTTTCAAGCTTTCGTACCTCTTTTGTCTACGCGCACGGGCACCATGACCTCCGAACTTCTTGGGCTCCATCCGTCGTGGGTCTGCTATCAACAGGGTGCGATCATATGCCACCAATTTTTTTTTGAGTTCCATTGCGCTGTATGCGTCGATATACTTCGCATAATAGGCAACAAGAGCTTTTGCGATGGCCTGACGAAGAGCATATACTTGTGATGTGTGTCCTCCTCCCTTGACACGAAGTCTGATATCAAGAGGTGCAAATGCATCCTCCCCAGCAACGAGAACGGGTTCATAGATCTTTAGGCGTAGAATTTCAGGTTGAACGAGATTGATGGGTGAGCCATTGATGCGGATTAGCCCACGACCCTCTCTTGCGTGAGCAACTGCAGTTGCGGTCTAGATGGGCCCAAATCAGCGCAACGTTCTGACAAGAGTACTATCGACATGCCTTCTTTTTGCCGAATGTTTGTACGGCCTTCACTGTTGACGCCATTACGAGATGAAGAATGGGCCTGTCACACAAAGACGCAGTGAGATAGAACTTTTTGCTAGAGAACAATGCATACCTTGGTCTAAGCTAATGGTAGTTGTACGTCAAGTGGTGGCTTGAGAGCTGCCTAGTTTCACGGGGAATGCCGGTGCCTTGCTGACTCATTCTCGCTGCCAGGTCATTCGTAACTGTGAT
>Ga0179587_10000883_pt1 | contig 13106 bp, 18 predicted proteins | sample CZODoug2_1_08_16_FD_185932 | JGI IMG/M metagenome (GOLD analysis project Ga0179587, IMG submission 185932) | Vadose zone soil fungal communities from Angelo Coast Range Reserve, California, USA - CZODoug2_1_08_16fungal | ecosystem: Environmental > Terrestrial > Soil > Vadose zone | place: USA...
GGTCAGGAAGTTGTATTGTAGCTTGGCTTCCTCGCGACAGCGTTCTGCCGGTGCTCGGAGGAGTTCGCGCGGCACCACGATCGTGGTTTCGCCCCGGAATTCAAACACATCTACGACCGCTTTCGGGTTCCACGAACGCAGGCACCCGGCTACAACATTAGTGTTTTGGCGCGAAGAGTCAGTCACAATTTGGAATCCCACGTGCGCCGGCTATTTGTGCCAGTCCAGCGCGCCTTTTTTCCAGAGATACAGGTAACCGACCAACAGGATGGCAATGTAGATCATCATCTCCACAAAGCCGTACCACCGCAAACTGCGAAATATGTAGGCCCAGGGGTACAGGAAGATGGCTTCGACGTCGAATAGAATGAAAACCATCGCCACGAGGTAGAACTTGACCGAGAAGGGCTCGCGCGCGTCGCCGGTGGGTTCCATGCCGCACTCGTACGGTTGCTGCTTGGCCCGGCTCGGACGCCGCCATCCTACCAAAACGGAAACAGCCGTCAGCGCACCGGCAAGCGCCGCGGCGGTCAGCAGGTGTAAGAGAAGCGGAGCGTAACTATGTAAGCCAGAACCACTCATGGGCGAGTTGCTATAATAACGACTGAACAGCCAGTCGGTCAAATGCGGCGGCTAGATTCCTGCGAAGCGGCCTCCATCAGAAGCGCAGGTCAGGGCTAATAGGCGAATGCTCTTCGGTCATAATTCGAACGTAAAAGCAGGGGATACCACGTATCACGTCCAAACGGAAGATCGCGGCACCACCAACGCGCTCATCGATACCACGGTCTATTTCCACGGACGCGTATTGCACCGGCGTACAAATAATTATTTTGACTTGCTGCCTCTAAATCCCGACACCGAACAAGCCCTGAAGCTGCGTCTCGATGAGCAGCACCACACCGTGGTCGAGGAGATTCGAACGGGCGCCCTGCATCTCTCGCTTCCACAGGACGAAAACGATGCTGCGCGGGCCGCCGCCCCAACATCCAAGGTTCTCTTGCTCGAGTTGATCAACGCCAAGACCTGGCTCACTGGCAAGCGCGCTTTCCTTCAGGTTGCCGTGCGGAATCGGACCAATCAGGCAGTCCAAGGCGCCAAAGTTACGGCACGCGTGGATGGCGCGGCGGAAATTTCAGAGTATTCTACGGAAACCGGGCCCTTCGGACATGCGCAGCTCGAATTCGCGATGCCGCGGCTGGGTGCTGAGCCGGCGCTGGTCATCGAAGCGTCGCACGGAAATGCCAGGGGGCATTTGCGTTTTCAGTTGCGCACCAAGCCGCGCGTGCCTTCGGCGAGTTAACGGATGCAGACGGCGCTTTCAATTGTGGTGAACGGAGAAGATCGCGCGACGAGGCCCGAGACCACCGTGACGGACTTGCTTCGCGAGTTGGGTTTCGACCGGGGACGCGTGGCCATCGAAAGAAACCTGGAAATATTGCCGCGGGCGAAGTGGGCCGAAACGAAAGTCCAAGCCGGAGACCGCTATGAAATCGTGCAATTCGTCGGCGGCGGTTAGCAATAGCCGGCCGCCCCCACGCTTTTCCTGCTAGATAATTCTTCGAACGGTTTCCAGCAATACTTCACCCGCCCTTCGCGCACACTTTGGTGGTCGTACTTTGGGATGCCTGCATGCACGAGGTCCACGCGCCACGCGCCCGGAGCTTTGCTGAATTTCCGGACCAAGATGGATACGTCTTTTTTCCTCCCGTGGGCGGCGCGCCACGCTTGCACCAGCATCCGGGCTGGAATGAGCAACAGATTCATGCCGCCGATTTGACCGCCAGGTGCGCTCCATGACCCACCAGATTTTCGGCTGATTTTCACGGGAGCTGCGGTGGCTGCGGCGTGCTCCCTGAATCAAGCACCATTTCAAAGAGACTTTTGGAGAGCGCGAACGCGTGGTTGAATCGCAAGTGTCATCGACGTAGCCTCCTGATGCTCGTTGAGATCGCCAGTGTCTATCTTCAAATCTCATATACCTTCGAGCAGGTGCCCCATTTTGCGTTTTTTCGTTTTCAAGTAGGCGCGGGACATCTTGGAAATACGAGGCTGGCACGGTACGCGCTCGACGACGCGAATACCGGAGCTTTCGAGCTGGCGAACTTTTTCCGGATTATTGGAAAGCAAGCGAATTTTCGTTGCGCCAAGTTTTCTCAGAATTTGCGCGGAGAATTCGTAATCGCGCGCGTCAGCGGCGAAACCCAGGGTTTCATTTGCTTCCACCGTGTCCATGCCCCCGTCCTGCAGTTCGTAGGCTCGCAGTTTGTTCATCAGCCCGATGCCCCGGCCTTCTTGAGGCAGATAGAGCAGAATTCCCGAGGATGCCTGGCCGATTTTTTTCAGTGACAATTCAAGCTGCGCGCGGCAGTCACACCGCAGCGATGTGAGAACGTCGCCGGTCAGGCACTGCGAGTGGACGCGTACCAGCGGTGCGGCCTTTCCGTGCAATTTGCCTCGCACCAGCGCGACCGCCTCTTCCAGAGGGCCACAGCCCTTGAAGCCATAAATGGTGAAGCGCCCGTAACGCGTCGGAAGAGCGGCATGCGCGATCATCTGCAGGTCGCCGACTCTTCCATTCGATTTCTTGCGTTGCGGTGATTTTGCGCGCATGGAGAAATGAGAAGTATAGCAGGGACTTTGTTTCTCACCGATTTCAGGTCGCCTTGATTCCGCGTCCGATATTTGATGCGCGGGCGGCTGGCAACGCTACTGGCTTTACATCGAGCGGCGGATTGATTAGCTTTAGCCTGGGACGCCTGGCAAAAATGGAGACAGCTACACCGATTCGTGACCTACTGTTCACCCTGCTGCTGAAGGTGGGCGTGGCGTCGTCCATTGCCGCGCTGCTGGCGCGGTGGAACGCCTTTCGGCGCGTGCTCTTCACCGAAGAACGAGATCCCGACCAAAAACTGAAACTGATGCTGTTCATGACGCCGGCGCTGATCGTGGGGGTGACGCTGCGGCTGGTGGGAGGGCCTTCTTACGCGTTTGCCGATTTGTCGCTGGAGGGCGCTTTTCTGATGGGACTTCTTGGCGGGCGCGTGGTGGGGCCGATCGGCGGCGCGCTCATCACGATTCCAGCGCTAATCTCGCGCGAATGGCTGGCCATGCCCGCGGCCTCCACAGCGGGGTTGCTCGGGGGATTGATCCGGCAAGCGATTCCCAACAAAGAGGATCTCTGGAATTTCGGGCCGTTCACCTTCTTGAACATCCCCAAAGCGACGGTGAAGCTGTTGCGCAAGGCGGAATTGTCGTGGGAGATGGCGCCGCTGACGACCTGCATCGGCCTGGAGCTGGGGCGTGTGGCGCTGGTCGAGGCGACAAAACCGAAGTGGCTCTTCGCGATCGACGCGCACTGGGACTGGTGGCTGGGACTGACGGTGATCGCGACGCTGATGTCGGTGGCGTCGCCGTTGAAAATCTGGAACAACACGCGTGTCGAGATGAACTTGGAGCGTCACCAGCAACTGCTCTTGAAAGCGCGCATGGATGCGCTCTCCAGCCAGATCAATCCGCATTTTCTGTTTAACACATTGAATACCGTGTCGGCGCTGATTCGCTTTGATCCGGATTCGGCGCGCGGCGTGGTGTTAAAGCTGAGCAACATTCTGCGGCGGCTGCTGCGCAAGCATGAAACGTTTGTGCCGCTGCGCGAGGAGCTGCAATTTATCGACGATTATCTGGACATCGAGGTGGCGCGATTCGGAAAAGACAATCTGGACATCGTGAAACAGATTGACGACGCGGCGCTGGAAGCGTTTGTGCCGAGCATGCTGCTCCAGCCGATGGTGGAGAATTGCCTGAAGCATGGTCTGGCACCGAAACTAGGCGGGGGAAAAATCGAACTGAGAACGACAAGCCACGAAGGGCGCCTGCGCATTGAGATTGAAGACAATGGGGTGGGCATCTCCGAAGAGAAGATGCCGCACGTGTATGTGGAGGGAATCGGCCTGAGCAACGTGCGCGAGCGGCTGCGCGTGCTGTACGGGGCGGACTTTCACTTGGACATCCAGAGCCGGCCGGGGGAGGGGACGGTAATCCGCATCGACATTCCGGAGTTGGTATCGACGATACAGGAAGTGGGATGAACAGGGCAGCTAAGCGGTCCCTCGGCCTCCATGCTCGCTCGAGGCTCAAGGAAGAAGGGATAGACATGTTTCGTCGCCTGTCTGGTTGACAAGAATGAGCAGCATCATTTGCGGCTGGATTGGGTTGTAGTTAGGGCAACATAGGTGCGAACTAGGGTAGATTCATCCCTCTCAAAGAGCGACCCCAGAAATCCGAGTCCGCTGCAGGGCTTGGGCGCTTTGATATTCGCCCGTGCAAGTGCGAGACTAAGAGGAACGAAACCCCGGGCGCAAGAATGGTACCTAGGGTACACAAGAGAGAGGAACAGTGGCTAGTAAGAATTTACCAAACCCAAAACAGGTGGCCGGTGTGCGCGGCCGCCCAGCGGCAGCTTCAACGGAACTTGCACGGGTGATGTGCACGTGCGGGCACCGAGCCGGCAGCCACGCCGCGCTCAAGTATTCGTGCCAGGCCCCTGGCGACCGCAAGGGCTTCTGCCCGTGCATGCGCTTCATTTCAGCGAAGGAATGGCGAGGGAATAAAGCTCGCTCCTCATAGCGAATCCTCAGGGGGGAAGAGTCGGGGCAATTCCGCCAGGAACTGAGAGAAGAGCTGCCAGCGCGTTGCGCCGAGAGAAGCGCGGACGGCTACTTCTTTCTGACGGACGGTGCCGCGCGCCAGCAGCAAATTGGCTACGTTCACGCAAGCAATCAGCAATATGAATCCTGCACCCATCAGCAGCCAAAGATTCTTAATGGTGTCGCGGCTGGTGAAATCGTTCTGGAGGCGTTCGACGCTTGAGCCCCATCCCTTGTTTGAAAACGGGATAGACTTGGGCGATGCGGCGCGTGACGCTGTCCATATCGGCGTTGGCTTGCTGAAGAGTGACTCCGGGCCTCAGGCGGCCCATGACGAGGAGCCAGTGGAAATCGTGGTTGATCTGGTCAGGCTTAAATGCCAGTGGGCCGAACAAGTGAGATTCAAAACGGTCGGGCATACCGGCAGCCAACACGCCCACTACGGTGTAAGGTTCGCCATTGAGCCGGAGCCGTTGGCCGATCATTTGGGGATCGCTGCCGAAACAGCTCTTGCCACGGCCGGTGGGTCATAATGAGCACGTGGTGCTTGCCCAACTGACTTTCGTCGGACACAAAGTCCCGCCCTAGGAATAGTGGGATTCCCTGCATGTTGAAGAAACGGTGACGTTATTCTGGTTGCCATCAACTCGTCATGGTGTGGTCGAAAGTCAACGGACAAAACAACACTGTTTCCGCCGGCGATTACTTGGATTGGAAGCGCCTGAACACGGTGTTCCAGGATGTCGTCGCCTGGCCTCGGGGCGGCCAGAGCGCCGATCCCCAAGGTGAGCGCCAAGAGTGCAACCGAGGTAAAGCCGAGGTTCCTGCCGAGTAACCTAAGGCCAAAACGGAGGTTGCGGACCAGACTTGTCATGCTTGCCTCCTAGTGCGGCTGGACTACGACTCCTTGCGTTGATAAGACGTCTCGACATACCGGTTGTTTCCGCTGGACGGCAAACACGAAGCGCGTCGACACAAATTGAGGGATAGCGCCGATCGGTGGGGTTGCGAAGTGGAGAACTAGCCGTCTTGGTCTAAATATTGAACCACTTGCTCGGGTGCGGCGAGGCGCCAGGCTGCCTCGAGAGCACGGCGCAAGGTCGGCTTCCGGGCGGTCTTTAGTCGAATGCTGGTGGCGCCGCGGCGTCCCCAAGCACCCGTGCAGGGGTGGAAGACCGTGGGTTGGGCTTTGATGAACATCTGCTGTTCAAGGGGCGTGAGTTTCACCATGGCCCAGCCATCCTCGGGGTAGCCCAGGGTTGCGAAGATCTTTCCGGCGACGCGAAAATCGGGATGGTCCATGTGCGCGCACTCCTCCGTTTCGGGGAAGCTCAGGGCCAGGCGGCGAAAGTCGTTGGGAATCATGAACGCGTCTCCAGCGGGCGGAAGGTGGGCACGATAGCATAGTGGGCCAGCAAATGAACCTCCCCTCTTACACATCAAGAGCCATCTTCAGGGCGCGGTTTAGTTCGAGGCGCTTGGTGGGCGAGAGGGAGCCGACGTCATTCGTGGGATCTGCTTTTCGCAAACGCACGAGGTTGTCACACATGGATCCAGCTCGAATGCTTCTTGCCTTCTTCAAGGTCGACTGCGACTTGTGTGGACAACCCTTCAGCATTGGTGAATGGCGGGGCGCAGATGACCGTCGAGCACCTGCCATCGATCAGCACTTTGCACCTTATCACGACGAAAATCCAGTACTGTTGGGCATACTACCACTGGATAGAGTCTTGCAAGCGGCGAGGTCAGCACAGACGGAACCGAGGGGGAGTCCGACGACACCAAATTTGGAAAGGAAGAGAATCTGATCAGCATTCTTGGTCACCGCGCGGGCAAGGCAGCTGGAAAAGATTGAGGTGTGTGCCAGGAGATCGATTGGCGCTGGAGCAGAGCGATCGCATAGCGAATCGGGATAGCGGCTCCTGGAACGGAAGTAGACAGAGACGAGGAATTGGTGACGGAAACGGCGGGGGCGCGCAGCCAGCGGCCTTCCACAAGACCGACTACGGCGCTTGAGTCGAGGGCGAGAACCGGGGAGCCACTCTGGCCGCGAGTTACGGCATGGCTGAGGAGGAAAACTTCAGTCGGGGCGGCGGATTTTTCGAGTTCGGTGGATTCGTAGGAAAGGACTTGGCCGGAAGAGCGGTCTTCTTGAGGGGCCTCGAAGGTATGAGCATTCTGGAGCCTTGAAGGATGAAACGAAAGGGCGATTACCGGTTGGCCGCGGAAGGCTGGATCATGAGCAAGCGCCAGAAAGGTCACTTTGTGGTTGCCAGCGAAGGGATTTGGGGTAGCGAGGAGAACGGCCACGTCGTGTTCTGAGTCCACGGCTATGACCGCGGCTGGAAGCAGGCGAGGCGGACGATTGGGGCGGCTGATCAGGATGTAGGGCTGGCCGCCGTCCTTAAAGGTCTCCAGGACATGGGCGGCCGTAAGGAGATAGCCCTGTTCGTTAATGAAAAAGGCATTGCCGAAGAAACTGTAGCGGTAACCGCGCGAGGATGGAGATTGGTCAAGCTGATAAACGATCGAGCAGACCGCAGCGGAAAGAGCGGCGTCGTCCGCAAGGTCCTTGGCCGCCGGACAAGCCGCCAGGCAGCATAATAGACAAGCCAGAAAATCTACGACCCAGTAAGCGCTACTCCCGGCGTTCCGGCGCATTCGTGGCAAAGAGTCTTTCCCAGGCCCTTGTGGGGCTATGAATATGAAGGTAGCAGCGTGGGGAGAGGCGGGGAAGGCCAGAAAAGGGACAGGTAAACAGGAGTTGACAGCGAGCGGAAAGGACTGTATATTCTGTAACAACAGAAACGACAGACATAACGAAAGCAACACGAAGCCTGCCAAGCAGGGAAGGGCAAAATGAGAGAACCGACAAAGAACCGCTTAACGCCCGTGGCGCAGAAGTTCATTTTGCACTGGGGAGAGATGGGCACGCGCTGGGGCATCAACCGTACGGTAGCGCAGGTACACGCGCTGCTTTTCCTATCGCCGCAGCCGCTCCCCGCGGACGAGATTTCCGACACGCTGGCGGTGGCGCGTTCGAACGTGAGCACCAGCCTGCGCGAGCTGCAGGGGTGGCGGATCGTGCGCGTGGTGCACGTGTTGGGGGACCGGCGGGACCATTTTGAATCGATCAAGGACGTGTGGGAAATATTCCGGATCGTCTCCGAAGAGCGAAAGCGGCGGGAGATCGATCCGACGCTGAATGTGCTGGCGGAGTGCGTACGCGAGGTCAAATCCAATCCGCAGGGAGATGCGTACACCCGGGAACGGCTGGAGAGCATGCTGGAGTTTTTGACGGCCATGACCGGATTATTCGAAGAAATCATTCGCATGCCGACGGGGGCATTAAAGGGCGTGGTGAAGCTGCGGGGGAAGGTCATTACGCTGCTGGGGAAAAAGGCGGTTAATAGTTGACCGTCTAGAGTTGAAAGTCTCGGAAAAGGCAGAAAAGATCTAAAACAGAGAACCCCCAGGAAGAGAAGAAATAATCCCGAGGCGCTGGAGAGCGCAGGCGGCACGCAGAGAACTAAGAAAGAGAAGAAACGATGATTTCGCTGGTGAGTGAGTACACGGACGGGAAGGGTCGGCACGCGCGGGGATGGCTGTTTTTTGACGCGGAGTGCCGGTTCTGCACGCGAATCGCAAGGTGGCTGGCGCCAATTCTGGAGCGACGCGGGATGGCGTTGGCGCCGTTGCAGGATCCACGCGTGGGGGCATTGCTGGGATTGTCGCGCGACGCACTGATGCGAGAAATGCAGTTCGTTCTGAGCGACGGGAACCGGTATGGCGGGGCGGACGCGGCCGTTGCACTGGCGCGTGAGATTTGGTGGGGCCGGCCGCTGTTATGGATTTCGAAAATTCCCGGGATGATGGGAATTCTGCGCAGAGGATATCGATGGATTGCGGGGCGGAGGAGTTGCGTCGCGGTTTCTTGCCCAACTGAGCGGTGAGGAGATATTGTGGCAAACCGTCTTGTTGAGATGTGGCGGTGGCAGGGGACGATCGATCGCAGGACGTATGCCGTTGCCGGTGGCAGCGCGTTTATCCTGAAATACCTCCTCGACAAGTTTGTTGCGTTTGCGGTGTTTGACCGGCCGTGGTTTTTGTGGAGTTACTGGCGGCCCTTGGGGCCGGATGCGCGCCTGAATGCCATTCCCTCTGACACTCGTGCGTTTGTGGGCGCGCTGCTAGTTTTGTCGCTGCCGTTCATCTGGTTGGGCGTGACATTGACGGTCCAGCGACTTCGAGATGCGGGGAAACCGCTCTGGCTGGTGGTGCTTTTTTTTGTTCCGGTGATCAACATTTTGTTCTTTCTTTTGCTTTGCGCGATGGGATCGCATTCGGTTACCGCGCAACGTGCAGCAATGCCGTGGCCGGAGACGCGCAAGCTGGATCGGTGGATTCCACGGGGCGCTATGGCGGCAGCGGCCACGTCAATCGGGATGACCATTGCGGTCGGTTCAATGTTTACAGTATTGGGTACGGAGGTGCTTCGGTCCTACGGGTGGGGGTTGTTTGTGGCGTTGCCGTTTTGCCTTGGGTTGTTTTCGGTGCTGGTATACAGCTACCACGAGCCACGGTCGTATAGCAGTTGCATGAGCGTTTCGCTGGTACCCCTCGCGTTGCTTGGCGCCGTGCTGATCCTGGTCATGATCGAGGGGCTAGTGTGTATTTTGATGGCTGCGCCGTTTGCGCTGGGGCTTGCGGCGTTGGGCGGAATGCTGGGGTACGCGATTCAGGCGGGGTATTGGCTGAATAAAGATACTCCGGTAATGCTGTCAATCATCTTGTTGTTTACGCCCGCCTTCCAGGGTGCGGAGCGTTGGGTGAAACCGCCGGCAGAGACGTTCGAGGTGCGCACGGCAATTGAGGTGCATGCGCCGCCGGAGAAAGTGTGGAATCAGGTGGTGGCGTTCGCCGAGATACCGCCGCCGAAAGAATTGTTGTTTCGTGCGGGAATTGCTTATCCGATTCGCGCGGAAATTTCCGGCCACGGAGTTGGCGCCGTGCGTCATTGCATCTTCTCGACGGGGCCATTTACGGAACCCATCGAAGTGTGGGATGAACCGCGGCTTTTGAGGTTTGGCGTGACCGCGAATCCGGCTCCATTGAACGAGCTCAGTCCGTACGGGAATATTCAGCCGCCACATTTGCACGGGTACTTCGTTTCGAAGCAAGGGCAGTTCTTGCTGAGGGCGCTACCCGGGGGACGGACCCGCTTAGAAGGAACAACGTGGTATCAGCACACCATGTGGCCGGCCGCGTACTGGCACTTATGGTCGGATTACATCATTCGTCGGATTCATTTGAGGGTGCTGGAACATATTCGAGCCACGGCCGAGGCTTCAATCCATTGAGGAAGGGCTTCGACAAATAGGGCACGGAGAGCGCGGAGAAAGATCCCAAGGTACGAACATCAGGATTCCTCGAGGACACGTTTGTAATAGCTCTCGTAGGCGGGTATGACGTCGTTGGCGCAGAATTTTTTCTTGGCGCTGATGCGGGCGATTTCTCCCATTTCGCGGCCCCGGTCGGCGCGGGACAAGATTTCGATGGCGTAGCGCGCGGCTTCCTGCACATCACCGGGTTCCACCAAAAATCCATCCACACCATGCTCGACGACTTCGGGCACGCCGCCGACGTTTGTGGCGATGATGGGAACTTCGCAGGCCATAGCTTCGAGGGCGGCGAGGCCGAAGGATTCAAGCTGAGAGGGAAGCAGAAAAAGATCGGCAGCGGCGAGCTTTTCGTAGACGTTGTCCTGTTTGCCAAGGAAGAAAACGTCTTTCTGAAGGCTGTACTTGCGTACCAGGTATTCCGCCGCTCCACGGTCCGGACCGTCTCCGATAAGGACCAGCTTGGCCGGCATCTTGGCACGGACAATGGCGAAAACTTCGATGACATCCGGGAGGCGTTTGACGGGGCGGAAATTCGAGAGGTGCATGAGGATGGGTTCGCCATGGGGAGCCCATTGGGCCGCAAAACCCTTGTCGGCGGAGCGATTGTAGAGTTCGCAGTTCACGAAATTGGGAATGACTTCGATGGGGCGCTTGATATCGAACTCTTTTATGGTTTGATTAAGCAAGTAGCGTGAGATGGCGGTGACACCGTCGCTCTGTGCGATCGAAAAGCGCGTGATCGGGAGATAGCTGCGGTTGCTCCCGACCAGGGTAATATCCGTGCCGTGGAGAGTAGTGACGAAAGGGAGCCGTCGCGGCGCGGCCATCGAGCGCGCCAGCATGGCGCTGACGGAATGCGGAATGGCGTAGTGGACGTGCAGCAGGTCGAGCGATGCGGATTCGAAGACTTCGAGCATTTTTGTGGCGAGCGCCAGCGTGTACGGCGGATGGTCAAAGAGCGGATAGGAGACCACCTCCACTTCGTGGAAACGGATGCGCGGATCGTTGGGATTCATGCGGATCGGAGGAGCGTAGCTGATGAAATGAATTTCATGGCCTCGCGCGGCGAGTTCCATGCCGAGCTCGGTGGCCACCACGCCTGAGCCGCCGTACGTGGGATAGCAAGTGATTCCGATGCGCATAGGATATCCGAGTCTCCTTCGCGTTAACGGGAGCCGCTAAGATGCAACAGATCCAACTTAAGCGGCTGGTAGCTGCAAGATATAAGAACGGGGGTCTCCTTCGGTTGCGCTCCTGACAGGTTCCAGGCCTGCCTCTACCACTGACGGGCTGCCGACGCAAAGGGGATGAATTCCGCCAGGCTGCGATAGCGGCTTGCCGCGGCAGGGAGCCGAATGCTAGAGTCGCGCCCACCGCCTGGGGCACCGAGCAGCCATGTGACGCCCTTATTAGACGCGGGGACAGGGAATTCCGTGACACGACTTTCCGGCAAGGTGGCGCTCATCACGGGCGGGGGTACGGGGATTGGTCGAGCGATCGCTCTGGCGTTTGCGCGGGAAGGTGCCAGCGTGGCCGTGGCGGGACGACGCCTGGAAAAGCTTCGAGAGGTGATCAACGAAGTCCACAAGGAGGACGCCGCCGGTTTGGCGATGGAGTGCGATGTGACCCGCGCGCGGGACGTCGAACGAGCGGTGCAAGGGACTGTGGAGCGATTCGGCCGGGTGAATGTGCTGGTGAACAGTGCGGGAACGCTGCATGTATCGACGGTGGAGGGAATCAGCGAGGAAGAGTGGGACCGGGTGATGACCGTCAATGTAAAAGGACCGTTTCTGATGTCCAGGGCGGTGTTGCCGGAGTTTCGAAAGTGTGGCGGGGGAGTCATCGTGAACATTGGCTCGGTGCTTGGACTCGTAGCGGTGAAGGACCGCGCGGCGTATTGTGCGTCGAAAGGCGGCGTGACCATGCTGACGAAGGCGATGGCACTTGATCATGCGCATGAAAATATTCGCGTGAACTGCATCTGCCCGTCGATCGTGGAGACAGAATTGGTGAAGGGGGTATTTGACCAGAGTGAACAAGGACAGGCATTGCGTAAGGCGCGCGTTGCGACCATTCCTCTGGGACGTATCGGGCAGCCCGCGGATGTGGCGGAGACGGCCGTGTTCCTGGCTTCGGAAGAATCGTCGTGGCTCACAGGAACGGCAATTCCACTAGATGGAGGTGTAACGGCATACTGAGTCTTACGTTCTTAGTATCTTTTTTTAGTACCAAGCGGAGACCGGTGATGGACGGGAAGCCATGGAGGGACTCGCTCGAGAGCGACGAAACTTGATGACCAAGAAAATGTCGAAAGAGGAGAAACGGGTCACGGAACTCGTGCGCCGGCGGATGAAAGAAAGCCGCTCGACGAAGCTCCTGGGATTCGATGTGGAAAGTGTGCACGCGGGGCGAGCCATTTTCCGGCTGGACGTGCGGCCAAACCACAAACAGATTCATGGCGTAGTGCACGGAGGGATTCTGGCGGCACTGGCGGACACTACGGCAGCGATCGCGGCCTATACGGCGATACCAAAGGGGACGGAGATCGCTACCGTGGAGCTAAGCATCAATTATCTTGAGCCGGTGTCGGGCGGCCGCATCAAAGCAGATGCGCGCGTGTTGCGCGCCGGCAGGAATTTTGTTGTAACCGAGTGCGAAATCTTCAACGAGAGCGGGTCGCTGGCCGCCAAGGCACTACTCACCTTCGGAGCAACCGCCGGGCATTCTCTTTACAAGTAGAATGTTTCAGAGAACTTACTCCTCGCCGCCCTGGGATGATTCTTCTCCATCCTTGTGGACGTACTTGATCACGCGCTTGAAGATGAGCAAGTTGGGACTGCCCTGGCGCGTGAGCTTGATGCAATCGCGGTCGTACCATTCAACTGTGCCGCGAAGCACTTCGCCATCCTCGAGAACGACGGCCATCGGAGTATGCGACTGCATCTGCTTGACCCAGTAGAAGTTCTCGGCGTGGGTTGTTTCCGGCGGTGCGGGCTTTTTGCTCGGGATAGGACCATTGTGTTGTGGGCGGGGTGCGCTCGGCTCTTTGACGTCC
>Ga0179587_10000884_pt1 | contig 13094 bp, 17 predicted proteins | sample CZODoug2_1_08_16_FD_185932 | JGI IMG/M metagenome (GOLD analysis project Ga0179587, IMG submission 185932) | Vadose zone soil fungal communities from Angelo Coast Range Reserve, California, USA - CZODoug2_1_08_16fungal | ecosystem: Environmental > Terrestrial > Soil > Vadose zone | place: USA...
AGCCAGCCGTTTTGGAAATTATCAAAACCGCGCACTTCGTGCGGAATGTAACCGGCGGATCCCCTGCCCTGCCGACGCACTGAAATGAAAACACAAGCGACCGATGGGTTTTGTTTTGACTGGGCAGCAGGGCGCTTTTTTCGCACCTTTGCGCCATGTGGCAACTAACCTCCGTCACCTGGTGGGAGCTAATCGTGCGGGCGGGGATCGTCTATGTCTTTCTCCTGGTCCTGCTGCGCGTGACGGGCAAAAGGCAAATCGGGCAGTTGTCACCGTTCGACCTGGTGCTGCTGTTGGTGCTCAGCAACGCAGTGCAAAATGCGATGAACGGCGGTGAGAATTCCGTGCTGGGCGGTTTGATTTCGGCGGGCACCCTGATCGCTGTAAATTACGCGATAGGCTGGGCCACCTACAAGAACAAGAAAATTGAGGCGTTGGTCGAAGGGCGCCCGGAAATTTTGATTCACAACGGAAAACTGTTCACCCAGGTCATGGACAAACAAAGACTGACGCATCATGAGTTGGACTCGGCCTTGCGCGCGGCCGGTTGTTCCTGCGTGGAAGAGGTGCATTTCGCCATTCTGGAGAATGACGGGAAGGTCGCGGTGCAACCGCGGAACAAAACCGGCACCTACGGTCCGCGTGGTTGATTTTTTTATGTGTTCAACGCTTTTCGCCGGAATGCCAGCCACGCGGCAAACAGGAAAAACGCCGCGTAAGCCGCAGCATACAACGAAGCCAGCGCACAATCCGCCATATCAACCAATCCGGTCTGAACAACAAGTAAGTTCCGGAGGTCGAACCAGTCCAAATGTGGAAGAACATAATAAATAAGGGAAATACCGGTCCGATAAGGCTCTGGCCGGCCAATGGCAACCTGGTCCAGATGCCCGCCAACAAGAAAAACCCCAATGATTATCACCAGGCAGATCGTCGCATTCGAAGATGACGCGGCAAAAATAACGGAGCCGAACAACACCATGGCGATTGCCACGGCGAGAAACATCCAATGCATCCAGAAGGCCTCGAGATAATTGAGCGCCCGCAATTCGTGTTCATACGAGCTGCTAATGACTCCCAGGAAAAGATAAAAGCATGCCAGTGCAATGCCGCAGGCAAGCCAGCAGCCGAGGAATTTTCCCACAACAACGTGCGCGCGCGTCACCGGCTTGGCAAGCAATGGGAAAATGGTGCGGTTTTCGCACTCGGCCGGGATCTGTCTCGCCGTCGTCCCCACTGCCATCGCAAGCGTGGAAATCCAGATCAGCAACAAACAGACTTCCTTGACGTAACCGGCAATTTTATTGTCGTTGAGCAGGTTGGCCAGGGCCATCAGCAGCGTGACGAGCGCCGTGAGAATGAAAAGCACATAAAAATCCTTCCGCCGATAGAGTTCCTTTAAGACGACCCGGGCGAGGGCGGGGATGGTATTCATGGCCGGGCCGGCTGCTGATACCCAATGATCTGGAGAAAAATCTGTTCAAGGTTGCATTGATATTTTTGCATCAATTCATTAACACGTCCCTCCACCATAAGTTTACCCTGATGGAGAATCGCGACCCGATCACAAACCGTTTCGACTTCGCCCAATTCATGCGAGGAGAAGAAGACGGTCTTGCCCTCGTTCTTAAGCCGCTGGATGATTTCACGCACCTTCATGCGCCCAATCGGGTCAAGACCACTGGTCGGTTCGTCCAGGATCAGCAGGTCCGGATCGTTTATCAGGGCCTGGGCAAGCCCTACGCGCTGCTGCATTCCCTTGGAATAGCTTTTGATCGTCCGCTTGCGGACGGCTTCAAGCTCCACCAGCTTGAGCAGCCGGTCAATCCGCTTGTCTGCCTCGCTCCGGGGAATGCCAAATACCTTCGCATAAAAACGCAACAATTCCTCTGCCGTCAAAAATTTATAGTAATAGGTCATCTCTGGCAGGTAACCGATGCGTTGGCGGGCGATCGGTTCGCGAACGTTGACGCCGAACAGGGAGGCGTTGCCGCTGGTGGCATTGACGAATCCAAGCAGCACGTTCATGGTCGTTGTTTTACCCGCGCCGTTTGGGCCGAGAAACCCGAAGACTTCGCCCTTGTGGACACTCAGACTCAACCCGTCCACGGCAACCTTCGTCGCCTGGCCGAGGGCACGGTTGCGGTACTCCACGCGCAAATCCTTGATTTCGACTATTGGTTCCATGGTGGCTTGATCATGAATTCACGCCCCGAGGATATCTAATTCCCGTCCCGGTTTGAACAACATTATTTACCACCACCAGGCATTATGATTCCGGCGCGCATCATCACCCGCAACAAAAAAGGCCTTGGAACGAATTCCAAAGCCCTGATTGAGAGGAAATGTCTCTTACTTCAACACATGGTTGACGGTATCGATCTGGCAGGTCGGGGCCGTCTGCACGTTATTGATTAGATAGCTCGTATCAAACGTGCTTTGCGAATCCGCCGGGCAGCTCGCCAGGGTGCCGAGATTGCCGCGACCCATATAGGGCTGGATGTCCGTGGATCCTGGGGCGGCGTTGGTGGCAGCCTTGTTTTCCAGGGCCCATTGCTGTTTCGCGCCGTCGATCTGACGGAGGTTGTTGATACAGGCGTTTTTCTGCGAGGTGGTGCGGGCGCGCACGAAGTTGGGAATCGCGATCGCGGCCAATAGACCGATAATGGCCACAACGATCATGATTTCCACCAGCGTGAAGCCCTGTTTGCGGGATTTATTCTGTTTCATAACTTTTGCTCACTGACCTTTCTATGTTCAAGCGGTCTGAACAATGCGGCCGGCGGGTTATATGATTACGATTAGGTGTTCAAAATTGCCGGTCACGAACCGCTGTGTTGGGTCAGCAAACCCTGTGCCAGAGGATTGTCTCAATGTGGTGCGATTCCGCCGGACCAAGCGTCGCATATCCGCCGGAAATTCGCCGCCAAACACACGAATTCCCCGCTGCAGGGCCTATTCTCCACATCCAGTGTCCAATAGTATTGGACACTGTCCCATCTTTTGACACATCTGCATGGCTCATTTTCCCGGCTTGTCGGGTTCTGTTTGCGCGGCGTATGATACATCCAATATGGCAATTCCGCGAGACGCGCGTATCTATGTTGCCGGCCACCGGGGCCTGGTGGGCAGCGCAATCTGGCGCAAACTCCAACAGCTCGGCTTTTCCCAATTGATCGGGAGAACTCGCGCCGAATTGGACTTGCTCGATTCCACCGCCGTGGCGGAATTGTATCGCCGGGAGAAGCCCGAATACGTCTTTGTTGCCGCCGCCAAGGTGGGCGGCATTCTGGCGAACAGCCGGCAACCGGTTCCGTTCCTCTACGACAATCTCCTCATTCAGAATCATCTCATTTATGGCGCGTTCGAATGCGGCGTGAAAAAACTCCTTTTTCTCGGCAGCTCCTGCATTTATCCCAGGCTCGCCTCGCAACCGCTGAAAGAGGAATATCTCCTCTCCGGTCCGCTCGAACCCACCAACCAATGGTACGCAATCGCAAAAATCGCCGGCATCAAACTCTGCGAGGCCCTGCGCCGCCAGCATGGCTGCAATTTCATTTCCGCCATGCCCACCAACATGTACGGCATGAATGACAATTATGACCTTCAAACCTCCCACGTTCTGCCCGCCTTGATTCACAAGTTTCACGACGCAAAAATCACGCGGGCCGCCGCCGTCACCTGCTGGGGCACCGGCACGCCTCAGCGCGAGTTTCTTTATGCGGACGACCTCGCCGAAGCCTGTCTCTTTCTCATGGAAAATTACAACGAGGAGCAATTCATCAACGTTGGCAGTGGCGGCGAAATTTCCATTCGCGATCTCGCCGAACTAATCAGGACAATTGTCGGTTACGAGGGCGAAATCCTGTGGGACAATTCCAAACCCGACGGGACCCCGTGTAAACTCATGGACAGCTCGCGCCTGTTCGCCCTGGGTTGGAGGCCCCGTGTTGACCTTGCCTCCGGCATCCGCCTCGCTTACGGGGATTTCCTGAAACAATTCGCCGCCAAATCCTGACAATTCATCCGTCGGACAAACCCGCAGCCTCGCCGAAAGGCTCTTTACCCCGCGCATTCCGCAATAATCAATTGCTAGTTGCTGACCCGTATCTCCCCCTTCTGGTGTCTCCGTAAAAGCTCAATGTCCGCATCCACCATCAACTTCGCCAGATCGGCGAACCTGGTTTTGGGGTTCCAGCCCAGCTTCTTCTTCGCTTTGCCGTAATCTCCAATTAACATGTCCACTTCCGCCGGTCGGTAATATCGCGGGTCAATCTCCACGTGCTTCTTCCAATCCAGCCCGGCATACTCGAAAGTCAACTCCAGAAACTCTTTCACCGAATGCGTCTCATTGGTCGCGATGACATAATCATCCGGCTCGTCCTGTTGCAACATCAGCCACATCGCCTCCACATATTCCTTGGCATAACCCCAGTCCCGCTTTGCATCAAGGTTGCCCAGAAACAATTTGTCCTGCAAACCCGCCTTGATATGGGCCACCGCCCGGGTGATTTTCCGCGTCACAAACGTCTCACCCCGCCGCGGAGATTCGTGATTAAACAGGATCCCGTTGCTCGCGTGCATTCCGTACGACTCGCGATAATTGACCGTCGCCCAAAACGAAAACAACTTCGCGCAGCCATACGGACTGCGCGGGTAAAACGGCGTCGTTTCCGTTTGCGGGACATCCTGCACCTTGCCATACATCTCACTTGACGATGCCTGGTAAAACCGCGCCTTGACGCCCGTCTCCCGGATCGCCTCCAGCAACCGCACCGTCCCCGTCGCCGTGATGTCCGTCGTGTATTCCGGGCTGTCGAAGCTCACCCGCACGTGGCTTTGTGCGGCCAGGTTGTAAATCTCCGCTGGTTTGATTTTTCCGACCAACCGCGCCAAGGCGCTCGCGTCGCTCAAATCCCCATAGTGCAAAAATAACCGGCTTTTGCCCGAATGCGGATCGGCATAAATCGGCTCCAGCCGGCCCGTGTTGAACGTGCTGGCCCGGCGGATGATGCCATGCACCTCGTAGCCCTTCGCCAACAATAATTCCGCCAGATAAGAACCATCCTGTCCCGTGATGCCGGTAATCAATGCTTTTTTTGCCATAGCCAGTTGAGTCACAGATTCCGAAAGTTCCCAATCAATGGCAAGCTAAGAAGCAATGTTGCCCCGGCATCGCCGCCTCCAACTGCACCGCGTCAGGTCCTGATCCCCAAAATCTCCCCAAAATCTCCTATTTCGCCTTGCCTCTCCCTGGATTCCCTTTATCCTGGTATGAATTCCGATGCGACTCTCCTGCTTCGGCCCTCGGAGTCAATGGCGTGAAATATGCTGCGTTTTAATGGGCCACGGTCAATTTAAATTGAATCGGGGTCCAATATGACTTTGACTGCCAAACCTTATCTGGTGTTGATCGCGGATGACTCGGAGGCTGATCGATATTTTCTCAGGCGCGCCATCCAAAAGGGCGCGCCACGCCTTAAGATCGTCGCGGAAGTCGAAACCGGCGCTCACGCCGTCGCCTACCTGTCCGGCGAGGGTTCCTTCGCCGACCGTGACCGGTATCCCCTGCCCCAACTCCTGGTTCTGGATTCGCGCATGCCCGGCATGAACGGTCTCGACGTGCTGGAATGGCTGCAAACCAATCCCGTCCCGGGTTTGAAAGTCGCGATGTTCGCCGATTCCTCCGGACTGGACCTCCAGTCAAAGGCCCTGCAATTGGGGGCGAGTTTCTTTTGCTCCAAGATTGTTGATAGCGATGAATTGTCCCGCACAGTCCGGACTTTGCAAACCGAGCTGGACCTCGACAAGCGGATGAAGGTACTGCTCCGGCACAAGACCACCCAGTTGTATTTCCTCACCGCCGACCACTGGACGCCATTGTTGCACGACGCCCTGGACTTTGAATCCTTTGACACTGCCATCGATTTCGCCCGCAACCAAAACCTGGCTGATATCGTCCAGATCGCCGTCCTGTTTGCCGCCAACGGCCAGACGTTCTTCTTCCCCGTCACCGAACCCGCCGACAGTTAGACCAATCACAGGGGCACGGGTCATTCATCGGGGCCTTTCCTGGAATGGAGCCAGTTGTCGGGATCGAACCGACGACCGACGGTTTACAAAACCGTTGCTCTACCACTGAGCTAAACTGGCCGCGCCTGATTCGGATATTATCCGCCGCCAAAAACTCCCGACAAGCGATTTCGACCGCCATTTCACCGCATTCGCCAGCGCCTCGAAAAAATGGCCTCACCCGTGAAAATGCGTAACATCGAGGATTTACGGGCCTAATCAGTGCGAACTTTAGTGAAACTTCGTGAACATTCGCGAAACAACGCGTAACAACCCATAACTTTTCACACAACTTCTCCCTCAACGTCCCCACCTCGGTTCCGAATTTCGCTTGGCTCTGCGTCTCAGCGCCTCTGCGGTGAAATTCCTCCTCCCCAAAAAGCCTCACGTCGTACAAACGCTGGAAATCAACCACTTACGTTGACTTGAGCGGGCCAAGATGGGAAAAGCTGCATCAACCGACTGCTTGCAACCCGCCTTTTCCCAAATCCGCCCGTCTCTCCATTGGTTCCAAGCTCCGCTTGGCTCTGTGTTCTTTTGCGGCCAGTCTCCACTCGGCTCCGTGCCTCGGTGACTCTGTGGTTAATCTTCTTTCCCACCTTGGTTCCAAGCTCTGCTTGGCCCCCACCCCCCTCGAATTAAGCGGAAATAGCCGGAAATAAGCGGAAACACGGGCATTTCGGAACGCCAGCCCCCGGCCCGGCGTCCTTCCGAGTCGGGTCCCCTCTGACTCCTGACTTCTGTCTCCTGCATTTTTTCAAAGAACCGCATCGCCTCTCAACAAACGAGAAGCGACCCGGTCAGCGGCAGCCGCTCACGTCGGGCTTCTGAATTCTGGATTCTGACTCCTGACTTCTGTCTTTCACATGGCTTGCGACCTCCAACACCGTTCATCTTATCACTTCATTCCCCGGAATCAAGCGTCGAATGCCAAAAATGCTAAAAATAAATTAACCGTGCCGCAAAGCTGGCTGGGGCATCAGGACGGCGGCGCGTTGTGCATGAAAACCTACGGTCATCTACGAGACGAGCACAGCGCCAATGAAGCGAAAAAAGTCGCTTTTTAGCCGTTAGGGCCGCAATCGAATTTCACCGTGAGCTTGGGGACCTAACATTCGTGGCGCTTTAAAAAGGACGGAATCCCGTCACTATTCTCCGCCCAGGATTTTTCGTCTGTTTCGGCCATTGCGGCTTCAACCCCATTCTCGTCGTAAACGCTGTCATCTTGGCTGGTCAATAAATCAGATTTGAAACATTGGATATTCGGTGCAGCCTTTTTGATGGCCGTGCTCAAAGCCGCCTCTTCAGAACAGGTAAGCTTAGGCCAGAATTTGATTTGTTGAATCCAATCGTTAGGGTCAATTCCCTTCAATACGATGCCTCCCTTCTTTTGGTTTTCGGAGCCATACCCAATGAATCGAACTTCCCTTTCGCTCGCATATTCCTTTCGCTTCATGAAGTGAGGTTGAAGGATGAACTGCTGATGTTCCGATTCGCCCGGATTCAAACCGATGACCTGGCCTTGACACACTTCAACGTAAAGGATTTGGCCATATGTGGCATTTCGATCGGCTTTGACGAAGATTTGGCGAATTCTGCCAACAGTCGTTGCTATCGCTACTCCTTGATTCCCATAGACAGACCACATGGCGGCGGACTCAGAACCAAGAAACCAGCACCAAGCATATCTCGTGTTGCGGATGAACTCAAAATAATGGGTCATCAAAATGTGTGCCTTATGATTTGCAAACGCCTCTTGGCCTTTGTTCTGGTCCATTAGCTTCCGTTCGTTTCCATTGCAACGCCGTTGATACAGCCATTCGTCCAAATTGGCCTCGTTGCTTCCATAGTGGTGTTCAACAGCCGAATTGAACCAAGAACTCGCCACAGGGAAAGCGCCCTCGAAAGGGTCTGCCTGTCGGAGTTTTTCAGCCGACGGAATAAAAATATTTCCAGCGAGATGGAAAAATAATGTCCTTAAAGGGATGTAGCGCCATAGATAATCATCATCGCTCAACCACTTCTCATGCTTTTCGGGATAAATTTGCTCGGTAATAGTCATGCAGTCCCCTTTCTTTGCGATATGCCGATCTGCCGGCGGGATGGTATTAGTAGGTTCGCAGCCGGAACTGAAACTCGTGGGTTTCCTCGGCGATTCGAACCCGCACTTTGTATAATTCGGATTTTGAAAACGGGAAGAAGACAACACCTCCCTTTTTTGTGCCCGATAACACCTGGCATCTTCTGATCAATAACCTGTCAAGCCCACGGATCATCTGCGATTCCTCCTGTGACCGCAATCGGCTCGCGGTTGCTCCAGTGTTTATAGATTGCGACACTTTGCCATAGTCGGCATTTGCCCCGGGGTCGTGGTGTGCTGAGGCGAGTGCCTGAAAGAACGTTCCCCAACCTCTGCTTGATTCCCCGGAGCGTCTCTGGGCCGAGAATTTTGCAACTAGAGATTCAGGCTCAAGGGAGGCGACTGGTCGCTCTGCATCCAAGCCGCCGCATTGTAATTCGACCGAGTCGTAACCTAGGTCAAGCGCACTACCTGACGTATTAGAGACGATGAGAACGACGATCAGGTACTTGGACTTGAGGAAATCATCTACGTCCGCCGCTACCGACAGGTTTGCCGATCTCCCGGTCTCATTGATGTACTCGATGTCGCCCATAGTTGAGGACGATTGGAAGGGTACCGGCGCAGGTTTGAGTCCGTAATTCGGAGTGGCGCATCCCGCAAGCGAGAGCAACAGAAAAAACACGAGCAGCAGGGTTCCCGGCGTGACTTTCATCGTTGCTTGTCGTGGCTGGCACAGTCGTTCATTTCGATAGAGGAGGATGGCAGTCGGGGGCAGCGGCGTCAAGCGACAGGGTTCGCTTCTTGAAGTTGGGTTAAGGCGTTTCCGATAGTTAGTCCAATAGGTCTTTGCCATCGGCACTAACCCACGACGTTGGACGCGGCGGTTGACTTTTCGATGCGGCGCTCGCAGATTAGGAGGATGAAATATCGAGTCGTCATAGAGCCGGATGAGGACGGAGTGTTCGTGGCAGAGTGCCCTGCGCTGCCGGGCTGCATCTCGCAGGGCAAGACACGCGCCGAAGCTCTGGCCAACATCAAGGATGCCATGACCGGGTATCTGGCCAGCCTCAAGAAACATGGCGAGCCGATACCCCCGTCCATCAGCGAGGAAATCGTCGAGATTCCGGCATGAGCCGCCTGCCCGTCTGCTCCGGCCAGGATGCCATTCGCGCTTTTCAGAAGCTGGGCTACCAGATGGACCATCAAACCGGCAGCCACATTATTCTGCGCCACCCGCAAATGCGGCGCCTCACTGTGCCCAATCACCGGGAACTGGCCAAAGGAACTCTCCGCGCGTTGATCCGTGAAGCCGGCCTTACAAAAGAGGAGTTTGTCAACTTGCTCTGAAAACCGCTTTCGGCTGACACCGCTTCCCTCCTTGGATTCGCAAGTGGTTGTGTTAATTTGAAGGCATGTCGGAACGCATTTCAATCAAACCGGATGTGTGTAACGGTCGTCCGATGGTTCGCGGCACGCGCATTACGGTGCAGACGGTCTTGGAATTCCTGGCCGCCGGTGATTCTGTCGAGGACGTCCGTGAGGAATATCCAAACTCAGCCGTGCCGACGTGCAAGCCTGCTTGAATTTCGCCTAACGCCATTTATGAACAACAGCCAGGTGGCCGTGCGTGACCACAACGTCTTCCTAAACAGCTACGCCCCGCAAGACGAGGGTCTTTACGACGATGCCGCAGCCGGGTGAAGTCTGGCTGGCGGATATTCCTTTCACGAGCGGTTTCGTCACCGGCCCCACGCAGGGTAAGTGTCATTGGTAAAAGTGAGTTTGCCGTTCCAGAAGTCTCGGCTAGGGACAAACCACAAAGTTCGGGCTCCGGGACGTGTAAATACAGATTGAAACACCGGGATTTCCGGGCTATTGTTCAATGCCATGAACGTCTTGGAATTAAATGATGAGCAGGTGATTTCGATTGTGCGGCAGTTGCCAGCCGCTCGCAGGCGGACCGCCTTGCTGGCCCTTGCGCAGGACGCACAAGCCCGCCGCGAAGAACGGATGCGGTTTGGTGAGGCGCAATTGCGCCGCACGTCCGCCGAACGCGGGCTGGACTGGGATCGTATGTCGGAAGATGAGCGCGAAACCTTCGTGGATGACTTGCTGCACGAGAAATAACCGTGGCCCTTACAGCCGTCTTCGATACCAATATCCTCTTTTCCGCAACGGCCTGGCGGGGAAATCCATTCCAATGCGTCGAGCGGGCGCGGACTGGTGAAGTCCAAGCGGTGACTTGCCCGGAATTGATGGAGGAATTGGCCGAGAAATTGGAGTCGAAACTGGGTTTTTCGCCGGAGCAATCCGTCGAAACACTCGCGGATTATCTGGGGTTCCTCCGAATGGTGAGCATTCCCAAGCTGCTGGACGCGGTGCCGCGCGATCCTGACGATAACATGGTGCTCGAATGCGCCATCGAGGGAAAGGCGCAGTACATCGTGACCGGCGACAAAGACCTCCTCGTATTGAAAACATTCCGTGACATTCAAATTGTCCGCGCCAGCGACTTCCTGAAGGTTTCAACGAAGCCGCCGGGTTGAGTGTTACATTGTATATCGCTTTTGGATACGGGCTGTGCCTTCCGGGGCAAAACACAGTCAATTAGTCGAATACGGACCATCCAAATCTCCTGCGAGGCTCCGTTGACTTGTGCCCGCGCTTCGCATAGAAACCGCGCATGTCAAAGCCTTCCCCCACCGGCGAAACACCGCATTTGCAGCGCCGTCTGGGTCTGCTCCAGGCGACGGCCCTGAACATGTCCAACATGGTTGGCGTCGGGCCGTTCATCACCATCCCGTTGCTGATGGGCACCATCAATGGCGGCGGGCCGCAGGCGATGCTGGGTTGGATCGTCGGATTGCTCATCGCCATTCCCGATGGATTGGTCTGGGCGGAATTGGGCGCGGCGATGCCGGGGTCGGGCGGCACTTATGTGTATTTGCGCGACGGCTATGGCCGCGAGAAATGGGGGCGGCTGATGGCGTTTTTGTTCATCTGGCAATTCATCTTGAGCGGGCCCCTGGAAATCGGCTCCGGGTTCATTGGATTCAAACAGTATCTGCACTACTTCTGGCCCGGTGACGGTGACGCGCAACTGGACCGGCGGTTGCAAATCATCACCGCGGGCCTCGGCCTTCTGGCCATCGCGCTGCTTTACCGCAAAATCGGCTCGATCGGTAAAATAATCGTGGGATTGTGGATCGGCGTGTTGCTGACGACTGGTGCCGTGATTTTCGGCGGCGTGGGCCACTTCAATTCGAAGATTGCCTTTGACTTTCCTCCGGGTGCATTCAATTTTTCATTGGGCTTTGTGTTCGGACTCGGCGCCGCCGCGCGAATTGGTATCTACGATTACCTCGGTTACTACGATGTCTGCTACCTCGGTGATGAGGTGAAGGAGCCGGGGAAAATCATTCCGCGCTCGATCCTCGTCAGCCTGCTGGTGGTGGCCGGCATTTACATCGCGATGAATCTCTCCATCAACGGAGTGTTGTCGTGGCGCGACTTCGCAGTCACCGACCCCAACGCGACCGCGCCGCCGATCGCCTCGATGTTCATGGAAAAACTTTACGGTTCAAAAACGGCGGTGATCTTCACCGCGATGGTGCTGTGGACGAGCTTCGCTTCGGTGTTCGCGCTGATTCTGGGCTATTCGCGCATCCCATTTGCGGCGGCGCGTGATGGATATTTTTTCAAAGTCTTCGGCAAGCTGCATCCGCAAAAGGCATTTCCGCATCGTTCGCTGCTGTTGATCGGCGGGCTGTCCATTGCGTGCGGTTTTCTCACCTTGCAAACGGTGATTGACGCGCTGGTGACGATGCGGATCCTGGTGCAATTCATCGGGCAGATCGGCGCGGTGGTTTTGCTGCGGCGGGCAAGGCCCGATTCGGAGCGGCCGTTCAAAATGTGGCTGTATCCGTTGCCGGCGCTGGTGGCCTTGCTGGGCTGGATTTTTCTTTTCGTGACCTCGGGCGTTCAACAAATGCTCTACAGCACGCTGGCGCTGGCGGCGGGCGTTGTCGCCTTTTTGATCTGGTCGAAAATCCGCAAAAGCTGGCCGTTTGCCGATCACGCCCGGAAAACGATTTGAACTAGGGAGCGCTGGTGAACGATTTAAAGATGTCGACAAAAGCCCAGGGCTTGCGCGGATCTTCAGTGACGGCGGGGGGGTGTTTGCAGGAGCAAACTTATAATCAGTCGCCGTGCGCGGAATCTGTGCTTATAAATTTGGAGAAACTCTGTTTACAGCGAAAACCTTTGAACCATTGTCCACCACGAACGGGCGCACCCACAAGTTGGTGAACCTCTATGCCGACCGTCTCGAAGGCATTGGCTGAAACGTCCGACAAATGTCCGGATAGGATATCTCTGTTGGTCAAGTCGCCTCACAGCCCAAGCCGTTTCTTCATCTGCTCCAGCATGGACGGTGGCGGCGGCGTGTCATAAGTCACCTTGCCTATGTCATTCGTTATTCCCGGCTCCGCCACAAACCATGTCTGCAGTTGCTCGCTATAGCCAGCTGAAAATCCTGTGGTCCCGGCCATTGGCACCATCCGCTGAAGTTCCAGCCGTCCCGGCGGCACATCATGGAACAGAAAATGCCCCTGCGCGTCCGTGTTGGCTTGGAGGTGGAGATCCACAATCGCCCCGCCATGCTGCCAGTCGTCCATCATTTCAAGGCAGAGCGGAACACCTGCCTTCGGAACGCCGTTGCTGTCCACCAGCGTCCCGCTGACACTCGCCCACGGTTTGAGTTTTATTTCCAGCCCGTCGCCTCCCTTCTCAACCTGTTCCTCCGCCCAACCCTCCTGATGCGCGACAAAAAGCGTCACGCCCTCAGCGTACGCCGGAAAGGAGAACTTCCCGTCGCTCCCCGTATGCCGTTCTGCTTCCGCACGCCCCGCATACCACATCAGCTCCAGGCCCATCAATC
>Ga0179587_10000886_pt1 | contig 13071 bp, 12 predicted proteins | sample CZODoug2_1_08_16_FD_185932 | JGI IMG/M metagenome (GOLD analysis project Ga0179587, IMG submission 185932) | Vadose zone soil fungal communities from Angelo Coast Range Reserve, California, USA - CZODoug2_1_08_16fungal | ecosystem: Environmental > Terrestrial > Soil > Vadose zone | place: USA...
GCACTGGGTACCGGCAGCATCACCGGCACGGTCCGCAATCAGAGCCGCGGCGAACCCGCTGCCGGTGATGAAGTTCTCCTGGTTCTGCTGGACGGCGGAACCCAAGTGGAGGCCCGCGTTAAGACTGATTCACAGGGGGCGTTTGTCCTCGATACGCAACATCCTGACGAACCGTACATGGTGCGCGTGTTTCACCAGGGCGTCAGCTATGATCACCAGGCCTCCGTCGGCCAGGTTCTCTCTATCCAGGTGTTCGATAGCGCTCCGGAAGTTCCGGGCATCACCGGCACGATCGAAATCCTTCGCACCGGGACTAACGGAAACTTCCTGCATGTTTCTGACATGATCGAGATCAAAAACGCTTCCAGCCCACCCTTGACGCAGGCGAGTGAGCGTACCTTTGAAATGTACCTACCGGCGAATGTAAAGATTGATTCTGTTCTTGCCGCGGGTCCGGGGAAGATTGCTGCGATTATTTTTGCATCTCCCGTACCGGGCGAGCCTGGACACTACACGGTGGATTTCCCCTTGCGCCCAGGGGCCACCAAGTTTGCCTTCAACTATGACTTGCCCTACCGCGGCCACGCCGCTTTTCAAACAAAACACACTTATCCGCTGCAGCAGTTGGCGGTCATGATTCCCACGGCGTTGAAATTCTCATCGCGCTCCACGGCGTTCGAACTCCTCGCAACCGGCAACGCCCGCTATCACGTGCACGCGGTGAATCAGGTGGAGGCCGGGGCAGGGCCGGCGTTTGAAGTCTCTGGAGCAGCATCTCTCCCGACTGTGGCTGGTCAGGCGCCTTCACATCAGCTTTCCCTGTCCCCGGCGTCTCCTAATCCCACCCAATCTCCTCCGGTTCGCGCAATCTTGCCTACGTTGGCCAGAATTGATTCGCGCTTGAAGCAGACCCAGCCTCCTTCACAGTTGCCAATCTTGGTCGGACTGACTTCCGCGCTCTTCGCGGCCTGCGCTCTCCTGATTTGGCAAGGACGCAGGGCACGAACCTTTTCTGGCGCAAGAACGCTCACGTCGCAAACCCGTCATACGCGCCGCTCCGCAGCCTGACGGAAGCTCTTCGTCTTTCGTCACTCCCGCGAATCGGACAGTGATATCCTCTGTCCGTCTTAAAACTCCAAGTGTTGCGGGGGGGGCAATGACAGTCAGCCTTCAAGCGCGGCTTTCAGTCTGGATAATCAAATGGCGCGTCAAGCGCCGGTTGAAGGGAGTGCGCGACTATCGCGTCGCGCGAAAAATTCTCCGCCCTGATCCCTACAAGGTTCCGCCATCCGTAAGAATTTCTCCCGCACTACTGGGGGGCATTCCCGGTGAACAACTCGAGGGCCCGTCGCCGGGTGACGCCGCTCTCCTTTATCTTCACGGTGGTGGCTACTTTGGCTGCTCGGCGGAGACGCACCGCCCCATCACCGCTTACTATGCGCTCAACGGGTTTCGCGTTTTTGCACCGGACTATCGCCTCGCCCCCGAGAATCCCTTTCCCGCCGCTGTCGAGGATGCCGTTGCCTATTACCGCGCGCTTCTGAACACGGGCTATCCGCCGCGGCGCATCGTCGTGTCGGGTGAATCCGCTGGCGGTGGACTGGCGCTCTCCATGATGCTCGCTCTCCGCGCTTCGGGCGTTCCTCTCCCTGCCGCCGCGGCGCTGTTTTCTCCGTGGACCGACCTCGCTGCCACCGGCGACTCTATTCGAACCAATAGCGGCCGCTGCGCCATGTTTCATCGCCCTGGCGTCGCTTTCTCCGCTCGCTATTATCTCGGCGACACCGATCCTCGCGATCCTCTGGCGTCTCCTCTTTACGCCGATCTCGCCGGCCTTCCGCCGCTTCTCATTCACGTCGGCGCGGACGAAGTCTTGCGTGATGATTCCACGCGCCTCGCCGAACGCGCTCGAGCTGCCGGCGTCCCCGTCCAGTTGAAAATCTGGCCGGTGGTCCCGCATGCCTGGCAGCTCGCCCCGCACCGGATTCCCGAAGCCCGCCAATCGCTGCGTGAGAGCATCGCTTTTCTCCGTGCTCACTCAGCAGCGCTGGAATCTCCTAAAGAAGAAAGAGCCATAGCCCGCGCATGACCGAACCCCCCGCTACTTCCTCAAACTCCGCCCTCCCAGGGGTGGACATCCTCATCGTGGGCGCTGGCTTCTCCGGCATCTGTATGGGCATCAAGCTTCTCGAAGCCGGCATGAAATCCTTTCTCATCATCGAAAAGAGCAACAATATCGGTGGCACCTGGTGGGATAATCGCTACCCCGGCTGCGCCTGTGACATCCCGTCCCATCTCTATTCGTTTTCTTTCGCTCCCTCCACGGAATGGACCCGTATGTATCCCGGCCAACAGGAAATTCACGACTACTTGAGGCGCTGCGTCGAGCGCTATGGCCTCGCTCCACATATCCGCCTGAACACACGCTTTTGCGAAGCGGTTTGGGATGAATCCGAAAGTGCCTGGAACGTCGCTGTCGCTGACGGATTGCGCTTCCGTTCGCGCGTGCTGGTTTCCGGCATGGGCGCGCTGCACGTTCCTCATTATCCGGAAATCCAGGGCCTCGACCGATTCAAAGGCCCCGCGTTTCATTCCGCCACCTGGGATCAGGCCGTGAACTTGGACGGCAAGAACGTCGCCGTTGTTGGCACCGGCGCCAGCGCCATCCAATTCGTCCCGCAAATCGCGCCGCGCGTTGGCAAGCTTCATCTCTTTCAGCGAACGCCGCCCTGGATTGTCCCGCGCCTCGATTTTGCTATCAGTGAAAAATGGCGGCGCCGCTTCCGTACCATCCCCGTCACCCGCCGGGCCCTGCGCCAATTGCTTTTCTGGCGTCAGGAATTCCGCGTCTTCGGCTTTCTCGGCAATCAGACTTTCCGTAAGATGGTCGAGGCCATCGCGCGCCGCCATCTCGCCCGGAACATCGAAGATCCCAAGATTAGCGCGGCGCTCACGCCCAACTATCAGCTGGGCTGCAAACGCGTCCTCGTTTCCGACGACTACTATCCAACACTCAATCGTTCGAACGTCGAGCTGGTCACGGAAGGAATCTCCGAGGTGTGCCCGTACAGCATCGTCACGCGTGACGGCGTCGAGCGTCCCATTGACATCTTGATTTACGGCACCGGTTTCCGCGCCACCGAGCCGCTCATCGGTTGCCGCGTGGTGGGAAAGGGCGGCGTCGAAATTCACGACGCCTGGCAAAAACGCATGTCCGCCTATCTCGGCATCACCGTTGCCGGCTTTCCAAATTTCTTCATGCTTCTTGGTCCCAACACTGGACTCGGCCACAACTCCGTCGTTCTCATGATTGAAGCCCAGGTTCGCTACGCGATGAATTGCTTGAAGCTGATGCAACGCAAGAAACAGCCCGTCCTCGAAGTCCGCCCGGAAGTCCAGCAATCGTTCGTCGAAGAAATCTACTGCCGCATGGGCACAACCGTCTGGCAATCCGGCGGTTGCCACAGTTGGTATCAAGACCAAGCCACCGGCGAGATCACCACCCTCTGGCCCGGCTCGGTCATCTCCTACCTCCGCCGCACCCGCTCCGTCTCCCCCTCCGACTACAAACTAACCTCCTGACGTCCGCGACAATTCGTGGGAGTGCATCAGATTTCGGTTCGTTCGCCTATTAAGAGTGGGCCATCAGCGTGGGGTTCCGCGATCCCCGGTCAGTTTGCCATTCTTAGAGTGCCGACAGTTAATAGGACAGACGTGTGGTGATGCGCAGTAATTCCAGCGAAGAGCGCGCCTTTCTCGATGACCTTTTTCCCCAGAAGATCCTTATATGTCGCATACATTTTCTGGTTGAGGAAAACCAGTTGGATCGCTCGGACATCTTTTTGTGCATAGTTTAGGTCTGGTTCCTTTGGGTCTTCGTTGACGCAGATTGGCTGCGGCAGTTCGATCACCCAATACTTTTCCGGCCTATTGAGCGCATCAGGGGAGGTTTTCCGAGTAATGGTTCCCGTTAGTTCCACCACGGAAGGCTCGTATGAAAGACAGACCGCTCCAGATGCGTTCGGACCCTGAGCGGGGAGACTCTCTCCAGCCGGAACTCTTGGGAAAGATATGCTCACAAACAAGCAAATCATCCAGGCGATGGTCGGCGGCTTCATGGTCGAAATTCTACGATATCGCTTGCGAAATTGCGGAATAAAGGGCGCTTGGAATGGAGGCATCAACTCCGAATACCATTGTCTGATAACCGATCCATTTGTCTTGGCCGCTCCGCTATGCGAAAATAGTCTCTACGGCATACTATGAGCACATCACTCGGCAAACACGCCACACTGACCAAGCCTGACGATTTCGGGAGTCTCCTGGAAGATGAAGGCATCATCTTTACGAGCCTCGACAAGGCCGTGAATTGGGCGCGGAAAAGCTCCATCTGGCCGCTTAGTTTTGGCCTGGCCTGCTGCGCGATTGAGATGATGTCCATGTCTGCCGCGCGCTTCGACGTTGCGCGGTTCGGCTCGGAAGTTTTTCGCCCCTCGCCTCGCCAAGCCGATCTGATGATTGTCGCCGGACGCCTCTCGCAAAAAATGGCTCCCGTCATCCGCCTGCTTTACGATCAAATGCCCGAGCCCAAGTGGGTCATCTCCATGGGCGCTTGCGCCACTTCTGGCGGCGTCTTCAACAATTACGCCATCGTCCAGGGCTGCAATCAAGTGATCCCCATCGACGTCTACGTCCCCGGCTGCCCGCCGCGCCCCGAAGCTCTTCTCTACGCCATCCTGCAGCTCCAGAAGAAAATCGACAGCGAGAAGGGATCTTTTAAGCGCGCGCTGAATCTTTCCTGATCGTATTGCAGGCTGATTTTCTTTTTTCTCTTCTCCGCCGCTGCGTTTAAACTGAGGAGCCGTCCCATGACCACATCGTCCGATCCCGCCCGCGAACTCCTTCGCCACTCCGTGGCCACCGTCGCCTACCGCGGCGGCAAAGCCCTCCGCGAGGCTCCCGCCCACTTCGGCAGCTTTCACATCGGAGACAAGACGCGCACGCCCGCGCAAATCCTCGCGCACCTGGGCGATTTGTTTGACTGGGCGCTCTCCATCGCACAGGGGCAGCAGGCTTGGCACGATTCCACCCCGTTGCCGTGGAGCGCCGAACTCGATCGCTTCTTCGCCGCCGTGAAAAAATTCGACGACTTCCTGGCTTCGACCGAGCCGCTTCACGCCTCCGCTGAAGGCCTTCTTCAAGCGCCCGTTGCCGATGCCTTCACCCACATCGGCCAAATCTCGATGCTCCGGCGCCTCGCCGGCTCTCCCGTCAAAGGCGAGAACTACTTCAAGGCCGACATCGAGCTTGGTCGCGTCGGCCTGGAGCAAACCACTCCCCGCCGCGAATTCGAGTGATTCCCCACTTCCGAATCAACCTGGAGCTCTTCTTTTTGTAGTTGCCCAATCGAGCGAGCGGCTTTCTTTCCCTCGCCTGCCGGTGGCGCCGACTGGCCCACTCCGGGCGGTCTCTTCAACAGCGAATCTTATAGTCACTACTTGCATACTAAAAATAGTACGTTATATACTCTTGTGTGTAGTGTTACAGGGAGGAACATTATGGTCATCTCAGAACGCTTGCGCACTATCCGTGAGAAAAAAAACCTTTCCCAAGGCGACATCGAGCAGCGCACGGGCCTCAAGCGCTCTTACGTCTCGCGCGTGGAGAACGGCCACACCGTTCCGAGCATCGATACGCTTGAAAAAATGGCCCGCGCCCTCGAAATCCCTCTCTACCAGCTTTTCTACGACGGCGACCTTCCGCCCAAGCTGCCGTCCCTGCCCAAAGGCCTCTCTGATGAAAGCGAGGAGTGGGGCAATTCCGGTGAACCGGCGGAGTTTTTCCAAAGCCTCCGCGAGCTGCTCAGCCGCCTCTCTCCTAAAAACAGGAAGCTGATCATGCTTATGACCTCCCAGTTGGTCCGCAAGAACCGCGCCTGATTTTCCTTGGGTTAGCACTGCCCAGCAATTCTGGGGATTGGAAGGCAGAAATTAGAAGTCAGGGAGAAGGAAAGACGGCGAGCACATTCCTTACTTCCCTACTTCATTGCGTCATTGCTTCAGTCCAGCGCCGGAACGGCGTTCCGCTCCTGCCGCCGCCGATGTAGGTAGTGCATCGCAATGTTCAAGTACACGTTGCCGCACGGCGTCTCGATGCAAATCACGAGCGCTTCGGTGTCCGCGCTGCCGGCCAGCCCCGTTTCGTCCATGTGAATTTCCGGCGGAAACACTTTGAAGTGAAAACCCTGGTCGTTCAGCAGCGTCACGGAATTCCCGATGACCATGTTCGCCATCTCGCAAACCGTTTCTTTCACGATTTGTTCGCTCGCTTCCACTTCCGTCCCAGCGAGGACCGTCGCCACCTTCATCGCCACGTCCGGGGACAAGTCGAGAATCACACGCCCTTCAATGTCGCCCTTGATGGCGATCAGCGCGGCGACGCCCTTGCGGCGGTACGCGTCTTCGTCCATTTCCAGGTCCACGATTTTGGTCGGCGCTTGCAACGATTCGGCGAAAACCGCGTCCGCAGCGCTGATAAACGGCTGGATCAGTTCCATTCTCATGAGCGCTGTTCTCCTGCCATCGCCACGGGCGCGCCGACGGCGTTGGGATCGTCGCTAAGGACGTACCGGAGAATCTCGTACAAGACTTCCGGCTTCACCGGCTTCTGCACGAAGTGCTTCGCGCCCTTTTGCAGCGCCGCAAGAATGTTCTCCTGGTACCCCACGGACGAGACCATGACGATACGCGCGCTGGCGTGCTGCCGCACGATGCGCTCAACCGCCTCGATCCCTTCCATCTGCGGCATGGTGATGTCCATGAGCACGATATCCGGGCTGATGCGGTTGAATTCCGCGATGGCCGTCAGGCCATCTCCGGCTTCGCCGGCCACTTCGCCGCCGAACATCTCGATCATTTTGATGAGATTCTTGCGCGCGAAGACAGAATCGTCCACCACGAGGTAGCGAACCGGCTGACTGTCTTTCCGAAGCAGGGCGGCAAATGGTTTCATGGCCTTCTCCTTGTCCCCGCGCCCGGTTTCACGAGCGCTGGGATGATATGGATGTGCGTTCTAGTTTTTCGTTCTTGTCGTTCTTTTCAAACTTTTTGTTCTTCTCGGTTTTGTCTCCGGGGCCGCGTTCCGCGCTGTAATTGCTGATCAAGTAGGTGCCGAGTCCATCGAGCGGAACAATCTTGTTGGCATATCCTTTAAGAATTGCCGCGCGCGGCATGCCACTGACCACGCAGGTATCCTCACTCTGCGCGATGGTCATTCCGCCCGCGGCTTTGAGCGCGCCGAGCCCCTCCGCGCCGTCATCGCCCATGCCGGTCATCAAAATCCCGACGGCAGTGAGCCCGAACTCCTGCGCCACGGAATGAAATAAAACATCCGCCGACGGGCGGTGACCGTTGACGGGCGGCCCATCGGAGAGAATTACCATGTCGCCGCGCGGCATCCGACGAACCATCATGTGGCGATTTCCGGGACAAATCAGAACGCGGCCGGCAAGGAGGAGATCGCCGGAACGCGCCTCGTGAACTTCAAGAGCGCAGCATTCGTCGAGGCGCTTGGCGAACATTTCGGTGAAGCCTTCCGGCATGTGCTGCACGACCAAAATCGTGGACTGAAAATCCGCGGGGATTTGCGACAAAACAAACTGCAAGGCGTTTGGACCGCCGGTTGAAATTCCGATGGCAAGAACGCGGCGCGGAGGCAGCGCGCAGCGGACTCCTTTTTTCGGCGCAACGGTTTCTTCGACGACGGCAAGCGGAAGTTTGCGTCCAACAACATGCTTGGCGACTTTTATTTTGGCGATGAGCTGGTCGGCAATTTCTTCAAGGCGGCCGATGGCGGCGTCTTTCGGTTTTGCAAGAAAATCGACGGCGCCCATGGCGAGGGCTTTAAGGGTGGCGTAACCGCCCTCTTTCGAATGAGTGCTGAAGAGAATGACCGGCAAAGGCGCGCGCCGCATGATGAGGCGCAGCGTCTCCATGCCGTCCATGCGCGGCATCTCGAGATCAAGGGTTACGACATCGGGCCGCAGCTCTTCGATTTTTTTCAAAGCGAACGCGCCGTCCATCGCCGTGCCGACAACTTCGATGGAGGGTTCGCGCGCGAGAATCGCGGGAATCAGTTTCCGCATCAGGGCGGAATCATCAACGACAAGGACACGAATGCGTTCACTCATGCGATGGCTCCAAGGGGGGCGGAACGAACCAGGCGCGAGAGGACCGCAGGAACATTCAGGATTAAGACAACGGTGCCGTCACCGAGAATGGAAGCGCCGCTGACCAAGTCGGAAGAAACGATGTCGCCCGGGAGGGCCTTGATGACGAGTTCTTCCTCGCCGACGAGGCTGTCCACCAGGAGGCCAAAACGTTTTTCCGTGGCGCCAATGACGATGACGAAATGCTTCTTTCGAAGGGGCTGGGTGTCGATGCTGCGCAAACGACTGAGATGATCCAGGCGAACGAGGGTGAGAATCTGATCGCGAAGACGAAGGACTTCGCGCTGGTCGATGCGGTGGATCTCCGGATCGGTGATGCGGGTGATTTCCACGACCGAAGAGAGCGGAACGGCGAAAAGCTGACCGCCAACGCGGAAAAGCAAAGTCTGAATACTAGCAAGGGTGAGCGGGACGCGGAGCTGGATCGTGGTGCCGCGGTCCTTTTGCGAGGAAACCTGGACGGTGCCCTTGAGGCGATCGAGAACAGTTCGAACGACGTCCATGCCGATGCCACGGCCGGAAACTTCGGTTACTTCGGAAGCGGTGCTGAATCCCGATTCGAAAATAAGGCTCAGGGATTCCTGGTCGGACAGGCGCTTGGCCTCTTCGAGCTTCAAGACTCCTTTTTCAACGGCGCGAGCGCGCAATAGAGCAGCGTCGATGCCCCGGCCGTCGTCGCGGACTTCAATGACTACCTGGGTGCCCTGGTGATAGGCGTTGAGATAGACGGTGCCGCGCGCGGGCTTGCCGGCAGTCAAGCGTTCGTCGGCGGGTTCGATGCCATGGTCAACCGAATTGCGGACGAGATGCATGAGAGGTTCGGAAAGCGAGTCGAGAATGCCCTTGTCGAGATCCGTGTTTTGGCCGGAAAGTTCCAGGGCCACGTCCTTGCCGCACTGCTTGGCGACGTCGCGGACGACACGCGGGAAACGGCGGAAGAGCTGCTCGACGGGGACCATGCGGATTTTCAGGACGCATTTGTGAAGCTCATCGAGGATGCGGGCCTGAAATGCCATGGCGTCGGCCAGCTTGGCGCGCAGGGGATCGCGGGCGTGCTTCTGGTCGAATTCGGTCAAAGTGCGATTGAGCATGGACTTCCCGATGATCAATTCACCGACGAGATTCATGACCGCGTCGATGCGCGCGGCGTCCACGCGAAGGGTGCTTTCGGCAATGGTGGCGGCGGCGGAAGCGGAGGCGGCGGGATCCATTGCGGCGCCGCCTTCGGGGGCAGCGGCACCGCCGGCAACAAGCTTCGCGGCCTGCGCCTCCAACAAATCACCGAGCAATTCATGTTCGGGCGTCTCCGCAGTGGCAGCCCGCTCGAGCCGAACATCGGAAACAATGGAGGGGATGCGGCAGCGCTGAAGAAGCTTTTCTTCGCCTTGAGAGCTGGCCAGAGCGGCTTCGACGATTTCCACGTTCCAGGCGGCGACATTGTCTTCGGGCCGTAAGGCGATAAGGGTGCCGCTTCCGTGAAGAACGTTGCGAATGAGCTGGAAAGCGGCGGCGCGCATGAGACTGTTTGGATCGATGCGAAGAGCGACGTTGTAAACGGTCTCGCCGCGGTGCACGGCTTCCGAAATCATGAGCTGCTCGTATTCCGTCCAGGCAAATTGGGCGGGCAATGGAGGCGTCATAGGGGCAGCAGTGTCCGGGGATGCAGGCCCCTCGAGCAACTTTCGAATCATGGCGTGGAGCGCTTCCACGACGGGAGGTTCGGCCTTCCGCTGATAGGCGGCGAGCATGGCGGCAAAACTATCGGCCGCGGCGAGGACCAACTCTGCGAAATCCGCGCCACGCGCCCGGGCAATCTGCGGAGTGAGCACATCCTCGAGCTCATGCGCCAGCTCGCTCAGCTTATTAAAGCCACAAGCCGCGGAATCACCCTTCAAGGTGTGCACAGCGCGGCGGACGCGACGAATCACTTCCTCGTCAGCGGGACGCGACTCGAGTTCGAGCCCCGCCTCGTTGAGCGATTGAAGGAGTTCGCCGGCGCTCTCGAAGAAGAGAGCGCGCAACTCGCCGCCGCGATCCTCGGGAGGACGACTCACGTATTGACCTCGTTGCGCTGATAAGCGGTGCCGTTGTTTTCATGAACCATGCGGAATTTCTGGCTCAGGCCGAACAGGCTTTCCGCATGCCCGACAAAGAGGTATCCGCTGGGATTCAAGCAATGCCAAAACTTTTCAATCAAGCGCTTTTGCTCGGCTTCGTCGAAATAGATCATCACGTTGCGGCAAAGAATGATGTCGTTGCGGCGAGGCAGGAATTCGGTTTTCAGGTTGTGAAAGTCGAACTGGACGAGTTCTCTCAGCTGCGACTTCACCTTGTACTTGTCGCCGGCTTTTTCGAAATAGCGCAGGCGGGTGGTGTAATCCACAGGTTCCATCTGCTGCTCGGTGTAGAGGCCTTCCTGGCCGGTGCGAAGACTTGCGTAGCTGATGTCCGAAGCGACAATTTCCACTTTCCACGGCGGCGGGATAAGCGGCTTCGGCGAAGGCATTTCGAAGGGAAGCGGATTCCGAAGGTAGTAGTATGCCAGCGCATCGCAAATCAAAATGGCGACGGTGTAAGGTTCCTGGCCAGCGGAGCAACCAGCGCTCCAGACCCGGAGGGAGTAATCACGGCGTTCCTGTTTACGGCGCAGGATTTCCTCAAGAACGGATTTTTGCAGGAGGTCGAGCTGCGGGCGATTGCGAAAGAAACTGGTTTCGTTGACGGTCAGATTCTCGAGCAAGAGAGCAAGTTCAGCGCGCCCTTCCCTGCTGGTAAGCAAGCGGTAGTAGGCATAGAAAGAGTCAAGCTGGCAGGCTTTCAGGCGGCGCTGGAGGCGATCCTTGAGGAAGTGAGAGCGGCGCTCGTCGAAAAACATGCCGCATTCCTGATAGACCAACGTCTGGAGGAGCTTCAGCTCTGCTTCCGTGAGTTGGACCTGGGCAGTTATCGTTCCCATTTTTTCGTGAAGCGTCCCCGCAGACCGGATGTGCCAGTTGCAAACCGGAAAAGACACTACCTTAGGGTAGCGACGGGTTCCGCGGCCTCCTCAAGTCGTTTGAACTCCGGGCGATGCAAAAGCTTGGTAATGTCCAGCAGAATGATGAGGCGTCCCTTGAGTTTGCCGACGCCAGTGACGTAGCCGGATTCGCCTTCGGCAAAGACACTGCCTGGGGCTTCGATGTCGGAGGGCGGGATTTTGAGGACTTCCGAAGCCGCATTGACGATCAGGCCGATCAATTTGCCGTCCAGCTCAACGACGAGAATGCGGTTCTTTTTGTCGGGCTGAATTTCGGTTTGGCCGAAGCGTTTGCGAAGGTCCATGACGGGAATGATTTTGCCACGGAGATTGATGACACCTTCGATCAGGTCGGGAGCACTGGGAACCGAGGTGATCTCCGGAACGCGCACAATTTCGCGCACGGCAGCGATGCGAACGCCGTATGTTTCATTACCGATGCGGAAGCCAACGACTTGAAGATCTTTTTCCATCGAGAGGTCTCCGGCCCTCTAGGAACGCGACATTTCGGCGTATTCGAGTTCCTGACCACGGCCCGACTCCGCGCTCCGGCGCTTACCGTAGGAGTCCCCACGACGCGGACGCTGCTGGTTGGCGCGGTCGATAACGAAACGGTCCATGCTGTCAAGCAAGTTGCGGGAAAGCTTGAGCATCTGCTCGGCGGCGGCGGAAAGCTCGGTGGAACTGGAAGCGGACTGCTGGACGAGTTCGCGCATCTTGTCCATGGCGCGAACGACGGCTTGCGCGCCGGAAGCCTGTTCCTCGACGGCGGAATTGATTTCCTGGGTAATTTCGGTGAGGCGGCTGGTGGCCTTGGCAATCTGCGAAGAACCAACGGATTGCTCGTTGGTGGCGGCGCCGATTTCCTGGGAGAATTTGTAAACTTCGGTGACCACGTTGGAAATCTTGTGGAGAGCGGAGCCGAGGTCGTTGCCGAGGGTGAGGCCTTCCTCGACGATGCGGGTGCTGCGCTCCATATTTTCGACGGCCTGGCGCGCTTCGCGCTGAATGCTTTGGATGAGGTCGGCGATTTCCTTGGTGGATTGCGTGGACTTCTCAGCGAGTTTGCGGACTTCATCGGCAACAACAGCGAAGCCGAGACCGTGTTCGCCAGCGCGGGCCGCTTCGATGGCAGCGTTGAGAGCGAGCAAATTCGTTTGTTCGGCGAGGTCATCGATGACTTCGATGATCTTGCCGATATCGTCGGCGCGATGACCCAGGACGTTGATAATCTCCGCGGAAGACTGGATGGCCTGGTTGGTGCGGTTGAGGCCGTCAGTGGCTTTCTCCATGGTCTGAATGCCGTTGACCACTTCTTCGCGCGAGCGGTTGGCAATATCGAGCAAGACCTTGGCGGTATCCGCGACGCGCTGAATGGAAGTGACCATCTGATCGATGGAAGCGGAGGTTTCCGCGACGCTGGAAGCCTGGACTTGCGTATTCTTCACCACGTTCTGCACATTGATGCTCATCTCGTGCATGGTGCTGGTGACCTCTTCGATCGCGGAAGAGGCCTGGACGCTGACCTTGGCGGATTCGTCGGCAGCGCCGGCGACTTGATTGGAGCCGGCAGAAACCTGGCCGGCGGAATCGCGAGTGGTGCGGACAAGTTCCTGCAAGCCGTGGGACATGCGCATGAAGGCATTGCCGAGGGTGTCGCGCTTGGAGCGCGGCACGACTTCTACGGTCAGATCGCCCTCGGCGACGGACATGGAGACACTGGCCATTTCCTTGAGATAGGCGACCATGTTGTTGAAGGTGGTGGCCAAAGCGCCGATTTCGTCGTTGCGATGGATGTCAATGTTTTGATCGAGGTCGCCGGAATCGC
>Ga0179587_10000887_pt1 | contig 13065 bp, 17 predicted proteins | sample CZODoug2_1_08_16_FD_185932 | JGI IMG/M metagenome (GOLD analysis project Ga0179587, IMG submission 185932) | Vadose zone soil fungal communities from Angelo Coast Range Reserve, California, USA - CZODoug2_1_08_16fungal | ecosystem: Environmental > Terrestrial > Soil > Vadose zone | place: USA...
GGTGTTCATGGAAGGGGCCTGAATAGGGTGCAGCCTGGTTGCGGATGGCGACAGACCTTCGATGGTCGTGATCGACGCGCCATCGGCCATCACGGCGAGGACAGTGCAGGATTTTACGGCCTGGCCGTCGATATCGACGGTGCATGCGCCGCACTGAGAGGTATCGCACCCGATGTGTGTTCCGGTCAGACCGAGATCGTCTCTGATCAGATGAACCAATAGTTTTCGCGCTTCGACCGAAACGGCCTTGCGCATTCCATTGATCTCGATGGTCACGACGTGGCGCTTTGCATCGATGTCGGCCATTTGTTTCTCCCAAGGCCCGCGCCTCACGAGAGGCGGATGTCGGCGATATCAATTGCAACGGCAATGAAGTTCACAAGCGCGGTGCCGTCTGGATTTCTTCGATAGGCGCGCCGCCTGGTCGCTATCTTGATTCCGTCGAAATCCCGGTAGTCGGAGCTGTAGTGGGCGGTCGGAACACCTCCGGTCACCGTGGCGCTGTAATCCAGCCTGCTGATCAAGCCGTCGCTGCCGATGTGAAAGACCTGTTCGGAGCAGTGCGTTGCGATGGAATCCGGGAAGGTAACCTTGAGCCGTCGCCGTTGTTCGCCATGCTCATCCCACGGTTCGATCTCTTCGGTCTCTACTCCGGGCAGCAGGAAGAAAAACGGCGAATTCAGGTAATTCCAGATCGCGTAGCCGCTGAAATAGGCGAGATCCAGATCGTCCCATTTGGTTTCCACGGTATGGCCGTCAAATGCGGCGCGCGGGTTGCGTCGATCCTTGATGAGTTTTCCATCCAACGTTTCAACGGCGGCATAATTTTGCCGATAGACGCTGCGCATGCCGGGGTCCGTGAAGGGCTGATAGCTGACCGTCTGGCCGCAAACGTCAGCCGTGACATGGACATCCCTGAGCACGTCGCTCCAGCCCTTCCTTGCCCACAATGCGCCGGTGATCGACATGTCGCCCTCAATCGTCTTCAGCTTTCGCCATCGTGCGATACCGCCGTGGGCATCGAGGACAAGGTCGCGAAGTTCGCTCATGTCTGTTGCCCCAACCCTGCTGAGTTCGGTGGTCTCATGGTCCTCGGCCAGCCCGTTCCGGCAATCACCGGTGCCGGATGATTTTGTAACTCTAATGATAAGAGTGAATGGGAGGCAAGCGTTTTTATCCGGACCCGAAGCTTTGGCGGCTCCGGAAATTGGATTACTCTGGTAATAGGAGTTACCTGGAGGCTGACGTCGATGCGATCCAAGAGTTTTGATGGAATGGCGTGCTCGATCGCCGGCGTGTTGGACGCGCTGGGTGACCGCTGGGCCGTGCTGATCCTGCGCGACCTGTCGCTCGGGCTCAGCAGGTACGAGGATCTGCGACGGTCAACCGGCGTCACTCACGCCACCCTGTCCGATCGGCTCAAGCACCTCGAAGAAAAGCAACTGATCGAGCGGCGGCGATATCAAGCAGGTCCCGAGCGCTATGAATATCTGCTGACCCGAAAGGGCAGGGACACCATCCTCGTGATGCAGGCGCTCGCTCAGGTCGGGGACAAGTGGGCGGTGTCTGGCGACGCGGGGCCGCCGCTCAAATTCGTCAATCGAAAGAACGGCCGGACGCTGAAGCTTGCACTGGTCGAGGAGAAGTCGGGTGAGCTGGTTGGCGCGAGGGACGTCCAGCCGCAGGCAGGTCCCGGTGCCGATGATCTGGTCCGGTGGCGCCTGACAAAATTCGGGAACTGATGCCGTCGCGCCCTGCTGCGTCGCGTCATTGCGAGCAGCGACCCGACAAGGCAATCCGGTAAATGCCTTTATTGTTGATGGTGACTTACATCGGCATGACCGCGATAGCGGCTTCGACGGCGTCCGAGCGCCAAATTATCGAATGTTGCGACAAGGCACGCCGAAACACCAATCCAGTGCTGTTTTTCAAATGGCTGCTTTTCAAGCCGCTTGTTTGCGCGTCCTCGGTTTCGCAGGCTTGTCAGGGGGCAGCTTTGCCGAGGCTTGCCGCGCGCCGGGACCCGGATGGGTATGAACCTGCTTGGCCAAAAGCGGTTCGCCGCACTCGGAGCATACCATCACGGGATCGAACGTCTTGCCGCAGTTGCGGTGCTCATGCAGCAACGGCCGGCCGCGTTCGTCGACCATGTGAGTGTCGCCCCAATGGACCAGTGCCATCATGACCGGATACAGATCGAGGCCTTTCTGGGTGAGAATGTATTCGTGGCGTTTGGGTGCCTCCTGGTACGGAATGCGGCGCAATACGCCTTGCCGGACCAGCTTCTTCAGCCGTTCCGCGAGCAGATGGCGCGTGATTCCGAGCGTGGACTGAAATCCCTCGAACCGTCGGGTTCGCAGGAAGCATTCCCGCAAGATCAGAAGACTCCAGCGATCGCCGATCACGCCGATGGTTCGGGCCAATGAACATGGCTCTTCCTCCAGGGCATCCCACTTCATTCCTGTTCTCCAATCAGCACGGCGCGTCGATATCCGCTCGAATCGGCTGGGCGTTCCACGGCCGTCCCGTCATTCTAAATAGGCACTCTACGCGAGACAATGACCTGAGCGGTCTTTGTTTTTGCAACAAATTATCCGAAACAGGCTTTTATTGACAGTTCGTTTTTAGAACTGTATGAGAAATTTATAGCCAAGGCACGGCTGCTGGTCGTCGCGCGACCAGCCCTGACACAATGACGCGTGCCCCGAGGAGAGGCCGGTGGTCACCCCGCTGAAAGTTGAATTTCAGTTCGATTTCGGCAGCCCGAGTGCCTATCTGGCGGAGCTTGCCCTTGCCGGTATCGAACGGCGCACTGGCGTGAAGTTCGAATATGTTTCGGTCCTGCTCGGCGGGATCTACAAGGCGACCAACAATATGTCGCCGGCCGAGTCGCTTCGCGGAATCAGGAACAAGCCCGAATATCAGGCGCTGGAGACGCGGCGCTTCATTCGCCGCCACAACATCACGAAGTTTCGCCAGAATCCGTTTTTTCCCGTCAACACGCTCATGCTCATGCGAGGTGCGGTCGCGGCCCAGTTCGAAGGCGTGTTCGAGCCCTATTTCCGCGCCGCCTACCATCATATGTGGGAGGAGCCGAAGAAGATGGATGACCTCGAGGTTTTTCGAAGCGCATTCATCTCTTCTGGGATCGATATCGAAAAGCTGATGGCGCGCGCGCAGCAGGACGACGTCAAGAAGAAGCTGATCGAATTGACGACCGACGCGGTCAGTCGCGGAGCATTTGGCTCGCCAACGTTCTTTGTCGGAACGGAAATGTTCTTCGGCAAGGATCAGCTCCGTGACGTCGAAGAATCGATTGTCGAACAGACCAGCCACGTTGTTGCCAGACCGGCCTGAGATCGCGACCCGCGGCCCATCAGCTGGATGTCCGCGGCTTGAAAGACCAGAATGGATGTTCGTCGCTGCTGCGGAACGTAACTCAAGGAGAATGTCATGCCCGGTCCACTCAACGGCGTTCGCGTGCTCGATTTGACGGGCGTGGTCTCGGGCCCGTTCGCGACGATGTTTCTGGCGGACCAGGGCGCCGACGTGCTCAAGATCGAGCCGATCGGCGGCGACATCACCCGCCGCAGCCGCGCCACCATCGACAAGGCTGGAGAGTTCTCAGCGCTCTTCATCTCGTCAAACCGTGGCAAGCGCTCGCTGTCGATTGACGTCAAGAGTGCGGTCGGCCGCGAGGTTCTCGCCAGGCTCGTCGCGCAAGCTGACGTGCTGGTGCAGAATTTCCGACCCGGCGCCATGGAGCGCCTTGGCCTCGGCGCCGACGAATTGCGCGAGCGCCATCCGCGTCTGATCTATGTTTCGATCAGCGGCGTCGGCGATACCGGACCCTATATGAAAAAGCGGGTCTACGATCCGATCATTCAGGGCCTGTCCGGATTCGCCGATATCCAGTCGCAGCCGGTGACCAATCGTCCGCAGATGATCCGCACCATCGTCTGCGACAAGACCACCGCCGTCTTTACCGCTCAGGCGGTGTCGTCGGCGCTGTACGCGCGCGAGAAAACCGGCAAAGGCGACCATATCCAGGTTGCGATGCTCGATGCCATGATTTCCTATCTGTGGCCGGAAGGCATGATGCAGTACACCGTGGTCGGATCCGAGGCGACCAGCGCCGATCCCAACGATCGGCCAGATCTCGTGTTCAAGACCAGCGACGGCTACATCACGGCCGGCACCATTTCCGATTCCGAATGGCAGGGCTTCTGCAGGGCGTCCGGCGATCCGGAACTTGCCAAGGATCCGCGCTTTGCGACGCCGTCGGCGCGCTCGGTCAACGCCACCGCGCGCATCAACAAGATGGCCGAATATATCGCAGAGCGAACCACCGCGGAATGGCTGGAGCGGCTCGACGCCGCCGACGTTCCCTGCGCGCCGATCCTGCGCCGCGGCGAGATCATCCATAACGAGCAGGTGGTGGCCCGCGGTATTATCGCCGAGTTCGATCAACCTGCAGTGGGACGGGTGCGGCAGCCGAAGCCCGCGGCGCGGTTCTCCGTCAACGAGGCTGTCATCGGCGGACCGGCGCCCCGCGTCGGCGAACATTCCCGCGATGTGCTGCGCGATCTCGGTTACGACGACGGCGCCATCGACAAGATGGTCAGCGAAAAGTCGGTCCGGGTAGCGGTTTGATCCGGTCAGGTCTTTTGGTGCACCGGAACGATCGGCGCCAGCGGGATATTCGCCGCCTTGGCGAGCTGATAGGCCGGTCGCGTCTGGATGCGTTCGAGATAGGGATGCGCGTTGGCGCAAATGCCGACGCCGTAGGCGATCGCCCATTCCAGGCAGGTCGTGAGCAGGATGTCGGCGCTGGTGAACTTGTCGCCCATCAGGAACGTGCGGCCGTCGGCGAAGGCGGTTTCCACATGGCGCAGTTGTTGACGGAAGTATTCACCGGCCTGCGCAACAACGTCGGGCGCAACACCATAGATGTTTCCCAACGCGTCGGCGCGATGGCGGCGCATCACGTAAAGGCTTGTGGAGTCGAGCTCCGCGACTACAAAGAAGCACCATTCCAGCCACGCCGCATATTCGCGCGGTGTCTCGGGAATCAGCACGCGTTCCGGTGTCGAATACATTTGCGAGAGGTAGGCCACTATCGCGGCACTTTCGCCAATGCAGAAGTCGCCGTCCTGCAGCAGAGGGACCTTTTGACGGGGATTGAGCCTGGTGTATTCGGCGGTCTTGGTCTCGCCGGTCCGCGGCCCGATCGGCTTCGTCTTGTACGACAAGCCCAGTTCGTGCATGGCCCAGTGGGGACGAATGGTGCGGCTCGTTCCAACTCCCCACAATGTCAGGTCCGGCGTTGCGCCCATCACCACTTCTCCACGGATGGGCGGAGATCGAGTTCATGGGTCCACCCGTCCCGGGTTTGCTGATGAGCGAACCAGTAGGCCTCGGCGATGGAAGACGTTTTCGTCAGGCTGTCGGGAGGGATTTCGCTGGCTTCGACGCCTCTTGCCGCCTTCACGCGCTGATGGATCGCTTCGCTGTCCACGCCCGCATCGATCAGGAGATGCACGACGTGGATATTCTTGGGCCCGAGTTCGCGCGCCATCGCCTGAGCCACCGCGCGCAGTCCGAATTTCGCCGACGAAAATGCCGCAAAGCCGTTGCCGCCGCGGATGCTGGCGGTTGCGCCGGTAAAGAAGATGGTGCCGCGCCCGCGCGGAAGCATGTACCGCGCAGCCTCGCGGCCGACCAGAAACCCGCCGTAGCAGGCAAGCTCCCAGGCCTTGAAGAACAGCTTCTCGGTGGTCTCCAGCAGCGGCTTGTTGACGTTGGATCCCGCGTTGTAGAGGCAGATCTCGATCGGTCCGATGTTGTTTTCGACATCGGCAAACACCTTCTGAACCTCAGCTTCCCGACGGGCATCGACGCTGAACGCATGAGCGCCGTGGCCCGCGGCATTCAGCTCGCCGACCAATCCCTGGGACTTGGCTGCGTCTCGCCGGCAGATGCAGACGGTATAACCGCCCTTGGCAAAACGCCGGGCGACGGCGGCGCCGATGGCGTCGCCCGCGCCGACAAGTATCGCTACGCCGCGACTTTCCACCATCGTCGCTTCCCAGTAAGTTCTTATTTAGTACCTGATAAATATCGGGGCCCGGATTAATTGTAAATGGGATTTCGCATCGAAGGCCGATCGAATTTGCTCGCTGTTGCGATTCTTCACCAAGCGGTGAATGGCCGACCGAGAATAGAGATTGACGAGTTCTAAAAAAGAACGTTAATTGCAGCGGCGATGCGCGGCTATTGTCGTGCCCCCGAGCTCACGGCAATGGCCATTGATACGGACGGTTGGTTCAACACCGGTGACCTCGCGCGCTTCGACGGCAATTGCCTCTATATCGTCGGCCGCAGCAAGGAAATGATCATCCGCTCCGGCTTTAACGTCTATCCGGCGGAAGTCGAGGCCGTCCTCAATTCACATGCAACGGTGGTCGAAAATGATCGCGCGGGGATCGCCGGCGCAAGTTCGAAGGCGACGGAGCTAACCTGACCGTGAGAACACCCTTGCAGATGAGAAACGCGACCGTGGCCGTGATCGGCGCCGGGGATTACATCGGCGACGAAATCGCCAAGAAGTTTGCTTCGGAGGGGTTTACGGTGTTCGCCGGGCGCCGCAACGGTGCCAAGCTCGAACCGCTGGTGAAGGAGATCGAGACGGCCGGCGGCGAAATCCAGGCGCGCTCGCTCGATGCGCGCAAGGAGGAGGAAATCATCGCCTTCCTCGGAGATGCCGACAAGCATGCGCCGCTCGAGGTCTGCATTTTCAACGTCGGCGCCAACGTCAACTTCCCGATTCTCGATACGACCGAGCGCGTGTTCCGGAAGGTCTGGGAAATGGCCTGCTATTCCGGCTTTCTCGCCGGCCGCGAAGCCGCGCGCCTGATGCTGCCCCGCGGCAAGGGAAATATCTTCTTCACCGGTGCGACCGCGAGCCTGCGCGGCGGAGCCGGCTATGCGGCCTTCGCCAGCGCCAAGTTTGGCTTGCGGGCCGTCGCACAGGCGACCGCGCGCGAGCTCGGCCCGAAGAATATCCACGTTGCCCATCTCATCATCGACTCCGGTGTCGACACCGAATGGGTGCGTCAGCGGCGGCTGGAGGCGCTGGGACCGGGTGCCCTTGATAATCCCGATCTCCTGATGCCGCCGTCGTCGGTCGCGGAATCCTACTGGCAGCTCTATCAGCAGCCACGCAGCGCCTGGACGTTCGAGCTGGAAATACGACCCTTCGGCGAGAAGTGGTAGCGGGAGCCCGCGGGCCAGGGCGCATGGTGCCGCCGTGGCATTGACGAAACGGCCCGCCGGCTCTCTCAAACAGACAAAGGCCTTGATGCGCGAAACCGACCGGATCGTGGCTCAGATCGCCCTCGAAAGCGCTCTGTTCAGCGATCGGCTTCAATCCGGCGAGGCGCGGGAAGCCTTCGCAGCCTTCGCCGAAAAACGTAAGCCGGACTTTTCAAAGGTGTCCGGCTAGAGCAGAGTCCCGATTCAATTTTCAAACAGCCACAGACAATTCAGTTGCAGGGCCGTCATCTCGTGTCCCGGACGCGGTGCAGCGTTCTTCACGCTGCTCCGCAGAGCCGGGACCCACGGCGACGCGGAGTGTGAGATGGGCCCGGATCAGCAGCGCACCACGCCGCAAGAAATAGCGCGTCGAAGACGCGCGTGAACGCGCTGATGGCGCTGCGCAGCATCCGGGGCACGCATTCCTCGTCTCTGCCCTGCTCCGATTCCAGACACACGTTTACGATCTCGCGGCGCAAAGCGCCCGAGCCGTTGATGAATCTTCCGCCCCTTAGCATTACAGTTGCCCTTTATGAAGATTTCTGAATCCATGGGCAACCATGATTCGAAGATCGTGGACGCGGGCAGCGTCGGTTGAAGAGACGCTTGCGTTGTGGGCGGCGTCGCTTCGAGAGATCAAGAAGCGGATACGTCCGTTGTTCACACAAGAGCGTGTTGCGACGAATGCCGGTCTGTTCCTGGAAGGTCTGCTCGGAGATGAGCGGCGCAAAACCGGTTGGATGCGCGCGGAGGCGGCTGGCGATCCTGGCCCATGGCGGCAGCAGGCGATCCTGGGTCGTGGGGATTGGGATGCCGATGCCCTGCGCGATATCGTACGCGACTATGTCATCGAGCATTTGGCGGATGACGATGCGGTGCTGGTGATCGACGAGACCGGCTTTCTCAAACAGGGCAAAGCGTCATGCGGAGTGGCGCGGCAATACACTGGTTCGGCAGGGAAGATTACGAACTGCCAGATCGGCGTCTTCGCTACCTACGTTTCGCGCCACGGTCATGCGTTCATCGATCGTACGCTGTATCTTCCGAAGGAATGGACCGACGATCCAGATCGTCTGGAAGCCGCATACGTGCCCCCCGATGCCGGCTTTGCGACCAAACCAAAGCTTGCAACGAGAATGATCGCACGCGCGATAGCCGCGTCTGTACCGTTCAAATGGGTTGCCGGTGATACCGTCTACGGTGTTGGCGACATCGAACAGCAACTACGTCGGGCAGGCAAAGGCTATGTGCTCGGGGTCAGCAGCGCTCATGTGTTTCGATCCTGGGGCAAGCGACCGCCGGTCGCCGGTACGGCCGCAGAGATCGCCCGGACGCGGCGCTCATCCGACTGGAAGCGCCTGTCGGCTGGAGCCGGAACCAAAGGACCACGGCTGCACGATTGGTGTTATCTCGAATTGGCCGATCTCGAGGCCGAGCAATTCAACAGTGCTAATGATGGTTTGTGGACGCGCGGTCTGCTGATCCGGCGTCATATCGCCGATGGCGATCTCGCCTTCTTCACCACCTGGTGCCCGGCGGGAACGTCCATCGAAACGCTGGTGGCGGTCGAAGGCCATCGATGGGCGATCGAGGACAGCTTTGAAACCGCGAAAAACGAGTTCGGGCTCGATCACAACGAGAGCAGATCCTGGCATGGCTGGCACCGTCACGTGTCCCTGGTGATGCTCGCCTTCGCCATGATGGCCGCGATCCGACATCGCGCTAATCCGCCACCGCCAAAAAAAACCAGACGCCGCCCCCCGGCAAAAGCCAAAGCATAACCACGCCGCTACTGATCCGTTGGTCAATCCAGGAAATCCGCCGCATCACCACCAGACTCGCTCAAAAGCGCATTCAACCCGCACACATCATCGCATGGTCTTTCTGGCGCAGAGCTCACCAAGCTGCCGCTCAACGCGCTCACTTCAAAAAAAGACAACTGTAATGCTAAGGTTCGGAGCGTCATTTCGCTTTTCGATGAGGCTTGCAACAATGCGGCTCGTTGCGGCGGCCAAGGTCATGCCGAGATGTCCGTGGCCAAAAGCCTGGATCAGGTTTGGATAGCGTCGGCTGGGTCCAATGACGGGCAGCGAATCGGGGAGCGAGGGACGAAAGCCGAGCCATCGCGATTGAACGGGGCCGAGATCCGGGAAGAGCTTGCGGACGCCGCGCTCCAGAAGCGCAATTTGGTTTGGATTGAGCGGTGCGGAGAGGCCGCCGAGTTCGACCGTTCCCGCGACCCGCAAGCGGCCGGCCATGGGCGTGAGATAGAAGCCCAGATCGACTGGGCTGACGGGCCTCTTGATCGGACAGGCATCCATCGCAAATTCGATGTGATAGCCGCGCTCCGTATCGAGGGGGATGTCCTCGCCGCCTTGTTCGGCCAGAAACTGCGACCAGGCGCCGGCGGCGAGAACAACCGTATGCGCATCGACAGCGAGATCGCGACAGATGAGCTGGATTTGCCCATTGTTCTGGCGCTTCAGTCGCTCGACGCGAGCGCGTTGAAACGAAGTGCCGTTTGATTCCGCTGCGGCCGCCAACCGCCGGGTCAAAGCGTGGGGATCAACGATATGGGCAGCGTCCGGAAAAAAGACACCGCCAGCAGCCGGAGGAAGCGTAGGCTCCAGGTTTGCGACTTCAGCCGAGTTCAACCTTTCCTATCGGACACCCAATTCGTCTCTGAGGCGAGCGCCCCATTCGCTGTTCCTGGGCGGCATCCTTTCGCGGTAGAAATAGAGGCAGCCCTCATGGCGAAAGAGACTCGAAGCTTCAGCCTGCATTGCGAGATCGCGCCAGGCGGGCATCGCGTCTTTCAGCAGACCCGCCAATGCGTAGCCATTGCGGCGCGCGCGGGCTGGCATGGATTGCCAGACGAAGCGCGACAGCCAGGGAAGTAATGCGGGCAGAGCCGCAGGGCGGATGGCAAGCGGACTTTCCGAGTCAAAGAGCAGACTTCGCAAGTTGCGCAGAACGTCAGGATTGCCGATCGGCGCGCAGCCATAGGGCGCGATGGCACCGGCATTGCCATACGACGCTCCGAAGCCCGGCTCGTTCTGGTCAAGGACGACAACCTCCCGACCATCCGCCGCCAGCCGAACTGCAATCGCAAGTCCGATGATGCCGGCCCCGACGATTGCGACGTCTGTTTTGATCGGTTCCGTCACAACGCCTCAGACCGCGCCCGAGATTTCGAGATGACCGGCATTCAGCAGGTCGGCCATGATCGAAAGCGCCTGGCGCAATTCGCCGGATGACGGCGCGGCGCCCACATTGATACGCACCGCATGGGCGACGGTTTCGCGTCCCACAGTACACCGCGTTGACGGCAGGCGCGCGCGAAAGCAGCGCCTCGCCAGGGTTCGGGCAAATGCAACCAGGCGTGAGGCGACGTCTCTTGGGTCTGAACATCGAATGCCGAAAGCGCGTCGCGCAAAATGGCCTGCCGCCGGCGCAGTTCCTCGCGCTGGAATTCGATGATCCGCTTCGCAGTCCCCTCTTCCAGCAAAATGGTGGCAACCAGTGCCGTGAGGGGGCTGATGCTCCAGCAATCGATCCGGAGGGCGCCGCGACATTGCCCAAAACCGCGCGTGGCGCGACCACGAACCCATAGCGCAGGCCGGGTGCAATACATTTCGACAGGCCGCTGATGTGGACGGTTAGTTCGGGTTCCAGGGTGGCGAAAGATGGAATGGCGCGATCAAGCAGCGGACGGTAAACATCATCCTCGATGATCAGCACGTTGTGGCGGCGCGCGATCGCCGCGAGTGCGCGGCGGCGCTCTTCACTCAATGTAACCGTCGTCGGATTGTGCAAGCTGGGTACGAGGAAAACCGCGCGAGGGCGCAAGGTCGAGCAAGCCGCCTCGAAAGCGTCCGGTCGCATGCCCTCTCGGTCAATCGACACCCCGCGCAGGTCGACGCCTTGTGACCGGCAAAGGGCGCTGATGCCTTGATAGGTGATGGAATCGGCGAGGACGACATCATCGGGCTGCGTCAAAGCCCGTGACACACAGGCAAGCCCATGCTGGGCGCCGTCGGTCAGGACGACGCGACCGGCGTCACCACCGCCCGCTACGCCATTGAGCCAATCTGCCACCGCGGCGCGCGCCCATAGCGGACCTTCAGGGGGGTGATAATCTTGTAAGGCGCTAAATCGGCGATCCTTTGCGATGTGCGGCAGAAGAAGCGACAGCGCTTTGGCTTGATGGCGAGTTAAGCTCGCCCGATGCGAACCAGCGATGACTGAAATCCTGTAATTGCTAATAGGAATACAGGTCCCGACCAATGCTCTTCTTTGGAATGGAGACCAACATGAATGCCACATATCTCGGTAGGTATCATTGCCTTTGGCATCTGGATTGTTGCTGGCACGATCGCCGCTGGCTCGCCGTTGGCTTGGGCGCTCATGGGACTGCTTACCGTCATTGTGGGTAGGCCAGATCAAGATCCGCGCGGACGTTCCTGGGACATCTTTGAAAGTCCGGCCAAGGGAACCCGGCGCCGGGTGAAGTGTTTTCCGCAAAAGCGCGGCTCATGATGAGATATCGGGACATCGAATAGGCATCGGGCGGCACTTGTGGAAATGGTCCGCATCGGTTGCGGGCGTCGTGATAGCGGGCCAAGCGGCGACCAAATCTGAGGCGGCGGCGGAAGTAGAGCGCGCCATTGATCGGGCGCTCGCACCGAAAAAGCTGCGGCTTGTGCCGCCCGGAAACCGCGATTGAGCACTCCTTGGTGCCTTGCGGAACGATCCGCAGTTTACATGCTTGAACCCGGATTGCGTTGAATAAGAGTTGTCGCGTGCGCTACCCCGGTCCAAGCCGCCGGCCGATGGCGTCAAGGCCGCCTTCCCGGCTTCATCCCGTTGACATTGCAGCATCGCGGGCGAGCCCTGTCCTCCGAGGCAATCATGGCTAAAGCCTTGGAGTTTTCGATTGTCACGTACCCGCGCAAACCGGGGCATTGGCGCGCGGCCATCACTCCGAAGGGGCGAACTGGGAAAGTTAGTGGCGAGACGGTTCGTAGCGTCGTGACGCCAGATGACTTCGCGTCCGAGGCGGAGGCCCAGTTGGCAGCGGAACAGTTGATAAGAAAACTTTGATCGGCTGATGACTGACGATTCCGAAACCATCGCCCTGCGCGTCACCGTGATCGGTGGCGCGCCCCTAACCGTGTTTGAGCCCATGGGCGATTGCCACTGTTGCAGGGTCCGGGACGTGAGAGACCTCAGCACTCGTCAACGCGGCATCTGAATAGACTTCGAATGCGATGGTGATCAGCGCCAGTACAAAAACTAAGAAAACGGATCTCATGGTCCCGTTTGTCGGGCCCGAATGCGGCAGAATCAGTCAGATGGCTCGGCAAAAAACGGAAGTTTCATTGCTGGTGCGTTTCCCGAATGCTTGCATGACCAGCATTTCAGCGCCGCTTCAAGTTTCTCGATGCGCCGCTCATCGACTTATCAACACCCCGGTCAGCGGTAGCTTGGATGTGTTCCCAGCCCATCAATAGGACGATTTGCCTGCCGCTGCGGCATACGCTTTGATGCGGTGCTGGCACATTTATCACGGCGACGTTCATGTCGGGACGATTCCGAGCGCGTCGGAAACCCGCATGACACCGAATCGCCGCCTGATCGCGGCCGACCACACCGGCGTCACCTTCCGGTGGAAGAATTATCGGATCGAGGGGCCTGGCCGCTATCAGACCATGACGCTGTCGACCCACGAGTTCATCCGACGCTTCCTGA
>Ga0179587_10000897_pt1 | contig 13035 bp, 9 predicted proteins | sample CZODoug2_1_08_16_FD_185932 | JGI IMG/M metagenome (GOLD analysis project Ga0179587, IMG submission 185932) | Vadose zone soil fungal communities from Angelo Coast Range Reserve, California, USA - CZODoug2_1_08_16fungal | ecosystem: Environmental > Terrestrial > Soil > Vadose zone | place: USA...
CTCATGCTCGGCGTGTATCTCACCTGCAGCTATTGGGCCGTGTCGCAGGGGCTGCCGGCGGGAATCATGTCGCTCCTCGGCGCTCTACAACCCCTGTGTACGGCATTGATCTTGGTGACTTTCGCCCACCAGAGACTTCAGGCCCGGACATGGGCCGGCCTCGGCGTCGGATTGGGAGGGGTGGCGCTGGTGCTCGCGCCCAAGTTGGCGGCGGGCGCTGCCGGCGCGTTGACGTGGACGACCGTGGCGGCGGCCTTGGTCAGTGTCCTCGCGGTGACCACCGGAACACTCATGCAAAAGCGCCTATCGTCGACGAGCATCTGGAGCGCAGCCAGTGCGCAAAATTTCGGGGCGGCGATCGTCGCCCTGATCGCGATGTGGTCGATTGGAAACGCCCATTGGGACGGCTCGATCTCGCTTTGGGCCGCCTTGTTGTGGGCCGTCATCGGCACGTCGGTTTTGGCGTCGACGCTCTTAGTGTGGATGGTGCGGCATGGGGAAGCGACCAAGGTGACGGCGCTGATGTTGCTGGTGCCTCCGCTTGCGGCGCTTCAAGCGTATTTTCTGTTCCGAGAAACTCTGTCGCCGATGCAGCTCATTGGATTCGCACTCGCGTTGGGGGGCGTGTTGCTCGCGCGATCCGGCGGATGAACCGGTCGATCCTTTTACGCAGAGGGCTTAGCTGGACGGCCTGTGCTCTCGGGGCGCCATTGGTGCTTGCTGCCGGACTGGCCGCGGCGATCGAGGCGGGATACCGCCGCTCAAGTTGCGGCGGCGGTCGCGCTCGGTAAGACCCTCCACCAAGGATAGCCGGCGTCGCCGTCATCTCCGTAGGCGCCCAGGAGGCGATATTGCCTCCGTAGCGATGGATATGCGCGTGCCCGGCCGCAACACCGATATAATTTAAAGATGTTTTCCCAGAGCGAGGCGCCTTTTCGTATGCGGTTCATGGACTTAACGAAGCCGTTGGTTGACTTATTCCGCAGAGCGCCGCAGTCCCCGCCCACTCTCGAGACTCGGGTCGCGGCGCTGGACGAGGGGTCGTCGGAGCTGATCGCCGCCACGGCGCTGGGCGACGGCGAGGCAGCCTTGCGTGCAGCGGCGGTGCGCAAGCTTGCCGACGGCACTACTTTACGGAAACTCGCGGGCTTGAGCGAGGGCGCCGCACCGACCGAATCAGCGGACATCGAACGAATTGCCCAAGAGCGTGTGGCGCAACTCATTGATTCGGGGTCGATTGATATTGCCGACCTGTGCGCTTCGACGCGGAACACCACCGCAATGCTGTCGGTGGCCGGCCTTTGCAGCAATCCAGATCACCTTGCTCGGGTGCTGACCTCGATCGACGATCCGAAACGAATGTCGAGCCTCGTCGTCGAGGGCTCGTCGAGCCGCCTACGGCAACTCGCGGCGCAAAGCATCGAGGATCCCGCGGAACTCACGCGACTCCTCAAGCAGGTCCGCGGCAAGGACAAGAGCGTCTACAAGATCATCAAGCAGAAGTGTGATGTGCTGCGCGCCGGGGAGCAGCGGATTGCGCAGATCGCGAGCGATGTCGCTGCGCTCTGTGCGTCTATCGAGCGACACAGTCATCGTCTTTATGACGCCCTCTACGCGACATCCTTCAAGCTATTCCATGAGCAGTGGCAAACGCTCGAGTCGCAAGCGGCGCCGGACATCAAGGAGCGCGCGCTCCTGGCCATCGATCGCTGTCGGGACGTCATTGCCGGGCATGTTCGGCAGCTGGCGCAGCGGGCCGAACAGCAGGCGCAGCACGCAGCGCGCAAAGTCGCCCGGGATGAGGCCTTGGCCCTCGCCGATTTGGAAGCGCAGCGTCGCAATGAAGCGTCGGCCCTCGCAGCAGCCGAGGCGGCGGCACTGCGCGAGGCTGAAGAGAAGGCTCGCAATGAAAAATTGGCGGCGGAGGCGCTCGCTCTGCGCCAGGTCGGCGGTCTGATCGGCAAAGCCAATAGCGCGCTGCGCGACGGCAATACGGCACGGGCTGCCGGTCTGCGGCGCGCCGTCGAGGAGAAGCTGCCGACGGTGCCGGCGGTGCCGGCGTTTCTCGCAAGTCAGGTGCTACAGCTCGATATGAAGCTGCACGAACTCAAGGAGTGGAAGGATTACGCCGTGGCGCCCAAGCGCGCGGAGTTGATCGAGGAGATGGAAGCACTTATTGGATCGGAGGAAGCGCCCAAGGCTCTCGCCGATCGGATCAAGCGGTTGCAAGACGAATGGAAAACGATCAGCAAGGGAATCGTCAGCGATTCGGAGGCCGACTGGCAGCGCTTTCACCAAGCCGCTCAGACGGCCTACCAGCCGTGCCGTGAATATTTCGAGGCGCAGGCCCGGCTGCGGCAGGAAAATGTGGAGAAACGCAGGCTTGTGCTCGAGCGGCTTCGAGCCTTCGAGAGTTCCCAGAGCGGCGAGCATCCGGACTGGCGCGCGGTGGCGGCCGTCTTGCGCGAGGCTCCCCAGGAGTGGCGCCGGCATTCTCCGGTGGATCGCGCGGCCGGGCTTGCGATCCAGGAGGAATTCGACGCCTCGATCGACCGGCTGCAGGGGCGGCTCGACTCGTGGTACGCAAACAATCTGGCGGAAAAAAAATCGCTCATCCAACGGGCGCAGCAATTACGAACGAAAGAAGACAGTGGTGAGGCCGTGGATGCGGTGAAGCGCCTGCAACTGCAGTGGAAGAATATCGGCGCCGTCCAGCGCGATCAGGAGCAGCAATTGTGGGATGAGTTTCGGGAGCAGTGCGATGCCGTCTTTCAAAAGCGCCAGCAGGCTTACGCGGAGCATGCTGCCGGACTCGAGGCCAACAAGCGCCTGGCCATGGCGCTCTGCGAGGAAGCCGAGCGGGTGGCGGTCCTCTCGGGCCCCGAATTACTGGAGGGCGCTGCAAAGATTCCGCAGTGGCGGACCGACTTCGAGGCACTGGGCGAAGTGCCGAGAGCCGACCAGCGCGGCCTGCGCGATCGTTTTGAGCGTGCGCTCACCCGGTGCCAGGCGCAGATCTCTCAAATGCGGGCGCGCGACAAGGAGCTCTCGTTCACCAATCTCCTGGAAGCCGCCCGGCTCATACAGTTGTATGGGTGGGCCGTGGCGCAAGGCGGCGTATCGTCCGACCTTGAGGCGCTCAATCAGGCGGCCGAGTTCTTTATCGCGGCAGTTCAGCAGTGGCCCAAAGGCGGAACTGCGGCATTGAAGGAGGCTTGGGTGAAAGCCCATGCCGCGGCTGCACTCGACGTGGCCGCCAATGAAACTGCGCTCAGACTGCTGTGCATCCGCAGCGAGATTCTCACCGACCGACCCACGCCGCCGGAGGATCATGCGTTGCGCCGAACTTATCAGGTGCAGCGCCTCGTGCGGAGTATGGGTCAGCGCAGTGAAGAGACTCCGGAGGATCTGGATGCCTTCGGACTGGAATGGGTGCGCGTCGGCCCCGTCCCTGCGATCACGCACCAAACCTTGCTTGCCCGGTTTCTCCGCTGCCGAACCTGAGCTCCCTACCGGTCCGGCCGGGCCCCAAGGCGGACGTTTTTCGTCTCCGGCGCCCACCGCTGACAGATCACGGCACCGATCGCGAGCACGGCGACGCAGGTGCCGAGTGCCGCGCGCGCTCCATACGACGCGACCACGATCGGCAGGAGGAATGTACTGACCGCAGATCCGATTCGGCTCGCGGCGATCGCGAGTCCAATGCCGGAAGATAGGATGGCGAGAACCGCCATATTATAGGCGAAGAACGGCCGTCGCCCGAAGCGGTCCGCCGTGGGCCCGGTCACCAGCGCGCCTGCAAACAGGCCGAATAGAGCCGCGCCTCCCAGCAGCCCCATCCACACGGGACTTAAGCCTAGTTGGGGCGCGGCAAGACTTAGCGAAATGCCGATGATGCCAAGCCCGTAACCATCGCTGAATACGCCGCCGGAACTGGCGGCGGCCACTGCCGCATGAAACGGACGCAGGGGCGCGTCGTCATATTCGACCGAAGCCACGCTGCGAGATGGATCGATCATTGCCCTGCCTCGCAGTTCCGCTTGCAGCATTGCCTTGCAAAAATGCAAGTCAATTGTGCAGTATACGTAACCGAACAGTGGAAGCCCCCAATGAAATCGCGATGGCTAAACAGCGGCTTCGTTCCGGCGGCAATTCTGAGTTCGGTGGCAATGCTCATCTGTCCGGCCCGGAGCAGCGCAGGCCCCGCGTCTGACGCGCTCCCGACTGCGGTCCTGCTGACGGGCCGCGCCGGGTCGGCGCCGAACCCCAATGCGGCGTTTTATCCGGGGTCCGACGCGTTGGCAGCGCCTCCATTCAGCGGAATCCTGTCCATGCGCCAAACCCCGTTGCAAACACAACCGGAGATCGAAAAGCCGATGCAGGATGGGCGAGACGCTCGGCTCTTTCCGGCCGTGAGCCTTGAGTTCTTCACGCTGGGCGAGCTTTTGGTGCCCGTTCAGCGCGGCGAAATGGTGCGGGAGGTTCCGGGTGTAAACCTCAGCTTCTGGCGTGTCATCCCGCAAGTGGGCAGGATCTGGCGCGAAAATACCGATGGCGGTTGGTCGCGCGCGGCGTTCCCCATCATGCTCGTCAATGACACCGACAATGACGCGCATCAGGGGCTCGCTACATTTGTGTACCGAGACGCGGAAATCAGCAATGTCGCCGTGCAGTTCGTGCAGCAAAGCGCACCGTACCTGCTCGGCCGGCATTTTGTCGCGTGGACTTCCGTGCATGCGGATCTCACGGCGGGCGATGCGAATGCGCTCGACGACCGGCGCACGGCAGCTCGAGCGGAGCTCGCCGGACGCCTCCCCGCGAAACCATTGCGCGAACTCGCCGAGGCGGCTCGTGCCGGAACCCTGGAGGGCTTCGGCGGCCCGCTGAACCGAAAGTGGCTGGTCGAGGCGGCCTTGGTCCGCGACGCCACCCTTTATTATGAAGACGCGTCGACGCCATACGGAACCTACCCGTATCCCCTCGAAATGCGCTTCGGAGTCAGATCGGTCATGAAAAGCATCGGCGCGCCGCTGGCCTTGCTGCATCTGGCTGAAGTCTACGGGCCGTGGGTGATGACGTTGAAGGTTGGCGACTACGTCGCAGGTCTTGACCCGAAATGGAAGCGTATTCGGTTTCTCGACGCAGCCAACATGTCGACGGGCTTCGGCGGAACCGGAAGCTTCAAGACCAATCCGAATGACATCCTCGATGGCTACCTCGACGGCGATTATGACGCGTGGTACACGGCGCGATCCCACCTCGACAAGCTGGTGCAAATAAATGCCCACCTGCGGCCGTACCCTTGGGAGCCGGGAACCGTCGTGCGCTACCGCGATCAGGATTTCTATCTGTTGGGAGCCGCCATCGACGGCTTTCTCAAATCGATGCGCGGCCCATCGGCGGAAATTTGGAGCATGCTGATCGAAGAGGTCTTCCGGCCGATCGGCATTCTGCACGCGCCGGCCGTCAGAACCCGTGAAGCGCCGGACCGGGACGGGCTGGTCTGGTTCAACGCCGGCTTTTACCCGAGCCTCGACGATCTGGCGAAAATCGCGCTCCTCTACCAGCATCGCGGCGCGCATGCGGGCCGCCAGCTTCTCCATCGCGAACTCACCACGGACTTGCTCGCCGCGCGGGATGCGATGCAGAAGGATGGTGACTCGTCACTGAACCGGACCGCGCCGGAGAGCGCGGCCGACAGGGCCGAGTTCTACAAGATGGGTTTTCATTTCGTGCCGTATGTCGGATCAAAAAGTCACCGGCGGCATGATCTTCCCACGATGTCCGGGTTCGGAGAAAACGAGGTCACGCTCTACCCGAACCAGATGATCTCGATCGTGATGGGCAACGCCGCGAAATTCAGCCCCGGCGACCAGATCAGATCCGAACAGGGTCCACAAACCATCCGGGCGGTCGACCGGCTCTCGCCCTTCTGAGACTTTTCGTGCGAGCGCTGGCGTTCGTGCCCTGATGCTCACCCTCATCGCTTCCGTTTGTCATTGCATTTGCGCAAGGCGATCTTGCGGGCGGCGATCGACTGCCCGGTTCCTGCGCTGTCGACACACAGGGCTATAGTGCGAATGGCGATGCCTGCCATCGGCGAGGAGTTGGAGGTGGCCATTGACCCAAAGCGCATGAATGCTCAGCGCATGAAGGGTTGGCGCTCGATCTCGATCGCCTCCTGATTGCGCCGCTGGGCGCGCAGCGCATCGGCGAGCAGCCGCCCCGCCTGAGCTTGCGCGGCGCGATCGCCGCTGGCTAGACCGAGCGCCTTGCGCCCGCAGCCCTCCGCCTGATGCGCGTCGCTCTCCGCGAGCCTCAGCCGCCCAAGTTCGATCCACAACAGGGGATTGTTCGGCTCGATGCGCAAGGCGCGGTCGAGCGTCGATGAGGCGCCGTCGAGATCGCCGTGGGAAGCCAGGGTCCGCGACTGCGTCACGAGCGAGAGGGTCGCGGGAGAGAGGTGATTTTCTCGTGGCGAAGGCGGCGCACGCGGCGGGGGAGGCGGAATTGGCGTGAGCGGACCCGGCGTCAGCGGCCCCGAGGTCTCCGGTCCCGGGATTGGAGTACCAGGGCGTTCCGGTCGCTGCGACGGAGCCGGACAGCCGCTGAGCAGCACCGCAGCGGCGAGCGCCGCGGCGAGCGTCCTCAGTGAACGATGTGCTTGAGCCATTCCTTGATCTTGTCACCCATCGTGCCGCTTGGCGAGGTGCCCATTGACGAAGGACCGCAGCCGGGTTTTGCGGGCAACGCCGTGTCCTTCGGCACCGAGACGACGACTGCGTCCGCGCTACAGGCCGGGGAGGTCTCCAGACCGTCGCCGAATCCGATCCATCGATCCTCGACCAGTTCCGGCGCAACCGGTTCAAATGAAGCGGACCTGAGCCTCGCGAGCGTATCCGCCCACACCGGCAGCGCTCCCACAGCGCCGGTGAGCCCTGTCACGCGATTGTCGTCGTAGCCCACCCAGGCGACCGACACGTAGGTGCCGGTGAATCCGGCGAACCAGCTGTCGCGGGTATCGGAGGACGTGCCGGTTTTGCCCGCGACGACGGTGCCCCGGGGCAGACGGGCGGCTGCATCGCGCCCAGTGCCGCGCGTGGTCACGAGTGTCAGCATCCGATCGAGTTGGTAGACGGCGGCCGGCGGCGCCGCTTCCTCGATCTGTACCTTGAAGGATTTGAGCGGCCGTCCCTGTTCATCGAGAACCGCACGCACTGCGCGCAGGCGGGCTCGATAGCCGCCGTTCGCCAGCGACGTGTAGACCTGCACGACCTCGAGCGGCGTCATCTCCACGGTCCCGAGCAGCAACGACGGATTGAGTGTCGCCGGTGTTTCGAGGCCGAGCCTCTGCAGCGTCTCGGCCACCTTGGGCAATCCGATGTCGAGCCCGAGCCGCACCGTCGCCAGGTTCATGGACTCGGCCAGGGCGCGTGCCATCGGGACCCGGCCGTAGACTTGGTGCTCGAAATTTTGCGGCGCCCAGATGCTTCCGTCGCCGAGCTTAAGTTCAATCGGCGCGTCCTCGATCACCGTGGCCGCGTTGTAGCGGCCGGTCTCGAGTGCAGTCAGGTATACCGCAGGCTTGACCAGTGAACCGATCGGCCGGCGTGCATCCAGTGCGCGATTGAAACCGTCGGTGCCGACATCGCGGCCGCCGACCACCGCCACCACGTCGCCGCTGTTCGGCTCGGCAACGATCACGGCGCCCTCGAGATGGGCGCCGCGCACCCGACTGGCCGCATCGAGACGCTTCAGATTCATCGTCAGGGCGCGCTCGGCAGCCGCCTGCGCGCGCGGCTCGAGGCTCGTGTATACGGCAAGACCCGCGGCGGCGAGGTCCGCCTCGGCATAGTCGCGCTTCAGGTGACGTCGCACCAGATCGAGATAGGCCGGTACATAGCTGCCTCCGGGCGGCCGCAGGCCGAGTGGGCTCGCCGCGGCGCGTGTCGCGGCGGCGGCATCGATCAGATGCGCCACGCCAAGCTCCTGCACCACAAGGTTGCGCCGTGCGCGCGCGCGGTCGGCGTGTTTGCGGGGATCGTAGTAGGACGGTCCTTTGACCAGCCCGATCAGCAATGCCAGTTCACTGACATCGAGCTCGGCGAGCGGCTTGGCGAAGTAGTACTCGCTGCCGAGTCCGAAGCCGTGTATCGCACGTGAGCCGTCCTGGCCGAGATATACCTCGTTGAGGTAGGCCACGAGGATTTCCTCCTTGGAAAAATGCTCCTCGAGCCGCAGCGCCATCAGCGCCTCGGTGGCCTTCCGGCCGAAACTCTGTTCGTCGGACAGAAAGTAATTTTTGACGAGCTGCTGCGTCAGGGTGCTTCCGCCCTGCACCACGCGACCAGCCCGGAGGTTCGCCCAAAGTGCGCGCACGATGCCGTGGGCGTCGACGCCGTGATGCTCGTCAAATCGCCGATCCTCGATCAGTTTGATCCCCGAGCGTAACAGCGGCGGAATATCATCGGGCGACAAGATAAGCCGATCTTCGCCGTGGATCGGAAATACGCTGCCGATCACGGGCGGATCGAGGCGGAACACGGGCAACTCCGCGCCATCGGCCGACTGCAAACGCGTAATCAAGTTCGCGTCCGCACTGATTGAGACGAGTTGCGGCTCCCGCTGCTCGTCGATGAAGCGCACGCGGCGCGCGTGCAGATCGAAGGAGCCGCCACGCCGTCGATAGATCCCGGGTCCCGCGAGCGGGTCTCCGAAGCGATAGTGGAGGCGGTGGAGTTCCTCTTCGAGATCGTTGGCTGAAATCTGCGCGCCCGCGTAGAGTTCGAGCGGCGCAGCGTAGACGCGAGCCGGGATCGACCAGTGCCGGCCTTGGAACTCCCGAGTCACGACGTGATCCAGGTGCACGATCCAAGCGAGACCAAAGGCCGCGAGCACGATGCAGCCCAAGATGAGCGCCACGCCCCATCGAAGCAGCTTGGAACGCGCCACGCGGGCCATCAATGCGATTGCGTCTCCGGGGCAGCATTCGAATAGCGCGTGCGTCGAGCGGGGACCGGCGTGCGCTCGGACGCCAACTGACTCTCGGCATCACTCAGTTTAGCGCCGAGACCTGGCATATGCGGCGCAAGCGCCGCGGCGCGGCGATAGTGACGAATGGCGTCAGCCGGGCGCTTCGCACGCACCAATGCATCCGCAAGAGCGACCAGAAGCTCAGGATCACTCGGCTTCCGGCGAATGGCATCGTTGCATGCGTCCAGATCTGACTGCGTAACACAGCGGGTGGAGTCACGCTTCGCCGCCGCCGCCTCGGGCGACGGTGGCTCCGCCGACCACGCCGCCATGGATACGAATAAGGTTGCGAAGACCATTAGCCTGGCTGTGCATGTCGACATTTCCGTCCCGCTGCCGTGAATACGCTGCATCATGGGCCAATCTCCCTGACCAGGCGAATTCCGACGCTGCTGGTACGGTAATCCGACGCGAAGTGATTTCGGTAATTCGCCCGAACGTACGACGGAGACGTGAACCACGAGCCTCCGCGAAGTTCGCGCTCGGAGCAGTCGCCGTCCGCGCGGGCGGACCCGTCCACCGGAGCGCCGCCGTAGTCGGCGTGCCAACAATCCAAAGTCCATTGAAAGACGTTGCCCAACATGTCATTGAGACCCAGCGAGTTGGCTTTGAATGAACCGACCGGTGACGTGTTGGCATAGCCGTCGTCGCAGGCGAACGCCGCCCACCCCGGATACTGGCGCGCCGCGCTCGCGTCTGCCACGTTCGCGTAGACGCAGGCGTTCCCTCCGTTCGCAGCCCACGGGTACACGGCCTCGCCGCCGGCACGTGCGGCATATTCCCATTCCGACGCGCTCGGCAGACGGTATTGATGCCCTGTTTTGAGCGAAAACCATTGCGCATAGGCGACGGCATCGTTCCATGACACGCACGTGACCGGATGCAATCCGGATTGAGCAAATCCCGGATTTTGCCAGTTGTTCTCGGGCCGATACTTCCATGACCCGTCGTAGGCGTCGCACCCCTGCGTGGCATGACCCGTAGCGTCGATGAATTGGCGGTATCCTTCAACCGTGACGAGGTCCGTCGACATGGCAAACGGACGGATGATGTTCACCGTATGCTGCGGCTTTTCGTAGGACACGGAGCCGCGATCCGTGGCGGCAAAGCCTTGTTTGAATCGAGCTGCGGGCAGCACGATCATGGCAGCACAGGTTGGGCAGTCGCGAATCACGGTGCCCGGAATCGGGGCTGCGGCGGCCGGCACTGACGCCTTCGTCGGCATCGGCGCATGACGTGCATAGAACCACGCGATGGCGGCAAGTCCAAGCACGGCAGCAATCAATCCGATCACTCGAACCATCGAACCGCGCAGCGCGACTCCACGACCCTTTCGCGAATTGCCTTCCGCGACCGGATCTGGAGTGAGGTCCTCCCGCACGATGGCAAGATCGCTCCAATCGTCCAACCCGTGCAAATCCGCCTGTGCGGGTTCGCCGCTCGTGACAGGCTTATCGGCCGGTGGAATCAGGGTCGGTATCGACGCTGTCCTCGGAGTCGGGGCCGCGACGCTCGCCTTGCCCGGCGCAATGCGTCCGGTCTTACGTTGCACCGAATCCGGCGATGCCGATGTTCGAACTGGTGCTGCCGATCTTCGAGCCAACGTGATTGCCCGAGCTACGACGTCGCCAAAACCGTCCGCAGCAGGACTTGGCTTCGGCGAGGCAACAGCAGAAGGTGAACCCCGCGCACGAGTCGGGGTACGCGTGGCGCGGCCGACGGGCATCTGAACTGGGGCCGTTATCAGCTTTGACTCCTCCAGCGTTGGGATCGGATCCGGAATTCGCGGCGGAGGCACAATTCGAATGGTGGTCTTGGGGACTCCTCCGGCCCGCGTGGCGCTCGGAGTAATAGTCGGGATGCGGACCGTTGCGGGATGTGAGGCAGAGATCTCGTCTGGCACTGCGACCGGCTTTGATGCCGGAATTGAACTCGCACCGGCGCTCTCAACCTGCTGATCGATGGCTTCCGCGGCAGCCCGCTCCTTTGCAGCATCCAGAAGACCGAGGACTTCCTTGTGAGCGTCGACCGGCAACGGTTCGACGAACTCGCGGCGGCGGAGAATTTCCGACATTTCGGTCGGGGAAGCGCCGGCCTTGAGCAGCCGCTTCAGCTCCGCCACGACGTCGTGGTATGTGAAGCCGCCGGTCTCGAAGGAACGCAGAACCTTGGCAAATGCAGATGCCGGAGAGGATGTCTTGGCAGCCATCAACGTAGCGAGCCGCCATCCCCACGATCATGCGGCGGCGACAGGGTGCAAAGCTCGATTCTATTCATGGAGTATCTCATCGGTCGATAGCTGGACTTTTACGATTTGGCGTTTCGAGGGCATCTCTGCCGTGGGGATTCGAAGCGCGGCGCGCCAACAAACCGGATATTACCCCGAATGGTCAGGGTCCGCGAAATGTCGCGTCCCGCCGTCGGGATCGTGCGATATGCGCGGGTGTTGCGCAAGTACCACGCCGGTCGCGCCCGTACAGTGACCGCGCTGCCACGTGCTGTCTCAGGTCTTCTTCGGACCATACTTTTCGCGCCACTCCTCCCGCGCGCGGCGGCGCATGGTCCCTCCCCATCTTGGAATTCCAGTACGCCCAAGAACGGGGGTCGATGATTCCCGGCGGGGCGTGGTCAAGCGCCTCCCGAAATTCATCGTCAGGTACGTATCGGCGGATGATTCGCATATCCTCCGGGAGAGCAGAGGTCATCGCGTACGCCATGAAGCGTACCGGGTCGGCAAGCGCTTGTTCGGGCGACTCGAACCAAACGATGTTACGTGCAACAGTCAGAGTCTCGGGCGTAAATGGAATCGGTTTCATGGCCTACAGTCCATAGTCCGTGTCCGCTTGTCGGATGACCCGCTCAATGTTTGATCGGCTACTCAGGCTTCACATCCCGCCTAACAGCGAATACAGATCGATCTGCCGGCTATCGCCGATCACCTGCTCGAAATCGAGCCCCAGTGTCTCGAGAACAGGTTCCGCCACGGGCCTGACCTGCTTCCACACATAGTGCTCGCGATCGATCGGATGCTGAACGTTATCCATCGGTTCCGGGCCGGCGGTCGTAACGAGGTAGCTTACCAATCGACCCGGCGGCTGCACGGATTTGCGCGCGGCGACCACATGCGGCGGACTCGTCGCCGCGTACTCTGCGGCGTGTTTGCGCAGATTCTTGCGATACACCAACGAGTCGTCCAGCTCCCCGCTCCTGACTTGCCTCACGACCTCGGAGAGGTACGCATCGACCGCTTGATCCGTGAAGAGCCGCTGATAGAGTTCCCGTTGCACCTGCTTGGCGAGGGCGGTCCAGTCGCGGCGCACGACCTCCATTCCGATGAATTCGACGCTGTTGGCGTCGTCACCCTGGCGAAGACCGACATAGCGCTTGCTGGCGCCCCGCATGCTGTTGCGCGCATGCGGCAGGAACAACCTGAGGTACATTTTCTCGAATTTGAGCTCAAGACGGCTCGTTACTTTCCAGCGCTCGCCGATGTAGGTGGATAGATCGCCGTTCAAGGAGCCGGCAAGTCCTCGGCCTCGGTCGCGCGTCTCGTTGGGATCTCCGCCGTGGGATTGAACGAACAAACTGTCCGTGTCTCCATAGAGCACGTTGAATCCGGCGCTCTCGAACCAGCGCTTCGACCACAGCAATATTTCGCGGCCCGCACCGGTGATCGAGTTGGCCAGCGCGGGGTTGTAAAAGCGGCAGGCCGATGTCCCGAGTACTCCATAAAACGAATTCATCAGTATCTTGATGGCGTTCGATGCCACGTCGTCGCCGATCGCCTTCGCCGCTTCGCGCCGTGGGAAAAGCGCATCGAGCATTCGCGGCAGGATTGCGGGTTCCCGCCGGAACGCGCCGCCCGGAGTGCGGATCAGGTCGTCATCCGGCGAGGGATCCGCTACATACGACAAAGGATCGATGTTGAACGTGCGGATGATGCTCGGGTACAGGCTTTTGAAGTCGAACACCCAGACGTCGCGATGCAGGCCGGATGACGAC
>Ga0179587_10000899_pt1 | contig 13029 bp, 8 predicted proteins | sample CZODoug2_1_08_16_FD_185932 | JGI IMG/M metagenome (GOLD analysis project Ga0179587, IMG submission 185932) | Vadose zone soil fungal communities from Angelo Coast Range Reserve, California, USA - CZODoug2_1_08_16fungal | ecosystem: Environmental > Terrestrial > Soil > Vadose zone | place: USA...
GGTCATGGGATACGATCTCAAGGCCTATCCGTGCGGCGGGCTGGCGCACACCGCGATTGAGGCGGCGCTGGCGCTGCGCGAGCGTCTAGCCCCGCGTCTGTCCGATATCACCAGCATCCGTTGCGCGGTCACCCGCAATGCCGGTCAGCGCGCCGGCACCCAATATCCGCAGTCGATCGAGAACGCGAAGTTCAGCCTGTCCTATATGGTGGCCTATTCGCTGGTGCACGGCGCGCCCATGATCGCGGCGTTCACCGAGCAGGCGATCAAGGATGAAAGGGTGAAGGCGGTGGCCAAGACCGTGTCGGCCAGCGTCGATCCGGCCTTGGGACCCGGCACAAGGCGGAGCCCCGCCATCCTGAAAGTGACCCTCTCGGACGGGCAGACCTTCGAAGCGCGCGTCGATGATCAGACCGGATCGATCAACAAACCGATGACGCAGGCGCAGGTCGAGGCGAAGTTCCTCGATTGCGCCGCTCAGTCGGTGAATGCCGATGTGGCCAAGAAAATCCTCGCCGCCCTCAATGGGCTGCCGGCGCGGGCGTCCTTCGCCGATTTCTGGCCGCTGCTGCGGCTGAGCTAGTCGCCATCGAAAGATGGCCGCCCACATCGTGAGCTTGGGCACAAACGAAACGCCGGCCTTGCGATCCCCGCAAGGCCGGCGAAATCAACCGAAGCGTACTTCGTTTAATAGATGGTACCGCTGCCGGCCGCGGCGCGTTGCTCGGTCAGCGGCAGCACCACCACCTTGCTGCCGACATTGACGCGGTTGTAAAGGTCGCTGACGTCCTCGTTGGTCAGTCGGATGCAGCCGGAGGACACGCGGTGGCCGATGGTCGAGGGGTCATTGGTGCCGTGGATGCGATAGACCGAGCCGCCGAGATACATGGCGCGCGCGCCGAGCGGGTTGCCGGGGCCGCCGGCCATGAAGCGGGGCAGATAGGGTTGGCGCTCGATCATTTCGGGGGGCGGCGTCCAATCCGGCCACTCGGCCTTCTTGGTGACGTTCTGCGTGCCCGACCAGGTGAAGCCCTCGCGACCGACCCCGATGCCGTAACGCAGCGCCCGGCCATTGGGGAGGACGAGATAGAGATACGTATTGGGAGTGTCGATGACGATCGTGCCGGGCATCTCGTTGCTGCGGTAGTCGACGACCTGGCGCTTGAAACGGGCCGGGAGCTCGGCCGTGTCGTCGCTGCCTTCATCGAGGGGAGCCTGCATCACGGGCGCGCCCTGGCCGGGCTGACCGAACGGAAAGAACGGGCTCGCGGAAGCGGTGGCCGCAAAGGACGCGGCGGCAGCGATCACAACAAGCGCTGCGGCGGAGCGAAAGAGGCTGTTTGTGCGCATGACGATCCCCATCATCAGTTTCCCATTAGAGGGGCCAACCGGCGAAAGGGTTCACAGGCAGGGAAAATAATTGGGCTGAAAAAGCGATCTCCGGCTGCTCGGCCGGCGAGACGGGCAGGGGCAAACCGGCCGGGCGTTAGGGCTTGGTGGCGTGCCAGCCGACCTGAGTGTCCGCGACCGCATCAGTGGAGGCGAAATAGGGCTTGATATCGAGGAGCGGCGTGTTGTCGAGGCAATCCAGTCCAACGACAGAAAGTTTGGCTCCCTCGATGCGCAGGAGGCGCGCGACGCTCATGGCGATCGGGTTGGGCCGCACCGGCGAGCGCAACGCAAAGGTGCCGCGCTGTTCCCCGTAGTGGCGTGGCGCCTGCAGCACGAGGTCGCGCCGCGCCCGGTCCATCCAATAGAGCACGACCACGTGGCTCGTCGTCTCGAGGCCAGCAAGTCCCGGCACCCAGCGGGGATCCAGCTCCATGGTGCAGACCGCTTCGGCCTCCCGGCCATTCTTCGGACAGTCCTCGCGCCGGTTCCAGGGCGTGCGGATGCGGCCGATGAAATAGATCGAGGCGTCGAAACGATCGGGCAGCTCGACCGCAACTTCGCCTTTACGGAGCCCAAAGGGGTCGGCGCTCTGGGTCGGGCCATACTGGGCGTTGCTGTTGTCGTTCGTCATAGAGCCGTCGTTGTTGGGGCCGCTGTCCTTGGGCCGATTGCCCTCGGGGCGACTGTCGCGCGACCCCGCCGCCGGGCCAAGTGCTGAGTTTGTTACCGCCCCACGGTTTAGTCTGGCAAAAGCGGGCATTGATATCCCCCTCTTAAAGGCATAAAGATATCTTTATATACGTTCCGACAACATGTAACTGTGCCGATAAATCCCGTCTCCAGCAAGCCTGTGGCCCATGATTCCCTTGTCTAGTCCACTGTCACGTGTGGTTGCCCAGTTGCCGTTCATGGCGCTCAACGGGGCTCTGAAGGCCGCCGGCGAGGCGACCCGATTGCGCATCCTGGCGCTCCTGGCGGAGGCGGAACTGACGGTTTCCGATCTCACCGACATTCTGCGCCAATCGCAGCCGCGCATTTCGCGCCATCTCAAGCTCCTGGCGGAAGCCGGGCTGGTGGAACGGTTTCGCGAAGGGTCCTGGGCCTTCTTCCGCCTCGGCGAGCATGGCGGCAGCGCCGAGCTCGCGCGCGAGCTGATCTCCCGGCTCGATTCCGGTGATGCGACCATCGCCCGTGACCGCGAGCGGCTGGCGGCCGTGCGAGCGGAGCGGGCCGCCGCCGCGCAAGCCTATTTCCGCAGTCACGCGGCGGAATGGGACCGCATCCGCAAGCTGCATGTGACCGATGAAGCCGTCGAGGCCGAGATTTGCGCGGCCCTTGCGGGCGCCCCTTTCCGCTCGCTGCTCGATCTCGGCACCGGCACTGGCCGAATGCTGGAACTGTTCGGGCCGCAGATCGAGCGCGGTCTCGGCCTCGATCTTTCGCTCGACATGCTGGCCATGGCGCGCGCGCGGCTCGATCGCGCCGGCATGCGCCATTGCAGCGTGCGGCAAGGCGACATCTACGATCTCGCGTTGCCGCGGGATTCCTTCGATCTGGTCATCATCCACCAGGTGCTGCACTTCCTCGACGACAGCGCGCGCGCGATCCAGGAAGCTGCGCGGGTCTTGCGGCCTGCCGGGCGGCTGCTGGTCGTCGATTTCGCGCCCCATGATCTGGAGTTTCTGCGCGACGAGCACGCCCATCGGCGGCTCGGCTTTACGCCGGAAGCCGTGACCCAGTGGCTCAACGCCGCCGGCCTCGAAATGCGGCAACAGAAAACGCTTCCGCCGGAGCCGAATTCCGACGGCAAGATCGCGGTCTCGCTCTGGCTCGCGCGCGATCCGCGCATCGCGCTCGCGGGCGCCACCGCCCGGGAGGTCGCCTGATGAACCCCATGATTCCGCGCCCAAGCCGCTTTGTCGAGGCCGGCGGAAAGCCGCGCATCCGCGTCTCCTTCGAGTTCTTTCCGCCCAAGACCGCCGCGATGGAACAGACTTTGTGGGAAGCGATCAATCGGCTGGCTCCGCTCAAGCCCAACTTCGTTTCGGTGACCTACGGGGCCGGGGGTTCGACCCGCGAGCGCACCCATGCCACGGTCAAGCGCATTCTTGCCGAGACCCTACTGGTGCCGGCCGCGCATCTCACCTGCGTCGGCGCCGCCTGCGCGGAGGTTGATTCCGTCATCAACAATTATTGCGCGGCCGGCGTACGTCACATCGTGGCGCTGCGCGGCGATCCGCTTGGCGGCCTCGGCGAGCGCTACGCGCCGCATCCGGGCGGCTACCGCAATGCCGCCGATCTGGTCGCCGGCATCAAGCGCATCGCCGATGTCGAAGTGTCGGTCTCGGCCTATCCGGAACGGCACCCCGACAGCCCGACTGTCGAAGCCGATATCGACATGCTCAAGGCCAAGGTCGACGCTGGCGCGTCGCGCGCCATCACGCAGTTTTTCTTCGAGAACGATCTCTATTTCCGCTACCTCGATCGGGTGCGCGCGCAAGGGGTTGAGGTGCCGATCGTGCCCGGCATTCTGCCGGTGCAGAACATCAAGCAGACCAAGAGCTTCGCGGCGCGCTGCGGCACGTCGGTACCGGATTGGCTGGCCGAGCGCTTCGACGGCCTCGAAAATGACCCCGCGACCCGCAAGCTGGTCGCCGCCGCCGTCGCCGCCGAGCAGGTGATCGATCTGCTCGATCGCGGCGTCACCGATTTTCACTTCTACACCATGAACCGGGCCGATCTGGTCTACGCCATATGCCATTTGCTGGGATTGCGGCCCGACCAGGAGGTCGACCTCCAACCTCGCCCGGATGCCGCCTAGAAGAAAGCTCAAGCCAATGTCTGATGCCGATTCCAAGTTCTCTCCCACCGAGCAGCGGCTGCGCAAGATCGCCGCCGAGCGCATCCTCGTGCTCGACGGTGCGATGGGCACCATGATCCAGAAGCTCAAGCTCGACGAGGAAGGCTATCGGGGCGCGCGCTTCGATGCCTGGAACCGCGACGTACGCGGCAACAATGATCTCTTGATTCTTTCGCGGCCTGATGCGGTGCGCGACATTCATCTGGCCTATTTTCGTGCCGGCGCCGATATGGTCTCGACCAACACTTTCTCCTCGACCTCGATCGCCCAGGCCGACTATGGCCTGTCCGATCATGCGCATGAATTGAATGTTGAAGGCGCCAAGCTCGTCCGCGCCGCCGCCGCGATCGCCGAGGATGAAGACGGCCGCCCGCGTTTCGTGGCCGGCGCCATCGGTCCGACCAATCGAACCGCCTCGATCTCGCCCGACGTATCCAATCCGGGCTTCCGCGCCATCACCTTCGACGAGCTGCGCGCCGCCTATGCGGAGCAGATCGACGGCCTGATCGAAGGCGGCGCCGATCTTCTGTTGATCGAGACGATCTTCGACACGCTCAACGCTAAGGCCGCGATCTACGCCGCCGCGCAGGTGAGCGAGGCGCGCGGCGTGCGCCTGCCGATGATGATCTCCGGCACCATCACGGACCGCTCCGGCCGTCTATTGTCTGGCCAGACCCCAGCCGCGTTCTGGAATTCCGTGCGCCACGCCGCGCCGGTGTCGATCGGATTGAATTGCGCGCTCGGGGCAAAAGAAATGCGTGCCCACGTGGCCGAAATCGCGCGGCTCGCCGATACGCTGGTCTGTGCCTACCCGAACGCCGGGCTTCCCAACGAATTCGGCTACTACGACGAGAGCCCCGAATTCATGGCTGAGCTCATCGGCGAGTTCGCGGCGGCCGGCCTCGTCAATATCGTGGGCGGCTGCTGCGGGACCACGCCCGAGCACATCGCCGCCATCGCCGGCGCGGTCGAAGGCAAGGCGCCGCGCAGTGTCCCGGAGGTGCCGCGCCGGCTGCGCCTGTCGGGCCTGGAGGACTTTACGCTGACGCCGGAAATCCCATTTGTGAATGTCGGCGAGCGCACCAACGTCACCGGTTCGGCGCGCTTCCGCAAGCTCGTCACCGAGGGCGACTACACGACCGCGCTCGACGTCGCGCGCGATCAGGTCGAGAACGGCGCCCAGATCATCGATGTGAACATGGACGAGGGTCTGCTCGATTCGCAAAAGGCCATGGTCACCTTTCTTAATCTGATGGCGGCCGAGCCCGACATCGCGCGCGTGCCCGTGATGGTGGATTCCTCGAAATTCGCGGTGATCGAAGCCGGGCTCAAATGCTTGCAGGGCAAGGCGGTGGTGAACTCGATTTCGCTCAAGGAGGGCGAGGCGGAGTTCCTGCGGCAAGCCAGGGTGGTGCGCCGCCATGGCGCTGCCGTCGTGGTCATGGCGTTCGATGAGAGCGGGCAGGCCGATACGCTCGAGAAGAAGATCGCGATCGCGAAGCGGGCCTACGACCTTCTGCTGAAAGAGGTCGGCTTTCCACCCGAGGACATCATTTTCGATCCGAATATTTTCGCGGTGGCGACCGGCATGGCGGAACATGACGGCTACGGGGTCGCCTTCATCGAGGCCGCGCGCTGGATCAGGGCCAACCTGCCGCACGCTCATGTGTCGGGTGGCGTCTCGAATTTCTCATTCTCGTTTCGCGGCAACGAGCCGGTACGCGAGGCCATGCATACGGTGTTTCTCTATCATGCCATCAAGGCCGGCATGGATATGGGGATCGTGAATGCGGGCCAGATCGCGGTCTATGACGATCTCGATCCCGAGCTGCGGGAGGCCTGCGAGGATGTGGTCCTCAACCGCCGTCCCGATGGATCCGAGCGGCTGCTCGCCTTGGCGGAGCGCTATCGGGGCCACGGCAAGGAAAGAAAGGAGGCCGATCTCGCCTGGCGCGAATGGCCGGTGGAACAGCGGCTCTCGCACGCTTTGGTGCACGGCATTACCGACTTCATCGAGACCGATACCGAGGAGGCGCGCCAGCGCGCCGAGCGTCCGCTTGCCGTGATCGAAGGCCCGCTGATGGACGGCATGAACGTGGTCGGCGACCTGTTCGGCTCCGGCAAGATGTTCCTGCCGCAAGTGGTCAAATCGGCGCGCGTGATGAAGCAGGCGGTCGCCTATCTGTTGCCTTACATGGACCAGGAGAAACGCGAGAAAGGCACGGCCTGGAAGAGCTCCAACGGCAAGATCGTGCTGGCAACCGTGAAGGGCGACGTGCACGATATCGGCAAGAGCATCGTCGGGGTCGTGCTTCAGTGCAACAATTACGAGATCATCGATCTCGGCGTCATGGTGCCGGCAGCGAGGATCCTGGAGACCGCCAGGGCCGAGAAGGCCGACATCATCGGGCTCTCCGGCCTGATCACGCCTTCGCTCGACGAGATGTGCCATGTCGCCGCCGAGATGGAGCGCCAAGGCTTCGAGCTGCCGCTGATGATCGGCGGCGCTACCACGAGCCGCACCCATACGGCGGTCAAGATCCATCCGAACTACCAGCGCGGACAGACGATCCATGTCAATGATGCGAGCCGCGCCGTCGGGGTGGCCGCAAGCCTGCTGTCGGCTACGGCCTGCGCGCCCTACATCGCCGGCATCCGCACCGAATATGCCGCCATCGCAGCCGCGCATGCCCGCTCCGAGGCGAACAAGCAGCGGTTGTCGCTTGCGCTCGCGCGCGAGAACGCGCTCAAGCTCGATTGGTCGGGAAGCTATCAACCGCCGCGCCCGGGCTTCCTCGGCACGCGCGTGCTCGCCGACTATTCCGTCGCCGAGCTCATTGATTTTATCGACTGGTCGCCGTTCTTCTCGACCTGGGAGCTCAAGGGCAAGTATCCGGAGATCCTCGACGACGCGAAATACGGATCCGCCGCGCGCAGCCTGTTCAACGACGCCAAGGCCATGCTGGGCCGGATCGTGCATGAGCAGTGGTTGCGGGCCGCCGCGGTCGTGGGATTCTGGCCCGCCAATGCGCAAGGCGACGATATCCTGGTCTTTGCCGACGAGGCGCGCAGCGCGCCAATCGCGGTGCTGCACACGCTGCGCCAGCAGCTCGCCCGGCGCGAGGGCCGCGCCAATCTGGCGCTCGCCGATTTCGTTGCGCCGCGCACGAGCGGGCTCCCTGACTATATCGGAGCCTTTGCGGTCACGGCCGGCATCGGCGAGGATGTGATCGCCGAACGTTTCAAGACGGCCAATGACGATTATTCATCGATCATGGTCAAGGCGCTGGCGGATCGGCTGGCCGAGGCCTTCGCGGAGCGCCTGCACCAGCGCGTGCGCAGGGAATTGTGGGCTTACGCTCCCGATGAGGTGCTCGGCCCCGCCGACCTGATCGCCGAGAAATATCGCGGCATTCGCCCAGCGCCCGGCTATCCGGCGCAGCCTGAACACACCGAGAAGGCGCCGCTGTTTGCGCTGCTCGAGGGCGAGAGAATCGGCGTGCGGCTGACCGAAAGCTTTGCCATGTGGCCGGGCGCGTCCGTCAGCGGCTTCTACTTCAGCCACCCCGAAAGCCGTTATTTCGGCGTCGGCAAGATCGAGCGCGACCAGGTCGCGGACTATGCCCGGCGCAAGGGCTGGACGCTTGCCGAAGCGGAGAAATGGCTCGCCCCGGTCCTCAACTACACTCCGGCGACGCCGGCACGGATCGCGGCCGAGTAATATGAGCGGTGCTGGTCTCTGACCGGTCATGGCGCGAAAGGGGCCGCGAAAAGGGCTGTGAGGAAATTGCCGCTCATTCGCGCGGACCCGGACAGTTGCCGCCCTTTGCGATCTTGGGATCGCACATCCCAACAACCAAACACCGGAGAGGTTGCCCTCTCCGGTGTTCCGTCTGTCTTGAACTTGCTGCCTTGAACTTTGCGGTTCTTGCGAGATCGGGTTGTGGACTGGCCGGTCCGTGCAACAATGACCTCAGAACGCTCCCAACAAAACCGCACCTACGAAAGTGAACACGGCCAATACCACGAGCATGTCGAGCTTCACGGCAAGGTCCACAGAAGGTGCTCCATCCTTGTTGACGTAAGCGGAGTCTAGCAAAGCATCGGCTAGAATTGAAACAAGAAAGATTTTTGCGTCGCCGCAATTTCCACCGCAAGTCGTTCAATGGTCAGATATTCATTGGCAAAGCCATGATATTTCGAAACAAAATATCCAGCGTTACTGATCATAACAGAACGAAATCATCAGGCCGAGCTTCACAAAATCGCGAGCACACAGGTATTCTATGCTGGGATCTGTTTGCGCGAATATAAAATAATGCGTGCTTATGCCCAGATTGTTGGTCCGGGGAGTTGGCTAGATTCCCGCGAGCGCGCGTTCGAGGAACCAAGCCGCTTCGAGCGCGGTCCGGTCGCGCGCAAAGCGTCCGACGATCTGCACGCCGAGCGGCAGTCCGCCGGCGTCGACCAGCCCGGGGACGTTGATGCAGGGTGGACCAAGCAATGTCCACAGCCGGTTGAACATGGGATCGCCGGTCGAGCCGAGACCGCGGGGAGCGGCGCCGGGCGCCGAGGGCGTGAGCATCACGTCGGTATCGGCCATCAGGTCGGCGAACATTTGGCGGGCACGCCGCGCGGTGCGGCGCGCGTCGTCATAGGCGTCGAAGTCGATGGCGGCCGCGTCGGCGAGTTGTTGGCGCAAAATCGGCCCCAGCCGCTCCCGATAGTGATCGTATTCATAGGCCAGCGCCCGATAGGCTTCGTGGTTCTGGATGATGAGATGGGCCCGCATGGCGGCTTCGAAGATCGGCGGCAACACCAGTTCCCGGATCTGCGCGCCCGCGGCCTCGGCGGCGCGCGCTGCGCCTTCGAGTGCGGCCTGCATTTCCGGGCTCGCCTGCGGCCATACGTGAGTGTGCACCAGCGCGATCGCGGGCGCCGCGGGCGCGCGCCGATCGATCCGCAGATCCCGCCCCGTGATGGCGGCGGCCGCGAAGGCGGCATCCGCCACCCCGGCCGCGAACAGGCCCGCCGTATCAAGCGACCAGGAAAAGCACTTCATGCCGACGGTCGGCAGCAGCCGGAAGGACGGCTTGAAGCCGGCGATGCCGCAAAAGGCGGCCGGCCGGATGACCGAGCCGCCGGTCTGGCTGCCAATCCCGATCGGCAGCATGCCGGCGGCGACTGCGGCGGCCGAACCCGAGGATGATCCGCCCGGAGTGTGGGCCGGATTGCGCGGGTTGCGCGTCACGGCCGGCTGCAGGCTCGCAAGCTCGGTAGTGACCGTCTTGCCGAGCACGATGCCGCCGGCGCGGCGCACGAGCGCGACCAGCGCAGCATCGGCCTTGGGCTGGTGGCCGGCATAGATCGACGATCCATACTCGGTCGAAAAGTCTGCCGTATCAAAGATATCCTTGAAGCCGACCGGGAGCCCGCGCAGCGGCATCAGCCGCAATCCGTCCGCCTGGGCGCTGCGCCAGGCCGCGCTGACATCGAGTGTCGCAAAGGCCCAGATTTCGGTTTCGTGGCGCGCGATCGCCTCGGCGCACAGGTCGACGACGTTGAGAGGTGTTATGGTGCCGGCTTCGATCCGCCGGGCGAGATCAAGCGCCGACAGCATGGGTTGGCCAGCGTGAGAAACGAACGACTCATCTTGCATCAGAGCCCCCAGCAAGCCGATGTGCCCAAACGGCGTCGATCGATCAAGGGGATTTGCGGCCGCTGAAACGCTCTCAACAATTCCGATTGCGATCTTCCGTTCGAAGCTGGGGACAAATCAATAGAGCACCTCAACTATCTGGCTGGCCGGCCTCGCGTCCGGCGGTGCCAGCGTCAATCATTGAAGAGTCCTTAATAGAATTCGCCGCATTCTCCATACCATGATGCGGAAACGTCGTTTCTATCTCTTCGGCTGTGTCGCGGTCGGGGCGCTTGGTGCGCTGGCAGGCTGTGGTGGACACTACTTATTTGCCGAACGCGAAGCATGGCGGCATGAGGCCGAGCTGCAATGCATGAAATCGGGCGCGGTCAAGGAGGGGCCCGGCAAGGTCCGGATCAGCCCGATCGACGGACCGGGCATGTGCGGGGCCGACTTTCCGCTCAAAGTATCGAGCCTCGGCGACGGCGTGCCGCTGAGCTACTACGATGAGCCGCGTCCGCCCGCCGCCGTTCCGGGTTCGGCCCCGCCGGTGCCGCCACGCTGGCCGATCGCGCCGCCGCGCCGGTCCGCACCGGCGGTGATGCGGGGCGATCTGCCGCCGCCCGCGGCGGATGCCGAATCGCCGCTTGGGTCGGAACCCTTGTCGCTCGATCCCTCCAGCATGCGGGAGCGGGCGGGCATGTCGCCTGAGCTTTACGACTTTCGCAAGCCTTATGGGGCCGCCGGCTCGCCATCGGAGCGGGCGGGCGCCGCGCGCACACCGCTCTCGTCGGACCCGAGCTCGCCCTACGACTTTTCGCCGGAACCTTACGACCATCGAGCGGTCATCGGCGGCGCGAAGTCGGCGCCGCGCTCGGTTCCATCGCCGCCGCCAGCCGCGCTTGGTGCTGCGCCCGCCGCCCCGGTATCGATCGGGCCGGTCGCGGTCAGTCCGGCGGCGACGCTTGCTTGCCCGCTGGTCTCGGTGCTCGATCAGTGGATCGACGAAGCCGTGCAGCCGGCGGCCATGAAATGGTTTGGCGTGCCGGTGGTCGAGATCAAGCAGATTTCCGCCTATTCGTGCCGCGGCATGAATGGCGACCCCAATGCGACGATCTCTGAGCACGCCTTCGGCAATGCGCTCGACATCGCGGCTTTCACGCTCGCCGATGGCCGCAAGCTCGACCTGCAGCACGGCTGGCACGGCGCGCCGGAGGAGCAGGCCTTCCTGCACGATGTGCAGGCGACCGCCTGCGATCAATTCACCACGGTGCTGGCGCCGGGATCCAATGCGTTTCACTACAACCACATCCACGTCGACCTGATGCGCCGTCGCAATGGACGACATGCCTGCAATCCGCAGCCGATCACTGGCGAGGAAGTGGCGGTGCGGTTGGGCGGTCATTTCGCGGCCCGGCGCGTTGATCCTTCGGTGATGGGTTCGGTCACGCAACGGCGCACCGCTGCGCCGCCGCAGCGCATGCGCCCCAGCGCCTACGCGGGCCACACGCCCGACCGCGATCTGCCCGAAGCCGTGCCGGGCGCGGACGGAGAAGATTGAGGCGAGACGCAGACTTTATGCGGGATTTGCGGCAGCGCCGCGCAATGCCCATCCGGTACGATCTCTCCGCTTTGCTTGTTGAAGGTCGCGCAGCGGTTGCGATCGAGATTCACGCCGCAGTTTCCCGTCGCGATCAGGGCATGGCAATATGGCGGAAGTGACCAGGTCAATTGGCACGCAGCCGAGGCTCTTGCATGTTCCGCACGATCACGATGATCACGGTAGTGACACGCGTTGCTGTCCTGCCGATCTTGGGTGTCGCCGGATTGGTCGCCGCTGTGGCACAGACCCAATCCTGGCCGACGCGGCCAGTGCGGATCGTGGTGCCGTTCTCGGCGGCCGGCACGGCCGATCTGCTCACCCGCATCGTGGCCGACAAACTCAGCTCCGCGCTCGGCCAGCCTTTCGTGGTCGAGGATCGGCCCGGCGCCGGCGGTATTATCGGCCAGGAATCAGTCGCGCGGGCCGCTGCCGACGGCTACACGCTCGTGGTTTCGAGCCTCGGAAGCTTCGTCATCACCCCGGCATTCACGCCGCTGCCGTTCGATCCGTTCAAGGATTTCACCCATATCGCCTATCTGGGTGGCCAGCCGACCGTGATGTTCGTGAACAGGGATCTGCCGCAGCAGACGCTCGCCGATTTCGTGGCCTATGCGAAGGCCCACCCGGGCGCCTTCACCTATGCGACGATCTCGTACGGGTCGCAGACCCAGCTGGTCAACGAGATGTTGCAGAAGGAGGCCGGCATCAAGATGACCTACGTGCCCTATCGGGGCGCCAACCTGATCGTGAACGACGTGCTGGGCGGCCATCTGACCTCCGGCTCGCTGGCACTGTCGGCGGCCGCCGGGCAGCTGAAAGCCGCCACGCTCCGCGGCCTCGGGATCGGCACCGAAGCGCGTCTGCCGGCCTTCGCGGACATTCCGACCTTCAAGGAGCTGGGTTATCCGGATTTGGTGTCCTCGACCTGGTTCGGGCTGTCGGGGCCCGCGAACCTGCCGCCGCAGATCGTCACGCGGCTCAATGCGGAAGTGGTGAAGGCCTTGCACGCGCCCGACATCCAGGCGCGTCTCGAGAGCGAAGCGATCGATCTCAAGTCCTTGAACGCGGCCGACTTCACGGCCTTTTTCCAGGCCGAGGTCGGGCGCTGGACGCCGATCGCCAAGGCGGTCGCCGAAGCCGCCAAGGCGGCCGGCGCGGCGCCGCCGCAATAGAGCAATGATCGCGAAAAGTTGCAGGCTTTTCGGACAAGATCAATGCGACCGAACAAATGCTTAAAGCGAAAGCGCGATTCAAGCCGAAGCGATTTCGCTCAACCGGACGCGACCGAACCCCTCCGGAGCGACCGGTGAAGGGCCGCCGAGTTCAGCGCGCCCGATAGGCGGCCAGAAAGCTGCGCACCGCGATCTTGACCACGTGCTCGACCCGCTCGGGAGTGGGTGTGTCACCGAAATTGAACAGGACCGGCTTGAACACCGTCGCCAGGCAAGCGTCGATGAATTGCGCAGCGGCGACCTCGCAATCTTCGACCGCGAGAACGCCGGCGGCGACCTGCGCGTCAAGATATGCCTTCAACTG
>Ga0179587_10000901_pt1 | contig 13025 bp, 13 predicted proteins | sample CZODoug2_1_08_16_FD_185932 | JGI IMG/M metagenome (GOLD analysis project Ga0179587, IMG submission 185932) | Vadose zone soil fungal communities from Angelo Coast Range Reserve, California, USA - CZODoug2_1_08_16fungal | ecosystem: Environmental > Terrestrial > Soil > Vadose zone | place: USA...
CACATTGTGGGCGGTCCTGACCAAACCTCAGAGCTGCACAGGCAGCGTGCTTCACGTTTTGGTGTCCCATTCGGACCTCCCGGTCTTCACGGACACTGGAATAAACGACCCGCGTCGATGTTTCCCATAACTGAAGCGGCAGGAGAGATCTCGCGATGCCCACGGCTGCCCTGGTCTCCCTGGCGACATCGGTCCCTCCCCACATATTTTTGCAGAAGGATGTTCTGGCCGCGACTTGGGACTCGCTCCGAGAGCGCTTGCCCGAATTCGAAAGATACGCGAGTATTTTTTCGAATACCGGAATTATCAAACGTCACGCCGTGAAGCCGTTCGACTGGTATCTCGAACCGCGAGGCTGGCCGGAACGTACCGAGGCGTTTCTCGAAGGCGCCGAGGCGCTGTTCGTCGACGTCGCGCAGAAAGCGCTGGCAACGCGCACCTCGCTGGCAGCGATATCGACACCGTCGTGACCGTCTGCTCCACCGGCATCGCAACGCCAAGTCTCGAAGCCCGTGTTGCTCGCGTGATGGGCTTCCGATCCGACGTCACCCGCGTGCCGGTGTTTGGTCTCGGTTGCGCCGGCGGCGTGTCGGGTTTGTCGATCGCATCGCGCCTCGCACAAGCGCGACCGGGCACCAACGTACTGTTGGTGACGATCGAGCTCTGCACGCTTGCGCTTCGCCACGACGAACTCACCAAGGCCAACATTGTTGCCGTCAGCCTGTTCGGCGACGGCGCAGCGGCGGTGATATTGCGCGCCGGCGATGGCGGTGTGACGCGGATCGAGAATTCCGGCGAGCACCTCTGGCCCGACACGCTCGGCATCATGGGCTGGAGTGTCGATCCGGAAGGCTTCGGTGTCATCTTCCGCCGTACCATCCCCGATTTCGTCACCGCGCATCTCAACCCCGCCGTGACGCAGATTCTGGCAGCCATGCAGCTGTCGATGGCGGACATCGACCGGTTCATCTGCCATCCCGGCGGCACCAAGGTCGTCAGCGCGCTGGAGACGGCATTTTCACTCAATCAAGGGACGCTCGACCACGAACGGCAGGTTCTCGCCGACTACGGCAATATGTCAGCGCCCACGGTGTTGTTCGTACTTGAACGCGCGCGCGCCAAGGGACTGCCGGAAAGGTCGCTGTTGACGGCGCTCGGGCCCGGCTTCACCGCAAGCTGCGTCACGCTGCGGCACGCCGCGTGACATCGGCTGAATTCATTCTGGGGTTGGTCACGCTGCAGCGCGCCGGAGAACTCCTCCTCTCGCGCTACAACACTCACAGACTGCTGGCCCGCGGCGCCGTTGAGATCGCGCCCCGGCATTACTTGCTGATCGTGGCGGTGCACGCAGCATGGCTGATATCGCTGTGGGTATTCGGGCACGATCAGCCGGTGAATGGCGTTGCCTTGCTCGTCTATCTCGTCTTGCAGGGTTTCCGTTTCTGGGTGATGCGGACGCTCGGCTCGCGATGGACGACGCGGATCATTGTCTTGCCGGAGCAACCGCTGGTGTCGGCTGGACCCTATCGATTTCTGTCGCATCCCAACTACGCCGTGGTTGCCGCCGAGATCGCCGTGCTGCCATTGGTGCTGGGCCTGCCGCTGCTGGCCGTCCTCTTCACGGTCCTCAACGCCGCGGTGCTCGCGATCCGCATACGGTCTGAAAACCGCGCCCTCGCCGCCGCCCGTGAGACAATTGTGCGTGGCGCATAATGACTGAGCGGGTTGCCGAGCCGGGTGCTGCCACATGGCTTGGTTTCGTCCTGATGTGCGTCGGCATGTTCATGGCGATCCTCGACATTCAGGTCGTCGCGACTTCGCTGCCCGCGATCCAGGACGCACTGGCGATATCGCGGGATGCGATGAGCTGGATTCAAACGGCGTATCTGATCGCCGAGATCATCGCGATTCCCCTGACCGGGTGGTTTACGCGCGTGCTGACGTTGCGGTGGCTGTTCGTGATTGCGATCAGTCTATTTACCCTCGCTTCCATCGGCTGTGCGTTCAGCGGCAATTTTCCGACCCTTGTCAGCTTCCGCGTGCTTCAGGGTTTCGCCGGCGGTGCGCTGATTCCGGCGGTGTTTTCCGCAGTGTTCCTGTTGTTTCCGATCCGTTTGCACCCGATTGCCACCACGATGGCCGGCATCATGGCCGTGCTGGCACCCACGGTTGGACCGGTCGTCGGTGGCTGGATCACCGAGACCTATTCCTGGCATTGGCTGTTCCTGATCAACGTCGCTCCCGGTGTCGTTGCGGCAGCCGCCACGCCATTCCTGCTGCCGAATGACAGACCTCGTTTCGCAAATCTGCCTACGCTCGACGGATATTCTCTCACGCTGATGGCCATCTCGCTTGCGAGCCTGGAGATCGCTCTGAAGCAAGCGCCGCACGATGGCTGGCTTTCTCCACTCTGCGCACTGCTGTTCGCGCTGAGTGCTGCCGCGGCAACCGCCTTTGTCGTCCGAACGCTCACGGCGACGTATCCGGTGGTCGAACTGTCGACCTTGAAGAACCGTTCCTTTGCGATCGGTTGCGCGTTGAGTTTCTGCCTTGGGGTTGGATTGTTCGGCTCGGTCTATCTGATGCCGGTCTTCCTCGCCTACGTTCGACGTCATGACGCATTCGAGATCGGCACCATCATGCTTGTCACCGGCGTCGCGCAACTCGTGGCCGCGCCGATTGCAGGCAGCCTGGAAAGCCGGCTTGATCCCCGCTGGCTGTCGGCGGCGGGGTTCGGCCTGTTCACGCTTGGACTCGGTTGCAGCGCGTTTCAGAGCCGCATCGCCGATTTCGACGAGATGTTCTGGCCGCAAGTCTTGCGCGGCGTCGCGATCATGTTCTGCCTGCTGCCGCCGACCCGACTGGCGTTGGGCGCGCTGACCGAAGCACAGGTGCCCGATGCCAGCGGCCTGTTCAATCTGATGCGAAACCTTGGAGGCGCGATCGGCATCGCCCTGATCGATACCATCCTCTATGGACGCACCGGTGGACACGCCGAAGCTCTGCGCGACCGGCTGACCGCCGGCGACATCACGGCGGCACGGGCGATCGGGCTTGATCTGGAGTTGTTCACGCACCGGCCCCCTGATGTATCGGACGCCACCGTCGAGGCCTATCTTCGCCCCATGGTCGAGAAGGCTGCGTTTGCGCTCAGTACCAACGAAGCCTGGACGTTGCTGGCCTGCGCCGCGCTGCTCGGACTGCTGCTCGTTCCGTTCGCGGGCCCGCCACCGCAAAGCACGGACGTGAACACACGCGAACATTGAATAGCGCCCCCTGGATGGAATCGCGCCCGCCCACACGCAAAGCGTGTTTTCCGGCTTGCCAACCACATGTCGGTGCGGCAATTTCAAGAGGACCGTCGCCGGTCTTTAGCTGCCGGTTACGGTCACGGAAGTCCGGACGCCATCGATCTGGACACGACAGGGAGGTTCGTCATGCTGACACGACGAGACTTTGCAGGTATTGCGTCCTGCGCGCTCTGCGCGGTAACGGGGTTCATTGCCACCGAGGCATCGGCACAGGGTACGCCGCCCGCGACGACCCCCGGGGTCACCCGAAAGATTTTATCGCAGACGGATGGGCCGGTGCCCGGATTTGTGACGATCATCGTGGAGGCGGAAATAGAAGCAGGCGTGACGGTCGCGCGGCATACTCATCCGGGAATCGAATCCGCCTATATCGTCGAAGGTGGCCTGGATCTGCCGATCGAAGGCCAACCGACCCGGGCGTTGAAGCCGGGCGATGGTTTCGTGGTGCCGGCCAACACGCCCCATGCAGGCGGCAAGAACGGTGACCATAAGACGAAGATCGCGAGCACCTATGTCGTGGAGAAGGGCAAGCCGCTCGCCTCTCCGGCCTGAGGCGCCGACCCCTTTAAAGGCAGCACAATCGCCTGCTGCATGGTCTCATGGATCGTGCTGGGAAAACGAGGGCGGCATTCTTCTCGACGAAGATTTCCGCCATCGTCCTTGCCGTCAACAAGACCTTCTGGACGATCAAGCGTCGTTTTCACCGGTTCCTCGCTCTATTCGGCCAAATGAATGATTCCCCGTCGAGATTTTCTGCTTGGAACGATTGCGAGCTCCGTCTTCATGTCACAAACCCGTGCTGGCTTCGCGGCGGAAGAGGAAATCCGCATTATCTTGCGGGACCGTGTCGACAACGCCCGTCTGAGCACCGGCATCGTCGCATCCTCATTCGATTCCAGCCGTCAGAACATCGCAACCTATGGCCGTTCCGGCGCTCCGAACGACCGTCCGCTCGATGGCGACACGGTTTTCGAGATTGGTTCAATCACCAAGGTTTTCACGGCAGTGCTGCTGGCAGAGATGGTGACGCGCGGCGAAGTTGCGCTGGACGATCCCGTCGCAAAATATCTTCCCGACAGCGTGAAGATGCCGACCCGCAGCGGCAAGCAGATTACCCTGCTGGACCTCGCGACTTACACATCCGGTCTGCCGCGGCTTCCCGATGGAATATCAAACACCAGCGACAATCCCTATGCGAGCTACACGGTTGAACAGCTCTACGCGTTTCTTTCCGGTCATTCCCTGCGTTTCGACCCGGGCACTCATTATGAATATGCAAACCTGGGATTTGGCCTGCTTGGGCACGCGCTCGCGCTGCGGGCCAACCAAAGCTACGAGGATCTTGTCCTGTCGCGCGTCTGCACACCGCTGGGACTGGCGGATACGCGCATCTTGCTGACTGCTTCGATGCGTGAGCGTCTTGCACAGGGCCATCTCAACGATCTCAAACCAGCGTCGAATTGGGACTTGCCGACGCTTGCCGGCGCCGGTGCGCTGCGGTCAACGGCCAACGATCTTTTCAAGTTCATGAAAGCGACTTGCTTTACCGAAACCGGCGCACCGCTTCGTCCGGCGATCGACCTGTTGCTGCAGACCCGTCGTCCGACCGATATCGCCAACATGCAAGTCGGCTTCGGCTGGTTTGTCCTGTCCGGAAATGACGACGAGATTGTCTGGAAAAATGGCGGGACCGGCGGATATTCGTCCTTTGTGGGGTTCTCCACCCGCCTGCGATCCGGCGCTGTCGTCTTGTCCAATACCGCAAACACAATTGACGACATCGGATTTCACCTGACTAATCCTGCGTACAAGATCGCGCAATATCCGCCCGAGATTGCGATTGATCCCGCCGTTCTCGCGACATATCAGGGTGTCTACCAGATGACGCCTACCTTCGCGCTTGCCATCCGCGCCGAGGCCGGGAGACTGTTCGTGCGCGCGAGCGGTCAGTCCGAGTATGAATTATTCGCCGAGAGCGAGAACCGTTTCTTCCTGCGCGTAGTGGACGCGCAAGGAACGTTCCTCCGCAACAAGGAGGGAATGGTGGACAGGCTGCTCTGGCATCAAGGCGGGGCCTATCGGTACTGTCCGCGCGTGCCTTGATCGATCCGCGCTGACGCTATTTTGGCGCTGAATCCCTCGACAAGAGCGCGATCGCTTCCTGCACCGTCGTCATGAATTGGGCGGGGAAGATGATGGTGGAATTCTTCTCGACCGCGATTTCCGCCATGGTCTGCAGGGTGCGGAGCTGAAGCGCTACCGGGTGTTGTGTGATGATGTCGGCCGCCTGGCCGAGCTTTACCGCCGCCTGGTATTCGCCTTCGGCGGCGACGATCTTGGCGCGACGCTCGCGTTCGGCCTCGGCTTCCTTGGCCATCGCGCGCTGCATGTTGTCGGGCAGCGTGATGTCCTTGATCTCGACCGCCGTTACCTGGGTGCCCCACGGCTCGGTGTGCTGGTCGATGACGTTCTTGATCTGCTCATTGATGCTCGCGGTATCCGACAGCAGCTGGTCGAGGCTGAAGCGACCGACCACATTGCGCACGGTGGTCTGGCTGATCTGATTGATCGCGTTGTAGACGTTTTCGATCGCGATCACGGCCTTTTCCCGATCGGTGATGTGATAATAAGCGACCGCCGCGATATCGATCGAAACATTGTCCTTGGTGATGATCTTTTGCGACGGGATCTGCATGGTGACGGTGCGCAGCGACACGCGCACCATCTGCTGGATCGGAACGAAGATCAGCGTCAGTCCCGGGCCGCGCACCCCGGCAAATTTGCCGAGCAGAAACACCACCCCGCGCTCATATTGCTTCAGCACCCGAAGCGAAACGATGACATAGAGAGCTACCGCTATGACAAGAAAGAAGATCCAGTCCATGGTGTCCTCATCATTTGTCGCGCCAGACTTCTTCGGTCAGCGGTGTCTTCGGTCAGCCGCAACGGCCGCGCACGCACTTGGCGCCAGAGCCGGAGACTAGCACGTTGTCGGCGGTCAGCCAGCGTCCCTCACTCCGACAGGGTCAGGCCATCGGGTCCGCGCGATGCGCCCCTTAAGGGGCGTCGGCAAAACCACCTGATGAGGCAGGATCACGCGGAGTTTATCACTGGAGGTATACGCGCGACGCGTCGCTGATCCGCGCTGCGGGCGGTTCAAACAGGGCAGATCATCTGCATGGCTGTCATGCCTCCAATTGGAATGATGATCATACTTCAATCTGCCCGCGACGCGATGCATTTCGATCGCTGGCAGGGGCCAGGGAAGAAATCTTTTGCTTTCTTCTTGTGTCAATGGCGCTGACGCTCCCGGCATCCCATCCGGATCTTTCGGACTTGAACCAAAACGGGAAGAACAGGATGAAACAGTTTTTGAAGATGACCGCGGCGCCTGCCTCGGCGATGCTGGCGCTGGTTTTTGTCGCGATGACAACGCCGGCGAGTACTGCCGCACCGACGTCACGTCCCACATGCAAAGCTGCGGCTTTGACACCCTGGAGCAATGTCAGAACATGTCTTCCGGCCGCGGCGGCAGCTGCGACCGCGATCCGTTTCTGGCCACCACCAGCAGCGCTTACGCCTATCAGGCAAAGCCCTCGCATTCAAAACGCCCGGCGCAGGCTGCGAAGCGGCCGGTCGAGGGCCGATGAAGCCAAAGCATTGCTGACGTTGCCTGCGACCTTTGAAGTTGGATTCAAAGGCCGCGGGTGACCGCGGTCCGGCCGCGATCCAACCAGATTGCCGTTCAACCCGAAAAACGGCTTCTGTATTCCGAAGGAGATACCCCAAGGTGCCGCATGAAAGCCCGCCGCATGCGTTCGTCATCGCCGAACCCTGCCCGCTGCGCCACCTCGACCACACCGCGGATTTCCTTGCTTTCGAGCAACAGCCGCGCGGTTTCCACCCGTAACGCCTCGACCCCGCTGGCGGGAGTCATTCCGGTGCGGTTGACATAGGCTCGCGCGAAGGTTCTGGGAGTCATTCCAGCTTTCCGGGCGAGCGCCTCGACTTTGAGATCACCAGCAATATTTTCGATGATCCAGGCATGCAGTGCACTGAAACGCCCCTCCACGTCCGAGGCCTGCGCGGCAAGCACGGTGGAGAACTGGCTCTGGCCGCCGGGCCGCTTGAGAAACACCACCAGCCTGCGCGCGACGTCCAGCGCAGTGATATGGCCGAAATCCTCCTCGATCATGGCCAGCGCGAGGTCGATGCCGGCGCTCACGCCGGCCGATGTCCAGACCCGTCCGTCCTTGACGAAAATCGCATTCGGCTCGACGCTGATCCTGGAAAAGCCGTCCGCCAGTCTCGGGCAGTAGCGCCAATGGGTCACGGCGCGCTTTCCGTCCAGCACGCCGGTCCAGGCCAGCACGAATGCTCCAAGGCACACCGACGCCACGCGTCGGGCCTTCGGCAGCACTTGCGAAATCCAGTCCATCAGGATGCCGTCTTGCCGCAGCTCCCAGATGCCCGGGCCGCCCGGAATCACGAGGGTGTCGACCTGGTTCGGCCGGACGCTGGAGATCGGCGCGGTGTCGATCATCATTCCGACGTCGGTTGGCACCAGTCCTCCCGAGGTCGAGAGATACGACAGCGAATAGGTCGCGCTCGGCAGTTCGATCTCCTGCAGTTCGGCGAACACCTGGGCCGGACCGGAGATATCGAGCAGGGTCACCCCGGGAAAGGCGACAATCGCGACACGCCTTGCGGACGGTTTTTCGCGTAGACCCGCTCGCCGGGATTTGGCAGTTTTCGAGGGCATATTGTCCTTTAAGCGATTCAAGGCTGACCTGTATAGGTTTCTTAACCAGCGGGGTGATGAACATGTTGCGAGACCTGCGCCGCGAATACGGGACCGTCAGATCGCCTTGGGCCGAATACGCCACCTACAGTTTTCCGGACGCCTCGCTTGTCAGCCAGGGCGAGCGGCAGTCCCTGATGGACGCGATGAACAACATCATTGCCATCAACTGGAAGGCGACGGAGCCGCATTGGACGGCGGACTCCTCCCCCTTCGACAGCAAATTCAGCCTCATTCTGGTTTACGCCCGTTCCGGACTGGTGGCGTTTTCGGTGTACCGCACGCTGCGGGTCGCCGGCAGGCCCGCCATCTACCGGAGCGGTACCGAAGTGCTTCCGGCCCATCAGGGTCGAGGCCTGTACGGGTTTTTCACCACCGAAGTCTTGAAGTCTGCAGGCGCTCCCGACAATAGCGATGCCGGCATCCTCTATGGATGGCGGACGCGCAATCCCATCGTATGGGCGGCGAATGCCAAGATTTGCGAAGGGGTTACGCCCGCCCTGCTCGACGACGCCCAGGACGCCGCGTTGCAGGCCGCCGGCGTCGAGATGTGTTCATTGCTATATCCCGGCAAGAGCCTCGAAATTCCCAGCATGATCATGCGCGGCGCGTATGGCCATATCAAACATCACCGGCAGGCCTATCACGGCTCGGCTTCACTGGTTGATGCCGCAATGCAGCGGATGATTCCGGATTCGGCGGACGCCCTGTTCTCTGTCGGCATCGCGAGGGTGTGATGGCGGTATCAGAACAGAGCGCCATATTTGCACCCACCACCGTATTCGCACCCACCGACCGCCTGCGGGATCGCACCTATCTCGCATGGGCGACGGTAGCAACGGCCTACGCGATCGCGTTCCTGCAGCGGGTGTCGCCGCAATCGGTCAGCCTGAGCTTCATGCAGGACTTCAGCACCGATGCTGCCGGTGTGGCGATGCTCGCCTCGAGCTATTTCTGGGGCTACACGCTGATGCAGATTCCGGCGGGCCTGCTGGTCGACCGCTACGGCGTCAAGCGCGTGGTGCTTTTCAGCATGGCGGCGTCTTCGCTGGGAAGCGCGGCATTTGCGCTGGCGCCAAACCTGATGGACGTTTTTGCGGCACGGCTGATCGTTGCCTGCGGCGATGCCCTGGTATTCACGGCGCTGTTGAAGCTCGTTGCCCTCAGTTTCAGCGACGAACGGTTCGGCGTGATGTCGGGCATCTCGCAGGTGTCGGGCTATGTCGGCGGCGTGATGGCGACGACGCCGCTGGCGGCGGCGGTGACGGGTTTCGGCTGGCGCGCATGTTTTGTTTTTATCGCATGCGTTGGCGTGGCCAACCTCGCCTTTGCCTCGCTGGCGCTCAAGCCGGATCCGGTGTCACGCAGCACCAAGACGCTGGGCAGCGTTCTCGCCGCCAGCCGGCAATCGCTGTCGCGAATGGCGAACTGGGGATGCGCCATGACTTTCGCATCGCACTTTGCCGTTGTGACGACGCTGTCGGGCGTGTGGGGAATTCCGATGGTGGCGCATTTCTTCAACATCTCGCCGTCGGCGGCGAGCACTCCGCTGCTTGCCTTCATGGTCGGCAACGCGATCGGCTCGATCTTTCTTGGCCATGCGGCGGACCGGACGGCGGCGCTCGATACCGCGCTGGTTCGCATTTGCCTGCTGCGCATGATCCTGATCGCAATGCTGTTGCCGCCCTTCGCCCATGTGCTGGGATTCCTTTACGTCACCGTGGTTTTCGCAGCGCTCGGACTCGTCGCCGGCGGGACCGTGCCGCTGGTCCTGAAGTGCACCAAGCGGCTTTACACATCTGATCTGATTGGTGTCGGAGCATCCGTCAACACGACGGCTGCAGGAATTTTCGCAGGCGCCTCGCAGCCCATTATAGGGCTCGCTATGGTTGGCGTCAGCCAGTTCGCAGGGACCGATGCCGGGCACGGCCCGGGCTCGGTCGGCGATGCCGGCTACGGTGCGCTTATCGGCATTCTGCTGCTCATGTCACTGCCTGGCATCGCCGGCCCGTTGCTGATGAGGAGCAAATTGATAGTCGGTAAGTAACAGTAGATTGAGGGGGACAGTATGTCGCGTTTGTATTTGAGAAAAGGTGAAGTCGGCTCGAACTATGCCGTGAGTTCGTGGCAAAGCGTCATGTTCTCCGAATTTGAAGCACAGATGAGCAGCGAATCAAGGCCGTTTCCCTGCATCTTCGGAGTTACCGGCTATCGTGCCGATCAATTGCGGTATCTGTTTCTCGATCCGTTCGATGTCGAGAGTCTCGGCAACCAGCTCGCGCATTATGTAACCGAATCTCGTTCGCTCGGGCCTAACACGTCGCTGGTCGTATTCACCCGCCCCCGGCCGGTGCAGACGCTGGACACCTACTACCGGAAAATGTGGTCGACGCTCGACCAGCTTGCGCGGCTCGACAAGAGCGCGTGGCCGGACACCATCCCCGAACAAATCGATCATCCGATGTGGGAGTTTTCGTTCGCGGGTGAGCCGATATTCGTGGTGTGCAGCACGCCCGCCCATGTGATGCGGCAGAGCCGTCGCTCAAGCGCATTCATGCTCACCTTTCAGCCGCGATGGGTGTTTGAAAAGATCCTCGGAACGGAGAAAGCCGCATCGGCCGCGTTCGCCGAAGTACGCAAACGGCTTATTCCTTACGACAGCACCAGTCCCTCGCCGCTGCTCGGACGCTACGGCAACAATGATGGACGCGAGTATCAGCAATACTTCCTCCCCGATGATAATAATGCGGAAGCTGGATGCCCGTTTGCCAAACTCGCGCAGACCAAGGTCGCTCAAATCGAAGACAGGGAGCAAGCGGCATGACCCAGATCATCGCTGGCACGAAGACAGAATTCTCGATCGACCCCGCCATCATGCAATTGCTTCCGACGCAAGGCAGCATCGAATTGCAGCGCGATGCCGCGGGCAAGGTGCACCATTTCCACACCCACCCGGTGGATGAGATCCTGGTGATCATCAGCGGCAGGCTGAACTTCATGTGGGAGGGCGGCGAACGGATCTGCGGTGCCGGCGACACCATCCTGTTGCCCGCCGGCACGCTTCACCAATCGGAGGCGCTGGATGACGCGATCTATGCGATTGCGACGCGTCCCCCCGCCGCCGGTCCGGTCAGCAACTGAAGCACAAGTGGGCGCTTGTCAGGATAATGCGGGGTCTCGGCCGCCAGGCCCCGGTGCAGGTTCGGTCGAGAGACGTTCGACCAGTTCGATGATTTCGAAGCGTTGACCGGGTTCAAGTTTGAGGAAGGCCTTCAACAGTCGCAGGCTTTCAACCGTTTCGCTCGATGGAGCTCCGAGTCTCTTCTGCAGCTCTGCAACAAATGTGGGATTCTTCATCTCGCACCTTCAATGAGGAACAGTAATGGCATTTCCAGGCAAACGTGAGGGCTTAGCCCAAAAGGTCGATACGGCCGCTAAAGAGGCAGAACGTCTTGGCCTGACGACAGCTACCTTGATACTTCGAATGGCACGCCTGGAGATTGACCGGGCCGAACCCGACGAGGTTGAAAGTATGCCAAGGAACAACTGGCGCGGCAAGCCAAACTGACAGCCCGAAAAAGGCCGATCTTTGTTCCGAATCGGACTTTCAGCAAGGTTCTGTGCACAATTTTCCGGCGGTGGGGCCTTAGGTTGGACTTGCGCGTTATTGCACGCGACGTCAGCCGTTGGCTGGCGTGGCCCCAAAAACCCCCGCTTCGGCAAGCGCTGCGATGCGGCCATCGTCATAGCCGAGGGTCCTGCGCAGAACGGCGGTGGTATGTTCGCCCAGCAAAGGCGCAGCCACGGGGTCAGCGACCGGCGTCAGACCAAGGCGGATCGGCTGTTCGATGTTGGGGACGGTGCCTGCGGCCGGGTGCGGGATTTGGCTGACGCGATGCCGCTCGCGCACCTCCGGCGAGTTGAAGGCTTCCTCGATGGTACGAAGAAAGCCGACCGGGATGTTGGCCGTCTTCATCTTCTCCACCCAGTTGTCGCGCAGGTCAGAAGCGAAAATCCCGGCCAGGATGGCGCGCAGTTTCTCCTTGTTGGCCGATCGTGAACGCCGGTCGGCAAAGTCGGGGCCGCCGGCGAGATCAGGCCGGCCGAGCACTTCGATAACGAGGCGGCGATACAGCCGGTCATTGGCGCAGGCGATATAAAACGGCCCGTCCGACGCTTCGTAGACGCCGACGGAGGGAGAACCGTTCGGCGAGTTACCGAAACGGCTCTGATTCACGCCCGTCATCAGATAGGTCATGCCGTAAAATCCGGTCAACCCTACCGCGATGTCGAACAGCGCGACCTCGACATGCTGGCCGCGGCCGAGCCGGTCGCGGGCGAACAGCGCCAGCAGGATCGCGTTGCAGGCCGACATTCCGGTGGCCATGTCGACTACAGGCGTTCCGGTCCGCACCGGCAACCCGTCAGGAAAGCCGTTCAGCGACATGAACCCGCTTTCGGCCTGCGTGATCGGATCGAAACCCGGGCGCGCCGCAAAAGGTCCCTGCCGGCCGTAGGCCGAGATCGAGCAATAGACCAGCCGGGGATTTGTTGGCGCGACTGAATCATAATCGAGGCCAAATCGCTTCATCACGCCGGCGGAGAAGTTTTCCACCACCACATCCGCGCGCGCGATCAATTCACGCGCGACATCGCGCGCCTCAGGCTTGGTGAGATCGAGCGCGATGCCCCGCTTGTTGCGATTCAAACTGACATAGGCGGCACTTTCGCCAGCGAGATCGGCATGTTCATAGGCGCGCGTATCGTCGCCGCCATCGGGGTTCTCGATCTTGATGACTTCGGCCCCGAAATCGGCCAGGGTTTGTGTGCAGGCCGGACCGGCGACAACCCGGGTGAAATCCACGACCAGCAGACCGTCAAGGGCGGTCGGCACACCCGCGTTTCGGGGCGTG
>Ga0179587_10000904_pt1 | contig 13002 bp, 18 predicted proteins | sample CZODoug2_1_08_16_FD_185932 | JGI IMG/M metagenome (GOLD analysis project Ga0179587, IMG submission 185932) | Vadose zone soil fungal communities from Angelo Coast Range Reserve, California, USA - CZODoug2_1_08_16fungal | ecosystem: Environmental > Terrestrial > Soil > Vadose zone | place: USA...
GCGATCCTAGCATCCGGCAGTGTTTTCGCTTCCCTGGACACATCTCCGGGCATCATCCCGGGGTCGCAGGCTTGCTTCGCGCTCCCAAATCCTATGCTGCTTTGCCGCTGCGATAAAGGCGTGCGCCGGCAGCCTTGGGCGCGATGACGGCAATTGCGGCTCCTTCCTTTTCCACCTCTTTACGCAGCATATGGACTTGAGCATCGTCGACGCCGTCCGTTACAAGCCACCCGATCTTGCGCCCCTGGCGGGTCGGCTGAGCCTTCTTGATCAGGCTGAGGGCGGGTGACGCTGCCATATCGGTGGGTTCGCGCCCCGGCGCTATCTGGTCCGCCTCCCCCTCCATTCCCAGCGCCTGCTCGACCGACGCAGCCAGGGGTCCCGTCGATGATCATCAGATGGCCCAGCATCCGCTTGCGAATCGGGATCGTCTCGACCTTGCCGAGTTCGAAAGCGACGGAAAAAATGCAGCCCGTGATCCGAAATGAAGGCAAGCGATGCTTGAGAAAAAGTAACCATTTCCGCAAGCACTGAAAAGCCGCGGGCACGCTAGCAAGCCGGATTTCAGGCGTCAGACCGCTTCCTCCCTCCCTAGGGAATGGGAAATTGTCACAAGAGGTTTCGACATGTGCCTTCCAGAATTAGAGCAAGCCCTCTCGTTCAAAATATTTCCGCAATAGCCCGACATTACGACGGTTTGCTCGCCAGCGGATATCGAAAAGATCCCCAGCGATGGGCACGACACCAGCCATTCCTTCCACGACGACGTTTCCGATCATCCGGCCCAGTAAGAGAGGCGGGACACCCAGGCAATGGGCTTCATAGATTACCCAACACGATAAAGCCGAAGCTGCGGCATCGCCGATTCCGGGCACCAAACGAAGAATCGCCTCAACGCCAAACCTGATGCTGGTCCCGGGGACGAGAAATGCGATATCGAGTAGTCGCGACAGCCTGTCCAGCCGCTCCAAGCTCGCCCGGCGCGACCACGCGTCCCCACCCCTGCTCCATTCGTGAGTATAGGCGTTTGCCATCGTAAGCTCCATGTTCCGACAAATATCCATATTCCGACAAATAGGAATGGGGCGCGACGAATGCAATTTAGCTCTGCGATACCCGACATCTGCCATCCGAGCAAATATTTCACCTTGCAGATCGCCGCGAGCAACTTAACGATTTACGTCAAAAGACATGCTGCGCTTTTGACGAACCGATGCGGCTCGCTTCAATGCCATGATTCCCGATGGAACAGACTGAGAGGACTGCCGTTGCTCGTAGGAAGGATCAAAAGGAGCAAAATAATGAAACGTGTATGCGCGACCATGGCAGGCTTGCTTCTATCCGGCGGTCTTGCTCTAGCTCAGGGCGGTGGCGGCGCCGGCGGCGGGGGTGCTGGAGGTGGCACTGGTGCAACTGGCGGCTCCGGTCTCTCTACCAGACCTGGCACAGTGAGCCCAACCAATCCCAATGGAGCGTCTGTTCCCTCAACAAACGGGACCGTCGGACAGGCCCCTGGTGCAAATCCCAGCAATTGGCAAGATCTGAGCAACCAAAGCAATCCGCAAGATATGACCAAGCCCGGGGCGAGCGATCCGCAGGATCTGAAGCGGTAGCTGCTTCGTCCCATGGATTTCGTCAGAGAGGCCGCTCATGTCTGGGCGGCTTCTCTGAATTCAATTCTCTGAATTCAACATGCCCCCTTTGACGACTTCCCTCCCGGCGGCGTCGGTGTCTAACTCCTAGAGCTCCCGGCCTGGGCCGATCGCGATCACGTCCACGCGATCATCGAGACGCCGCGTGGCAGCCGCGCCAAGTTCGAATATGACCCCAAGCTGCGGATCTTCACGCTTTCAAAGCCCCTGATTGCCGGCCTGACCTTCCCGTACGACTGGGGCTTCATTCCCTCGACCAAGGCCGACGACGGCGATCCGCTAGATGTCCCGGCCATCCACGAGGCAGCGATCTATCCGGGTGTCGTCCTCGTCTGCAGACCGATGGGCCTGCTCGAGGTCATCAGACGAGCTCGGGCAAGAAGGAGCGCAATGACCGGCTGTTCGTCGTCCGGACCGCGCCCCCTTCGAAGGCCATCTGCAGGACATCCGCCGCACCTGAGCGCTGCAGGCTGCCGGGCGACCTTCGGAGACCTTGTCGCCCTGGGACGGGCGCTGAAATCAGCGTAGTCCTTCGGGAACCTCCTGCCTCATCAGCCGTTTTTTTTTAGGAAATCATCTCCCAAAGGATGGCGCTCATGGGCCTCTTCAGCAAAGACATCCAGACAATGGACGACCTTCTCCTCCACGGGCTACAGGACATCTACTATGCCGAGAACCAGATCGTTAAATCGCTCCCCAAATTGATTGAAAAGGCCACGAACCGCGATTTGAGCAAGGGGCTGCGGGAGCATCTGGAGGAGACAAAGACTCAGATTGCCCGCCTCGACCAGGTTTTCAAGAAGCTAGGACGGGAGCCGAAAGGCGTAAAATGTCCAGCGATTGATGGCCTCATCAGCGAAGCGGATGAGTTGGCCGGCGAGGTCGAGGACAAGGACGTACTGGACGCTGCCATCGTGGGGTCGGCGCAAGCCGTCGAACACTATGAAATCGCACGTTATGGAACCTTGATCGCGTGGGCCGAGGCCCTTGGCCATGACGACATCACCCGCCTCCTCAACACCAATCTCAATGAGGAAAGAGCCGCCGACAAGAAGCTCTCCACCGTTGCGGTTCGCAAAAGCGTGAATCGTAAGGCCGCAAGCTGAAGGATGGAACCGCTTCAAGCGTCGGACGTTCCGGCTCGGAATCTCACAGAATGGCGAATCCCCATCGCAAAACAGACAAGAGAACTCGATGATCTCTTCGAAAATGTCCTCAAGGATATCTACTACGGAAGATCCTGACAGCGCTTCCCAAATGGCAAAGCTGCCAGTCGCCGGACCTCAGGGCGGCCTTCGAGAAGCACAAGCGCGAGAAGCAGGGACAGGTCGAGCGCCTTGAAAAGGTCTTCGGCCTTCGTGATCAGGCCCTAAAGGGCAAGAAGTGTGAAGCAATCGAGGGGCTCGTGAAGGAAGGCCAGGTAGGCATGAAAGAATTTAAGGGTTCGCCCGCGCAGGATGCTGAGCTCCGCGCCACGGCGCAAGCCGTCGAGCACTACGAAGTCTCTCGATACGGCACTCTCATCGCCTGGGCCCATCGGCTTGATATGCCTCAGGCTGCCAAGCCCCTCCAACAGACGCTAGATGAGGAAAGGAATACGGATGAGGCGCTCACCGAGCTTGCCGAGGCGGCGATCAACGCCGGGGCTCAAGAAGTCGCCTAGACAGCTCTCGCCCCAGTGGCATTGCCGCAGGAACGGCGGCAGAGCCGTGGTCCATTCCGACAGGTAAAAGCATGGTGTCCCAAAGGCCTCCGGCTGTGGCTGCGCACGGCGCACTACGTCTCCCTTCGGTCGACGTTGACAGCTATAACGTCGAGATAAAGGACGACGAGGGATTTATTGGTGATCGCGCCAGCAAAGGAGCCTTCCGCAACATTGTCGAAAACTGGCGTGCGGCGCTACGGAAGATCGGAGTTGATCCGTTAGGCGAGGACGCCAGCGAGGACCTATCAAAGAAAAAGATCGACGAAATCCTCGCGCGAGGCGATGCCGAGGCTGCCGGGATTATTCACGGAGCGATTGAAGACTTTTCTCAAGAATTCGCCTTGGTGATCCGCCGTTTCCTCAAATTGAAGGAATGGAAGGATACTGAAAGTCTCGTCATTGGCGGTGGTTTTCGAGCAAGTCGAGTGGGTGAACTGGTCATCGGTCGTGCCGCGGTTCTCCTTAAGGCAAACAAGGTCAATGTTCAACTGATCCCCATCCACAACGATCCCGATGAAGCCGGATTGCTGGGTTCAGTCCATCTCTCTCCTGCGTGGATGTTCAAGGCGTTCGACGCTATCTTGGGTATCGATATCGGTGGCACCAACATGCGCGCCGGCGTTATTCAACTAAATCTGAAAGCGGCTCCGGACCTTTCGAAGACCAAAGTGTGGAAGTTCTCACTCTGGCGGCATGGCGACGAGGAGGATATCAAGCGCGAGCATGCGGTGGAATCGCTCGCTGAGATGCTGAAGGGGCTTATTGTCGCCGCGAAGAAAAAGGGGATGAAGCTCGCGCCCTTTATTGGCATCGGTTGTCCTGGAATTATAGAGGATGACGGTTCAATTGAGCGCGGAGCCCAGAATCTCCCGGGTAACTGGGAAAGTAAAAAATTCAACTTGCCGAGTAGCTTGCATTCCGCAATTCCGACGATTGGAGACGATGAAACATCGATCGTCATGCATAACGATGCGGTTGTACAGGGCTTGAGCGAAATGCCCTATATGCGCGGCGCTGAACGTTGGGGCGTTTTTACTATCGGCACGGGTCTTGGAAATGCCCGGTTTACGAATCGAAGGACCACTGATGAGTGATCTGGGTATGGCGTGACATGAAGATCTTTCACCCTTATCGAGTCGCTTTCCATAGGCTGAGCAACAGGCCCCTCAACCCGAACACCGGGTCGGCCCGGGGCCGCGCTACTTTTGGAACCGTTTTACGCGCCCGATCATGATCCTCTTTCGTGGGGGCGCACTCGTCATAGGTCCCCCGCGGCGGATACGCGCCAACTGCCATAAAGGTGGGGCTCGCTTTGAGAGACTGGTGGCCCGTGCCCGCCGGAATGATCAGCACATCCCCTGCCTTCACCTTCAGCGTCCGACCCTTGTTGCCGCCGATTCGGACGGTCGCGCTTCCGCGCGCGATGCCGAGGACCTCGTGGATCCGAGAATGGTAGTGCAGGTAATCGTAAATCACACCGCGCCACGTATCGCCCCAGCCATTGCTCTCGAACAGGGCTTCCCACACAGCCGCCGGATCCAGAGATCTCGGGCGTAAAATGGCGCTACGGTAGAGCACGAAGGGCCAGCGCGGATGGTTGGGTACAAACCCGTCATCGCGAAACTGGCACGCAAAAGGACGTGAAGGTTTGAGCAATTGGCCGAGCTGGTCGTGAGAAGGGCGTCGGTATCCGGTGAGCCGTTCTGCTTTGCTCTTAAGGTCTTCCGTCACGGTCATGCGTGGCTCCGGGCAGGAATTTCGCCTGAAACCAGAACCAGACTCAGGCCGATCGGTTCCTGCCGGAACCGGAGCTTTGAGACGCGGGTTGACGTATGTCCGGTGTCCGCCATGACCGCTCAGCAAAACTTGATGCTCCAACGGTTGCCGGTCTTCTGCACGAATTCAGAAAACGGACGCCGTTGCGGGCTGGCAAGGCGGTGTTCCGAAGAGCCGTGTGTTGAACTGTGTGAGCCTTGAGGAGATCACCGACCATTTAGCCCGGCGTCGTTTGCCTCGACCGCGAAAGGAGAAGGCGAAACAACAGAGACCGGACGCGACGACAGACTGGCCTATGCCACGCGCGCGCGCTCACCACGCTCGCGAGCTGCTTCTTTGGCAAGACGTCCGCGCAACATGGCCAGGACCGCCGCCTCTTCCGGTTGAAGTCCGGCAAGCGCATCGCGCAACTCGTTCTCGACCGCCGCCTTGATCCCCAGTACCAGCTTTCCGTCCAGATAGGACGTCAGCACATCAGGATGCACATAGCATTTCCGGCAAATCGTCGGTGTGTTGCCGAGACGTGCCGAAACGTTCTCGATGGCTGTGCGAAGATTGCGCTTGGCCTGCGCGGCACTGTCAAAACTCTGCATCTCATTCAACGCCATGGCGGCGAGCACCGTGCCAGCCCAGGTGCGGAAGTCTTTCGCGGTGATATCCTTCCCTGTGATCTCTTTCAGGTATGCGTTAACGTCACTGGACGTGACGTCCTGTGGATTGCCGTCTCTATCAATGTATTGCAGCAACTCCTGCCCTGGTAACTCCTGACACGCGCTGATGATTTTAGCGATACGCCGGTCCTTGACGCGCAGCGACCATTGCTTGCCACTCTTGCCGGTGAAGCGGAAGCGAACCTCATTTCCATCGATGACCACGTGGCGGGTTTTCAGCGTCGTCAGACCATAACTGTTATTTTGCTTGGCATAGTCGTCGTTCCCGACACGGATCAGCGTGGTCTCGAGAAGATGGACGACGGTGGCGAGGACCTTTTCGCGGGGAAGGCCGCGAAGCGCCATGTGCTCGCGTACCTTCGCACGGACACCTGGAAGTGCCTCGGCAAATGCGACGACGTGTTCGTATTTGGTACTCTCGCGCACCTCCCGGAACTGTGGATGATAGCGGTATTGCTTTCGGCCTTTCGCATCCCGACCCGTGGCTTGAATGTGCCCATCAGCAAAAGGGCAGATCCAGACGCCGATCCAGGCCGGCGGAATGGCCAGGGACTTAATCCGCCTGAGAACGTTCGGCTCTGTCAGCGTAGACCCGTCAGGACGGGTGTAGGTGAAGCCCTTTCCGGATTTTCGGCGGTGGATGCCCGGGCGCGCATCATTAACGTACCTCAAGCCAGCCGATTCAGCGGCGTCTCTGGGATCGACGATCGTCTGCACGTCAGCGGCTGCGGTCAAGGGCCGTTCCTCTTGTGTCGAGAAATGAACTTGTCCGGAGGTCGTGAGTTCCAATCGAGGTTGCCCAGCCACGGAGAACCAAAGAGGGTCTTTGGCGGATCACCTTACCCTTATCCATTGACTCCGCGCACGCTTCATCTATGCGTCGATATGCAACGGCTCTTCTCAACTGAGGGGCCGGGGCCGACATCCTGGATGGACGACGTTCTTCCGGTGATCTTGGAACTGGCCGGCCGGTATGCGAAGCGCACTGTATCCCAAGGCGGTCGCCGAATGGACGCCCGTTCTCGCCTCCAATGCGGCGCATCTCGCCAAACTTTTGAAGAGGTCAGGATATCCTGGTCGAAGGAGGGGAAAGTGAGCATCCGACGCCATCTTCTCCTTCTCGATTTGATCCGTCTGGATGCGCCACCGCCACCCCCGTTACCTCGCGCCCGGCAGCGCCGCCGCGCCGCGATCAGACGTTGGTAGAGGTGATGGATCGAAGCGGGATCGCGCACCTCCTGCGCGACGTTCCGGCGGCGGAAATCGTCCGCGACTGGCAGCCACGGTTCGACCGTCGAGAATCCGGCGAAATCGCTCGCGTCCCACTGCATCGGGGTGCGGGCCCCCTCGCGTCCAATCCCGATCCCCGGAACGCGTTTCTCGAACGGGTCGCGCATCTGCTGCCGCGAGATCGGGACCTGCGACATGCCGAGGTCGTCCCCATAATAGATGGTTGGGGTTCCGCGTAACGTCAGAAGCAGCATGGTGGCGATGCGGGCTTGGGCGGCCCCGATCCGGCTGGCGATGCGGGGCCGGTCGTGATTGCCGAGAACCGTTCGGCGACCCGCCCGGCGGCGACGGCGCTTCGTATTCGTCGATCAGCGCCGCGACTCCACCGGGCGCCGGGTCGCGCCAGATGTACCAGTCGCGCTTGGAGGCGGTCCGTGAGGCGCGGCTCTCGACAAACCAAGGATGTCGGTCCGAGGTGTGCTTGGGAACGAAGTCGAGGATCAGCTTGAGACCGTCGCGGTGCGCCCGCGCGAGCAAAGCGTCAAAATCCGCCATGCCGCCGAAGACGGCAGCGATAGCGGTGTAATCGCTGATGTCGTAGCCGAAGTCCGCCATCGGGGAGGCAAAGATCGGCGAGATCCACAGCGCGTCGACACCGAGCTCGGCCAAATACGGAAGCCGGCGGATGATGTCTGGCAGATCACCCACGCCATCGCGATTGCTATCCTGAACGGAGCGCGGATAGATCTGATAGATGACGGCTGCCTTCCATCAGGGCTTGATCATGTCAGCGGCCGGCACTGCCGTGAGGCGGGCGTCATCGCGACGCCGCCGCCGCCGCCGTCTCGACCTCGCTGCGCTTGAGCAGATAGTCCAGGCCGCCGACCCGGTACCACCGATACCCATAGGCCTCGATCATCAAGCAATGCTTTCCCTGCGCATCGGCACGGCTGTGGTCTTCCGACAGCAGATTGACCAGGAGACGGCCGGCCTCGCCGGAGATTCCAGAGGTGAAGGCGACCTCGCGCGGCGACGAGTCGAGATTGTGCACGAACAGCACCGAATTATTGCGCCAGTCGTACCGCATCGCCAGCACCGACGCGTCGCGGGTGGGAATGATCTTGAAGTCGCCCCAGCCAACCTCCGGCACCTCCTTGCGCATCCGGATCATGCGCTCTGTCCAATTGAGCATCGAGTTCGGGTCGCGGCGCTGCTTGGCGGCATTCACATGCTCGTAGCCGAACGGCCCGGCCGCGATCACCGGCAGCAGCGGCTTGTCGCTCTTGGTGAAGCCGCCATGGGGCTCGGTCGACCATTGCATCGGCGTGCGGGCGCATTGACGCTCGGGCAAGTGTAGGTCGTCGCCCATGCCCAGTTCGTCGCCATAGCGCACCACCGGGGTGCCCGGCAGGGTAAACATCAGGCTGTAGGCAAGCTCGATCCGCCTGCGGTCGCCTTCCAGCATGGGGGCGAGCCGGCGCCGGATGCCGCGATCGTAGAGCTGCATGCCGGCTTTGGGACCGAATGCGGCAAACACCACCTCGCGTTGCGGCTTGCTCAGGCGGCCGAGATCGAGCTCGTCGTGATTGCGCAGGAACAACCCCCATTGCGCGGTCGCCGGGCGCGCTTTGGTGGCCTTGAGCGCCTTCACCAATGGCCGCGTGTCGGCCGCCGCCAGCGCGTAGAACAGGTTCTGGTTGACCTGGAAGTTGAACATCATGTGCATGCGGTCGCCGGCGCGGCCGAAATATTCCATGTCGGTATCCGGCAGCACGTTCGCTTCGGCCAGGATGATGGCGTCGCCTTGCCGCCACTGCAGGAATTCGCGCAGGACCCGCAGCATGTCGTATTGCTCGACCGGTTTGGCGACCCGTGGACCCTTGGTCGAGATCACGAACGGTGCGGCGTCCATGCGGAAGCCGCAGACGCCCTGCTGAATCCAGAACCCCATGATCTTGAGGATTTCCGCCTGCACATGCGGGTTCGAGGTGTTTAGATCGGGCTGGAAATCATAGAAGCGATGAAAGTACCAGGCCCGCGCGACCGGATCGTAGCTCCAGGTCGACTTCTGGACGCCCGGAAACACCATTCCCTTGTCGGCATTGCGCGGCTTCTTCTTCGACCAGACGTACCAGTCGCGATACTTGGAGGAAGGGTCCGCCCTCGCCTCCTTGAACCATCGATGCTGGTCGGAGGTGTGATTGACCACCAGGTCGATGATGACGCGGATGCCGCGCTGCTTGGCGGCATGGGCGAACTCGACAAAGTCGCCGAGCGTGCCGTAGCGGGGATCGACGTTGTAATAGTCCGACACATCGTAGCCGTCGTCGCGACACGGCGAGGATTGGAACGGCATCAGCCAAATGGCCGTTACGCCGAGGCCGTGAAGGTAGTCGAGCCGGCGCATAAGGCCCTGGAAATCGCCGACCCCATCGGCGTCGGCGTCCATGTAGCTTGCTACCGACAGGCAATAAATGACGCCATTCTTGTACCAAAGGTCGTTGATCATCGGGGAAGGCCTTGGCAAATTGCAACCCCAAGACAATTGCTCGATGGGTAGAGGGTTCCAATCGGCGGGATCGCATTATCCGAAAGCATCTCGACCCAGCGATCGTGAAAATCCTCCGCAAAGGCCCCCCGCGGCGAACTTTGGCCACCTTCAAACGTTCCATCCTCGGCTGCGACGCACCGCTGATCGTGCTTTGGATCCAGGCGCGAGCCGCACCACGGCCTCCGCAATGGAAGATAACCGGGAGGAAGTTCCCCATGCTCACATGTCCGAAGAGAACGGCCCGGCCGACCTAGTGCGCAATGCCAACAGGGCCGAAGAGGCCGGCTTCGCGTTCACCGCCATCTCGGATCACTTCTCGCCCCGAGGAGCAAGGGCATGCGCCGCCGGCCTGGCCGGTGCTGGGCGCGTTGGCGAACGCAACCCGGCGCTTGGGCCTGATGACGGCGGTGACCTGTCCGACCATCCGGTACCATCCGGCGATTGTAGCGCAGAGCGCCGCGACCCTCGGGCTCCTGAGCGACAACCGTTTCACGCTCGGGCTCGGTGCCGGCGAGCGTTTGAACGAGCACATTGTCGGGGCGCGCAGGCCCGGCCGCGCGGAGCGCCACAAGCGCCTCGCGGAGGCGATCGAGATCATCCAGGGCTTACTGGCCGGCACGCTCAGCAACTATCGGGGCAGCCACTTTCGACTTGATCATGCCCGGCTGTTCGACCGGCCGGACCGAAAGCCCCTCGTGGCCATCGCGGCCGACGGCGGCGCGGCTCGCCGACCGCGGCGGCGAAGCGCTGATCGCGACCGAACCCCGTGCCGATCTGGTCGAGGCCTTCGTCGCCGGCGGCGGCCCACGCTATGCGAGGTGGCGACGTGCTACGCAAAGCACGAGGAAGACGCCCGCAAGATCGCGCATAAATACTTCCGCTGGTCGCTCACGGGCTGGCCTGTGGTGGCGGAACTGGTAGACACCGAGGGCTTCGCGGCGGCGTCCAAATCGGTCTCGCTCGAGGCAGTCGCCAAGCAGCTGAGCTGCGGCCCCTCGGTAGAGCTGCATCTGCAAACCATCGAGCGTTACGTGCAAGCGGGCTTCGATCACATCATTCGGGTGCAGGTTGGGCCCGAGCAACAGGCGTTCATCGAGTTCTTCGAACGCCAATTGGCGCCCGCCCTAGGCCGCCGCAAGGCTGCGTAGGAGTCCTCATGATTGTCCCAGCGCGAGCGGCATTTGTTTCATCTCGCCGGACTGCTCATGTTCGACGTGAAGAAAGATGGCGAGAGGTTCATTCGCGCCAACCGCCCTTAACGCACTACGGCGTCGATAATCTCACCGCGCTCCTCAAGACGGTCAAAGCCGATCCCGACCTGCTCCGGCGTTGTACGTCAAACGAGTGACCTCGACGCGGTCCTCACCGGATGCTGACGGAAGATCTGCGCGTGATGACTAAAACCCTCTCATGTCGTTGGCTCCCGTGTCGCAACAGAAGTCGGTTCGGGGGATACTGTCTCCTTGAGAGTACGCGCAGACGCCGGCAGCTGCAGTACCGTAGCGCGCTGATCTCTGCTCAGATTCGTAAGGAGTATGACTTTACCATTGGGAAATTCCACCGCGTCGTGGTGGACAGAAGGTCTGTCCATGTTGATTTGCCGAAACCGGGCTGTTTTTGCGCCGGCTTTTCTTCGAAAATACGGAAGCCAAGCGTCGTACTCGACTTCTGTCTCAAATGCGATCTCGGTTCCTGGAAGGAGACATACCGCAACCTTTGGTTCCTCGATCGCCGCAAAACCTCGTGTTAGGGTGTTACTGAAAATGACTGTCTTGAGTTTGTCTCCAACCTTGGCCGGACGGGTCATGACATTATGCAGGCTATAGTCGCAGTTGGAACGCTCCCTTGCTGCAATGGCTGCGCATAAAAGCCAGACGGCCCAATTTATGTTCCAAATTTGGAGATTGACGGCCCTAATTTAATTTAGTGCGCGACCCGAGAAGAAGGCGCCGGGAGAACATCCGGGTTGGATCTGGGTCGATCCCAGCCCGGACTTTCCGTCCGGGGATTGGCAGACGAAGTCGCCACCCGCCCCCGCGGATCTGCGTTTCGCTTTATTTGCACACGTTTTGCACACGGCGACATCAACGTTATCGCAAGCGACGCCGGTCATTGGATGTGACTCCGCCCCTTACCAAATTTACCATTGTCCTTCTTGTTCTCGGCATGAACCGCAAAACGCCGCATCGTATCTGTGATTTCAAAAACAACGAAAATGTCTGTTTTCCCGGTCCTTGGTCAATTCGGGTATCTTGCACCACCAATGTTTCCACCAAAATTTTCACGGACGTATGCTGGCTTGCTCTTGGTCGAGGAGCCGCACGCGAGACCGGTATTCGGAAAACTTAGTGCGACTCAATAGCCACGAAGAAAATTCCGGCGACTCCTTGATCTTGTTTGCGAACGCCAGATCAAGATCGCTCTCCTTCTTACGCATAGATTGACGGTCCGGCGGCGAGTGGTTCAGTTGCGATGTTCGCGCCGGCAATTCGGAATGTTCTAACGAGAGCGCCAGGATGTAGTCGCGAACATTCTGGATTTCCGCGTGGATGCGGTCGCCAAGATGGCATCTGTGTCCGTCGCCGGCGGTCAAAAGTTCGCGCGCTTGTTCTGCCGTCTCCGCCTCAACGCACCATTCCTCGATCCGGGTCACAATCATATTGGCGTGGAATAATCTCAGCTTCCTGTGACTGATGCAGGCCGCGGCTGGTCATGCATCCGTGCGTCCCCGCAACGACAATCGCCACGCCATGGGGTCCGAGCACGCGGTCGAGGGTATTGGCAATTTCGACCGTCATTCTCTCCTGGATCTGAAGCCGCTTGGCATGGGTCTGGACAAGGCGAGCCAGTTTCGAAATGCCCACAACGCGATGGCGCGGCAGATAGCCGATGTGCGCCCGGCCCGTGATCGGAGCCATATGGTGCTCACAATGGGACACGAAGTGAATGACGCGCATCGGCACCATCTCGTCCTATCCGGCGACCTCCTCAAAAGCTCGCTGCAGCAGCTCCTCGGGTCCTAGTCGTATCCAGAGAACCATTCTTCATTCATAAGCACCGACCACACGGGCGGGCGTGGCGACTAACCCCTCGCGCTCGGGATCGTCGCCCGACCATCCGAATAAGGGTGCTGACGGCCTACTCGACGTGCTCGCGGGAGGGGCGGGCGATGCCTCCAGCTGATTTTATCGCCGATTCGGAGTCCCCACCATTGATCTTGGCAAGCTTGTTCATACCGTTTTCTCCAAAGCGCGTGCTGTCCATTGGCTGGCGCCCGCCCGAGAAGGTTCCCGTACGACCTCGCCGCCCTTGTGATCGGAATTTCGGGTACTGTCGGGAACCAATTCGGACGTTGTTCATCTAATTCAGGACGGTCGCAAATGAACCCGCCACCCAGCACCGGTGCATGGCGGACGG
>Ga0179587_10000908_pt1 | contig 12976 bp, 12 predicted proteins | sample CZODoug2_1_08_16_FD_185932 | JGI IMG/M metagenome (GOLD analysis project Ga0179587, IMG submission 185932) | Vadose zone soil fungal communities from Angelo Coast Range Reserve, California, USA - CZODoug2_1_08_16fungal | ecosystem: Environmental > Terrestrial > Soil > Vadose zone | place: USA...
GAGATCGAGGCGCCGTTCGACCCCGAAGGCGGCGCCTATGCCGGCGGCGGCCACGCCCATGCGGCCGAGAGCGGTCCGCACCAGCACGCGGCGCATGATGGTTCGTCGCACGATCATGGCGACCATCATCATGATGATCATCACCATGACGACCGTCATCACCATGACGAGCATTGCGACCATGATCATCATCACGGCCATTCCCATGCTCATGACCACAAGTAAGGCGCCGCCGATCGGCGATCCCGGCGGCATGCGTGAAGGCGAGGCGGCGGCGCTGTACCGGTTGATGACATGGCTGTCGCCGTCGTTTCCGGTCGGAGCGTTTTCCTATTCCAGCGGGATCGAGTGGGCGGTGGAAGCCGGCGATATCGGCGACGCCGCGTCGTTGCGGGATTGGCTGGCCGCGATGCTCACCGATGGCTCGGGATTTTGCGACGGCGTCTTTCTTGCCCACGCGCACCGGGCTGCGACGTCGTGCGACGATGCGGCGCTGGCAGGCATCGCGGAGCTTGCCGCGGCGTTTGCGCCGTCGCGCGAGCGTCGGCTCGAGACATCGGCGCAAGGCCGCGCGTTCATCGAGATCGCGCGCGCGGCATGGAATTGCGATGGTCTGGACCAGATGATTTCGGGGTGCGACGGCGCCATCGTGTATCCGGTCGCGGTCGGTCTGGTCAGCGCCGCGCATGCGATTCCGCTGACGCCCACCATGCACGCTTTCCTGCACGCGCTGGCCTCGAACTGGATTTCCGCCGCCGCGCGGCTTATTCCCTTGGGGCAAACCGATAGCCAGCGCGTGCTGGCCTTGCTGGAACAGGTCGTCGTCTCGACCGCAAAGCGCGCGCTGGATGCATCGCTCGACGATCTCGGCAGCGCGACCTTTCGGGCCGATTTAGCCTGCATGCGGCACGAGACGCAGTACACGAGATTGTTTCGCTCATGATGATGCTGACGGCGTGCTCTCAAAGCGTCGTCCCGGCGAACGCCGGGACCCATACGCCGTGTCATTTCGTTTTGGCGCTGGGGCAGAGGCCTTTCTTCACACTGCACGACAGGGGTTATGGGTCCCGGCGTTCGCCGGGACGACGATCCGGTTACAACGCCCGAGAGAGCATCAGATATGTCTAAGACAAATGGTCCGCTTCGCATCGGCATTGGTGGTCCCGTTGGATCGGGAAAAACCGCGCTGATGGATCTGCTCTGCAAGACCATGCGCGAGCGTTACGACATCGCCGCGATCACCAACGACATCTACACCAAATGGGATGCCGAATTCCTGGTGCGCTCGGGGTCGCTGACGCCGGATCGCATCGCCGGCGTCGAGACCGGCGGCTGTCCGCATACCGCGATCCGCGAGGACGCCTCGATGAATCTCGCCGCGGTCGCCGACATGCGCGCGAAATTCCCCGATCTCGATCTGGTGCTGATCGAATCCGGCGGCGACAATCTTGCAGCCACGTTCTCGCCCGAACTCGCCGATCTCACGATCTACGTGATCGACGTCGCCGCCGGCGACAAGATTCCCTCGAAGGGCGGCCCCGGCATCACCCGGTCGGACCTTCTCGTCATCAACAAGATCGACCTCGCGCCGCATGTCGGTGCATCGCTGGAAAAAATGGATACCGATGCAAGACGGATGCGCGGCGAACGGCCGTTTGTCATGACCAATCTCAAGAAGAGCGAAGGCCTCGACCGCATCGTCGGCTTTATCGAGGCCAAGGGCGGTCTGCGTCCGCCAGCGCAGGCCGAGCTGGGCTGAAGTTTTCGTTAACACTTGTGGCGGCTACTCCCTCACGACATCAGGGTTAAGAACTTTCGCAAGGGTTAAGAACTTTCGCAGCGGTCGGAACTAAATCGATCTGTGGCGATTAACATCCTCCCGGCATTTGCCATGACGACACTCATGGCAACCATATTAATCTTCGCCGCCAACCTTTGTTGCGTACCGATGATCGCTGCTTCATTATCCCCGATGGTTGGCTATCTTCCTGTTTCGGTTCGTTGCCGCCTCGGCGGACGGCAGATATTTCTTCGCCAACTCCTCATTTTTTGAGTAAGCGAGTGGTTCGGCTTGGTTTCATCATTGGCTTCATCGCGCTCATCGGAGTTCTGCTCTCCGGTCTGGCGGCTTATCGCGTACACGAACAGGAGCTGACGGTCGACGGCATCGCATTGGCGCGCGCGATCGACGTTCACGCCAGCCTGGTTCAGGATCGGCTGTCAGAACGTGAACTGCTCGCCCGCGTCGCATCGGGGCTGTTCCGTGCGCCTTCCGTGATCAAGGCCAACATGCTGCAGCCGCTGCGCTCCTCCATCTACGCCTTCAAGACCGACTTCATTGTCGCAAGCTGGATCGCCCGGCTGAAGCCGAACGAACTGGAAGCTGCGCGCAAGGAACTCGCGAGCGCAGGATTTACGAATCCGACGATCCGCGGTTTCGATGACGCGCGTCTGGATACCCGGTCTGTCGACAAGCCGATCGATGTATTGATGGACGTCGAGCCACGCAGTGCCGCGACAATGCGTTCCCCCGGCCGTTCCTATGATCGTGACCCGGTCCTGGGACCGATGCTGGCGCGCGCCATGACCGACGGAAAGCCGGTGGCGTCCGATCCCATCCCGCTGTTGCGCCCGGATGGGGAGATCGGCATCGTTCTTGCCACGCCGGTTCTGCAGGAGGCCGATGCCTCGCCGGCGGGCTTCGTGACCTTTTCCTATGAACTGGCGACGCTGATGCTGGCGAATGACGATCTGTCACTGTTTTCGGTCGTGCTGAAAGACCCAAGCAACGCGGACGGCGAGCTGGTTGCAAATGATCGGGGCGTCGTGACGTCGCGGACGGTAACACCGGAAGAGCCCGCACCGTCGAGTATCAGAACCGCAACGTTCGGAGGCCGCGACTGGAAGCTCGCCTATTACGCCAAGACCAACTCTGTGATGCGCGCGCAGCAGACGGCCGCCATCGTCGGCGCCATCGGCCTTGCGCTGACCGGGATCATCTGCGGGCTGTTCGGATATGTCGCTTACAATAATTTGCGGCTCAGCCGTGAAATTCAGGTCAGGATCGGCTTCGAGCGCCGATTGACCGCGGTCATCGACGAACTCAATCACCGGGTCAAGAACATCCTCGCGGTGATCCAGTCGATCGTGACGCGCACGCTGCGCCATGGTTCCGATGTCGATGTCGCCCGTGAACTCCTGATCGGGCGGATCCATGCGATGTCGAATGTGGTCTCGCTCTTGAGCGAAAGCCGGTGGCAAGGCGTCAAGCTGAAAGGGCTGTTCGAGGCGCGGGCCATCCCCCATGCCGACCGGATCGCGGTCAGCGGCCCCGATATTTCCGTGAGCGCGCGCGCCGCGCAAAGCCTCTCGCTCTTGTTCTTCGAGCTGGCATCGCACTCCGACGAGGGGCTGTCGCTGGTCGGCAAGCATCCCCACATCGTCGCGCACTGGGAAGTGAACGGCGAAGACCCGGACACCATTTTCCATTTTCGCTGGGAAGAGTTCAACACCAGTGCCGCGACCCGTCGGGAAGACAGCGATTTCGGCGTCATCCTGCTCGATCGCGTTGCGCCGGAGGCGCTCGGCGGCACCTCGAAGCGGTATTTCACCGACGTCAGTTACGTGTACGAACTCACCGCTCCGATGGACACCGTGGTCGACCTGACGGAGAGAGACCGAACCGGGCAATTGTCGGCGCCGCTGAAGCCGGTTCGGTAGCTACTTGTGCGCCCGGAGTTAGAGCAGCCTTTGAAATGACGCGTCGTACCTCTTCCTCATCCTGAGGAGCGGCCTCTTGGCCGCGTCTCGAAGGATCGAGAATAATTGTGATCATGGTTCGAGACGGCGCAAGTGCCTACTCACCATGAGGTCTTATTCAATGCACCGCGGTGAAGAATCGCGAACCGCGAAAACCCGACAGCCAGGTCCACACCGGCTGGCTGCGCATGCCGAGATCCCAGGAGCCGACCACGGCGTCGGCGCGGCCGACCAGATTGTCCATCGGCAACAGCCCGACCCCGCCTTCGCGCACCGGCACCCGGCTGTCGGCGGAGTTGTCGCGGTTGTCGCCCATCACGAACACCCGGTCCGGCGGCACCGTCACTTCGGCGGTGTTGTCGAGCCGGCCATTGTCGCGAAGCTTGAAAATCGCGTGGCTGACGCCATTGGGCAAAGTCTCGACATAGCGGTACGCCGGTTCGACGGCGCCGTTGTCGTCTTCGGCTTCGCCTGTCCCATCGGGCTTCAGCGACGCCGCATGGTTGTTGATGAAGAGCTGGCCCTGCCGCATCTGGATCCGGTCTCCGGGCAGCCCGACGACGCGCTTGACCCAGGCCTGCGAGCGGTCGCCCGGCCAGCGGAATACCACGACATCGCCGAGCTTCGGCGGCTCGCCGAACACGCGCCCGGTCTCGGGCAGGTTGATCTGGATCGGCAGCGAGGCGGTGCCGTAGCCGTAAGGATATTTCGACGCCAGCAGTGCGTCGCCGATCAAAAGCGTCGGCTCCATCGAGCCCGACGGCACGTAGAACGGCTCGGCCAGCGCGCCCTTGGCGACAAAAACAATTCCCACGATCGCGGCGAGCTGCAGCAGCTGGCCGCCCCAGCCAGCCGCCCTCGAGGCGACCGATTCTCTCTCGATGCTCACTAGCCGGTTCCTCCCACGGTAATCCGCTCCATCCGCAGCGTCGGCTGGCCGACGCCGACCGGCACGCCCTGGCCGTTCTTGCCGCAGGTGCCGATGCCGGTGTCGAGCGCGAGGTCGTTGCCGATCATGGTGATGCGATGCAGGTCGGTCGGCCCGTTGCCGATCAGCATGGCGCCCTTGAGCGGCGCGCCGATCTTGCCGTTCTCGATTCTGTAGGCCTCGGTGCACTGGAACACGTATTTGCCCGAGGTGATGTCGACCTGGCCGCCGCCGAAATTGGCGGCATAGATTCCGTTTTTGACCGAAGCCAGAATTTCCGCCGGGTCGCGGCTACCCGCCAGCATGTAGGTGTTGGTCATGCGCGGCATCGGCACGTGGGCATAGCCCTGGCGGCGGCCGTTGCCGGTCGGCTTCATGTTCATCAGCCGGGCGTTCTGGCGGTCCTGCATATAGCCGACCAGAATGCCGTCCTCGATCAGCACGGTGCGATTGGTCGGCGTGCCCTCGTCGTCGATCGACAACGAGCCGCGCCGTGCCGCCATGGTGCCGTCATCGACCACGGTGACGCCCTTGGCGGCGACCTGCTGGCCCATCAGGCCGGCGAACGCGGAAGTCTGCTTGCGGTTGAAATCGCCTTCGAGGCCGTGGCCGACGGCTTCGTGCAGCATGACGCCGGGCCAGCCGGCGCCGAGCACGACATCCATTTCACCGGCGGGCGCCGGCACCGATTCGAGATTGACCAGCGCCTCGCGGATCGCGCCGTCGGCGGCCTCGCGCCACGCCTTGGCCTCGATGAAGCGCGCGAAACCTTCGCGGCCGCCATAGCCCTTGCTGCCGCTTTCCTGCCGGTCGCCTTGTCCCGCGACCACCGAAATATTGACGCGCACCAGCGGGCGAATGTCGCGGTAGCTCTCGCCGTCGGGCCGCAGGATTTCCACCACCTGCCAGGTGGCCGCGAGGCTGACCGTCACCTGCCGCACCCGCGGATCCTTGTCGCGCACATAGGCGTCGATTTCGGCAAGCAGCTTGACCTTGTTCTCGAAGCCCGGCGCGTCCAGCGGATTTTCGTCGCTATAGAGCCGCACATTGGTATGCGTGGGCGGCGCCGCAAAGGTTCCGGTATAGCCGCCGCGCACCGCGCTCACCGCGTCGGCGGCGCGGATCAGCGCCGGCAGGGAAACATCCGAAGAATGCGCGTAGCCGACCGCGTCGTCCTTGACCGCGCGCAACCCAAAACCTTGCGAGGTGTCGTAAGTGGCCTGCTTCAGCCGGCCATTGTCGAACATCAGCGCTTCGGTCTGCGCGTATTCCAGAAACAACTCGCCGTCGTCGGAGCCGGCGAGGCCCCGCGCGACTTCGCCGCGGACGGCATCCCGGTCGAGGTTGGCGCGGTCGAACAGGGAGGTTGTGGGGTTCATGAGCCTATTCCGTTGCGTGCAATGATGGCTCCAAGATAGTCTTTCGGGGGCGGAGTTGCGAGGGGAACCCCGCTGGTGGCCCATTAGATTTTAGACATCTCCGAACGACGAGGATTGCCTTGGGCGAGCCCAAAAACTACCGGGCCATCATGCTGTCCAGCACTTTTACCGATCTCTCGGAGCATCGGCAGGGGGCCATCGAAGCGATTAGTAAGCTCGATTACATGCCAAAAGTCATGGAACATACGGGAGCTCGTGCTGACGACGACGTGATCGAATCTTCGTTGAACATGGTGCGTGATTCGACCGCTTATGTCGGCGTCATCAGTTTAAAGTATGGACAACGCTGTTCGATCCGGATCGAAATCCGGGTCGACTTTCCATTACTGAACTTGAATTCAATGAAGCGATGCAACTCGACCGGCCCATCGTGCTATTCGTCATGGGCGATGAACCGACGCCCGAGGGAGTGGGGCGCCACCGCCCGCCGCCAACGGGCTACATTATGAAGCCTTGTCGTTGGCTGGATTTTGTTTCGCCTATCCGGGCCAATTCTCGCCGCATCAAGCCAGCGAAAGACGCATGACGTGGCGGCGCGTGCCGGCACGTGCAATTGCCTTGAAGCCGGCTCTTTCAAATAGACTGACGAAGCCCATGAAACGGTAGCTCGGAGAGTCCGAGGCAACCGGATAGGCTTCAAGGACTTTGCCGCCCTTGCGGCGCGCGTGGGCAATGGCGGCGTTGAGCGTCTCCTCACCCACGCCCTGCTTACGCAGATCGCGGCGGATGAAAAAACATGCAAGCGACCACACGGCGTTCGGTGCATCTCCAAAATCGTCCGGCCCGCCAAGCGGACGATAGGTCGCGCGCGGCGCAATCGAGCACCAGGCAACGGGTTCATCGGCAAAATAGCCGAGGAGGCCAATCGGTACGCCATTGCGAACGCGTGAATGGATCGCCGCCTTGCGGCTGTTGCCGTCAGTCGTCTTCGCCTCGGCGGCGGTGGCACGCCACACCATACACCAGCAGCTTTTCGGTCCGCCGCGCGCCGCGAACAGACGTTCGAAGTCGCACCAATTATTATTGTCGACTTCGCGGAAGGAAAGCTTGGGTCTGAGCATGCGGATGCCGGGAGGGAGCGGAGGAAAGTCCAAGGCACCACAATAGCGGTAAGGCGCGGATGCTCACGACAAGCGCAGGCATGACGATGGAAGAAGTCCACTTAACCCCTCACGGCAGCTTGTCATACCCCTCGCCGATGCCGTTCAAGCTCAACGGAAACCCGATCCCCTCTTCCGGCGTCTCGAAGATGATAAACGTCGCGGTCTTGGCGGTGCGCAGCTGGCCGAGCAGCTTGTCGTCCATCACCACCTCGGCGACGCAGCCATTGGGCAGGCATCGGACAAAACCGGCGCGGCCGACATCCTGATTGTCGAGTTTGAGGCCGAGCCCCGAAGGCAGCAGCACGCCCAAGGGCGCCACCACCCGCATCAGCTTGCTTTTCTGGTCGGCGGTTTTGAGCACGATAACGGTGAGGCCGGCATTGGAGCGGTCTTCCGCGACCACGCTCTGGATCAGGGCGCACTGCTCGCCTTGCGCGCCGGGCGGGGTGTCGCAGCGGATCTGCCAGTCGCCATGGACCGACCGCACCGCGCCTTGCGCGCCGGCCGCCACGGTCAGGCCAAAAAACAGCGCGATCGCCAAGCTTGCGGCGACCTGGCCTGCGGCGGTCAGGCTTGCGCCCGGCAGGCGGCCGAGGCCGCCGGCAAACGGATTGCCGCGGCTTGCGGCGCGTCTCACCTGGTGTTTCCAAGGCCTCATCGGGTCGATCCCATGATATTCCCGTGGCAATGTTGATCCAAGCAGTGGACTGAGTATGGCAATGACGGCGCCTTGAAGGCGACCTCCAGGCAATCTTTGCGCCGGGATGGGCCGCTGTGCCAGCTGCGAATCGGGCTCCTGCGGAGCACCATCTCTGTGCCTACATCGGGCTATCCGCCTGTCAAGCGCTGTCAAGGTGTGAAGGTGGCGGTTCCGCCTGATTTCACGGGAAAATGTGACATCAAGAGATCAGGCGGTGACGCATCGCTCACCGCCGTACTACTGCATTGCGAGAGGCTAAGAATTATGGTTTGAGAGGCTGGATTTCGACGCATTCTAGCGATCTGGCCCGCGTAGTTCTAAAGTACCACCCAAGGCCGTTTGTCAGGGGGCGGATCGTGCAGCATTTTTAGCCATCCGGCGGAATGCTTTGGGGTTCTATCAAGGGAGCGCGAGCGGCATGAAGATGTCGAAGGGCCAAACGGGCCGGCGATTGCTGGGATTAGCGGTGGCCGGCGTTGCGCTGGCCTCCTGCGGGGCGGCATTCGCCGAACTGGGGCAGCCTGCGCCGTGGGAATATACACTGCAGGAATCGGGCTCGCCGGTGATGGACAACATCACCTGGTTTCACAATTTCCTGTTGGTGCTGATCACCGTCATCACGCTGTTCGTTCTGGCGCTGCTGGTCATCGTTGTCATCAAGTTCAACGCCAAGTCCAACCCGGTACCCTCCAGGACCACCCACAACACCCTGATCGAGGTGGCCTGGACGCTGATTCCGGTGCTGATCCTGGTCGGCATCGCGGTGCCGTCGTTCCGGCTGTTGTTTCATGAACTCGACATTCCCAAAGCCGACCTGACGATCAAGGCGACCGGCAAGCAGTGGTACTGGAGCTACGCCTATCCCGACAACGGCAAATTCGAATTCGATTCGCTGCTGGCCCAGGACAAGAAGCCCCGGCTACTCGGGGTCGATAACGAGATGGTGGTGCCGGTGAACAAGGTGATCCGGATTCAGACCACCGGCGCGGACGTCATCCATTCCTTCGCGGTGCCGGCCTTCGGCATCAAGATCGACTCGGTGCCCGGCCGCCTCAACGAAACCTGGTTCAAGGCCACCAAGGTCGGCATGTTCTACGGCCAGTGCTCCGAGCTGTGCGGCAAGGATCACGCCTTCATGCCGATCGCGGTGCGGGTGGTGAACGATCAGGAATTCGCGGCCTGGGTGGAAGGGGCGAAGAAGAAGTTTGCGACCAACCCGGCGAACTCGCTCGCCTCGGCGGGCGCGGCGGCGCAGTAAGCGAACAGCTTTAAGCGCAGATCAGGACAAGGGCGACGGGACCGCGAGGTCCATAGGGACTGCAAGGCAGGATTTGAAAATGGCAACGACCGCGGCAACACCGGCTCACATCGATCACGCCCATGACGATCACGCGCACGACCACCCGACCGGCTGGCGTCGTTTCGTCTATTCGACCAACCACAAGGACATCGGCACGATGTACCTGGTGTTCGCGATCATCGCCGGCGTCATCGGCGCGGTGATGTCGATCATGATCCGGATCGAGCTGATGTATCCTGGCGTCCAGATCTTCCACGAGACCCATACCTACAACGTGTTCGTGACCTCGCACGGCCTGATCATGATTTTCTTCATGGTGATGCCGGCGATGATCGGCGGCTTCGGCAACTGGTTCGTGCCGCTGATGATCGGCGCGCCCGACATGGCGTTCCCGCGCATGAACAACGTCTCGTTCTGGCTGCTGCCGGCTTCGTTCGCGCTGCTCCTGATCTCCAGCTTCGTCGAGGGTGAACCGGGCGCCAACGGCGTCGGCGCTGGCTGGACCATCTATGCGCCGCTGTCGACCTCGGGCCATCCGGGGCCGGCGGTCGATTTCGCCATTCTGTCGATCCATCTGGCCGGCGCCTCGTCGATCCTCGGCGCCATCAATTTCATCACCACGATCTTCAACATGCGCGCGCCGGGCATGACCCTGCACAAGATGCCGCTGTTCGTGTGGTCGATCCTGGTCACGGTGTTCCTGCTGCTGTTGTCGCTGCCGGTGCTGGCGGGCGCCATCACCATGCTGCTGACCGACCGCAATTTCGGCACCACGTTCTTCTCCGCCGACGGCGGCGGCGACCCGGTGCTGTTCCAGCATCTGTTCTGGTTCTTCGGTCACCCCGAGGTCTACATCCTGATCCTGCCCGCGTTCGGCATGGTCAGCCAGATCGTCTCCACCTTCTCGAAGAAGCCGGTGTTCGGCTATCTCGGCATGGCCTATGCGATGGTCGCGATCGGCGGCATCGGCTTCGTGGTGTGGGCGCACCACATGTACACGGTGGGCATGTCGTCGGCGACCCAGGCCTATTTCGTCGCCGCCACCATGGTGATCGCGGTGCCGACCGGGGTGAAGATCTTCTCGTGGATCGCCACCATGTGGGGCGGCTCGATCGAGTTCAAGACGCCGATGCTGTGGGCGATCGGGTTCATCTTCCTGTTCACGCTTGGCGGCGTCACCGGCGTGGTGCTGGCGAACGCCGGTGTCGATCGTGTGCTGCAGGATACCTACTACGTAGTCGCGCACTTCCATTACGTGCTGTCGCTCGGCGCGGTGTTTGGCATCTTCGCCGGCTGGTACTACTGGTTCCCGAAAATGTCCGGCTACATGTATTCGGAAACCATCGGCAAGCTGCACTTCTGGTTCACCTTCGTCGGCGTCAACCTGGTGTTCTTCCCGCAGCACTTCCTCGGTCTGTCCGGCATGCCGCGCCGTTACGTCGATTATCCCGACGCGTTCGCCGGCTGGAACCTGGTGTCCTCGATCGGCTCCTACATTTCCGGGTTCGGCGTGCTGATCTTCATCTACGGTGTGGTCGATGCGTTCGTGCGCAAGCAGCAGGCCGCCGCCAATCCGTGGGGCTCAGGCGCCACCACGCTGGAATGGACGCTGCCGTCGCCGCCGCCGTTCCATCAGTTCGAAGTGCTGCCGCGCGTGCAGTGATGCGGCCGCGCGGCACATCCAGGGTGCCGCGCCCTTAAGGAAGCGAGACCAATCTTGTCGGTTGTCGATCACAACGCCATCGAGTCGCCCCGGATTTCAGAGGCCGATGTTGCCGACTACATCGCGCTGTTGAAGCCGCGGGTGATGTCGCTGGTGATCTTTACCGCGATGGTTGGCCTCATGATCGCGCCGGACCACGTCCATCCGGTGCTGGCGTTCACCTCGATCCTTTGCATCGCGGTCGGCGCCGGCGCCTCGGGCGCGCTGAACATGTGGTACGAGAGCGATATCGACGCGCTGATGTCGCGTACCGCCAATCGGCCGATCCCGCGCGGACGCATCACGCGTGCCGAGGCGCTGACGTTCGGCATGACGCTGGCGTTCTTCTCGGTGATGACGCTCGGCGTCCTGGTCAACTGGTTCGCGGGCGCGCTGCTGGCGTTCACGATCTTTTTCTACGTTGTGATCTACACCATGGCGCTGAAGCGCTGGACCGCGCAGAACATCGTGATCGGCGGCGCCGCCGGCGCGCTGCCGCCGGTGGTGGCGTGGGTGGCGGCGACCGGCTCGCTGTCGATGGAGCCGCTGCTGCTGTTCCTGATCATCTTCTTCTGGACCCCGCCGCACTTCTGGGCGCTGGCGCTGTTTCGCAGCGACGACTATGCGCGCGCCGGGGTGCCGATGCTGCCCGTCGTCGCCGGCCCCGACGCGACGCGGCTGCAGATCCTGCTGTATACCGTGGTGCTGGTCGCGGTCGCATTCGCACCGTGGCCGCTCGGCTATTTCGACGCGGTCTATGGCCTGACCTCGCTGGTTCTCGGCGGCGGCATGCTGGCGCTCGCCATCAACGTCTACCGCCGCCGCCAAGGAAGCCAGGCGCTGCGCGCGACGCGCAAACTGTTTGCGTTCTCGATCCTTTATCTGTTTGCGCTGTTCGCGGTCCTGCTGCTTGAGGTCGTCGTCCACGCCCTCGCGCCATCGATCTGGTAGGGGGCGCATGGCGAGGGCAATGGCCGACAACCGTGAACCAGATGGAATCGTCCTCACCGAGGCGCAGAAGAAAAGCCGCCGCGAGCGTTCGATCGCCATCGCGCTGGCGCTCGGCGTCCTGGTGGTGTTGTTTTTCGCGGTCACCATGGTCAAGGGGCCGGGCGTTTTAGTGCGGCCGATGTGATCGATATGGAGACGATGCCGCAAGTGCCGACCACGAACCAGAAGGCAGCCACGCGCCGCGCGCCAGTTGCGCGTCTTGGTCGCGATGCCGCGGTGGCCGCGATCTGCGGCCTGGTCGTGGTGCTGATGGTCGGCGCATCCTACGCGGCCGTGCCGTTTTACAACTGGTTCTGCCGCGCCACCGGCTTCAACGGCACCACCCAGGTCGCGACCGCGGCACCGGCAGGCGCGCCGCTGGCGCGCAAGATCGCGGTGCGCTTCGATGCCAATGTCGCGCCCGGGCTGCCGTGGAAATTCGAGCCGGAGCAGACCGAGATCGAGGTTAGAATCGGCGAAGTCGTCACCGTATTCTATACCGTGACCAATCAGTCGGCGCGGACCACGGTCGGGCAGGCAGCCTATAATGTGGCGCCGCTGACGGTGGGTGCGTATTTCCAGAAGATCAACTGCTTCTGTTTCACCGAACAGACCATGGATCCCGGTGAAAAACGCGAGATGCCGGTGGTGTTCTATGTCGATCCCGCACTGGTCGCGAACAACGATAATGACGGGCTCAACACCATCACGCTGTCCTATACTTTCTACCCCGTTCGCGAGCCGGCGCCGAAGCCGCTGGCGGCGAGCGAACTGGACAAACGCAAGGGAAGCCTCTGATCGCAAGATCTTCGGGATTTGATTTTAAGACGAATACGTGCCGAATAGCACGGCACCGCTAACGGAGAGACCGCAATGGCTACGGCGCAAGTCAAGCACCACGACTACCACCTCGTCGATCCGAGCCCGTGGCCGATCGTCGGCTCGGTCTCGGCCTTCATCATGGCGGTCGGCGCGATCACCTGGATGCATCATTCGTTCGCGGCGGCGCCGATCATTTTCGGCATCGGCACCATCGGCGTGCTCTACACCATGGC
>Ga0179587_10000910_pt1 | contig 12974 bp, 9 predicted proteins | sample CZODoug2_1_08_16_FD_185932 | JGI IMG/M metagenome (GOLD analysis project Ga0179587, IMG submission 185932) | Vadose zone soil fungal communities from Angelo Coast Range Reserve, California, USA - CZODoug2_1_08_16fungal | ecosystem: Environmental > Terrestrial > Soil > Vadose zone | place: USA...
AGGATCAAGATCGGTTTACGTGCGAGCCCATAGTTAGATCCTTTCCGGATCACAGGCGAAGCGGAAAAAAGCAATTCCTAATTCAGTTTGCTGACTCCAAGAAAATGGATATTGATTAGGGGTAACTGATGGTCACGGCTTCAACGCCTGCCGCCCGCGACGAAGTCAATGCGTGCCCACAGCTGTCGTAAGTGTGCGACTCAAGAATTTTCCCGTTGGAGTCTGTTACGGATATGATCAAAGACTGGCTGTTATATGCAAACGACAGTGTGGTTAGATCCGGATTGGTAACCTGGGTCAACCGCCCTTGAGCATCATAGGCATAGGACAAGCTGATCCCAACATCGGACGTAACGCTTGTGACCAAATGGCTGGAGGAACTCCCATAACCAAAGTATAGGTGGCGTGAGGCAGGATCGGTGACCGTCGCAAGTCGATTTGCGCTATCGTACGTCAGTGTTGTTGTATTGCCGTTCCGGTCGATGACGGCGGTCAGCATTCCGCTCGTGCTGTCAAAGCGCCGCTGCTCTCCATTTTGAAAAGTAATCTGCCAGTATGGAGTAGCAGTATTGGGAGTTGTCATTGTAGCGGAGGCGTTTTGCGGTGCGGCCAGGACCCATGATGCAGTTCCGTCCCCGCTGATACCGAATGACGAAAAACTGCCGTCTCTGCTCTCCCATTTGATATAGTTATCGCTACCGACAAACATCCGCTCGTCGTATGTCGAGCTCCAATTGAGTCCGAATAGTCCCACCTGATAGGCATTCTGAGTGGAGGGCCATTGACTGTTCCATCTTCGAACCAAGGTAAGTCCACCAGATAACCCAGGAATTCGTATGTCTGTCTCTTCGATATAGGTATTACCCGATGCCAAGGAGACTGGATTTGTACACAAAGGGCAGTCAGAACGGACTTCGATGGGACCTGCGGCCGGCCCGCACGTATAATTCTGCGATGGAAACACCTTTCCACCTGCCAACGCAGCGATCCGGTAAGCATAGGTCCCTGGGTATGGTCCGTAGTAAAACCATCCGGCTGGAACGGGATCCGGGAAATACCACACTTGTTTTTTCATGCATTTATCGGGGATCTGAGCCGCGGATGGAGCGCTAAAAGCGGATTGCAAAATCGCAAAGAGGAACAACACACCACACATTTTCTTGAACACGACCACCTCCGTACCTTGAGCACAAATGATTCGAACTGAAAGACGAAGCCCGGCCACGATCAACAATCTGTGGCCACACTTACACCAGCAAATATCACCGGCAACTGACGAGAGGGCGCGAGCACGGGCGGGCTACGCCAGGTTCAAGAAAGAAAGCAGCCCAGAAAACCAGCGCAGGGTGCTCAGCGCCTTGACGAGGAGGCGATATTGCACAGAGGTTTATATTCGGTCAATAACATTCAGATGAAAATATTGCGAGCTGTGTTTATGCTTTAGGCACAGATATAATAAGTTGGTACCTTTTGTTGGACTTGTACTGTGGAAATAATGTCTATTCCTCTCGTCACTTGGCGTGCGTTGCAGTGTCGCGTGGGCGCCACGACACGTAGCTCTACACCGGCGACAAAACGCATCTAACCAAGCAGCTCGCGCGCGATGTTTCTCACCGGTCCGCGATGGAGCAAAGTCGCACGCCGGAATTCGCTTCGGCCAGGTCAGCTGCTCCTGTTCGACAACGCAGCGGTTGTCCATGGGTCGGCTCAGTCAGCGGCAACAGCGCGAACCTTGGCAAATGCTGCTTGGACTACCGGTGGTGTGGTGCACGTCGCCCGATTTGTAGCCAATTGAGAGTAGGGTTTGAAAGAGGCATGTGACGCCGATTCATCACCTTGTGGGATTTATTGGGTACGGCTACGAACTAGAAGGTCGGGTCGGCGGGCTCGGCCGGCGCCATTCGAACGCAGTAAAAACGTAGTACAAATGCTGGAAAGTTCTGACAAACTGCATACAAAAGGCGAAGAATGAAGGAGAAAACGGCTTGCCTCGATTTGTTGCAACTTGCTCCTTTTTAGCGGGTTGCGTCGGCTCCGGCAAGATTTGGTAAGTTTGATTTCCCGCTTCGAAACCAGACGCTCACCGCACATTTTGACCATAGTGGCCCCAAGCCTTGTAGAAAATCTCCCTCGGATTGGGTCCATGTGGGTCTGTTCGAGCTGAAAAACATCTGGATTTGGAGCCGGACCCAGGTCCGAAGCTCGTGTTTCGATCAGAACATCGAGCCGGAAACTGTATGATTCAGCTTAGAGTCATGGTTCACCCGCACTTCTCTCGACATCTCCGCCCGGCGCCCCGCCGAATTAAGTAGCCCTTCCAACGTCGTCTCTCTCGAAAGCAGGAACTTGAGAACGTTGACGTTGTTGAACTCGCAGGTTTCAAAAACGCTGGCCAGCACGAGATATTCTTGGAGGGTACGCTCCGTGAAACGGCCGCCGGCGTCCCTGCGGTACTTCGCAAAGCGTTTGATTGCGTGCTCGGCATTGTTGTTGTTCCACGGCACGCCATCGTGGACCAGGAAAGTGAACATTTTTTGACCGCTCTTCTGAAACCGTTTCTTGTATTTGTTGGCCAGTTCCGACGAGAAATCACTCGAACGCATTGAATCCAGAAACTGAAAGACGGACCGCTCATGTTTGCGCAGGTGCCTTCTTTTGAGGCCGTAACGATTCACTGTCTCGATGATTGTTCGCAGCAGACTCCCAAACTCCTCGGCAATACCTTTTAGTTCCGTGTCCAACGGGCTTCTCAGAACATCGTCATCAATATCGCGTATTAAATGCAGAAGGCACTTTTGTTGCTTGCAATGCAGAGAATCATACGCCGTGTAGAAATCGGAGACCAAAGTGCCAGAGAATGGCCGGAGCATATCTTGGAGAAAAGATCCTTCCCGAGACGGTTTAAAGAAGTAGTAAACTTTATCCATGGTGGTCATGACCCAGACGTAGCCTTTGCGGTCCCTAATTCTCACCGTGGTTTCATCAATGTGGATGACTGGACTAGCTAAGACGCTTTGGAGGATTTCTGAACAAAGAGATTCGTAGAGAACCGCTATGTAGCCCTTCCACCTGTACACTTTGTCTGGAGGGATTACAAGGCCAAACACATCCTCTATACTTTTCCATGCTCGGCTCAAGTTCAAGCCGCAAGTAATGTTGGAGTAAACGCACCAGCTCATCAGACCGTGACCGTATTTTTGCGGTATAGGCAACCTTTTTTCGGAACTGAACTGGTGTTCGCATTTGACACAGCGGTACCTCCAAGAGACAAACCGTGTAATCCACTTCTTGATTCCGCCGTTAAAGAATTTCAGATCGATCAGATCGTGGCTCATTTTCTTGCCTTTTTCGATCTTTTTGCTTTGGCATTCGGGACATCGCTGGCTCTCGATCGCGCTGACTTTGTTAATGCGAAATGCGGCTCGTCTGAACTTCCGGTGCTTCTTGTTAATGACTTTGAAATGGGGATGGGTGCGTACGTATATTCTCTCGCGTTGGTAATCAAAGTAGGCACACTTGGCAATTTCTTTAAGGTTCACTGAGGTGTATTCCCTCGACCCAAACATGTCCCAGCGCGGCCGCTCCTCAGTCAAGTCCGCGGTTTGAGCGTTCTTGAAAGGAATCTGAGAAACGGCTGCTGTACCGGATTGCGCCGAGGTCAGACGCCGTATAAATTCGAAGATGTGCTTCAGTGTGCGACAGTCGTCTTGGTTGTATTGAAGCAACCGGGCCTTGACGTCTGCGGCTTTATTCGCTTGCCAATTCATCCGCCAGACTATGCTCTGCAATCCTGTGACGTTTTCCTGTGCACGCTCGAACTGAAGAAAACGGCCAATATCTTTGAGGCCATTCGAATAGGTTGGGAAGTAGACGTGGGGATGGATCACTGACAGCACGTTGGTCGCCCGCTCCAGAAGACCATCGATTGTCGGATGGAGGCATTCCGGCAATCTCGCCTTCATCCGTAGCAAAGCGACACGTTCGTACTTTCCGTAATGCAAAATCTGCAGCTTAGGCAAGTCGCGAATGGCTTCGACAAGCTGCGCGAAGACGGTTGGCTCATCTGATTTCTGGTCCGCCCAGAACGAGTGGAAAGTTTCTGTTTCCTCAGAGACAATCAGAGCACCGACGAGGTAGTAAAAATCGTTATCGGGCAGCCCTTCGATATCCAGATACACCTGGGTCTTTGAGTCAGGAAGCTGAGGGTGTCCATGGACATAGATCGTGTTCTCACGAACCGCGCGCGCCTGCAGTGCCATGTAGCGAGGCTTGGCAGGGTTCTTTGCACTTTTTGGCGTTTTGCGGGGTCTGAAAGTGTAGGAAAGTTGCGTGACAGTGAAGATTCCCTTGCTGCGATGACTTGCGCGTTCATTCTCCGTGATCCCGGATAGGAGGCTGAGATCGTCTATCGCGATAGCCTTTTGCCTGCACCGTGTCTGAAACTCGCACTCGGTGCAATGGCGATTCAGCACAAGGTCTGGCGGGGAATTGCTGGCAAGCAACGCTCCGATCTTCCCGGTAAGCGTCCGGACCTCACCCGCCAGAGCGCCTGTCTTCACTTCAAGAGTGGCGGACTCCTCTCCGTGAATGATCTTGCCCAGGCCGACTTCGCGGCCCAGCGATTCGGATAACACAAACGCATCGAACGCCAGCAGCAGCTTTGCATCTTTGTGCAATTTGTTCGTGAAAATGAATCGAATGGGGATGAACAGCTCCAGTTTGTCTGGCCCCTCCGATGTCACACGCTCAACAGCGTGAATGGTCGATTCCAGATTCTGTGCCCGCGCAGCCGTCTCTATCCTGAGGCGCCATTTCGTGGACTGTACATCTCCCCTATCGATTGGCCCTATGACGTGCTGATTCTGTGCAGCTTCTTGCGTAAGGCGTTTAATCTCCTCACTACGATAAGTCGTTTGTTGAGCCTGAACCCAGTCCGAATAACCATTTCCGGTTCCCGTTTCGCCGAGCGATAGTAGAAAGCATTTTGTGCGACACTTGAGGTACGCTTCGAAGAGATGGGAAGTGATGAGCACGTTGATTCCACCTTGGAATCTGTGATCTTCCAGTGGCTATTTTCCGGACGGTTTGCCAAGCCCAACTGTACTCTCGTTCGAGGTAAACGAACAGAATCACTCCAATGAAGACCAGGTGCATATGCACATAGGTCCTCGAAGACTGAAGTCATACGAAGAAGAACGAGCCGGATTAGTTGCGAGCATTTTACGAGTCCCAGCTCCCGCTGGTCGTTTCGATCCTGGTCTTTGTCTGCTGGGCAATGGAGAGTGGATTGCCACTCGGGAATTATCCGGAAACGGGGTCTGAGAAATCCACTGACTAAGCGCGACCTGGGGACGCCGATAAGCGGTGACATACGGTACCTTAGTGCTTCACTCCATGAAATGCCATTGCCGCGCGACAACTGCAGAGCGGGAATTGCTGCGCCGCACACGCACGCCATAACGGATGTCTTTACGGTTCGCCGGACGAGTCTGCTCTCTCAACCGCCCGTTTCTAACCTCAGGAATTTTCGGGGGCATTAAGGGGGCACTATGGATTCCTTCTCTTTCCTTTCAATACCTTTGAAGGCCAGGCTGCACCGCAAAACTCCTTTGTTTCCATATCGCTGGTAGATTCGAATCCCACCCAAGACGAGTAGGTAATTAATTTAGAGAACAGAGCGGCGGCCATCCTGGGCCATCCTGACAACGTTTGGAAACTAAGCTACAGTTTGTCAACGTATTGTGGCCTTGGTTGAAACATGTCCCAACACTTGATATCCCCGAACAAGGTGCGCAGATTAATTGTTCTATGGACTTCCACCATAGTTAATAAAAGCCAACTCGCCGACTGCCTTAGGATCTCTCGGGGGACCGCACGCAAATATATCGTGGCCTTCGAACGCTCCGCCCTCACGGGCAATGACATTGAACGGCTAAGCGACGCAGAGCTTTTGGTAGCCCTACTGCAGAGATCGAGTCCACGCACGGAACTCACACGGTCAGACAGATATAACGCGCTGGCCATACAACTCGAGAGCATTCACACGAGATTGAAAGCTGAGCCGTTATCTTTGATTGATGTTTGGAGCGAATACACAGCCACCGCACCGACGCCATACAAATATTCTCAGTTTGTCAACCGATACAGCCTGTGGTGTAAAGAACGAAATCTCAAAAGCGCTGCACTCAATACCCGGCTCTCAATTGTGGTCAACCACAACGATTTGCAAACTTTCAGAAAGTGGAAATTATCTAATAATCGACAATTGTGGGCGCGAGCCGTGGCCATCTTGGCGATCAGCAATGGTGACAATATTGCCACTATCAGCCGCAAGATTGAAAGATCACCTCAGACGATCAAGAAATGGTGCGAGATATATGCGGCTGGAGGCTTTGATCAGCTGTCCCTGCCCCGGACGAAAGCCCAGTCAACGAAATCCCTCGACGATCTCAAAGCGAAGAAGGACAGGCTCATAAAACTGATACACGAATCCCCGCGTCTTCACGATATAAACCGAGCATCATGGAGCTTGAGTGCCTTGGCCACAGTTTACGAGAGACTTTATGGAGCGTCCATATCCAAAAGTTCGATATCCGAATACTTCCAAGCTGCTGGATACAAATTTAAGAAGGCCAAGAAAGTGCTCACCAGCAGTGACCCAGAATATCGGGAGAAACTAAGCAAGATTACACAAATACTTTCCGAGCTTACGCCCAACGAGAAATTTTTTTCAATTGACGAGTTTGGTCCCTTCTCGGTAAGGGTCCGCGGAGGCGTCGCTCTTGTGCCTGGCGATGAAATACGGACAATACCGCAAAGACAGAAGAGCAAAGGTAGCCTGATATGCACCGCAGCGCTTGAGCTTTCCACGAATCAGGTCACGCACTTTTATTCATCCCAGAAGAACACACGCGAGATGATCAAGCTCCTGACAATTCTGATACAAAAGTACAAGTGCGAACGGAAGATATACTTTTCATGGGACACAGCTTCTTGGCATGCCTCAAAGGCACTCTACGAGAAGGTTAAAGAAGTGAACAGCGAGAAATATCGCAGCAACAATATGACTCCCTTAGTCGAGCTTGTGCCTTTGCCGACAGGGGCCCAATTCCTGAATGTAATTGAATCAGTATTTAGCGGGATGGCTAAAGCAATCCTCCACAATAGTGATTATCAATCGGTTGACGAATGCACTATGGCTATTGACAGATATTTTTATGAACGAAACATAGCCTTCACTGTAAACCCCAGACGCGCTGGAAAGAAGATCTGGGGCAAAGAGAGGACCGAGGCCGTCTTTAAGGAGGAGAATAATTGCAAAGACCCAAACTGGCGATAGCCGTTTTAGCAGGACGGGGAATCCTGTGAAGTCATGGACGAAATAACAATTCGCCGGAGACAGGCAGGAAATGCTCTTGCAGCCTACGAACGGCCGGATTTCGAACCTGGCTGAGTCCAATTGGAAGGGGAAAAGTCGGTGTCGTCTTTCGGGGGCGGCGGTCATCGTGCCCCGGATTTTGCGTATCGCTCAAGTCGGAAACTGTATGATTCAGTTTAGAGTCATGGTTCACCCGCACGTCTCTCGACGTCTTCGCCCGGCGCCACGCCAACCAAAGTAGCCCTTCCAACGTCGTCTCCCTCGCCTCGAAAGCAGGAATTTGAGAATGTTGACGTTGTTGAACTCGCAGGTTCGAACACGCTTGCCAGTACGAGGCACTCCTGCAGGCTCCGTTCCGTAAAGCAACCATCGGCCTGCCTGCGGTACTTGGCGAATCGTTTGATGGCATGCTCGGCGTTGGTAGGGGTTCACTCCATGAATGCCGTTGCCGCGCGACAACTGCAACGCGGGGATTGCTGCGCAGCACACACAGGCCATAATGGATGTCTTTAGGTTCGCCGGATGAGTCTGCTCTCTCAACCGCCCGTTCTAACCCCAGGAATTTTCGGGGGCATTAAGGGGGCACTAAGAATTCCTTCTCTTTCCTTTCAATACCTTTGAAGGCCAGGCTGCACCGCAAAACTCCTTTTTTTCCTCACCCGTGGTGGATTCGAATCCCATCGGCTCCACCAGCTTTGTTCCTTCTTTTCAATCCGATAGCAAAAACTTCGCTTACAGAACGCGTGCGTGCGCGAAGGTCATCATCGAAAATGGCGAGCGGCCCGTCGCGGTCCTTCATGCCGCCGAGCCGGTACGCCGTAGCATCTCGGAGTGCATCGCGTTGGCAAAAGCGCACGAAGAGGAAACGAGCAAGGCTCCAGTCCTCGATCCAGACTTCGCTGAAGACTTGGAAGAAATTATCATCCACCGCAAGCCTTGGAACCCGCCAGCGTGGGAATAGTCCTCGATCTTTCCGTGATTCAACTCTGAACGGTTGGACTATCAGCGAAGCTTCCCTTCGCTCTCGCCGCCGTCAAGGGGCTGGCTCGCTCACGCGGCTCCCAATGGTCGTCCTTGACTGCGGCTTCGCCACGGGAGTGGCTATCTTGTGAGAAATAGCTACACAAGGCCATATCCGCTAACGCGGGCGTGCCGCCGTGGCCCTTTCTCTGACTCGATTGCCGGACGGCTAATCCCGCCAAAGAAGTCGCCAGATATCCCGCCAAGTTAGTCGTTGAAAATCGTATAAAACAATGATATACAAATACTTGAAACGAACGAAGAATCCGCCAAATATACCGCCATAAAGGCTGCCAAAATGACCGCCATTTCGCGGGCAGACGATCGCGGGGAATCGATTGCCGAGATGGAGCCCCTGCTGATTGGTGAAACCAGCCGGTTTCGTGGTCCTTTGACGGACCTCGCCGTCGAACTCGTGCAGAAGTCAGCGAGATTTCGGGGTGGTCTGCCCGAGAGCCTGCTGGGATCGCTTGCCGACCTCGTGCGGGCGATGAACTGCTATTACACCAACCTCATCGAAGGGCACTACACGCACCCTATTGATATCGAACGGGCGCAGAAAAACGACTACAGCAAGGATGTCGCCAAGCGCAATTTACAACTCGAAGCGAAAGCACACATCGAGGTCCAGAAATGGATCGATGAAGGCGGCCTAATTGGGCGCGCCGTTACAGTTGAGGGGATTTGTGAAATCCATCGCCGATTTTGTGAACTGCTGCCTGAGGACTTGCTTTGGATTGAAAACCCGGAAACAAAGGAACGCGTGCGCGTTGTCCCCGGCGAACTACGTATGCGGGATGTGAAAGTTGGTCGCCATGTTCCCATCAGCGCTGGTGCTGTGACTCGATTCCTGAAGCGTTTTTCGGAAGTTTACGAGCGTTTGGGTAAGACGGATTCGATTCTGGCTGCCGCCCCGGCGCATCACCGCCTCACGTGGATTCACCCGTTTTTGGATGGCAACGGGCGCGTAGCGCGTCTTATGTCGCACGCGACATTCCTAGAGGCGCTCGATACTGGTGCTATTTGGTCCGTGGCGCGTGGCCTAGCCCGGAACGAGGTTGGCAACTACAAAGAACATCTTGCTGCTAGTGACGCGCCGCGGCGCAATGATCTTGACGGTCGCGGGAATCTGAGCGAAGAAGCACTCGCGGCGTTTACGGAATTCTTTCTGAAGGTCTGCATCGATCAGGTCAACTTTATGGAGAAGTTGATGCAGCCACAAGAATTGCGCGGACGGATTCTCTCGTGGGCAGACGAGGAAATCAAACTCAAAAATCTACCACCAAATTCAGGGCGCGTACTGGAGGCCCTTCTCTATCGCGGTGGAGAGATGCCGCGTGGTGAAGTAGACATCGCCACAGGCACGTCGGAGCGTAGTGCGCAGCGCATCGTCTCAGCATTGATCGACAAGGGCGTACTCACTTCTGGCGGTCCTAGAGCGCCGCTGCACCTCGTTTTCCCGGCTGCGCTCGCGCTGCGCTGGATGCCAGGATTGTATCCGCCTCCTTCGTCGTTACCATCATCGGCTACGTAATCGAGGTCCCTCGATCGGGAAGGACCCGAATCTGAGCGCACTTTAGGCAGCTGCGTACAACTGGCTGATCGCCGGCGCGGACGCTCACGGAAAGAACTACGCCCTGCTCATCGGTGCTCAAGCCCGCGTCCGTCTCGCGCCGCTCTATGACGTGGCGAGCATCTTTCCGGATCTGGACATCGACATCGAACGCGTCACGCTTTCGCCGCATGACCGAAGAAGGCCTCACCCATCCGGTCATTGCACGGCTCGCCGACGCGCTCACGGCGCGCGCTGCCGCGTGCCGGGAAATCCTGCGGCACGCTAGCTCATGCCAGCATGTCCTGCGAATTGCGTTCAGCCTCGCACACGGCGCTGATTGGGCGTCGCACATTCCGCAACCTTTGCTCAATGATTTGCCTCGATACAACTGCGTCCTTTTTCACGCCCCTTCTCCCCGCGCGTACCTCGCTTTGGCGTTTTTCTGTTCATCTATCAGGAGCGTCAAAATGCCTTTGCTGACCGTCTCTATGTTGGGCTTGACTGAGCCGTCTTGTACGTTCAAGGTCGAGTGACCCTCTGCCGCACATCCCCGGTGCTTTGCAAAACCTACTCTTGCCCCAATTAGACTTGCACGGCTATGGCGAATAAAAGACGAATATGATATTTTCCTGCTATGCCGGTGCGCTCATGCCGCGAGACGATCCTGACATGAATGGCGTTTCGCATACGGTTGAGATCACTGCCGCTGCATTTTATGAAGCGGTGGCACCATGTCTCGCGGCGACGAATAGGTTGCCGGAATTCCCCCGGGGCTCAAACGCCGTTAAGGTGTCGGTCGCGGATGTTCGTGTCGAGCATGAGGTCAAGACCATGGATTTCACGAAGTCTTTCGAAGAAACGAACGGCTCGCCACGCGAGGTAAGTGACCGTCTGAATTCGATCAATTCTCAGCCGCCCCTGTTGTATCCAGCAACGACGATCAAAGCTAAATCGTGCGGGCCTGATAGCGGGCGAGAGGAGGTTCGTTCTCAGCGCGTTCCGCTGTGGAATCTCACCGGCGTCTGGAACTGGGCGTGCGCAAAATCGAGCCCGATGCCAAGGACAAAATATATTATGACGCGAGAGACCTCCAGAACTTGCTGGCGAACCACGGCGAGAAAATGGAGATAACCAGTCGTACATTGCAGGCCATGGTTTCACAAGTACATGGGTATGGCGATACTTTTTGGCCCGCATCTGCAGGCAAAGCAAGGATTCCGCTCGCGTCGATGATGAGGAAGTAGGAGGGCTAGGGTTGGCACCGTTGTCAAACTACGACGTCTTTGCACATCTCTCCGCCGAAAAGTGCGCGATGTATCGCACCGTTCTGAATGTCTTTGTGCAGGCCAAGGCCCGGTTTGTCATACATCTCCGGCCAACGGATGTGGAACGGCACTTGGCGGACGATGGCGTCAGGTACGCGGATGGGACGGCAGTTGAAATGATGTTGCAGCAGTTAATAGCGTGGGGGAATCTGGAGGCCCATCCCGACACCGCGGAAGTGCTGACGGTGGATGACTTTTGGCGGGTCCGGAACCTGTATCAGATGTCTCCTGCGGGGGAGGCGGCGGAAGCGGCGCTGGTGGTGTTCGAGCAATCGCTCCGGCAGCCAGGCGAATTGCAGGCGGCGGCGCTCGACGACATACGCAAACAGCTCGACCAGGTCATCTTTCTTTCGCAGCAGGTAAAAGTTGACGATGCGAACGTATTCAATGCGTTTTCGCTCTTGAGGCAACGGTTTGATGAGCTCACGGCGCAGGCGCAGCGGTTCATTGGCGGCTTGCAGCGGCGGATTGAGCTGCAGGGGCTGAATGTTGAATCCTTTCTTACCTACAAACAACGCCTGATCGACTACCTGGAGCGGTTCTTGTCGCAGCTCGTTCTGGCGGGGCATGAAATAGCCATGACCATTCGGTCGATCGAGCCGGAGAGCATCGCACCCCTGCTACACCGCGTGGCGGAGCGAGAATTGGTTGATCGGCTGACGGTAACCGACGAAGACCGCGCGCTGGCGCGGCGAGCGTGGCAGCAGCGCTGGGAGGGGCTTTGTTCCTGGTTTGTCGGGAGCGACACACGGCCGTCGCAAGCGGAGGAGTTGCGCGGCGCGGCACGGGCGGCGATTCCGTCTCTCGTAGCGGCAGTGACGGGGATCAATGACCGGCGAGCGGGGCGGAGCGACCGGGCGGCCGACCTGCGGGCACTGGCTCTGTGGTTTGCAGAAGCGGAGGATGATCAGGCGGCCCATCGGCTGTGGCGAGGCGCGTTTGCGCTCGATTCCTGTCGGCATCTGTCGATTGACGGCGACACGCTGGACCAGCGCGGCGCCGAGCCTGTGTCCTCAACGACGCGTTGGATTGATGCCCCGCCGGTACGGATTTCGCCGCGGCTGCACAATTCCGGGCGATACGCCGCGCGGGGACGGCCGCAGAACGTGATTGACCGGAGCGCGGAAAGAGCGAAGCTCGGCCAGCTGGCAGTTCAGGAGGCGGGGGAGATCCGCCGGTGGCGGCGGATGCTGGCGACAGGGCGGCGCCTACGTCTGTCGCAGCTTAACGAGTTGCCGGAGGGAGCATTTCAGTTGTTTCTCGATCTGCTCGGCGATGCGCTGGCGGCCAAAACAGGATCCGCAGCGGCGGTCTCGGTGACATCCAGCGATGGCGTTCTGCAGATCGATCTTGAGCGAACCGAGGATGGTGCCGTGGCTGTTATCCGCGCGACTGCCGGTGTGCTGATCGGCGAAGACCACTATCTGACGATTCGTCCCCTGGTGGAGGATGGCGAAGAAGCGTGGGGGCTGGAAGTTGCGCAATCGCTGGTGGCGGGGGGATAGATATGGACATGGATACCTCTTTGCCGCGGCAGACGATACCGAGCAGCTTGCAGGCCCAAACCGTGCATGAGCGGCGGCGTGCGATTGCAGCGCTGTTGCGGCGGCCGCTGCTGACGCCGGGCGAGAAAGGGGCTTCCGATTTCATGCTCGTTCGCCGACATACGGCGTGGCTGCGGGAGTGGTTCATGAGG
>Ga0179587_10000911_pt1 | contig 12966 bp, 15 predicted proteins | sample CZODoug2_1_08_16_FD_185932 | JGI IMG/M metagenome (GOLD analysis project Ga0179587, IMG submission 185932) | Vadose zone soil fungal communities from Angelo Coast Range Reserve, California, USA - CZODoug2_1_08_16fungal | ecosystem: Environmental > Terrestrial > Soil > Vadose zone | place: USA...
TGAAAACAGACAACTGCTTTCCGCGGTGGTTGACTTGTTTTTTCCTTTTCGTCACGCGCGCTCATTCGTATTCGTGGTGACGCGCATGTTCCATGAGTTTGTAAACCGCATCGCGAAATGCGCCGTAAGCGCCGGGGACAGCATTATAGCCTTTCGATTTCAGCTGCTTTGTCCCGGCTCGCAGCGTCAAAGCCCAGGACTCCCCATCCGGCCCACCGCGTTTCGGATCGCTGTAATCTGCTTTCCATTGCCAGACGCCGAGCGAGTCGATGCGCGCCCAAAATCGCCGCCAAGCCTCCGGAGTGGGACTTAGCTGTTCAGTGGTCTCAGCAAAGGAACCCTTGCCACTCATGTCCGCAACACGTTTTACGAAAACCAGTTTGTCGTGCTCCCATTTCACCGAATCGCGTCCCATGTAAGGGTGACCCTCAAAAAATTCAAACCGGTCAGGCACATGGGTGGATTCCCGCAATTGGCCTCGCACGCCCGGTGGGACGAACGTTGCCATCAGAAGCACCGCTATAAACAAGCGACGTAATTCGGCCATAGTACTTCTCTGGTATGTCCCGCCAATTTTCGATGCGTCTCCTAAAAGAGATGAGCCTTCTGGCTTAAGAACAGGGGGACGCTTTTTTCATCCCAGCCCCAAACGGCATAGTCATCGAATCCGCACTCGTGGCTCGAACCGGTATTCGCATGCGCCTCGCTGAACAGAAACAGCCGGGTTTCCCGTGGCGCTAAATTCATTTGTTCGTCGGAAGGAGAGGGAGGAAATGTCGCAGACTGGCCAGGATAGCAGAGGTAGATGGAATCCTTGGATCTTCTGACGAAGGTCACTTGAACTCGCGCCAATTGATCGGTGTTATTGGAAATCTTGATGCCGTCCGGTTCCCGCTCCACGCTGAGTGCTTCCGACGCCTTCAACTTGCGCTCCAATTCCCCCTTCGCCTTCTGTTTTTCCTCGTTTTGCAGAACGGACGGATCGATGAGCCAATCGAGGTACCCCCGCGGACCTCTTCTCGCTGTCTCAATGAAAGCCGGCAGGAAGACCACCATAAGTCCTATCCGTGTAACCAGCCTGGCGCGATTCGGTAACATCGCGAAAATAAGGCATCCGGTAACAAAAGTGGTGAAAAACACCGCCACAACTCTCAGGAACAAGATGCCCACGAAGACGACTACGCCTACAACCCGGATGTCTCCGTGCGTATCAACGGCATTGCCCATCTCAGTGCCCAACTTGGCTAGGGAAGGCACCGAGAGATACGCCAAAGACGCCGCGCAGAGAACCAACAGGAGTCCATCGAGTAGCGTCAAAGAAGCTTTTCTAAACAGATTCTTGTAGTTGGCCATGCAAAACCCATAACAAGAGCGAAAACTCCGCTCCGTCTTTGCGTCATGGTCCTGGCAGCGGATGCAGCGGGAGCTCCGTCAAGCGCGCGATCCGAGAAAAGTCCTTGTCGAGAGTGAACACGCTGGCGCGATGCTCCAGCGCAATCGCCGCGATGAGGGCATCAATGGTTGTCAGACTCACACCTTTGGTGCGCCCCAGCCGGAAAATCGCCGCCGCATCTCGGTAGGTTCGGAAGCCACGTGGCTCGAGCATCTCCCACTGGGAAAGATAGTGCTCGATCCGGCTGGCATCTCGCGTGAGGCCTTGAAGGATCTCGGCGACCACCAGCCCCGTCAGAGCAAAGGGCTCGGCGTCGCTGATCATCCGCCGCAACTCATCTCCCGCGCGGCCAGGTGCTGAACTGAAGAAATCGATCCACACCGAGCTGTCCACCAGGATCAACCGCGGTTCCTGCGCATCGCCTTCAAGTCACCTTTCCAGATTCCCGTTCCATAATGCCGAAGGATGCCCTTGCGGCTTTCCGAGCGCACCAGGAGTTCCAGCGCTTTGTCCACGATTTCCCGCTTGGTCTTGAGCCGCGTCAGTTTGCGCGCCTTGCGCACCAGACTCTCGTCAATCTCAATGTTTGTTCTGCCCATACCGAAACTATACACCATTTCTTAAGAATGTGGTGTACGTTTCGATAGGGGCGCGTGGGCCAGGCTTTTGAATCCGGTGGCGCGCTTTGGGGTTTGGTTTTTCAAAGGAGCTTGCGGTGAGCACAGTCGCACCCAGCGGTTTTTGACTTTGATTTTGGTGATGACTCATTCTCATTCCTGCAGGGCCGCGATATCGGAGATATCCCGAACATGGTCGGCCACAACGGCGGCCATTGCCAGGGTAACGCTAGCCTTTGGTGAATCCGGGGAAGAAGTTATAGCAGCGGATTGCAATACTGGAATCTATCTAGTGGGAGAGACGAGCCGCCGGCGCTTCAGCACCACAAAGGTGAGTGCTCCTATAATGAGACCTGACTCCATCCAATACTCAGCTGGATTGCCCTTGAATAGAAAAGCCGTGGCAATGATAGCGATTGCCCAGACAAGTGACCAAACAATGGCCGACGTCCCAAGCTTTTTGGAGTTAGGCATGATAGTAGGGACTGTAGCACGGCTTTGTCAGCTATCCCTATTCAAATCGATCTGAGTCACTACCTTGTTTTTCCTTGGGTTTCGCGTGTGGGGTTTTTGACTTCGCCCTTTTCTTGTGGTGCCGGGGACATTTTGTAGTGGAGGCGGATGATGGTGAGGCCGAGGAAGGAAATGATATGTTCGGTGCGGAGGACGCCTTCGTCGTCCACGTAGACGTGGAAAAGCTCGTGGAGCGTCTTGACGTACCGAACGCGCCGGTGCTCTGCGCCGGAGCGAACAATGCGATAGAAGCCGGAGCGGCCCCAAGCGGAGCCGGAAGAGTCCAGACCAAACGAGCCGTCGGGATGAGTGACGGGGCAGAGGTAAACGTTGGCGCTGCCATTGCACGGGAAGGTGACCTTGACGCACGGGTTGGGCTCGCCGGGGACCTGTACGGTGGAGTAGAGGCCTGCGTAGATCACGTGGCCGGAAGATTTCAGGCGGCGAAGCCAGCCGGTGTAAACGATGCGGCCCGAGGCGGGTTCGAGGAGCTGGACGACTTCGCTGCTCATGCCTTTGGCGACTTCGAGAGAAGAGATGGGGAAGTTGAGCTGTTCCATGCGGCGGCTGATAAATTCCACGAGAAGCCAGAGAAAAAAGCGGCCGAGCAGAGAGACTTCGGTCCAGACCTCGAGGTGATAGGCAGCGGCGTGTTCGTAGAAATCACGAATGGCCGGATGAATCGCGTCCGGGTTGAAATTGGGACCGCGGAGCGCGTTGAAATCGGGAATGAGGCCGGCGCCGGGGGGAACGCGGATTTGAAGATTTTCGTCGCGCGCGATGCGCTCGTAGATTCCCGTGCCGATGCGGCCGCGTTCGCCGAGCGGGCAGCGCAGCCAGGGGGCATCGGCTTCGCGCATGCGCTTGCCGGTAATGCGGACCCAGATCTGAATGCCACCTTCGAGGAAGAAGGCAATCAGATCGTAAAGCGCCGATCGTTTGTCAACCGTTGGCGGGGCCGCGGCGTTCGCGGCATGGGAGAGGGAAGGAGCAGGGTCCATGGTTCTATCGTCTCATTGATGGGCATAGGTGGCTGCCTGGCAGCGGAGTTGTGCTCGCTGAAGTAACCGTTTGAGGCGGCGTCCTTTGAGATTCTTGGGTTGACCGATAGCCGATTCAAGTCAAGAATGATTGAACCATGGCGCAAAAACTGTCGGACAAAAAACTAGCAGTTCTGGGCACAGGAAAACTCGGCGGAATTCTGCTGCGAGCCTATCTGAAGCAAGAGCTTTTCTCGCCGAAGCGCGTTACCGCGACGGTGAAGCATGCCGAAAAGGCCACGGCGCTGGCGAAGGAGCTAGGCATCTCTGCGACGACCGAAAACCGCACGGCGGTGAACGGCGCGGACATCGTGCTCCTCGGTGTGAAACCGCAAGTGGTGGGCGAAGTATTGAAAGAGATTGCGCCGGAGCTGAGTGAGAAAACGCTGGTGATTTCCGTTGCCGCGTCGGTGCCGACGAGTTACATCGAGCAGCGTCTCGGGGGAAAAGTTCCCGTGGTGCGCGCGATGCCCAACACGCCTGCGGCAGTGGGATGCGGAATGACGGGCATTTGCCGCGGCGCACACGCAGGGGCGGAGCATCTCGAGATGGCGCGCGCTATGTTTAACGCCGTCGGGCGCACCGTGGTGGTGGACGAGAAAAATATGGACGCGGTGACGGGCCTTTCGGCGAGCGGCCCTGCGTATGCCTACATCATTCTCGAGTCGCTCGCCGAAGCGGGCGTCAAGGTGGGTCTCCCGCGCGATGTTGCAACGCTGCTCGCGGCGCAGACCATGAAGGGCGCGGCGAGTGTGGTTCTGGAAACGGGCGATCATCCCGCCCTGCTAAAGGACGCCGTAACGACGCCCGCAGGATGCACCATTGACGGAATTATGGAATTGGAAGAAGGCAAGCTCCGCGTGACGCTCATCAAGGCGGTTGTGAAGGCCACCAGCCGCGCGGGGCAGCTACTGTTCGAGAAGTAAGCCGGCCCCAGGATTGACAACGGTGATAGGATGCTGCGTGTGAGGAATTGATGCAGAGCGCGTACATTCCTGTGTTGATTTACGCCGTGTTGGTGATCGCCTTTCCCGCGGTCACACTGGTCCTGGCGAAGTTCATTCGGCCGGCATCCACCTCGTTCGGCGCGAAGCTCAAGCCCTATGAGTGCGGGATCCCTCCAGAGAGTGATGCGCGCGGGCGGTATTCGGTGCGGTTTTTTATTGTTGCCATGCTGTTCGTGATTTTCGACGTGGAAACGATGTTCCTCATTCCCTGGGCGATTCTGTACAAAGGGTGGGTGGCGGCGCACCAGGGGCTGTTCGCTCTGGTTTCGATGATGGCATTCCTCGGGATCCTGCTGGTCGGGTATTTGTGGCTGTACAAAAAGGGTGCTCTTGAGTGGGCGTGAGCCGTAATTCTCCTCCTGTCCCAAACCCCTCATCCCGTGCGCAAGTGGTTCTGATTGACTCGGTTTGCAGCGTGTGTTAGAAACGCGGCGTTTGAATTTTCGGCTGCTCCTCTGTTGCAGATTGTGAACGGTAGCTGTTTACCGCAGCCTGTCGCACCCGGGGTCCATGGCTGACGAGCCCAAGGAACCTAAACCGCCTCAAGTCCCCACGGGCGATAAGCCCGCAAGCAGTACACCAGCGGTGTCAATTCCCCCTGGCAAACCTGCGGACGCGAGCGCGCCCGCTGCTCCCCCAAAAGCGGCGGCACCCGCCCCTCCAAAGCCTCCCGTTGTGCTGCAGACTCCGCTCGACAACGAATTCGTCACACGATTTCGCGCTAAGTTCGGTGCGGCGCTTTTGGAAGCAACGGAGGACCGCAAGCAGGCCATCCTGACCGTGGATCGCGCCCAGTTGGTGGAGATTGCGCTGCACCTGCGCGACGAAGAAAAATTCGACATGCTCGCCGATTTGACGGCGGTGGATTGGCCGAAGCGTGTGAAGCGCTTTGACGTGGTACTCAATTTATACTCTTTCGCGAAGAACGAGCGGCTGAGGCTGAAAGTGTGGACCGCGGATGCTGAAGAAGTGCCTAGTGTCGTAAGTGTTTGGCCCACGGCGAATTGGCAGGAACGCGAAGTGTTTGACATGTTCGGAATTATCTTCTCCGGGCACCCAAATTTGAAACGCATTCTGTTGCCGGACGAATGGCAAGGCTATCCGCTGCGGAAAGACTATGACATCTTGCAGCAGGACATGGCCTGGGTACGGGAAAATCTTGGAATTGAGAGCGGGCAGTGAGGCGGTTTTAGCCGCAAAGAGAAGACGACCCTGAGCATCGATACCACAAACGATAGCAAGACCCTGTTGGGCGCGGACGAGCTGGTCATCAACATGGGGCCGCAGCATCCGTCCACGCACGGCGTCCTGCGCGTCAAATTGAAGCTCGATGGCGAGCGCGTGATCGGCTCGGAGTGCATCATCGGGTATTTGCACCGGGGCGTTGAGAAAATCGCGGAGAACCGCACGTATCAGCAGTTTGCTCCCTACGTCGACCGCATGGACTATGTCGCGGCGGTGAGCAGCGGCCTGGGATATTGCGAGGCGGTGGAAAAATTGCTGGTGGTGGAAGCTCCGCCGCGGGCGCGCGTGATTCGAACCATTTTGACGGAACTGCAGAGAATCGCCAGCCACCTCCTGTGGCTCGGAACGCATGCTTTGGATATTGGCGCGCTCACTCCGCTGTTCTATTGCTTCCGCGAGCGCGAAGAAATTCTGAAGATTTTTGAAAAGTATTGCGGAGCGCGCTTGACGACACATGCGTTCCGGATCGGCGGGTTGCAATACGAGGCCTACGACACTTTGGAGAAGGACGTTGAGCGGTTTTGCAAGGATTTTGAATCGCGTATCGCTGAATATGAGTCATTGCTCACGCAAAACCGCATCTGGATTGGGCGCACGAAGGGCGTGGGGATTCTGACTGCGGAAGATGCCATCGCCTTCGGTGTGACTGGACCGGTGCTTCGGGCTAGCGGCGTGAAATGGGACATCCGCAAGGCCGCGCCTTACGCGGCGTACGATCAATACAAATTCGAGATTCCCGTCGGCACAACCGGAGACACGTACGATCGCTATCTGGTTCGAATGGAGGAGATGCGGCAATCGCGGCTGATTTGCCTGCAAGCCATCGAGAATATTCCCAGCGGGCCGATACTGGCGAAAGTGGGGAAGGTGCTGAAGCCGCCGCCGGGTGAGGTTTATCATGCCATTGAAGCGCCAAAGGGCGAAATCGGCTACTACATTGTGAGCGACGGCACGGTCATGCCCTATCGTGTGCACATCCGGCCTCCTTCCTTCATAAATTTGCAGGCATTCGACCGCATGGTGCGGGGGCACCTGGTGGCCGATGTGGTGGCCATCATCGGAACGATTGATATCGTGCTGGGAGAAGTGGACCGCTGATGAATGCTGCACTTCAGGCAACGCTTGAATTCCTGAAGCTCTACTGGGCACCGCTGCTCTGCGGCGTGGCCGTCGTCGCGATTCTGCCGCTGATCGTCGGCTACATCGTGCTGGTGGAACGCAAAATCATGGCGGACATGCAGGCACGGCTTGGGCCCATGCGCGTGGGACCGCATGGCTTGCTGCAGCCGATCGCGGACGCGGTGAAACTGCTCATCAAAGAAGACATCATCCCGGAGAACGCGGACAAACTCGTCTTCTGGCTCGCGCCGGTGCTTTCCGTTGGGGCGGGGCTGCTTTCGCTGGCTGGCCTGGCGATCGGACCGGCATTTCAGATCGCGCAGGACATTAACATTGGCATTCTCTTCGTTGTGGGCATCAGCGCGCTGGGAATTTTTGGCATCGTGCTGGGCGGCTGGGCTTCGAACAGCCACTATTCGCTGATGGGAGCGCTGCGCAGTTCGGCGCAGTTGGTGAGTTACGAGACCGCCGCGGGGATGGCGCTGGTGAGCGCGCTTTTATTTACGGGCACGCTGAATATCAAATCGATCGTGGAAGCGCAGAGCAAAGAAGGCATTTGGTTCGTGCTGCTCGCGCCGGTGGCTTTTTTTACTTACCTGGTCGCCTCCATTGCGGAGACCAACCGGGCGCCGTTCGATTTGCCGGAAGCCGAGTCCGAGCTGGTCGCCGGGTACATGACGGAGTTCAGTGGATTCCGCTGGTCGCTTTATTTTCTCGCCGAATACACCAACATGATCGTGGTGGCGTCGGTTGCGACGACGCTATTTCTGGGCGGTTGGCTGCGTCCTTTTGCCAGCGTGCACGGACTTCCCGGTGTTCACTGGCTGAATTTTCTGGATTTTGTTCCCGCGCTCTTGATATTGGCTGTCGGCGCCTATTGCGTCGTGCGCGTGCCAAAGCAGCCGACGCGCGTGCAACAGCTGTTCATGCTAGTTGTGGCGGGTCTCTGTTTCGCGGTTGCCCTGGTGCTCGCGGCGCCGGTCGTTTTGCCGGTGATCAAACCGTCGCTCCGCGAAGCCGTAGCGCCGTTTTACTCAGGAATTCATGGCGGCTTCTGGTTCATCTTCAAAGTGAGCCTGTACATCTATTTTTTCATGTGGCTGCGATTCACGATACCGCGGTACCGCTTTGACCAGTTGATGCGCCTGGGGTGGCATTTCCTGATACCGCTGTCCATCATCAACGTTTTGCTGGTTGGCGTGGCCTTGATCGTCGGAGCCTACTTTCACTTGCATGGCTGGGGACTGCTTCTGGTTACGACTCCCGCGGCCATCCTGGCGCTGGTGGCCGCGTTTCTTATTCTAGCTCTCGAGAAACAGCACGACGCGCGGCAGGAACAAACCGCCGCTTCGGATTTTTATGCTGGATAAAGTCCTATTTTATTTCTTTGCCGGCATCGCCGTGGCGAGCGCGGCGCTCATGGTGACGCGACGGAACGTAGTCCACAGCGCCATCTTTCTGATCACCGCGTTGCTCGCGACCGCGGGGATTTTCTTGCAATTGCGCGCGGAGTTTTTGTTTATCGTCCAGATCATTCTTTACGTCGGCGGGATCATGGTGCTCTTCGTTTTCGTGATCATGCTGGTCAACTTGGACGTGGCCCTGCAGCAGATCCAGTTCGCGCGGCAGAAGTGGGTGGCGCTCATCGTCGCGCTGGCGCTGGCCGGCCAGGTCGGCGTGATGTTCTGGACTTCCGGGAAAATGCCCGGGCAGGGATTGCCGGTACTGACGGCGGTGGCCGCGAATCGTTTGCCGCTCAATTCCGAAGCGGTGGCCAAAAGCCTGTTCGATTCGTATCTATTGCCGTTTGAGATTGCGTCTGTTTTGTTGCTCGTGGCCATGATCGGCGCCGTTGTAATGGCCAAGAAGAGGGCGTAGCGCAGCGATGCTTCCGATAGAACATTACCTGTTCCTGAGCCTCGCGCTCTTCATCATCGGCGTGATCGGAGTCGTTACGCGGCGCAACGTGATCGTCGTGCTCATGTCCATCGAGCTGATTCTGAATGCCGTGAACATTAACCTGGTGGCATTTTCCCGTTTGTACGGCGACGTGGCGGGGCAGGTCTTTGCTCTCTTCATCATTGCCGATGCCGCTGCGGAGGCTGCGGTGGGGCTCGGAATCATCATCGCTTTTTTCCGGAACCGCGAAACGGTGCTGGCGGACGAAATGGATTTGTTGAAGTGGTAGCGTGAGGACAGGAAAGAAGAAATGAAACCGGCATGACGCCCACGGGCTATTTTCTCGATCACCTCTGGCTCATCCCGCTGTTTCCACTGGCGACCGCGGCGCTGATGCTTTTCTTTGGCAGACGGCTCCCGAATGCCGCCGTCAGCGTGCTCTGCGTGGGAAGCGTGGGCTTGTCTTTTGTCTACGCCGCGGGGGCGGTGTTTCAATTGTTGGCCGCGGATCCGGAGCATCGCGTCGCGCAGCAAATCCTGTTCGAATGGCTGACGCCCGGGCCAATGCAGATGACCGGTGGACACGCCATACCATTTGTAGCGGATTGGGGATTCCTTCTCGATCCGCTTTCCTGCGTCATGGTGCTGGTTGTTACCGGTGTCGGCTTCCTGATTCACGTCTACTCCGTCGGGTACATGGGGCACGAAGGCGGGTACTACCGCTTCTTCGGCTACATGAATCTCTTCATGTTCGCCATGCTGACGCTGGTCCTGGCGAACAATATGCTGCTGATGTTCGTGGGCTGGGAAGGCGTCGGCCTGTGCAGCTACTTGCTGATCGGTTTCTATTTCTTGAAAAAGTCGGCTTCCGATGCGGGGAAAAAGGCGTTCATCGTGAATCGCATCGGGGATGCAGGCTTTATCCTCGGGATTCTCCTGACCGCAGTGACATTAGGCACCATCCGGTTTACCTCCCAGGGTTTGCCAGACGCGGAAGGCGCTTCAGGAATTTTTCAAGCACTGAAGGCAGCTGTGGACGCACACGCATTGGCTTATGGCGCACCGGTGTTGACCGGCATCGCTCTTTTACTGTTTGTCGGAGCGATGGGGAAATCGGCGCAGATTCCCCTGTACGTTTGGCTCCCGGACGCCATGGAAGGCCCGACGCCGGTGAGCGCGCTGATTCATGCAGCCACGATGGTGACCGCAGGCGTGTACATGGTCGCGCGCATGAACGCGGTCTACCAACTCGCGCCGTTTGCGATGGACGGGGTGGCGGTGGTAGGCGCTGTCACCGCGATTTTTGCGGCGTCCATAGCACTGGTGCAGAACGACATCAAGAAGGTGCTGGCGTATTCGACGATCAGCCAGCTCGGGTACATGTTTCTCGCTCTGGGTGTGGGCGCGTTCGCGGCGGGAATTTTTCATCTGATGACCCATGCCTTCTTCAAGGCGCTACTGTTCCTCGGCGCGGGCAGTGTGATTCATGCGATGTCGGGGGAACAGGATCTGCAAAAGATGGGCGGTTTGTGGAACAAGATTCCGATCACCGCAAGGACGTTTACCGTCGCGACCCTGGCGATCGCGGGGATTTTTCCATTCGCCGGATTTTTCAGCAAGGATGAAATCCTCGGACGGGCGTTCGACCGCTATTTTTCTTTGTGGCTTGTCGGCTTCATCACTGCGGGCATGACGGCGTTTTACATGTTCCGGCTGCTCTTCCTTACATTCTTCGGCTACTCCCGCGCCGACGAGCATGTTGAGAAACATGTCCACGAATCGCCGCCGGCGATGACTGTTCCGCTCATCATTCTCGCGGGACTTTCCTTGATTGGCGGGTGGATTGGGTGGCCGGGCTCGCTGGGAGGAGAGAACCGTTTCGAGCGGTTTCTCGAACCTGTCTTGACCGGCGTTGTTTCCGAGACAGGAGCGGTAAAGATCGCGCATCACGCTCTGGCAAAAGAGTATTTCCTGATGCTGGCGTCCCTCTCAATCGTCGGCGCCGGAATCTGGCTGGCGTACCAGTTCTACCGGACCAAGAGAATTGCGCCGGAATTGGTCGCCGGAAAGTGGCCGAGACTCTATCACTTGCTCCTGCATAAGTATTACCTGGACGAGATTTATGACGCGGCGGTCGTGGAGCGCACCAAAGACCTCGGAACTCTGCTCGGCCGCTTCGATGCAAACGTGATCGACGGAGTGGGCGTAAACGGCGCAGGCTGGCTGGCGCGCTTTGGGTCAACTCTATCGATGTGGTGGGACAAGTGGATCATCGATGGGCTGCTGAATTTCAGCGCGAAGCTGATTCAGCTTTTCAGTTATCCGGTGCGGCTGCTGCAAACCGGAGTCTTTTCCAGCTACGCGATGCTGATTTTGGTAGGACTGGTAATTCTCCTGGCGTATTACGGTCATCATATGCAGGTTCTGCTGCGCGGCGTGCGCTGAGAGGCGATGAGAATGGACTTTCTTGCACATCACATCTTGAGCGTGGTTCTCTTCACGCCGCTTCTGGGCGCCCTGGTGCTCCTCTTCATTCCTCGCGAGATGGAAAACGCGCATAAGATCGCTGGAAACGTATTTGGCGCCCTTGGTTTTCTTGTTTCTCTTCCGCTGGTTCGCTGGTGGAATCCTGGGGAGAAGCCCTTTTCCTTCGAGGAATCCGCCGAGTGGATCCCCTCGATCGGCGCTAGATATCATCTGGGCATCGACGGCATAAGCCTCTTGCTCGTCATGCTCACCACGTTTCTCGGGATGATCGCCATTCTCTCGTCGTGGAGCGCGATTCATCAGCGGACCAAGGAGTATTACATTCTGCTCCTCCTACTGCAGACCGGGATGATCGGCGTTTTCGTTTCCCTGGATTTTTTCCTCTTTTATGTGTTTTGGGAAGTGATGCTCGTCCCGATGTACTTCCTCATCGGCGTTTGGGGAAGCGACCGGCGCCTTTACGCAGCCATCAAGTTTTTCCTGTACACGTTGGCCGGATCGGTGGTCATGTTGCTGGCGATCCTGGCGCTGTACTTCTACGCGCCTGTGTCCGCCGGCGGGACACGCACCTTCGATGTTCCGACGCTGCTGGCCGCCGCGCAACACTTCTCCGACCCACTGAAGGTTTGGCTCTTCTGGGGCTTCTTCTTCGCGTTTGCCATCAAGGTTCCCATGTTCCCGTTCCACACCTGGCTGCCCGACGCGCACACGGAGGCGCCTACCGCCGGCTCTGTGATCCTGGCGGGCGTCTTGCTGAAGATGGGCACGTACGGTTTCATCCGCTTCTCGCTCCCGCTGCTGCCCACGGATACCGTCATGCGCGCGCGAATCATTCACATCGTCATCGTGCTTTCTTTGATCGGCATCATTTATGGCGCGCTCGTTTGCCTCATGCAGAAGGACATGAAGCGGTTGATCGCCTACAGCTCGGTCAGCCATCTTGGCTTCTGCACGCTGGGAATTTTTGCGCTCACGCCGAACGGTCTCGCTGGCAGCGTGCTCCAGCAGATCAACCACGGCATCTCCACTGGCGCGCTGTTCTTGATTGTTGGCGTACTTTACGAACGGCGTCACACGCGCATGATTTCCGAATTCGGCGGCCTGGCAACGCCCATGCCGAATTTCGCAGCCATCTATCTGATCGTCAGTCTCAGTTCGCTGGGAATGCCGCTGCTGAACGGCTTTATCGGAGAGTTCACGATTTTGCAGGGCGCATTTCAGGTGAGCAAGGCCTGGGCTGCCTGGGGCTCGCTGGGCGTCGTGCTGGGCGCGGCGTACCTGCTATGGCTGTACCAGCGCGTGATGTTCGGCCCGGTCACGCAGTTTGCCAATGAAGATTTGCCGGACTTGAATCTGCGCGAATACGCCACGCTCGTGCCCCTCGTGATTCTGGCGTTCTGGATCGGCATCTATCCGAAGCCGTTCTTCGCCCTGATCGAAAAGCCCGTGCAAAAAATTGTCGAGCAGGTGAATCCGAATTTCTATCAAGCGGAACGCGCAAAATTGCCTGCGGCGGAACTCCACGCCGCTGTTGCGGAGACGAAATAGCACGCCCGAATGAATATCCCGTTCATCAACGCGATTCGAAGCTATCTCCAGGGCGACGGTGCCGCCATCCTTCCGGAAATGGAGCTCGTCCTCTTCGG
>Ga0179587_10000914_pt1 | contig 12960 bp, 10 predicted proteins | sample CZODoug2_1_08_16_FD_185932 | JGI IMG/M metagenome (GOLD analysis project Ga0179587, IMG submission 185932) | Vadose zone soil fungal communities from Angelo Coast Range Reserve, California, USA - CZODoug2_1_08_16fungal | ecosystem: Environmental > Terrestrial > Soil > Vadose zone | place: USA...
CGGCACCTTCATGCGCGGCACCCAGGAAACCGACGCGCAGGGCGAAGCACGGTTTCGCACCGTGTATCCAGGCTGGTACGAGGGCCGGACCGCGCATATTCACTTCAAGGTGTTTACCGACCGGAAGACTGTGCTTACCGGCCAGGTGTATTTTCCGGATGCGCTCAGCCAGTATCTCTTTGCCAATATCAGCGCCTATGGACACAAGGTGAAGCGCGATACGTTCAACACCAATAATGCGGCGGCGCTCATGGACCGGGCGCATGGCGGCTTCTGCGACATCAAGAAAGAGGCCGACCACTATCTGGCAACCCTGATCCTCGGCGTCGATCGCACCGCCACGGTGGTGGCCGATGACTTGAGGGGTCCACCGCCTCCGCAACGCAATCCTGCCACCATCGTGCCGGGCGTGGCAGGGTCGGAGCAGAACAACGGATAGCGGTTGCGGCCGGGTGCCGGACGGCGGTCAGGAGCCCGCGACGCCTTCCACGCCCTGGGACAGCCCGATGCGCTCCGCCCGGTAGCCGCGATCGAGAATCGACTGCCACCAGGGGCGGTTGTCGACGTACCAGAGCACGGTCTTGCGCAGGCCGCTCTCGAAGGTCTCGGCCGCCCTCCAGCCGAGCTCGCGCTCGATCTTGGACGGATCGATCGCGTAGCGCCGATCATGCCCGGGCCGGTCGGCCACGAAGGTGATCAGGCGCTCGCGCGGGCCGGCGGGCGAGGGCGCGATCTCGTCCAACAGGGCGCAGATCGATCGCACCGCCTGGATGTTGCTGCACTCGCTGCGAGCCCCGATATTGTAGGTCTCGCCGACCGTGCCGCGCTCCAGGACCAGAGTCAGCGCCCGGGCGTGGTCCTCCACATGGAGCCAGTCGCGCACATTGCTGCCGTCGCCGTAGACCGGCAGGGATTGTTCCGCCAGGCTCCTGATGATGATGTGGGGAATGAGCTTCTCGGGAAAATGATAGGAGCCATAGTTGTTGCAGCAGTTGGTGACGATGGTCGGCAACCCGTAGGTCTCGCGCCAGGCGCGCACCAGGTGATCCGATGCGGCCTTGGAGGCTGCATAGGGCGAGTTCGGCGCATAGGGGGTGGTCTCGGTGAACAGACCCTGCGGCCCGAGCGACCCGAAGACCTCATCGGTCGAAACATGATGGAAGCGAAAGCCCGCCTGGCCGCTGCCATCGAGCGTGCGCCAGTGCCGCAAGGCTTCCTGCAGCAGCGTAAAGGTTCCGGCGATGTTGGTCTGGATGAATTCGCCCGGCCCGTCGATCGAACGGTCCACGTGGCTTTCCGCCGCCAGATTCATCACATAGCCGGGCCGGTATTGCTCGAACAGGTGCCGCAGCGCGGGACCATCGCAGATGTCCGTGCGCGCGAAACGATAGCGCGGATTGCCGGCTGCCTGCGGCATCGAATCGAGGCTCGACGCATAGGTGAGCTTGTCGATGTTGACCACGAACGCCGCGGTCTCGTCCAGCAGGTGACGCACCACCGCCGAGCCGATGAAGCCGGCCCCCCCGGTCACGAACACCACGCAATTGCTCAACCGCATGGCGCCAACTTGTGACATGACGCTGCGCCGAGTTTCTCCCCTCTCCCATCGGAGCGGAGGGCGTTTATGCCGGCTCCGCTAAGACTCAAATCAGCGGGGACGATGCAGAACACGTCATCCCACAGGCTTGCGCCCCCAGGCGATGAATCCCTCATTCTTGAATCCGTCATCTTTTTTTCCGTAGCGCAGAGGCGATCCATCAAGGCCGAGCACGCAGCCCCCGGCGGCATTCACAATGGCATGACCGGCGGCCGTATCCCACTCCATGGTGGGGGCGATGCGAGGATAAACATCGGCATCCCCGCGTGCAATCAAGCAGAATTTCAGGGACGAGCCGGCGCGCTGCAAATCGGACACCGGCCGCTGCGCCAGCCAATGCTCGGTCCCGGGGTTCATGTGCGATCGGCTGGCCAGCGCCCGCAGGCCCGCGCCCATAACCGGGCTGGTCCTGATGACCTTCAAGGCGTCCGCAACGCGGCCGCCTGCCGCAACGTCCGCCCGGAACGCGGTCGCGCCCGCCACATAGACTTGGCCCAGCGCGGGCGCGCAAATGGCTCCGACGATCGGATCCCCGGCCTCGATCAGCGCTATATTGACGGTGAAATCACTATGTCCGGACAGAAATTCGCGGGTCCCGTCGAGCGGGTCGACCAGCAGAAAACGTTCCGGCACCGCCGCGCCGCGATCGGGCGCAAACGATTCCTCCGCGATCACCGGGACATCGGGCATGATGGCGGCAAGTCGCGCCAGAATGAGTTCTTCGGCCTTGATGTCGGCTCGGCAGACCGGCGAACCATCCGATTTGCGACGAGCGCCGATCTCGGCCGCCTGCACCGCCATGATGGTCTGCCCGGCCTCGGACACGATATTGCCGAGCTCGACCGCAAGCTCGTCGCGCGCTTTCAAATCCGAGATTTTCAAGTCGGAGATTTTCAAGTCCATGATTTTCAAATCCAAGTGGCCTGGTCCAAAGCCATTCCAGCGGAGGAGTAGAAATGGCCGCAATGAACCGGGACCAACTGGCCCTTGTTTTGGTGAATTGCGAGCCCTCAATCGAACTTAAAGCGCACTATCAAAAGGCGTAAAAGATAAAATCCCATAAAGTTGCTCAATGTACATATCGCAATATCGAATGCCCAATATCGAATGCCCAATATCGAATGCCCAATATCGAATGCCCAATATCGAATGCCAGTGCGGCAAAGCCCGTAGCGGTGATGGGGCGGTCGATCGAAAGCCGACCGCCGCCAAGTCTAGTTGCATGCGAATTTGCGAGCGTCAATATCGCGTATTAGTCCTCCCCCGCCAAAAATCAGAATCAACGCCATAAGGCGACCCAGAATGCGCGCCAAGGTCGACCTTGCGAAACAAGACTGGCGGCCAATAGCGTCGTCGAGAACACCATTGATCCATCTATGCCATACACCAGAGCCTGATCCCGATGACCGAAGAATATCAGAAAAACAACGAAGTACGAAGCCGGCTAGTGTCTCATATCAGTGTGAAATGAAGTAGGTCCGGCGCCCAAGACGGAGAGCAATTGATGACGGGTCGCGCGGCGTGCAGTTGTGGAAAACTACAATTGGTTTGTGAGGGTGAGCCTGTACGGATTTCGATGTGCCACTGCCTTGAGTGTCAGTGGCGGACTGGAGCCGTGTTCGGCAACCAGGCATGGTTCAGCCGCCAGCAAATTACGTCCATCTCAGGCCTTTCAGCGGAATTCAAACGAGTGGCCGACAGCGGGAACTCAGTCACATTTCGGTTCTGCCCGGTCTGCGGTTCGACTGTTTATTGGGAGGCGGAAGGGTTCCCCGGTTTGATCGCGGTGGCCGTAGGATCATTTGCTGATCCTGCCTTCCCGGCTCCTGCGCACTCGGTCTGCGAGCGGAGGCGGCATCATTGGGTTAAATCGGCTTTCGGTATGCCCGTTGAACATTCAAACTGAAACACTACCCGAAGCCAACAAGCAAGAAACGACTAGCCAAGAAACGACTAGCGCTGACATGATCAGCCTGAAATGACCTGACGGTACCTTGTGCGCAATCGGGATATCCGCCACAAACTTCCTCCGGAAGCACACCGCACGACATCCAGCCCCGGATTGCCGCCATGCAGAAATCGTGCAACGGACTGGCGGGCGCCCAAATGAACAATTAAATCGACTGGTGCCCAAAATCTAAGCCTGGGGGCCTAGCAAGTCGAGGGAGAGACCAGCGCCATGATCGACCTTCACTACTGGACCACGCCGAATGGCCACAAGATCACGATCTTCCTCGAGGAATCGGGGCTTCCCTTCCGCATTATCCCGGTGAATATCGGCAAAGGCCAGCAATTCGAGCGGGAGTTCCTGGCGATCTCCCCGAACAACCGCATTCCCGCGATTGTCGATCAGAATCCGGCGGATGGCGGCAAGCCGGTCGAGGTGTTCGAATCCGGTGCCATCCTGCTCTATCTCGCCGAGAAGACCGGCCGGTTCCTCCCGGGCGATCTGCGCGGCCGCTTCGACGCCATCCAATGGGTGTTCTGGCAGATGGGCAATCTGGGGCCGATGGCGGGCCAGAACAATCATTTCAGCAACTACGCCACCGACAAGATTCCCTACGCGATGGATCGCTATCGCAACGAGGTCAATCGTCTCTACGGGGTGCTGAACCGGCGCCTGTCCGACCGCCCCTTCATCGCCGGCGACTATTCGATCGCCGACATGGCAAGCTATCCGTGGATCGTGCCCCATGAACGCCAGGGCCAGAAGATCGACGACTTCCCCAATCTCAAGCGCTGGTTGGAGTCCGTCCGCGCCCGACCCGCGGTGGTGCGGGCCTACGACAAAGCCAAGGAGGTCAACCCCAATCCGCCCGGCATCCGCAGCGCGGAAGAACGCGCGATCCTGTTCGGCCAGACGGCGGCCTCGGTCGCCAATGCGGTGCGGTGAGGGATGATCCCAAGATCGCGATCGTGCCCCGATGAACATAGCTGAACACCGAAAGGCGCAGCGCGCCTCCGCCGAGACACTGCTCGCGGATCTCAAGTCGCGCCTACTCGAGATCAGCGATCTCGCCGGGACCGCCGCCATCCTGTCCTGGGATCAGTCCACCTATATGCCCAGGGCCGGCGCCGGCGCGCGTGGCCGGCAATGCGCGCTCATGAGCCGGCTCCTGCATGAGCGCAGGACCGATCCAGGGCTCGGCCGTCTCATCGATGAGCTGACGCCTTACGCGCAGAGCCTGCCTCCCGACAGCGACGATGCGACCCTCATCCGCGTGACGGGGCGCGATTTTGCCAAGGCCGTGAGGGTGCCGGCCGATTTCGTCGAGCGATCGAGCGCGCATGTGTCTGCCTCCTACGATGCCTGGACGCGGGCGCGGCAGAACAACGATTTCGCCAGCATGCGGCCCCTGTTGGAGCGAACCCTCGATTTCAGCTGCGAATACGCCGAGTTCTTCGCGCCCTATCAGCACGTCATCGATCCGATGATCGACGATATGGACGAGGGTATGACCTGCGCGTCGGTACAGTCACTGCTTGCCGAGCTGCGCGCCGGGCTGCTGCCGCTGGTCCGCGCGATCTGCGATCGGCCTGCTTCCGACGACAGCTGCTTGCACGGGACCTTTGCCGAAGCCCCCCAACTCGCCTTCGGGCTCGCCGTTGCGACGGCCTACGGCTACGACCTCGACCGCGGCCGGCTCGATCGGACCCATCATCCTTTCTGCACCAGGCTTTCCGGCGGCGACGTGCGCATCACCACGCGGGTCTATCCGGACGACCTGACCCAGGCCTTGTTCTCGACGCTGCATGAAGCCGGTCACGGAATGTATGAGCAGGGTGTCGGCGCCGCGCTCGATGGCACCCCGCTCGGATCCGGCACCTCGGCGGGCGTGCATGAAAGCCAGTCGCGGCTATGGGAAAACGTGGTCGGCCGCAGCCGCGGCCTGTGGCAGCATTTCTACCCGGTGCTGCGCTCGACCTTTGCGCAGCAGCTGGGCCAGGTGCCGCTCGAGACTTTCTACCGCGCCATCAACAAGGTCGAGCGCTCGTTGATCCGCACCGAGGCCGACGAGGTGACCTACAACCTGCACATCATCCTGCGCTTCGATCTCGAGATCGAGATGCTGGAGAGCAGGCTCGCCGTCAAGGACCTGCCCGAGGCCTGGCGGGCGCGCTACCAGTCCGATCTCGGGCTGAGCCCGCCCGACGACCGGGACGGCTGCCTGCAGGACGTGCACTGGTTCGGCGGCCTCATCGGCGGCGCCTTCCACAGCTACACGATCGGCAATGTGCTGAGCGCGCAGTTTTACGAAGCTGCGTTGCGCGCTCATCCGGAAATTCCGCAGGAGATCAGCCAGGGCCGGTTCGCGACCCTCAAGGATTGGCTCGGCCAGAATCTCTATCGCCACGGCCGCAAGTTCAAAGCCGATGAGATCGTGCGGCGCGCCACCGGCGAGCCGATGACCATCCGGCCCTATATGGCGTATCTCACGCGCAAATACGGCGAGCTCTATGGCCTGCCGGAGATACAGTCCCGGGCCACGCCGGCCGATGTCATTCGGGCGTGAGATCAGCCGCCTTCACGATCGGCCACCACTTCTTGATCTCGGCGTCCTGCAGCGCTTGCAGCGCTTGCAACGCCTGCGGGCTCTGCTGGTCGCGCGGCGGGATCTGTAGCTCGAGCTCGGTCAGGCGCTGGCGCGTGGCCGGATCGGCCTGCGCATCCACCACCGCGGCATTGAGCTTGGCGATGATGTCCGCCGGGGTGCCGGCCGGCACCCGCAGCCCGTACCAGAGCGAGATGTGCAGGCCCGGCAGGCCGGCTTCGTCCACGGTCGGGACGTCCGGCAGCGCCGGCACGCGGTCGGGCGCCGTGACCGCGAAGGCCTTGATCCTGCCGTCCCGGATGAACGGCAGGGAATTCTGCACCTGATCGAACAAGACGTCGACCCGCCCGGCCAGCACGTCCTGCGGGGCCGGCGCGGCGCCCCGATAGGGCACCAACGGAAACTGCGTGCCGGTCAGCTTCTGGAAATAGAGGCCGGCGATATGGGGAGATGTTTTGCCAGCCAAATGTGTTGACAGTCAACTAGGTTGAAATTAAAGGGTTTTTCCCCCAGGGGAGGGCCCGAGATGATCCGCCCCTACAGCTATCTTCGTATGAGCACGCAAGAACAGCTCAAGGGCGACTCGCTCCGCCGGCAGTTGGAACAGTCCCGGGATTACGCCGCGAAGAACGGCATGACCCTCGTCGAGGATCTCCGCGACATAGGCATCAGCGCCTTCCACGGGGCGAACGCGGCCGGCGGCGGCGCGCTGGGTCTGTTCTTGGCGGCGGTCAAGGCCGGGAAGGTGGAGGCCGGGAGCTATCTTCTCATCGAGAGCCTCGACCGCTTGTCCCGGCAGATTCCCTTCAAGGCCTACGGGACCTTCGCGGAGATCATCAGCGCCGGCGTACGGATGGTGACGCTGTCCGACTCAAGAGTCTACGACTCGGAGCTCGACCTGGGCGGCATGATCTCGTCGATCGTCGACATGGAGCGGGAGCGCGAACAGTCCGAGTCTGTCGATCCGGAGGAGCGTTTCCGGCGGTGGGCAGAGTCGACGACGTACTACCAGGAGCGCGCCGCGAGTCTATGAACACCAACTCCCAGGCCCGTCACAAGTATGAGGAGAACCCCTCCGCGACCATCGGGGGGCTATAAGATGTTCATGTCACCCGGCTCCCGGGCTCGGCCGAACGTCCGAAGCCGACAGTTCTTCCCCCCGGCACGACGATGACCTTCATCCAGCCGACGGCTCCGCACGGCTGGACCCGAGTCACGGCGAATGACGACGCCCTCCCCCGGATCGTCGGCTCGACCGTTCCCGGCACCGGGCACCAACGGGTTCGTCGCCGCCGCGACCTGGGCTTGATGCCGATGAAAGAAGCCGCGACCTGAGGCGGCCTATTCGGTGTCAGTGTTGCCTGGGGCTGCATCATGCCTAGACGGAATGGCTTTGCGGTTCGCCGCTATCTTGGCAGCGGCCGTCGCCCACGCGCAGGCTATGTCGAGAAACGCCTTTCGCTCGGCCTCGGTCTTTGCCGAGCGAGCCCAGCGGATACACTCTCTGGCATAGCTCTGATATTCTTCGTCGGTGGTCATAGCGGGACGCTAGGTACGGAGCCACCATTAACCTATTTCGGCTTGCCGCTGGCTGTCTGCCGGATCGCCGACTCAAGGCGTTCTTTTAAATCCGGCCACTGATCCAAATCCGGCCACGAGCGCTCAAACCCGGGGCCGGTACCCAATCCCCATCGAGATGCGCGGCCGGCGATCGCCCAGCGGCGGGATTGATTATCGCGCCCCAGAGCCTGTCTTCTGCGTCTCGTGGGCGTTCGGCTGGGCGGTTTCGGGCAGCGTGGCGGTATTCTCTGGCCGGCGTCGGCTGCGTCGGCCCCCTCCAGTAAGTGCGCTGACCTCTTCCGCCAGAATGCTGGCCAGGCCACTGTCACCTCCTTGATGGGCAATCAAGACGAGGTCCAACAAACGAGCGGCCCGTTCTCGCAACTCTTTGGGGTTTTGCATCCGACGTCCCCAGCGCAGTACTCCTCCCTCCCAAACATGTCATTTGACACAAAGTTTCGTCGGCTTGCGGATTCTGCCTAGGAAATTTGATCCCAAGCTCTGCTGCCAATGATTGAGCCACGCGCCAATCAAGCATCGGCAACACGCTACCAAATTTCCATCCGTCGCCGGGCCACTCGGGCTCGAACCGCGCCTGCTCCTCGCCAGGGAGGAATTGGGCGATCACTCCCGGTTCTTTTTCATAGACGCCGCTGCGATCGGCCCGACCAGCCTTCACCAAGAAGGGCGCGTCGGGAACTAAGGCCCCGGTTTTAGCGTCGACTGCCAGGGACACAACCACGATTTGGTACCGGCCGGCATCGCGGACCGCAATCCGGCGGGCGTGGAGAGATGACGAGAAACTGCCAAAGAAGCCCCGGCCGTGGCCAGCCGGGGCTAGTGACCTCAGGGGACATGGAGCGGGGGGCTTGAGGTCACTTGATTGATTGCGGCCAGCATCAGATCAACATGAATCCCGCTGATCGCGGCAACTTGGTCTGCCAGCTTGGCGCGGCCCAGCAACGGGCTTGCGTTGGCCAAGTTGGCCCAGACCATTTGGAGATGGGTCAGCATTTCGCGCCGTGCTGGATCGGTGGTCGCCTCGATCGCTCGGGCGCACTCTGCTGCCTTCTCCCACAGTTCCCTTTGAGACATTTTTTCCCTTTGAGACATTTTTGCCTCCCTGCGTGACGCAAAAAAATCAATCCCCGGAAAATCAATTCCTGGAACGCCGTAATGGCGGTTCGGTTCCCGAATCTTCACAGGTAAAATTTGGAGTCGGCGAGCCCGCCGCGTCGACCAAAATCACCGACCATCCAATATGCCGGGAGGCCGACAACTGAGCGGCTTACATTCGTTGCTTCTCAGTGTTTGCCAGAGCAGCCCGACGGAGATATTCGCTGGACGCCTCTTCCAAGGTGCGCCTCGTCGACGGGTCAGCTTCCTCTCGCGCCTTCAGGGCGTATTCCCCCGCTTTTCGCAGGTGGGCGTAATATTCGGCGGACTGCATCGCCAAGATCCCGTCGCTATCGACCATAACAATCACTTATACACTGATTCGTTCGCTGCGAAAAATGATCATCTAGCAAATCAGGCAAAGCGACGGACCCCTTTCGTCCTCGTTTCGTTCGCGATACTACGAGGACGTCATCGGCCGCCTGGCACAGCTCGGCTCCCATGCCGGCCCGCATGCGCCGAGTCCTCGTGCGAACTGATCCTGCTTCGGGGCTGTACGGCGTGTCCCAAATGCAACAACGGGCAACTTTCTAGCGTTGCCAATATTTCAACCACAAAAAGCCTTGGGCTTCGGGTAAAGATTTCGCCGCGTCGGGGGAGATGGGGTACGAAGGCGGTCTCGACCACCATGGGGTCATCGGGGGATGACGGGGCGGCGATCGGGACCGCACCTTTTTTGTGGGAAGGCGGTTCGACATTGCCCTGTCGAGAACCCCTAGCACAACCACCGGCTGGCTGGGTGGACACTTTACCGCACGCTCCTGACCAGCGTAGTTAGTGGGGGTTCATCCAGACGGTGTAGCACGTCGCTGCACAAAGTGGTTCGTTTGCCCTTTGTAGCTTGCGCCGGATGCGGCCAAGTAATGAAGCTCATCCACAGCGTTCCAAGCCTCGGCACAGTTCCCGAGTCGCTGCATGTTTTCGTCTGTCCTTCGTGCGGCGAAGTCGAGTCAAAGCGGGTTCTCCACCAAGCACAGCCCGACCTCAGTTCACGCCCTTATCTTTGGCCGCCGCTCGTTTCACACCAGGAGCCGATTCACAAGCAGGTCCAGAGAATAATTCCGGCCCGAGGGGAACTGCTGCATGCCTCACGGATTGGTCTAAGCCGGGTGACGCCCCCAGCCCCCCAACCCCCTCGCCATCTGCTATTGCGCCGCAAACCCCGGCGCCCAACACTAAGACATGGATTGAATTGGTGACGGATGCGATGGCCATTTCGAGTCAACAAAACGGCGGAAAGGCCAACTTTGGACGAACATGCCAGCCGGAGCTGAAGGTGTGCATCACCGCGATAATCTTCAAAGGCAAGGATGGGACCGACATGGTGATGAAGGCGGTCGAAAATATGGTCGGAAAGCAAATTGGCCATGAGATTTGTTCGTTCAATAGTTTTGGAGATGTCCGCACGTGTATTGATTGGGAAACTGGATCAACGCACCGCGACATGCAGGACAGCAAGGGTAATTGCAAAAGGTGGCAGACGAGTGAAGTTGCAAAACGAAGGTCAGCGCGCGACGCCCTGAAGGCGTCGAGCTTTTCTCTCGGACCATCTGTAGCAATCCGGTAGCGTGCCAAGGCCGGGGCCGCCTTCAAATCGCTGGCGGACGCGTGGGCCGACACGACGACGGCCCACGGTCGACTGATCCTGACGGTCCTCGGAGGGCTCGCCGAGTTCGAGCGCGAGCTGATCCGGGCCCGGACGACCGAGGGAAGGGTCCGGGCCGTGGCAGCCGGCGTGAGGATGGGCCGCCGACCGAAGCTCAGCCCGACCCAGCGCGCTCACGCGACGGAGATGAGGCGGGCCGGCCGGTCGCTCCAGGAGATCGGCGACGTGCTCGGAGTGTCTTACATGACCGTATGGAGGCACACGGATCGGGTGAGCCAGAGCATCGGGCAGTGAAGTGCCAAGAGCCCCGCGCTGTGCGGGCGTCGGGTTCTCCCTGATAGCAGACTCATCGCTGCGCTGTGGCGAACTGGCGCTCTGGGCCAGGAACGGACTCATGCGGGAGTGTCAGTCCCAGGTGCGCCGGACGGACTTGAGGCGAGTTGACGCGCGCGGGTCCGGTCGCTACGTTCAAAGCCATGAAGAGCACGAACCTGAGCCAACTTCGACTTAGCATCCCGGCGCGCTGACCGCGCCGGCCATTCGCTTTCGTCTCGAGTTCGCCTGGAAAAGTTCGTTTTCTCCCATGTTCCCTCTTCAATGCTGCCTTGGGTCCCTCCTGACCGCGTGTTTCGCGCGACTTAGCACCGGCCGATGCCGATAGCAGCGGCCGACAGCTCACGTTCCGCGTCCCAATCGTATTAGGAGTTCCTGCCATGGCAAGCATGCCTATTCACAAGTACCGTCCTTTCCAACCGGTCCATTTACCCGGTCGCACGTGGCCGTCCCGTACGATCGAGCGGGCACCGATCTGGTGCAGCGTCGATCTGCGCGACGGCAACCAGGCACTGGTCGAGCCCATGGGTGCCGAGCGCAAGCGCCGGATGTTCGATCTCCTGGTCAAGCTCGGCTTCAAGGAGATCGAAGTTGGGTTTCCTGCCGCTTCGCAGACGGATTTCGATTTCGTCCGCGAGCTGATCGAGGGCGATGTCGTGCCCAAGGACGTCACCATCCAGGTGCTAACGCAGTCGCGCTCCGAGGTGATCCGACGAACATTCGATGCCATTGCGGGGTCGCGACGGGCGATCGTGCATCTCTACAACTCGACCTCCGAGCTGCAGCGCCGCGTCGTGTTCGGGCAGGATCGTGCCGGGATAATCGACATCGCGGTGACCGGTGCCAAGCTGATCGGCGACCTGACGTCCGCAGTGCCCGACACTGAGATCATCCACCAATACTCGCCTGAGAGCTTCACCGGTACCGAGCTCGATTTCGCGGTCGAGATCTGCGAGGCGGTGCTCGAAACTTGGGAAGCAACGCCGGCGAAAAAGGCGATCCTGAACCTCCCCGCAACAGTCGAGATGGCGACGCCCAATGTCTATGCGGACCAGATCGAATGGTTCGGCCGCCACATCACTGGGCGCGACCGTTTCGTGCTGTCGGTGCATCCACACAACGACCGCGGCACGGGAGTGGCCGCGGCCGAGCTCGCCGTCCTGGCCGGCGCCGAGCGGGTCGAGGGCACGCTGTTCGGCAATGGCGAACGAACCGGCAATGTCGATCTCATGACCATGGCACTAAATCTCTTCAGCCAGGGCGTTGATCCGGAGCTGACCATCGCGCACATCGATGCGATCGTCCAGACGGTCGAGTATTGCAACCGTCTGCCGGTGCATCCACGCCATCCCTATGCCGGCGAATTGGTTTACACGGCGTTTTCGGGCTCGCACCAGGACGCGATCAAGAAGGGATTCGATGCGCTTGCGAAGCGCAATGACGAGCTCTGGGAAGTGCCCTACCTCCCAATCGATCCAAAGGACCTCGGCCGCACCTACGAGGCGGTGATCCGCGTCAACAGCCAGTCGGGGAAGGGCGGCGTCGCCTATCTGCTGAAGGCCGACCACGGTCTCGAACTGCCGCGCGCGCTTCAGGTCGAATTCAGCCGCATCGTCCAGGACTGGACCGACCGTACTGGCAAGGAGGCCAGTTCGTCTGATATCTGGACCATGTTTTGCCAGAGTTATCGTGGAGAGAGCGAGATCGATCTCGTCGAATACCGCACGTTTCCCGATGCTAACGGGCGCACGATCAATGCGACGATCATGGATCGCAGCGACGAGCGGATCATCGAAGGCCATGGCAGCGGCCCGCTCGACGGGTTCGTCGATGCGCTACGGCGCGCCGGCATCGCCGATATCGCCGTGCTAGCCTATCACGAGCACGCGCTCGGTGCGGGTTCCGATGCGCAGGCAGCGGCCTATGTCGAAGCCGGGCTACCGGATGGCAAGACGATTTTTGGCGTTGGGATAGATCGGGACATCGTCAAGGCCTCGCTCCGAGCCGTCATCAGCGTCGCGGGACGTGCCCGGCGCTGATCTCGGTTCCGCAATGGGTCAGGTGCGGCGGTGCCGGCCACATCCTCCGAGCGTCCGCTTCACCTTCCATTGCAGGCATCTTGTTGCAATGCCGCG
>Ga0179587_10000916_pt1 | contig 12957 bp, 10 predicted proteins | sample CZODoug2_1_08_16_FD_185932 | JGI IMG/M metagenome (GOLD analysis project Ga0179587, IMG submission 185932) | Vadose zone soil fungal communities from Angelo Coast Range Reserve, California, USA - CZODoug2_1_08_16fungal | ecosystem: Environmental > Terrestrial > Soil > Vadose zone | place: USA...
AACACAGAGTGCGCAGAGAACGCAGAGCACACAGAGAAGAAAAAAGAAGAAGCAAGAACACGAACGGTCAGGTGAGGAAATCGAGGATTCTGTACCATGCGCCGGCAAGAGGGAGCGCCCACGTGTTACCGCTGCGCAGGCCGAGTGGCGCGCCGCGAAACGGTATGCCATCGAAGGGAATGTCGTGGGGCTCGCCGCAGATGAGGCCGGCGAGTTTCATGCCGAACCAGGTGGCGGCGGCGACGCCGTGGCCCGCAAAACCCGCGGCAAAGTACATGCCGTCAATTTTTCCCGCGTGCGGCATGACGTCCAGCGTGAAATCGAGAGTGCCGCCCCAGACGAATTCGACTTTGGTTTCGCGCAGTTGCGGGTAGACGGCGATCATGCCGCGGCGGAGAATTTCGGCGCTCTGGCGAACGGTGTTTTCGGTTTCCGGAAAGAAGGCGGCGCGGCCTCCGAAGAGCATACGATTGTCCGGCGTGAGGCGGTAGTAGTAGAGAAAATGCTTCGAGTCGTAGATCATGCGGTTGCGCGGGCTGAGTTCGCGCGCCAGATCGCCGGGCAGAACTTCCGTCGCGATGATGTACGAGCCGATGGGAATGATTTTTTTGCGCAGCGCGGGAGTCGCATCAGTCGTGTACGCGCCGCTGGCGAGAATCACTTCGCGCGCGGTGATGGCGCCATTTGAAGTATGCACGCGGAATTTGCCCGCGTTGTTGTTTCTCTCTAGCTCAACAGAAGTGACGCGCGTGTGATCGTAAAGGCACGCGCCGGCGCGCTGCGCGGCGTGCGCGAGGCCGGCAACATAACGCGCGGGATTCAGGCCCGCGCTCGTTTCGTCCACCATGCCGCCGTAATAAATGTCCGAGCCGATTTCGCCGCGCAACTCGCTTTTCGGGATGATGCGGAATTCATGGTTGAATTCGCGCTTGACGAGCGCGGCGGATTCTTCGTAGCCACCGAAGTGGGCCTGCTTGCACGCCACCTCCAGGTGACCACAGCGCGAGAAGTTACAGTCGATGCTCTCCTCGCGGACGATCTGCTCGACACAACTGATGGTATCGAGCGAGGCGGCGTACATTTTGCGCACGGCTTCCCTGCCGTAGCGCTTGAAGAGCGTCGGCACCGGCAACTTCATGCCGGTGAGGACCATGCCGCCATTCCGCGAACTGGCGCCCCAGCCAAATGTTTCGGCTTCCAGCACGGCAACTTTCACGCCGCGTTTCGCGAGCGTGCGCGCGGCAGAAAGTCCGCAGAAGCCCGCGCCAACAACGGCGACATCGATGCTGTCCGGCAAATCCCGTGCCGATTGCGCCGGCGGCGTGGTCACGGTCTCTAGCCAATAGTTTTTTTCCTTGATTGTCATGGTGTGAGCAATGGAACGCGAGAAATCTTAACACTCATCCGCTCTCGCAGGAATGCAGCGCAGATTCGAATGGAGGGAAGAAAGTCGAGCGAGAGGAGACTCTTTAGCTGTATTTGAAAAGAAAAAAACGGCAGAGACGCTGACACCTCTGCCGTTTTTTGGATGTGAACCGCAAGAAGAGAGGATCGCGCGGCGCTACTCTTCGTCGCCGTCGAGGCCGTTGAAGGGAGTGATGGTTCCAAAGAGACCGTCAGTTTCATTGTTGATGCCGGCGGTGAAGAACAAAGTGTTAGCCGGTCCGGCAGTCGCATCGTTTCCGAAGGTGAGCGACCACAGTCCATCGATAAACATAAGCGAATTGTCGGGATTCCGCACGAAGCCGATGAACTTGTGGGTGAAGCCGTTGAATGCGGCGATCCATCCGCTGCGGAAATTGCCAACGAGGATGGCGTTGCTGAACTCGCCGAAATCGCGCGTGGTCCACACCACGCCCCAGGGAGCGTTGAACCAGTCGCCGCGCTCGAGGTGGCCGATGTGCTTGCCCGAGGGAGTAAAGATTTCGACAAAACCAAGGCCAGCCCCACCGACGGGGTCGTGCCTGGGCGCATCCTGCTTGGCGTAGGTGACGAAGAGCGTGCCGCCGATGTTTTGGACGTTGAAGGGAGCAAAGCCGCGCGGAACGCCCTCTGCTTCGAAAGCATCTTCATCGAGGCGTACGCGCTTGAAAGTGGTGTCGTAGACTTCGACTCTGGCGGAGCGAAAATTGGTAACGTAGAGGAAACGCTTTCCGTTGACGTCGGCGGAAGTCATGCCCTTGTAGACCGCGCCATTCGCGGAGCCATTGTCGGAGTTGTCCACTTCGAGAACCGCATTGATGGAAGGCGGCTTGGCGCCCATGGCAAGGTTGGCGCCAGGGTTCCAACCGGAAATGGTGCCATCTTCCGTCGCGAAGATGAAAACGGCAGGCAAACCGGCAGGGGTGCCCTTGTCCAGGAGGAAATCAGTGGGGCTGCCATTGACGACGACCCCAGTGGGAGTGGATTGCGTGCCCGGCGCAAAGCCGGGAGGTGGAACGATGACGAAATTTCCAGCAATGCCGCCGGCTTCAGTGAAGATATTGATGGGATTGCCGTTGCCGTCGTAGAGGGTAGAGGTACCGGAATTGTTGTTGCCGACCCACCAGGGGCTTCCGGGCCGAGCGGGATTAGTGGAGGAGCGCGTGAGGCCCCAGGGATTTTTGAGGTTGGGGTCAACGAGGACTTTTGTTCCGTCCGCGTTGTTTGGTTGAGGAAGATCGGAGACCAAGTTCTTTTGGGTGTACTGTTGCGCTTGTGTTACAGCGGGGAGCAGAAAAATCGAAAGTGTAAAAACAACGAGAATTTTCAAGAATTTTGCTGTGAACTTCATGAGGGAATCCTCTTCCTTAGCGAGATTTTCGAAGCGAAACACGCCCCACGCATTCGCGAACGAGCCTCCGCATGGCTGGACTCACGTGGTTGGATGCAAGCTCGCTACGAATTGACGCAATATTTACTGTGGGTCATTCAAATTGAGAACAAGCAGCTTGCAATAAGGCTGAGTTGACACAAATAGTCAGCTTCCAAGAAATCGTATCCAGCCGACATAGGAAGAACCAAAGATTCGAGGGATTTATTCCACGGATCGCGCGGGACACCGAAGCGGCAGGGCGGGGGGCGAAGAATGTTTACGCGGTGCGCAAGACAATCAAGCTGATTTCAGGGGGTACGCCGAGGCGTACTGGGGCGCCGACCGTGCCCAAGCCACGGTTCACGTAGACATGCGCCATGGGAGCTGATTGCAAGGCGAAGAGCGAAGGGCTGAACGCCCGGGTGACGGAAGCGTTCGAAGCGGCCCGTTCATTGGAGGCAGGCGCAAAAAGCGGGCGCTGATAAAGGCCGGCGATGTAGTCGGTGATGAAACGCGCGGGGCTCAGGCGATGGTCGAGGATTTCGACCTGGATCTGTCCGCCGTGGGTGTGACCGGCGAGGGAAAGCTCGATGCCGAGTTCGGCGGCGCGATTGAAAGAATTCGGATTATGCGAGAGCAGAATGTTCGGCATATCGCGGCGGACGAGCGACTCGACATTCGAAAGGGTCTGCTGTCTCTGGCCGTTGCGAGCACGTTCGCGCTGGTAATCGACGCCGATGAGATTGAAGGAGGCGCCCTTGAAAGTAATCTGCGTGTTTTCGTGGCGAAGCAATTTCATACCGGCCTGCGCGTATAGATAAGCCGCTTGGTCTTCCGCGCGCGCGTAGATTTCGTGGTTGCCGTTGCAGCCCCAGGTGCCAAGCGGAGCGTGAAGACGGCGAATCTCGTCGATGCAATCGGCGATCGAATCGCCGCTCCCGGTGACGAGATCACCGGTGATCACGGCGAGATCGGCGCCGAGATCATTGGCCATGTCCACGGCGCGGCGCACCTGCGCGCGGGACATGTAGCTGCTCAGGTGAATATCGCTGATTTGCACGATCTGCATGCCGTCGAGAGCGGACGGCAGATTGTGCAAGGGAATCTCGACACGGCGGACCTGGTAGTTTAAGCGCTCCGCAGCAAAACCGTACATGGCACCAAGGAAAGGGGCGGCGCCGGCGGCAGCCGTGGCGGCGCGGAAAAAGTAGCGGCGGCCCGGGTCAGCAACGGTCTCCGCATAAGCGGAGGTGGACTGCGCGGTAGTTTGCTGGGTGACGAGCTTTTTCGCTGTTGCGGAGTGCAGCCATCGCCAGAGGTGTTCCAGCCCGTGAACTGCCTTGACCGCGAGATAGCCAAACAGGGCGCTGAAAAACCAGAGGCCGGTCATAACGGTGATCATGGAGCTTTGGCGGGTGAAGGCTCCGTGACCGAAGACCAGACCTTGGGCCATGGTAACGATTACCAGCAGGAGAAGAACAATGTAGGCCAGCCGGGCGCCAATTCGTAGCGGTACGCGACCCCAATGCGAGGTGACGCGCCAAAGGGCGCGGTACCAGAAGCGCTGAGAGAGGTAAAGAAGCGTCAGGATGCCTAAACCGATGGCAATGCGTAGCAGCAGAAAGCCCCAATTCACGGTGATGGCGCCTCCAAGTCTAAGATGCAAGTTTAGCATGCGGAGCTTGGGAATTTGCATGACGAGGGCGGTTTTACTGCGTAAGATGAACCCCCGCGGGGGTGCCGGGTACCGCAGACCAAGTCAACGCTGGTTGGCTGGAAACGCCTGGCAGAGTGGTGCGTCTGAAGGAGAGAACGCCCGGTTTCCGGGCGAAACGGAGGGGAGAACTTATGAAGAAGTGGAGTGTGGTGGCATGTCTGGCGCTGGCCGCCGGGTTGGCTGTGCTTCCGGCAGTGGCGCAGGATGCGACAAAGAAGAAAGAGGCACCCAAGCCGGCGGTGAGTCCGGCGCAAGCGGTGCTTGAGCAATGGAACGACATCGGGCGGAAGCTGACCGCCATGGCGGAGGACTTCCCCGAGGACAAGTACGAGTTCAAACCGAATCCGGAGCAGCGCAGCTTCCGGGAGGGACTCCTGCACGTTGCGGATGTGAATTATTTCTTCACCAACCCGGTGAAGGGAGAGAAACCGCCTGCCCAGGAAGATTTCTCGAAAGACAAACTAAAAACCAAGGCGGAAGTGGCCGCTTATCTGAAGAAATCCTTCGCCGACGGCGCGGCGGCGATCAAAGCGAAAGGCGATGCGGGGCTGAATTCCCTGGTCGTGGATCCGTACGCGAATCAGCAGGTACGCGTGATTGACATGGCCTACGGCTTCATGGAGCACTCGGGAGAACACTACGGGCAGCTGGTGGTGTATTACCGGGTGTCAGGATTGGTGCCGCCGGAGTCGAGGCCGAAGAAATAAAAGTGACTGGTCACTCGTGACTGGTGACTGGTGAAAACCGGCCAGCCGCGAATGGTCTGATTGAAATTCGAGGGTGTTCTTCGGGGCGCGGTGTGCGAGCATCGCGCCCTCGTTTCTCTGATTAGAACTCAAGTGGTGCTCTTAGGGTTTATTGCCACCGCTTCTGTTGTGCCTAGGGTTTGCGAGGTGTATCGACGTGGATGGGCTGACCTGCAATTGAGCGAAGTTCCTCCATTGGCATCGTCCATTTCATGCGGGTCCCCGCCTGCCAGGAGGGATCATCGAGCGCTTTGCAAGAATGGTCAGAAATGTCCTCAAAGGTCCAGCCGGTGAAAGACCAATTATTGTGCTCGAAAACGACGTGAGTGATCGCGATGCCGCCGTAAGATTGACCCTCTCGTGTGGCCCTGGCACAGCCGTAGATGTCAAATCCATCTGGCAAACCCGATTCGGAGTGCTTCGGAAAAAACTCAACCAAATCTGGCTCGTTCGCAAAATCTCGGCCGTGCCCTGCCTTCATTGCAGCTACGAATTTCTCACGGCTGATACCGCCTCTCCCGGTATCGGAAGCAAGGTCGTATAGCTTCGACCAGTCCTGGCTACGTTGGAGTTTGACGCAATCGTCGAGGCGGTTCTTAAGAGCTTGCCGCTGCTCAGCTGGGATTTTAGCTAGTGGATCACTATTGGCAGCGAAGCCAGCAGAGGAGAAAATGAGCAAGACTATTGCCCAAACAATTTTTCGAAGCACCACCCAAGAATTTCTTCTAACGTCGGGCATATCAAGCCACCTCAGAACTACTCCTCAACCTTGTGTTCGATTCACAATCCGAGCCGCTCCCCAAATCAAAACCGCTTCGCAGCAGCTGGCAGCTACGTGGTCCTGAGAATAACTTAGCAATGGTCGTCGCTCGGCGCAATTAGCTTTTAGCAGAAGTGACTTGCGACTCTAGGAGAAACCTTGTGAGTTGCGCGGGGTCGCTGGTTGGGGGGAGGCAGGTTTGGCCGGAACAAACGACGGCGAGGGGTTTTTTGGCGGAGAGATGGGGGAGAGTTTCTTTGAGAGCGCCCGCAAGTTGGAGTTGAGGCGTTTCCGGGGTGACGCGGAGGACGGATTTGCCGAGGCGGAAGACGCGGTTGGCGGCGGCTTCGAGGGCCTGGGCTGCGGGATCGTTTGAATGGCCTGTGATGACGACCTGCAGAGGATGATTCGCGAAAAGCGTGGCGGCGAGGCCGTAGGTGGCGGCGAAGAGGCCGTATTGCGGGGCGACGCCGGCGAAAGCTTCGAGCGTTTTTTGGGCGAAGGCGTGGTAGCGGTCGTCGCTGGTAAAAGCGTGCATTCGAATCAGGGCGATGGCGGCGACGGAATTGGCGCCGGGCGTGGGAGAATCCTGGAAGGGCTTGCGGCGGACGTCGAGGCCTCCCATGGGGGCGGCGTCGGAAGGGCGGTCGAAGAAGCCGCCTCCTTCGGCGTCGCCGTAGCGGGCGATGGTGAGGTCCATGGTTTCTTGCGCGGCGCTGAAGTAGCGCGGATCGAGCGTGGTTTCGTATGCGTCGAGGAGCGCGACAACGCTGAAGACTTGATCGTCGAGCGAGCCTTCAAGGGCGGGGCCGCCAATGCGGTGGCCGAAGCCGCGGCTTTCGCTCCAGACTTCTTTCAACATGCGGTCCATCGTCTTAAGCGCAAATGCCCTGCAACCGAGATGATCCGATTCCCGCAACACGCGGCTCGCTTCTAAGTAGGCCGACACAAACATCGCATTCCAGCTTACGTACATGGTCTTGTCGATGAACGGCGTGGGTCGTGCGCGGCGTGCATTCAACATCTTCACATTAGCCTGAAGCAATAGCTTCATGGCTGTGTCCAGGTCCGTTTTCGTGGTTTTCGTGATTTCATCGAAGTCACGCGCGATCCATAGGACGTTTTTTGCTGGGTTGTGGTGCATTTCTCCATGAGGCTCCACGTCGTAATACAACTCGGCCACACTCGATTCATCTGGCGAGAGGACGGCGCGCACTTCGTCCAGGGTCCAGGTGAAATAATCACCGTCATCGTCCAGGGAGTAGTCCGCATCCTGACTAGCGTAAAAACCGCCGTTCACCTGGTCGGACAAGACTTCGTTTACCCAAGCGATGATGCCTTCGGCTGTTTCGGCTAGACGCCAATTCTCGGTCAATTGCGCGGCGTGAAGATAATTTTTGAGGAGCTCGGAATTGTCGTAGGACATTTTTTCGAAGTGGGGGACAAGCCAACGTTCGTCGACGGAGTAGCGATGGAAGGCGCCGGCAAGCTGGTCGTAGACGCCGCCGCGGGCCATTTTTTCGAGGGTAGTCTCGGCCATGGCTAGGAGATGCTTCTCTTTCGTTTGCTGGTAGCGCTCTAGGATGAGATCAATGGCCGAAGAGTGCGGGAATTTCGGGGCGCGGCCGAAGCCGCCGTTTTTGATGTCAAAGAGCTGGGTGATGGATTTGATCTGCGCGTCGACGACACCGAGATCGAAGTCGGCGCGTGCGCCGGTGAAGACTTCAGCTTGTGAGACGGCGTCGGCGAGGGAGTTGGCGGCGCGCTCGAGTTCGGCGCGCTTATTGCGGTAAGAATCGGCGACGGCGAGAAGAACGCGGCGGAATCCGGGGCGGCCCATTTGGTCGTCGGGCGGAAAATAGGTGCCGCCAAAAAAGGGTTTGCCGTCGGAAAGCAGAAAGCCGGTGAGCGGCCAGCCGCCCTGGCCGGAAATGGCGCTGACGGCGGATTGGTAGCGGGAGTCGACGTCGGGGCGCTCGTCGCGATCGACTTTTACGGCGACGAAATGTTCGTTGATAATTTTGGCGATTTCGGCGTTCTCGTAGCTTTCGCGGTCGATGACGTGGCACCAGTGGCACCAGACGGCGCCGATATCGAGGAGGATGGGCTTGTCCTCGGATTTGGCGCGCTCGAACGCGGCGTCGCCCCATTCGTGCCAGTCGATGGGCTGGTGTGCAGCCGAGCGCAGATAGGGGCTGGCGGAGTCTTTCAGGCGGTTTTCGGGGTGGTCGGTCAAAGTCGCTCACAGTTTGAGCCGGCGAAGAACGGACGTTGAGGTCCTTCGTTTCGCTCAGGATGACATGGCGGATCAATTCTGCTCAGCAAAGGAGCCCGCGCCTGAAAACAAGATAAAGAGCACAGGCTAAAGCCTGTGCTACTGCACGGTGTCGCCGGGGCCGAGATCGCGCGGATCGAGCGGCTGGCGGCTAGCGAATCCTTCGTCCTGGCGATGGTAAAAGCGGATGCGGTCCTCACCAAGCTTCCAGCAGAGATAGACGTCCTGCTTATTGATGACGGCGGGAAAATCAAGGAGGCCGACGTCGAGATCCTTGATGAGGCAGCCGGTTTCGAGAATGCGGTTTAGCGCGGACTTGAGCGTTTCGGCAAGCTGCTGGTGCTGCATGCGGACCGCGGCCAGTTTCTCGTAGGGGACGAGCACGCCGCCCATCATCATGATGCGCGCGGCGACCGCCGTAAGTTCGTTTTCCAGACCGGAGAGCTTCTTGCGGGAATCCATGGCTTCGACGAGAAAGGGTTCGAGTTCCTGGCGCGTACGCTCCGCTTCGGTCAGCGTAAAGAGGCGCTGCGGCGGTTCCGGGGTTTCGTCCTGTTCCTGATCGTCGTCGTCTTCGTCTGCCACGGTGTTTCCATTCGGCGGGCGCTCGGCGCCGACAAAAGAAGACAGACTAAAGTCTGTCCTACTTCATGCTAGCGCAAACTGAGCATGCGGTCGAGTGCTAGACGCGCGTGGTGGCGCGTGCGTTCATCGACAGAAATGCGGTTCACTACGTTGCCCTCGCCCAGATTTTCCAGCGCCCAGAGGAGATGCTGCGGAGTGATACGGAACATCGTCGTGCAAACGCAAACGCTGGGATCGAGCGAGATGACTTTGTGGTCCTTCAATTCCTTGCCGAGGCGGTTGACGAGGTGGATTTCGGTGCCGACGGCCCACTCAGTGCCGGCGGGAGAAGCCTGGATGGCTTTGATGATGCCCTCGGTCGAACCGATTTGATCGGCGGCCTCTGCGACTTCGAAGCGGCATTCGGGATGCACGATGACGCGAATGCCGGGATGCTCGCGGCGGACGCGCTCGACTTGCTGCGGCGTGAAGCGCTGGTGCACGGAGCAATAGCCCTTCCAGAGGATGATGCGCGCGTTGTGAATCGCTTCCGGAGTGTTTCCGCCAAATTCCTCATAGGGATCCCAGACGATCATTTGTTCGAGCGGGATGCCCATGCGATAACCGGTGTTGCGTCCGAGGTGCTCGTCGGGAAGGAAGAGAACTTTTTCGCCCTTCTCGAAGGCCCACTTCATGACCCCGGCGGCGTTAGAACTGGTGCAGACCGAGCCGCCCTGCTCACCGGTAAAGGATTTGATGGCCGCGGTCGAGTTCATGTAGGTAACGGGGATGATCTTGCGCGAATCGAGAAGAGTAGAGAGTTCACTCCAGCAGGCTTCCACCTGGCCGATGTCGGCCATATCGGCCATCGAGCAACCGGCGTTCAGGTCCGGCAGAACAACCACCTGGTGTTCGCGGCGAAGAATGTCCGCGCTCTCGGCCATGAAGTGCACGCCGCAGAAGACGATGTAGCGGGCCTCGGCCTGCGAAGCCTGGAAGGAGAGCTTGAGGGAGTCACCGCGGAAATCGGCAAACTTGACGACTTCGTCGCGCTGGTAGTGATGGCCCAGAATCACTACGTCCCGGCCCAGGCGAGCCTTCGCGGCATCGATACGATCATCAAGGGCATTGTCCGGCACAAGGAGGTATGAATCGAAATCGCAGCCCACTCCGGCTTCGATTTCCGGCGCGCGGATGGTGGCTGGCTGGTCTGCGCCGATGAGGGTGCTCGAAATGGATACTAGGTTGCCCATGGATTGTGTTTTGTCTGCTTAGAGGCTATTGCTAAGCGGTCCCTGATCCCTGCCTGGAAGCTTCATTTTCTCATATTTCAGCTAGTTTTCCACTATCCGCCGATAAATACCATGGTGCGAGAGGGTGGTACGAAGCCCGGCTCATTGATGTGATGGCCCTCTTCTTTTTCCATGACAATCGAGCTGATATAGGTGACCAAATCCTCGTCGGACGCTCCTTCGCGCAGCAGGGCCCGCAGGTCATGATCGTCCTTGCTGAAGAGACAGGTGCGGAGCTTGCCATCGGCAGTGAGCCGGATGCGTGAGCAATGGCCGCAGAAAGGCTGGGTGACGGGAGCGATGAGGCCAATTTCACCGGGCGCGCCGTCGGCAAAACGGTATTTGCGAGCGGTCTCGCTGCGCTCGTGCGGAACCTGCTCGAGCGGCCAACGCGAGTGGATGCGTTGATGAACCTCCGCGGCGGGGACGACGAGGTTGCGCGTCCAGTGGCGGTCGGCATCGAGCGGCATGAATTCGATGAAGCGCATGATGACGCCGCTCTCGCGGGCGAACAAGGCGAAAGCTTCGACTTCGTCGTCGTTGAGGCCGCGGACCAGGACGGCGTTCACTTTGGCGGGCGCCAAGCGTGATTTCTGCGCGACATCGATGCTGTGCATCACGGTTGAAAAAGACTTGGTTCTGGTGATGCGTTCGAATCGCCCAGGATCGAGCGAATCGAGGCTGATGTTGATGCGGCGGAGGCCGGCGGCCAGGAGCCGGTCGCACCGTTCGGCCAGCAGGTGGCCGTTGGTGGTCATGGAGAGGTCCTCAACGCCGAGGGCGTGGAGACGCGCGATGTAGTCCTCGACGCCTTCGCGGACGAGCGGCTCGCCGCCGGTGATGCGGATTTTGCGGATGCCAAGGCTGAGGAAAATCACGGCGAGACGGTCGAGCTCCGGCCAGGAGAGAATTTCGTCGTGATCGCGGTAGTTTTCCGGGTCGGCGGAGCGGCAGTAGACGCAGCGAAAATTGCAGCGGTCCGTGATGGAGATGCGCAGGTCTGTGATCTGGCGGCCGAATTTGTCGAGAAGGGTCATGGTCCGTTGTGCCTATTGGATGCAGCTCCCTGCTACCTTGACGCATTAGAGCTCTAAAACAAAACCGCCCGATCCAGTGCTGGGAATCGGGCGCTCACCGAAAAAGTACGCATTTTCGGTGTGATCGCTCCTTTCCAAGCACGGGAGGCCCGGGCGTTTCCGCCCAAACCCTCGGCCCCGATCATTTCTCGGGACCTCGCCCCGCAGCCGTGGGTTATCTCTCCCGTAGGCTCCAGGGGTCGGAGTTACAGCCATAGTCTACGCCTCCCGATTGAAGTTCGCAATTGGGGTAGCGGAAAAGCACCGCTAAGGACGGCCCTTCGGATTGTGATAGAGTTTTGGCCACGCCATGCGGATCTTCGTTTTAGGGGCCGGAGCAACCGGCTCTCTTCTCGCGCAATTGCTGGAGCGGCAAGGACATACGGTGTGGTGCGGAGACCGCGATCCGGACCGCGCGCGGCGTTTCCTGGGCAAGAAAAGCACTATTGCTGTAACGGAAGTGAACGCGCGAAACCTGCGCGGAATCGTGAAGGCCGCGAAGGGCTGCCAGCTCATCGTCAACGCTTCGGCGTCGGTGTTTAATGAGATTGTTCTGCGGGCGGCGCTGCGGCTGCGCGCGCATTACGTCGATCTCAGCTCCCACCTGACGCGCCATCCGTTCAGGGCCGAGCAATTCCGCTACACAAAGAAATTCGAAGAAAAAAACCGCGTGGCGCTGATCAATGCCGGAGTGGCGCCTGGTCTGACCAACTTGCTCGTGAAACGCGCGGCGGAATTGCTGGAGGAAGTCGAAGCCGTGCACATCCGGTTGTACGAAAGCAGCGAGAGCGACGATCCTATCTCTCAGTGGTCGCCGGAGGTTTCGTTCGACGAGGCCGTCTCACACCCGCAGATCTATCGAAATGGAAAGTTTCAGCTCGGCAAGCGCTTTTCGGAGATTGAGAAGTTTCGATTTGCCGACCCCGTCGGCACGGCGCGCGTGGTGCTTGCGGCGCAAGATGAAGTTGCCACGCTGCCCCATTTCATCCCCATGCGGGACTTGGACGTGAAAATCGGCGGGAACGAGATCGACCGGCTGCGGCGCTGGCACAAACAGGGAAAACTGTCCCGCTCACGGGGAATGACCCGGCATCGCTTTCCTCAAACGTCTTCTCCGCGCATGATCGCCAAGCTGATCCGGCAGGGGATTCTACAGAACGCTCGTTTCGCTGCGGCGGTGCTGGTGAAGGGAGTGAAGCGCGGCAAAAAGGAAGACCACCACCTGCTGATACGCAGCGATTGCACGTTTCCCACGCTCTATCAGATTCGGCAGCAAGGACGATATACGACGCCAGTGGCGTACGCGACGGCTCACGTGGCGGCGCTTTTCATCAAATATGTCCCACGTGATCTCGCGGGAGTGTTTGCGCCGGAGATGCTGCCCGCTGAAACCCGCCGGGCCATCCTCGCTGGACTCCGCAACCACAACATCCGGATCACGCACAAAACAACCGTACTCAAACACAACGGTGAAGACGACGAATTCTAGTCAGGCAGCCATGCCTTGCCTTCCGGCAAAGCGCGGCTGCCTGGACCGAATCGAGCCGAGGATCAGTCCGCGGAGGAGGGCTTTGCATTTCCAGCAAAGTGGATGGTGATCAAGAACCCATTGGTTCCGTCGTAGGAGAACTTGTGACCGTCCCCTTCGAAGGCTTCGTGCTTGCTCTTCCACATGCGGAAGCCGTCGTTGGACTGCGCTCCCCAGTATTTCAAGTTGTTCACGACAACTTCGT
>Ga0179587_10000917_pt1 | contig 12955 bp, 8 predicted proteins | sample CZODoug2_1_08_16_FD_185932 | JGI IMG/M metagenome (GOLD analysis project Ga0179587, IMG submission 185932) | Vadose zone soil fungal communities from Angelo Coast Range Reserve, California, USA - CZODoug2_1_08_16fungal | ecosystem: Environmental > Terrestrial > Soil > Vadose zone | place: USA...
GCTCACGTAGCCTTCGATGGCGTCGGGCCGCCGGGGGTTCGCCATCGGTCCCATGTGGCTGGCGGCATCCAGGCCGTCGCCCACCTTAAGCTTCGCGGCGCGCGCGGCGAATTCCTTCGAGAACCGCTCGTACACGCCTTCCTGCACATAGAAGCGGGTGGGGGAGACGCACACTTGCCCCGAATTGCGGAATTTATGGGGCACCAGGAGATCGAGCGCCTTTCCCAAGTCGGCGTCGTCGAAAATCAGCACGGGGCCGTGACCGCCCAACTCCATCGTCGTGCGCTTCGCGCCGTCGGCGGCGAGCTTCATCAAGTGCTTGCCCACCGCGACCGAGCCGGTAAAGCTCACTTTGCGGATGATGGGGGATGCCAGCAGGTGCCTGGACACCTGGTCGGGCACCCCGAAAACGCAGCTCGCCACCTCCTTCGGCAACCCCGCATCGAGGAGGCAGTTGAGCACCGCCAATGCGGAGCCGGGCGCTTCCTCCGGCGGCTTGATGATGATCGAACAGCCGGCGCCGATCGCGGCGCCGAGTTTTCTCGCCGGATTGCCGATGGGGAAATTCCACGGGCAGAAGGCGGCGACGGGGCCCACCGGCTCCTTCATCACCCGCGACAGCATGCCGGCCGGACGCACCAGCACGCGGCCGTAAATGCGCTGCACCTCGCCCGCGTAGAAGTCGAACAAGCCGGCGGCCATCTGGATCTCGCCCTTGGCCTCGGGCAACGTCTTGCCTTCTTCCATCGTGGCGATGCGCGCGATCCTGTCGCTCCGCTCGCGCAGCAGTCGCGCCGCCCCGGCAAGTACGTTGCTGCGTTCCGCGGCGCTCCGTGCGCGCCATAGCCGATAGCCGCGCGCCGCGGTTTCCAGGGCGCGGTCCAAATCCTTGGGCGTGGCCAGCGGCAGCTCGCCGATGGTCTCGCCGGTGGCGGGATTCACGACGCGATGCGTCGCGCGGCCGGCCGTGCCGATGCGTTCGCCGTCGATGAACAGCGTCAAATCGATGTCGTACCCGTGCGCCATCTCGTCAGGCAATACCGGCTTTCTCGCGGCGATATTCCCGTGGCGTGACATCGAACTTGGCGCGGAACACGCGCCCGAAGTGGGTGGGACTATTGAACCCGTAATCAAACGCGATGGCGGTGACGGTACGGCCGCGCTGCGCGCCGGATTGGAGCGCCTTGGAGCAGGCCTCGAGGCGGCGGCGCAAAATATAGCGCGCCACGGTCTCGTCCTGATCCGAGAACAGATGATGCAGGTAGCGAGCGGTCATCTTGCAGGCTTCCGCAATGCGCGTCGGCGTCAGATCCGGGTCGTTGAGATGCGCTTCGATGTAATTGACGATGCGGATGCGATGCGCGGTTCCCAGCGAGGAGCGGTCGCCGAGCGCCTGCGGTACGTCGGCATAGGCGGCTCCGATGAGGTCCAGGATGGCCACCGCCACGCGGGCGCCGCTCTGCTCGTCGAGGCAGGTGTGGTACTCGCTCCAGTATTTGCGCAACAGCTGGGATAACAAGCCGCTGGTCCCGCGACTGCCCGGCATGTGAATGGCAGCGAGCGACTCGGGGCACCCCACTTGGCGCCGCAGCACCGCGTTCGGGATGCCGAGAACCAGCATGCGGTTCGCGCCGTTGAAGACCATTTCGTAGCGCCGGGTGCTGTCGCAAAGCGTGAAATCGCCCACGCGAAGCAACGATTCGCGACCGTCCTGACGGCTGATGCTCTCGCCCTCGAGTTGCAGATGAAGGAAGAACATCGCGTCCTTGGTGCGCGCCACGTGGGAGCGGGAATGACGCACGATCTGTGCGTCGGAATACACCTCGGAGAGCGTCATGTCACCGATGCTCCCGCGCACGATGGATCCGTTGAAGGCCCGGATGTCCTCCGGCTCGGAGACCAGCGGCGAGAAGCTCTCGCTGGCGCGATCGTTCCAGAACGCAAGCTTGCGGCGTGGGTCGAGCCCCGCCGTTGAAAACGACTCAATGAGTGCCATGCGTCAACTCCCGATCCAAAGCGTTGGAATCTACTTATTCTTGGAAAAAACCGAATTCTTCTGTGCGATCGAGCCCACGCTCGCCGCGTAGATAGTTATACGAGACAATCAATTCTCCGAACCAATTCTTTTGGCTTATACGTGCTATACGCGGATCCTTTGAACGCTCTTTCCAGGGGAGTTTTTGCCTTGTTCCACAAGGGCATCGAGTTGGTTGTTGTTTGCCGGCAACGGGTGCTTGTCCGTTGTCTGCGGATTGAAGCTCTCTCTCCGTCGAGTTTTCATTGCCGCACCACCGCTATATTCGGCGCGGGACGGGGAGATGCATGCGAGGCGAGAGGGAGCAGTGAAATTGACGCCACTCAACGGTTACATGGGCTATGCCCTGCGCCGGGCGCAGAGCGTCATATTTGCCGACTTCAACCATACCCTGCGCGGACTCAACCTGCGTCCCGGCCAGTTTGCCGTGCTGGTGCTGATCGACCAGAATCCCGGAGCGAGCCAGTCGAGCGTGTCCGCCGCTCTCGGTATTCAGAAGGCGAATTTCGTGGCGACGATCGCCGATCTGGAGGCGCGCGGACTCGTCAAGAGGCGCAAGTCCGATTTGGACGGGCGCACCTACTCGCTCGGGCTCACTTCGCGGGGCCGTACCCTGTTGCAGCATGCCGCCGAGCTGCAGTCGCTGCACGAACAGCGTGTCATCGCGCAAATCGGCTTCGAAGGGCGAGATCAGCTGCTTAAGCTGCTCGAGCGCCTGGCCGAACTGCCGTGCGAGCAAGTGAAGTAGACTTGCAGGCTGGAGGCTTGTAGCCCTTTGGAGAGTTGAGCCGATGACGGACCCGCGCGAGATCCTCGCCTCGAGCAAGATGAGTGCCATTCAGATCGCGGCCGTCGCCATAACGATCGGCCTCAACGCCCTGGACGGCTTCGACGTGCTTGCGATCAGCTTCGCGTCGCCCGGCATTGCGCGCGAATGGGGCATCGATCGCGCGGCCTTGGGCTTCGTGCTCTCCATGGAATTGATCGGCATGGGCTTGGGTTCCATCCTGCTGGGCGGCGTCGCGGACAGGGTCGGGCGCAGGCGCACTCTGCTCGGCTGTCTGGTCGTCATGACCACCGGGATGATCATGGCGACGCGGGCGAAGGGCGTGTACGACCTTTCGGTATGGCGGGTATTCACCGGACTTGGCATCGGCGGCATGCTGGCGGCAATCAATGCCGTTGCTGCGGAGTTTTCCAACGACCGTCGCCGCAGCTTGAATGTGTCCTTGATGGCCATCGGCTACCCGATCGGAGCGGTGATCGGCGGCTCCATCGCCGCGTTGCTCCTGAAGCAGGGCGATTGGAGGATGGTGTTCGAGTTCGGCGCTGCGGCCACGGCGCTGTTCATCCCGTTGGTGTGGTGGCTGGTGCCCGAATCGATAGCCTGGCTGTGTCAGCGGCAACCGGCCGGCTCGCTGGGGAGCGTCAATCGCAGCTTGGCTCGCATGGGCATATCGCCGGTCGACGCGTTACCGGTCGTGTCCACCGAGGCGCGAAAGCGATCGGTCGCCGATATCTTCAGTCCCCACCTGGTGCGAGTGACGGTTCTGGCGACGCTGGCCTACTTTCTACACATCACGACGTTCTATTTCATCCTGAAGTGGGTGCCGAAGATCGTCGTCGACATGGGGTTCACGCCGTCTTCGGCGGCGGGCGTATTGGTATGGGCCAACGTGGGCGGCGCCTCGGGCGGCGCGGTGCTCGGCCTCCTGTCGATGCGCTACGGCCTCAAACATCTGACGATGGCGGTGCTGGTGCTATCCACCATCATGGTCACGGTGTTCGGACGGGGTCAGGCAAACCTCGCGCAGCTGTCGCTGGTGTGCGCCGTGACCGGCTTCTTCACCAACGCCGGGGTGGTCGGACTGTACGGCATTCTGGCGCAGGCGTTTCCAACCTATGTGCGTGCCACCGGCACCGGTTTCGCGGTCGGCCTGGGGCGGGCGGGGGCGATGCTGGCGCCCATCATCGCCGGGTACCTGTTCCGCGGCGGCTATGGTCTGCAGTTCGTGGCCATCGCGATGAGCGCGGGATCGCTGATCGGTGCGGTCGCGCTGTGGCTGCTGCCGCTCAATGCGGCGCGGACCGACTCGATCGAAGCAGCGCCGGCAATCGCGACGTGAGCCGCCGCGAGGCCGTCTTCAAAAAAAAAGGGCGCGCCCAACGGTGACGCGCCCACATGGGGAGGGGTTTTCGCTGCGGCTATTGGAAGTTGTGCTTGAGGGTCAAGCCCCATTCGCGAGGCGGGCCTGGGTTGCCCTGTTCGCGGCCGAAGAAGCCGATGAGGCTCAGCTTGCCCGCAAAGTATTCTTTGTTGGCCAAGTTACGCCCGTACAGGGCTGCCTCCCAACTCTTCGACGACGCCTCCCAGGTCAGCCGGCCGTTAATCAGGGCGTAGCCGTCTTGTTCGCCTTGATTGTTGGCCGTGAAGAACACCTTCGATTGATAAGTGGCATCGATGCGCGGTGTGAGTGACCCGCCCGGCGCCTGAATGCCGTATTGCAGTCCCACGGCACCGGTGTACTTCGGGGTTCGCTGCGAGTAGCAGCGCTCACCGTTGCAGTTGTTGCCCGTGAACAGAAGCATATTGCCGCCATTGTCGTACAAATCGTAATTCATGTAGCCGAACGAGCCGTCAAAGCGCAGGTGATCGATGGGCTCCGCCTGCAGCTCGCCCTCCAGGCCCCAAATTTTTGCTTTGCCCGCGTTGACCTCGCGAAACCAATTCGCGCCGGAAGAATCGAACTGCTGCGAGAAGGTTTGCTGATCGATGTAGCGCGAAAAGAACAAATCGCCGTTGAAGCGCACGCGCCGATTCATGAATTCGGATTTCGAGCCGATTTCCAGCGTCTTGAGCTTTTCCGGATGGAAGGGCGCGGTCTGCAGTCCGTTCGCGGGCCGCGGGCTGAAGCCGCCGCCCTTGAAGCCGGTGGAGTACTTCAGGTAGGTCATGAAGTCCTCGGTCCAACGATAGTCGGTCGACAGCGTGTAATCGACGTTGCTCGCCGTCAACGGTACGAACTGGTTGTCGAGGCCAACGACGCCGGTGAAGCTTGCAATATAGATTGTCGCGTCCTTCTCGTCATGGGTGTAGCGAGCGCCTGCCGTGAAGGACAACTTGTCGTCGACGTGATATGTGCCCTGGCCGAAAAACGCCCAATTGCGCGTGGTTTGATGAACGAAGGTATCGTTTTGGTAAATGAAACCCGGATATAAGCTGTCGAAACCCCGATTGGAATCGAACGCGTCATAGTAGAACGCGCCGGCGGCCCAATCGAACTGCTTGGCCGTGCCCGTCAGCTGAATCTCTTCAGTGAATTGCCGATGCCGGGTATCGTCATAGGTGAAATTGTTCGGCAACGGGCTGCCGTCGGAATCGCGGCCGAACTGATTCCAAAATCGCCGATAGGCCGTCACCGATTTCAAGTTCAAGTTATCGGACAACTTGAGTTCATATGTGCCGGATACGCCCCAGTGGTCTAAATTGTTGATGTTCGGCACCGTGCGCCCCGAAATCGGGTCGGTAAAGCTGCTGTAATTCGTATACATGCTGTTGGTGATGAAGCGCTTGTCCCAGCCGACCCCCGCCCCGTAAATGGGAGCTACGATGACCCCGTTCCAGCCGGCATTCAGTCCACCGCAGCAATTTGCGTCGATCACCGTGTACTTGTCCGCCGGCCCCTTCTGCCGCTGGCTGGTGAGATCGGCAATCAAGTTAAAATCGCTGGCATCGCTGAGCACGAACCGCAGCGCCACCCGGCCGGACTGAACATTCTCGTCGTTGAGCGTATCCGCCACGCAGCCGGTGCCAGGTGCCACCGCGGAGACGAGATGGATGGGCGCCACGCCGTTTGGAAACGCTGCGCTCGGAGGCAGGCCCGTGCCGCCGGTGCCCAACGAGTTCGGTCCGTGTACGCAGACGTAGTCGAGAACGTCGAACCAGCCGTCAGCCTTCTTGCTGGAGAACGACAGGCGCGCGAATACCCGGTTCTCCACCATCGTGAAGTTCGCCGTGCCGCGGGCTTCGAGGCGGTGGTAGTTGCCCGCCGTCAGACTGAGCGAACCGCCGCCCGAGCCGTCCGGTTTCTTGGAAATCATGCGGATGGTGCCGCCGATGGCGTTCTTGCCGAACAGCGTACCCTGGGGGCCGCGCAGCACTTCGACCCGGTCAAGATCGAGCAGGTCGAACATGGCGCCCTGGGGCCGGCCGACATAGACATCGTCGATGTAGATGGGGACGCCGGGTTCGAACGACAGAATGTTGTCGCCCAAACCGACCCCGCGGATGAAGGCTGCCATGGTCGCGCCCCAACCGGCGCCCAGGGGTTGGATGACCGCATTCGGCACGAAAGCGCCGACTTCCGTGATGTTGGAGAGACCGCGAGACTCGAGGCCGGCTGCAGTGATCGCCGTAATGGCGATCGGCGTGTTCTGCAATTTCTCTTGCCGAAACTGGGCCGTCACCACGACCTCTTCGAGCTGAGTCTGCTCGGCGGGGCCGCTCTCGGCCCAAGCCGCGCCGGTGCCGGTGAGCAATAGCCAGCCACACAGCCCCGCCGTCCAGCCGCGTGGATATCGTGTGTCCATGAAAGTCTCCCCTCCGCGTTAGAATCTTCGTTATCGAGAAAAGCTAACATCGATTGACAAATCGCAGTGAGTAACAAAAAGTGCGATCAGCTTTCTCTCTGGGAGATAGGTATCAATACCCTGGTGAACGTCGCCGCCTTTGCGAAGGTGGCGCGGCTACATAGCTTTTCGGGTGCCGCCCGCGAACTCGGCGTGGCGCCTTCGGTCGTCACCAAACGAGTCACGCAGCTCGAAAAGAGCCTTGGCGTAAAACTGGTGGTCCGCTCCACGCGCGGATTGGCGTTGACGGCGGCCGGGGACCGATTTCTACCGCGCTTTGTCCGATTGCTCGGCGAATTCGACGAAATGTTCGCCGCCCGCGATTCGGACGTGATGCGTCTCGAAGGCCATTTACGCATCAAGAGTCCGACTACGATCACGGCGCAATTGCTCGGCGAGATATTTGCCGACTTTCAAGCCGACCATCCGGGCATCAGCATCGAGGTCGTGCTGGTCGATCGGACGGTCAACCCTCTGGAAGAGGGCTTCGATATTGCACTGGGCGCGCTTCCGGTTTCCTATCCGCACGTGATCGACGTGCCGATCTCCCCTTACGAGCTCGTGACGTGCTGCTCGCCCGATTATTTGAGAGGCAAGACTGCGCCCGCGCACCCCAATGAATTGGTGGACTATGAATGCCTGACGACGATCATGTTTCGCAGCACATGGGTGTTCGAGAGCTCGCGCGGCGCCATCAGCGTCGAGGTGCACTCGCGCCTGCACGCCAGCGACAGCCGCCTGCTGCGTCAAGCGGCGGTACGCGGATTGGGCATCGCGATTCTCCCCCGATTCCTGGCCGACGGCCCGATCAGTGACGGAACATTGGTGCCGCTGCTGGCGGACTTTCCGTTGCCCACCTTTTGGCTGAAAGCCTTGGTCCCGCGAATCAAGATGAGCAGACCGGCGGTTCGGGAGCTGGTCTCTTACATGCAATTGCGGCTGCAGGGTTCGGCGCAGCGCCCCGAGTTGCCTTAAATCGCGAAGACTGTTCGCTTGGTATGGCCGGTACCGGCGGGGGCCCGGCGTCGATAACATCGAGCATATGTTCGAACGGATGAAGACAACCACCGCCCGCGTGGCGGCAGCCGCGGCGGCCGCGGCGTGCACGATCGCGTTGTCCGCGCCCGTTGCGGCGGCACCCGGCACCCCACGTGGGTCGAGTCCGGCGTCCGTCGGCGCAGCGCGCCTGATCGCGGCCGATAAGGAGCCGCAAAACTGGCTGAGTTACGGCAGGGACTATGGTGAAAATCGCTTCAGTCCGCTGACCTCGATCAACGAGCGCAACGTCAGCCGGCTTGGGCTTGCCTGGTTCGTCGACCTGGATACCAAGATCGGTTCCGAGACCACTCCGTTGGTGGTCGACGGGGTGATGTACACCGTCGGCGCTTGGAATGTCATCTACGCGCTCGATGCCAGGACGGGACGGGAACTATGGCGCTACGACCCGAAGCCGCGGCGTGATTGGATGCGGTACATGTGTTGTGGGCCGGCCGCCCGCGGCCTTGCGGTGTGGAAGGGCAAGGTAATCGCCGCCACCATCGACGGACGACTGTTCGCGGTCGATGCGCAAACCGGAGTGCCGGTGTGGGACGTGCGGACCACGCCCGCCGATGTGGCATATTCGATTACGGGCGCTCCGCGCGTGTTCGGCGGAAATGTGATCATCGGCAACGCCGGCGGAGAGTTTGGCGTCCGCGGCTACGTCACCGCGTATGATGCCGAGACCGGCAAACAGAGGTGGCGCTTCTACACGGTTCCCGGGGATCCGGCCAAGGGCTTCGAGAACAAGGCCATGGAGATGGCTGCGAAGACCTGGCACGGCAACTACTGGAAGTCGGGCGGCGGCGGCCCGGTGTGGGACGGCCTGTCTTACGATCCGAATTTGAATTTGATCTATCTTGGCACGGGCAACGGGAATGCCTGGTCGCGCGACCTTCGTAGTCCCGGGGGCGGCGACAACCTGTTCCTGTGTTCGGTGATCGCGGTACGCGCCGATACCGGCGAGTACGTGTGGCACTACCAGGAAACGCCGGGCGAGAACTGGGACTATGATTGCGTGCAGCAGATGACGCTGACCGACCTCACGATCGACAACGTGCAGCACAAGGTCTTGATGCAGGCGTCGAAGAACGGCTTCTTCTACGTGCTCGATCGCGAGAACGGCAAGCTGCTGCGGGCGGATGCTTTCGTCAAGGTCAATTGGGCGTCGCACGTCGACATGGTCACGGGCCGGCCGGTCGAAATCAAAGACAACCTGTATTCGGATACGGAGGCGAAGAACGTCGCGCCGTCGCCGTTCGGCGCCCACAACTGGCATCCGATGTCCTACGATCCGATGACTCGCCTGGTCTACATCCCCGCGCAGGAATCGGCGTGGCCGTATTCGCGAACCACAACGTTCGACTACAAGCCCATGTCCTGGAACATCTCTCAGAATCCGAAGGCCAAGTACCCGGCGCCGCTTGCCTCGATTCCCACCAAGGGCTTCACCCTGGCATGGGACCCCGTGGCCGGCAAAGAGGCGTGGCGGATTCCGCACGGCGGCCCGTGGAACGGCGGCGTTCTGACCACCGCTGGAAATCTTCTCGTGGAGGGCAATGAGAACGGCAACTTCGTGGTTTACCGGGCCACCACCGGCGAAACACTGTGGCAAATGCCCATCGGCACGGGCGCGGTGGCCGGACCGATCACTTACTCGGTGGAGGGCGAGCAATACATCGCCGTGTCGGCGGGCTGGGCGGGTTCGCTGGTCATCATCGGCGGAGGCTTGTCGGCCATTCACGATACCCCGACCCGCATGTTGGTCTTCAAGTTGGACGGCGGGACGCCGCTGCCCATTCCCGAACCGCGCGTGATGCCGGCGCCGCCTCCGCAGACGGCGACTGCGGAAACCATCAAGCGGGGCGAGGCGGCCTACAACAAGACCTGTAGAATCTGTCACGGCGGCAATCTGATCTCGAGCGGCATGACTCCCGACCTGCGGTTCATGTCGATCGCAACGCACCAAGAGTTCGAATCGATCGTCTTGGGCGGTGCGCGCGCCGATCGCGGGATGGCGTCATTCGCCGACGCGGTGAGCGTCGATGAGGTCGAGGCCATCCATGCCTACATCATCTCAACAGCGGCGAAAGCGCAGGGCCGAGTGCTCGGCGCGGATCGCATCCGAGGCGGCAATGAAACTAACCACTGAAGAACAGGCCCTGCTCGATGGTCGCGGCGGCAAGGCCAGACAAAAGGCCATGGAGCTCTTGGTGCGGTACGGAGAGGCGCTCGGGGCGGAAAGCCTCGTCGCCACCGACAACATCGCCGGCGTGCCCGGTTCGTCCAACCCCTTTCTGCAAAAATATTACCAACAGCACGGCGGCGGCGGATACGACGCGATCTTCTCGTTCTTCGACTTGGACAGCGACGAACTCGTCGAGGTGCCGAAGGCTTCTGCGCACACATGCCACCTGCAAGGCGGATACGATCCCGACAACTGGGAGATGCTTGGTGCGACGCCTGAGAATTTCAGGATCAGCCAGGAAAGCGAGGCCTTCATTGCCGATCGCGGCGTCAAGATACTAAAGACCTGCACGCCGTATCTGGCGGGGAACGTGCCGAAGCTGGGCGATCACTGCGCCTGGATGGAGTCGTCGGCCGTGGTCTATTGCAACTCGGTGCTCGGTGCCCGCACCAACACGGAAGGCCGCGAGAGCACCAGCGCCGCAATGCTGACGGGAAAGATACCGGACTGGGGCTTCCATCGCGTCGAGAACCGCCGCGGCTCGCATTTGATCGAAGTCGATCTCGACATTGAATCGGTCATGGATTGGGGCATGCTGGGTTATTTCGTGGGCGAGGTGGTGGGGGAACGGATTCCCGTGCTCCGCGGCCGTTTCAAGGCGGATCTGATCCGCCACAAGCACTTCGGCGCGGCGGCCGCCTCCTCGGGGGGCGTCGAGATGTACCACATCGTGGGCATCACGCCGGAAGCGCCGACAATGGAAGCCGCCTTCGGCGCGAGCAAACCCGCCGAGATCCTCAGGTACGGAACGCAGGAGCGGCGACGAACCTACGACAACCTCAATTCCAAAGCGAAGGACAGGGACGTCGACTATGTGATGCTCGGTTGTCCTCATTATTCCTTGGAACAGATTCAAAACGCCTGCGCCTTATTGGATGGAAAAAAAGTCGGCCCCAACACGCAGCTGTGGGTGTTCACATCGCGTGCAGTCAAGGCCGCGGCCGATGCGCAGGGACTCACCAAGCGTTTGCGCGATGCCGGCGCGGTGTTGGTTACGGATACTTGTTCGTCGATTGCGCAGGCGGTTCCTCCCGGCACGAAGGTGGCGGCATTGGATTCGGCCAAGCAGACCCACTACCTGCCGGCCATCATGAATATTCAAGCCTGGTTCGGCACGACCCAGGATTGCATCAATGCGGCCATCAGCGGCCGGTGGAATGGAGTACGGCCATGAGCGTGAACACCGTGGTATTGAGAGGTCGAAAGGTCGTGGGCGGCGTCGCGGAGGGCGAAGCGCTGGTTACGCGGCAAACCATCTCCGGCTGGGGCGGCATCAATCCCATGGCGGGAACCATCACCGAAACCCGTCATGAGCTCCGGGGAGTCAGCTTCAAGGACAAGATCCTGGTGTTCCCGGGCGCCAAGGGTTCGTCCGGCTGGTCGGCAGTGTTTCATATGACACGATTGGCCGGCACGGCGCCGAAGGCCATGCTGTTCACCGAGATGACCACCAAGGTGGCGCTCGGCGCCGTGGTCATGCGCGTGCCGTCGGTCACCGATTTCGACAAGAATCCTCTCGAACTCATCGAGACCGGCGATTGGGTCAAAGTCGATGCCGATCGCGGCATTGTCGAGGTGCGAAAGGCCGCCCTGCGCACGGGATCGTAGGCCCGCATTCATTGCCCCGAACGGGGCTGACACTCGCTTCACGCGCCGCCCAGGTCCTTCCCTGGGAATCTACTCGCCGCTCCTCCTAAGTCGAGTAATGCGCGAGCTCAAAATTGCTAAATGCCGGTAGCGAACCTGCAAACGGGGGTCGGCGAGGACTCGAGCTGCTCGAGTCTTACGGTCGTTTGCGGTTATACAACAGCACAGAGGGAAAAATGAGCTCCTCATTCAAACGCAGATTGATGAAGTCCTGTGCGTCCGCACACGGCAGCCGTTGGGCGGCACTCGCCGTCGCCGGCGTGCTGTCCGCCATCGCGCCGCCGTCCTTCGCCGCCGACAAGCCCGTGGCGGCGCCGAGCGACTCGCTGGAAGAAATCGTCGTGACCGCGCAATTCCGATCGGAGAAGTTGCAGGAAGTCCCCATTGCGATTACCGCATTGTCCGCGGACGCAATGAACGCGCGAAATATGACCACCTTGCTCGACGTCGCGAACGTCGCGCCGAACGTCACCATGTTCGAGAACACCGCGGCATTCGGCAAGACCAACGCGGCATTCATTCGGGGCATCGGCCAAGGCGACTTCAACCTCGCAGCAGGGGAGCCCGGAGTAGGCATCTATATCGACGACGTCTATTTCGCCACCACGTTGGGCTCGGTATTCGATTTGTTTGATCTGGATCGCGTGGAGATTTTACGCGGACCGCAGGGTACTTTGTTCGGCAAGAACTCCATCGGCGGTGCCGTCCGCATGATCTCGAAAAAGCCCGACGGCGCCGGCGAGGGCTACATCGATGCGACCTTGGGCAACTACAGCCGCCGCGATTTCCGGGCCGCGTATGACATGTCGCTCATCCCGGACCGGCTGTTTCTTCGCGTATCGGTGATGTCTAAAAATCGTCGAGGCTTTGTAGATCGACTCGCGTACGCTTGCGTCAATCCGCAGCCCGCCGCAGGCTCCGGGGCCACCGTCGATTCGCGTGGTTATACGGTCAACACGAATGCGCCCCAATACCTCGGGGTCAGCCCGGGGACCGTCAGCGCCGCAAACGGCAACTGCACGACGGGCACCGAGGGCGGCGAAGACGTTCACGGGGCCCGGGCGCAGTTCCGACTCTTGATCAGCGACAAGATGGAAAACAATTTCAGCGCATACGTCGTCGATGACAACTCCGAAGCGGCGCCGGAGGTTGCTCTCGTTGCCGATCCAACCATCTCGCCCAACCTGACCAACTACAACATTGGGTACATGTTGCCGACTTACGGCGTTGCCTATGATCAGCGCTTCTTGACTCACAGCCTGTACAAGACGTATTCGAGTTTCTATGACCTGGTCAACAACCAGTCCATTCCGCCCGTGAGTTCGTTGCACCAATGGGGTGTGACCAACTCGTTCGAA
>Ga0179587_10000918_pt1 | contig 12946 bp, 15 predicted proteins | sample CZODoug2_1_08_16_FD_185932 | JGI IMG/M metagenome (GOLD analysis project Ga0179587, IMG submission 185932) | Vadose zone soil fungal communities from Angelo Coast Range Reserve, California, USA - CZODoug2_1_08_16fungal | ecosystem: Environmental > Terrestrial > Soil > Vadose zone | place: USA...
CATTGCCCAGGTACATGGCCCAAATGCATGGCCCAGGTAGATGGCCCAAGCGCGCGGAGACGATGATCGCAACGAGCCACCAGCCGACGAGGCCGCGCTGTCCGCAAGGTTGCAGCGCCTGGGCGAACGGCTCGGCCAACAAAATCCGGACCGTCCTTCCGACAATGATACGCGTCGAGGCGCGGGCTCCGACACTTCAGCGCTTGCCCGCGGTTTACGGTTGTCGGCCGAGTTTGTTGCCGGGATATTGGTCGGGGCCGGCTTTGGTTGGTTGATGGATCGATGGCTGGGGACCTCGCCATGGGGAATGATCGTGCTGCTGCTGCTTGGTTTTGCGGCGGGCGTTCTCAATATGATACGGGCGGCCGGGGTGGTCCCGCCCAACACCTTGGACCCGCCCGCGCCGAAGAGATAACCGCGCCGGCATGACGACGGCGCCGCCGCAAGGACGGCTCATGGATCCCATTCACCAATTCGAGATCAGCAATTTTTTCGTCTTCGGGCATATCGGGGGCTTCGAGCTCGCGTTCACGAAATCGGCACTGTTCATGCTGATCTCGCTTGCCATCATCGCACTGTTGATGCTCGGCGCCACCAGTGCGCGGGCGATGGTCCCCGGACGCCTGCAAGGCGTCGCCGAAATGTCCTACGAATTCGTCGCCTCCACGCTCCAAAGCACCGCAGGATCCGAGGGGATGAAGTTCTTTCCGCTCGTGTTCTCGCTGTTCATGTTCATCCTGACCGTGAACATCATCGGGTTGGTCCCCTATATGTTCGCGGTGACGGCCCAGATCGTCGTCACAGTGTCGCTCGCTTTGCTCGTGTTCGTGACGGTGATCACTTATGGCTTCTGGAAGCACGGGCTCCGCTTCTTCAGGCTATTCGTGCCGAGCGGAGTTCCGTTTTTGATCCTTGTGCTGGTGGTCCCCATCGAGGTGCTCTCGTTCTTGTCGCGTCCGATTTCGCACAGCCTGCGATTGTTCGGCAATATCTTGGCCGGCCATATCACGCTCAAGGTTTTCGCCGGCTTTGTCACCATGTTGAGCGCGTTCGGCTTCCTCGGCTGGATCGGGGCGCTGCTGCCGCTCGGCATGACGGTTGCGCTGCTAGCGCTTGAATTGCTGGTGGCTTTCCTCCAGGCCTATGTCTTCACCATCCTCACCTGCATCTATCTCAACGATGCGATCCACCCCGGGCATTGACGCTCGATCATCAGACAAACTCGAAAAGGAGACTTTCCATGGAACCGGCCGCAGCAAAACTCATCGGCGCTGGCATCGCTTGTATCGGCATGGGCGGCGCCGGCGTCGGGGTCGGCACCATCTTCGCTCACTACCTGGCGGCAGCGATTCGCAATCCGTCGGCCGCGCAGGGCCAGTTCGGCAACCTCGTCTTCGGCTTCGCGGTCACCGAGGCGCTCGGCATCTTTTCGCTGGTGATCGCGTTCTTGTTGCTGTACGCGGTCTGACCTCTGTGGGGACGCATAGCCGTCGGAGCCTGTGATGGCCAACGAGACCGCGCATACCGAGGTTCCTGCAGGCGGGCAGGCTCGTGAATTCCCGCCGTTCAACAAGCAGACCTTTCCCTCGCAGCTGCTTTGGTTGACCCTGACCTTCGTGGCGCTCTATCTGCTGATGTCGCGGATCGCACTACCGCGCATCGACTCCATCCTGGAGCGGCGGCGTCAACGCATATCCGGCGATCTCGCGGAGGCGCGGCACCTCAAGGATGAATCGGACGCCGCAATCGCGGCCTACGAGAAATCCCTGGCCGACGCCCGCGGCCGCGCCCAGGCCCTGGTCGGCGCTTCCCGCGAGCGGCAGGCCGCCGAGGCCGAAGCCGGCCGCAAGGCCCTTGATGCCACGCTGAATGCCCGCATTGCCGAAGCGGAAGGCGGCATCGAGAGAACCAAATCGGCCGCGATGGTCAACGTGCGCGGCATTGCGACCGAGGCCGCCGCGGCGATCGTCGAACGGCTCATCGACATCGCGCCCGCCAGCCGCGATGTCGTCGCGGCCGCGGTCGCCGAAGCCCTCAAGCGCTGAGGACCAACATGTTCGAGCTCGACGCCGAGTTCTGGGTGGCGGTGGCCTTCGTGTTCTTTATCGGCGGGCTCATCTATCTGGGCGTGCACGAGATGATGATCAAATACATCGACCAACGCCGCGACCGTATCAAAGCGGAGCTCGACGAGGCGCTCCGGCTCAAGGAGGAGGCGCAGGCGCTGCTGGCGCAGTATCGGCGCAAGCAGCGCGAGGCCGAACAGGAAGCCGCCGGGATCATCGCCGGCGCCAATGCCGAGGCGGAACGCATGATAGCTGAGGCCAAGGCCAAGATGGAGGAATTCCTCGCCCGCCGCACCAGGGCGGCGGAAGCCAAGATCGCCCAAGCCGAAGCCCAGGCACTGGCCGACGTGCGTGCGGCCGCAGCCGAAGCGGCGGTCAGCGCGGCGGAAAAGATCCTCACCCAGATCGTCAAGGGCGAAGTCGCCGACCGCCTCATCGTCAAAGGTATCGACGACGTGAAGACCAAGCTGAATTGATTTTATTGTTGCTGATCCGGCCTTCATCCACAGGACGTGTCGACAAGCTTTTTTCCACACCTCAAGAAGCTGTGCACAAGATCGCGAAACGCGGCAATCGCCTGTCGCCAGGCTATGCCGATTCCTATGCTGGCAGTGGGCTGATTCGATACGCGGCGCGGGCGAGTCGTGGTGCCGGTGCGCACCGATGGGGGCACTTGTGGTCATCTTCGATTGCAACGGTGTCCTGGTGGACAGCGAGCCGATCGCTGCCGCCGTGGCGGCAAGGGAATTCACCCGGGCCGGCATCGCGCTGACGCCCGAATTCATCTCGCACTATCTCTTCGGACGCCGGCCCGCAGATATGTTCGCCACCGTCGAGGCTGCCGCCCGCCGAAAGCTCCCGCCCGGCTTCGGCTTGACCATCGCGGCCGAGACCCTAAAGAGCCTGCGCGCCGAGCTGCGCGCCATGGCGCATGCCTCCTACGCGCTCTCCTGGTTGCGTGGGCCAAAATGCGTGGCGTCGTCGTCGCCAATGGAGCGCGTGCGGCTGAGCCTCGAGCTTGCCGGGCTGATGCGCTTCTTCGAGCCGAACCTGTTCTCGGCGAGCGATGTTCAGAGCGGCAAACCGGCCCCGGACCTGTTCCTGCTGGTCGCATCGCGAATGAAGGTTGCGCCGCAAGACTGCATCGTGGTTGAAGATTCACCGGCCGGGGTCGTCGCTGCGACGGCGGCCGGTATGATCCCGATCGGCTTCGTGGGCGGCGGCCATGCGGACGCCGGCCTGAGCCGGCAATTGCTCGCCGCGGGCGCACGGACCATCATCGCCGACATGCGCCAGCTCAAAAGCACGGTGGTAGACCTGCGCGGCTGGTGAGCCTGGCAGCGGGTTATTTCATGTTCTGGCTGAAGTAGACGGAGAACGCGAGCACGACCGCCCAGATCGCCAACAACCAAGCGATTCCGATGATTGCTATCATGTTTGCCTCCCTTGGATGGTGTCGAGCCGGATCCGCCAAGTCGCCCGCCAACTTCGCCAAGCCGCCCGCCAACTCAGAAATTCGGCGCTAGCCGCCCGACAGCCGAAGGAAAGCGACGACGACTAGGATCCAATGCCAGACGGTGAACCGACCCATCGGATCTTCCCGCCTTGCGTCGCGTCCGCGTGCTTTTTCCTCTTCTCATTGCGCCTGACGCAGATCGACGGTCGCGATATTACCCCGATCCGCGACCAAAACACATGATAGTCAGGTCGAGTGACCGTCGCCAAGATTGGGGGCACGAACAAGAATCGCCGGAACCCGCTGAAAGATCCGCCGCGTCAGCAAATCAATTGCGTTTCGCGATCGGCTTCTTGGCCGCGGGCTTTTTCTCAGGTCCGTCACCGATCTCATCGAAGCCGACATAGACCGCATAGTTGGCGAGCTCCGCGCGCGCGGGCATCGGAAAGCTCAGGTTCTCCTCAACGTCGGAAAACACCACATTGGCTTGGCCGGGCTGGACGTCGGCCGGAACGCGCTTGAATTTGGTCGTGATGGTCCTGGGCGCGGCGCCTTCCCGCACCACCGCGTAGCGTAACGGTATGTCGACCTCGCCGGGACCGCCCGCGGAACCGACGATGATCCGGCCCTGCACCCCGACCTTCATCACAAGGTCCCCCCCGATCAACGAGCATTGCCGGGCCAGCTGGGTGAAGGTGAGCTGATAGCGCACATCGGTCGGCGCCGCGTCCGGGGGCTTGCCGCCAACCGTATAAGTTCCGGCGCCGGTGCGAATGTCGACGGCCGGGCAATCGTCGGCGTTGAACGTCGACCCGCCGGCCGCAACCTGGGGGGCAGGGCTTGCGGAACTGGAAAACAGGCTGGAGAAGCGGCTGATCGAAGATGTTTCGGGGGTGTCGGTCGGGGTCGAGGCGGATGAGCAGCCCGACAGAATGACGGCGGCGGCCAGCCAAGCTGCGCCGTTCCGCCGGCGCCATCGGACGTCAAACCACATTGAATTTCCTTGCAGCGTCGTAAAAATATCCGAGACCATGCTGACCGCTCTTATACCAGCCGAACCGTGACGGCCCAAGAGCGATGCAGAGCGATGCAGAGCGCTGCAGAGCGCTGCAGAATGCAGCAGAGCTTTGGTCAAGGCGCCGGGTCGTGCTTGAGGCGGGCATAGAGCAGATGGTCCTGCCATACCCCGTCGATGCACAGGTATTCGCGGGCAAAGCCTTCACGGCGAAATCCGGTCCTCTCGAGGAGGCGGATCGAGGGGACATTGGCCGGAATGCAGGCAGCCTCGATGCGATGCAACCGCAGCGTCCGGAAGGCGAACGGAAGGAAACAGTTGACGGCCGCCGTCATGTATCCTTGGCGCGCATGGACGGCGCCGGTCCAATAGCCGAGATTGCCGGTCTGCGCACAGCCACGCCGGATATTGGCGAGGGTCAGCCCGCCAACCAGAACGTCGTCGCTCCTGCGAAACACAAAGAACGGATAGGCGAGGTCGCTGCGCTGGTCTTCGCTATAGCGCTTGATCCGGCGGCGATATGACCCGCGCGTGAGATCGTCGGGCGGCCAAGTCGGCTCCCAGGGCGTGAGAAAGTCGCGGCTGGCCTCGCGCAGTGCCGCCCATTCCGCGTAGTCGGACATCTGCGGCGCACGCAGCACGACGCTGTCGCCGACAATCGCAGGCATTTGCTCGGACAGGGTAACGGTTCGAAAGAACGCCATGGACGATCGGCTCGCAGATGACAAACAGGACCGGCGACCGCAGGACAACCGGATACTTGGACTACCGAATTTCGTCGTCCGTCCTCCGTTGTCCGGGATCATGCCGCCCTGCGGGCAAGACTTTCCGCGATCGTGGCGGCACTTTCAAGGCCAGGCCCGGGCCCGAGCACCGAGATGGCCGGCCGGCCGCGCCCGATCAGCGCCCGCCCGGCGGCTCTGGCACTTTCGACCGTCACGGCTTCGATCCGCCTTACCAGCTCTTCGATCGGCACTGGTCGTCCCCAGGCGAACATCTGGCGCGCGATCTGCTCGGCGCGCGCACCGGAGCTCTCAAGTGCCATCAGCAAGCTCGCCTTCATCTGCACCTTGGCGCGGGAGATCTCCGCTTCGGTGAGGCTCAGGGCTGCATTCTCGATTTCGCCGACCACGACGCGCATCAGCTCGGGAACATCGGCAGCGTCGGTGCCGGCGTAGAGGCCGAACATGCCGGTGTCCGAGTAGGGCGAATGAAACGCATAGATGGAATAGCAGAGACCGCGAATTTCGCGAACCTCCTGGAACAGGCGCGACGACATCCCTCCGCCGAGCGCGCTCGAGAAAACCTGCATGCTGAAAAGCTCGGGATCGCGCTGGGGCAGCCCCTGCATCGCCAGCGCCACGTGGACCTGCTCGAGATCGCGTGTTTCGATATGCGAGCCGCCGACGAACCGCGCCGGTTCGGGTGCGGGCGCCGCCGGCCCGACAAAGCTCGCGAACCGCTGCTCGACCTCGCCGACAATCGCCCGATGATCGACCGCGCCGGCGGCGACGACCAGCATATCGGGGGCGCAATAATTGCGCTTGAGATAGACCGCGATCCGCTTGCGGTCGAACGCGCGCACCGTCTCGCGCTTGCCGAGAATCGAGCGCCCGATCGGCTGCGCCGGAAACGCGGTCTCCTGCAGCTTTTCGAACACCAGATCGTCGGGCGTGTCCTCCGCCGCCCCGATCTCCTGCACGATGACGTTCTGCTCGCGCTGCAGCTCCTCGGGATCGAACGACGGATCGGAGAGAATATCGGATAGCACATCGAGGGCGAGGGGCACATCGGCCTTGAGCATGCGCGCATAGTAGGCCGTCGACTCCACGCCGGTCGCGGCATTGAGATCGCCGCCGACCGCCTCGATCTCCTCGGCGATCTGTCGCGCGGTCCGCCGCGATGTCCCCTTGAACGCCATATGCTCGAGCAGATGCGAGATGCCGTGCTCATCCGGATGCTCGTGGCGGCTGCCGGCACCGACCCAGACTCCGAGCGAAGCGGTTTCCAGATGCGGCATTGCGTCGGTGGCGACGCTGAGACCGGAGGATAGACGGGTCACTTCAACACTCATGCGGCGGCTCCTTCGCGGGTGGCCCGACTGTTGGAAAGGATGTGGCGCTCGACCTGGGCGGGATCGGCCGGCAGTACGGTGACGCGTTCCGGCCGCTTGTGGAGATCGGAAAGCCAGTCCGGCAGCGGCGGCCGTACGCCGCACGCGGCCTCCATGGCATCCGGGAATTTCGCCGCATGGGGCGTGCCCAGCACGACCATGGGCACTGCCGGGTCCCGCGTTTCCTTCTCGGCCACCGCTATCGCGACCGCAGTGTGGGGATCGACGAAATAGCCGCTCTCCCGCCGCACGGTGCGGATGGTGGCCGCGGTCTCGTCCGCATCGGCGCGATCGGCCGAGAAGGTCGCCCGCAGGCTCCCCAAGGCATGGGCCGAGAGCACGAACCGCCGCGACTGGGCGAGCGAGGCCATCAGGGCACGCACCGGCCGCGCATCGCGCTCATAGACGTCGAACAGCATCCGCTCGAAATTTGACGCCACCTGGATGTCCATCGACGGCGATGTCGTTGCCGTCACCTGGCGCAGCTCGTAAGCGCCGGTCGCGAGCGTGCGTGCCAGGATGTCGTTGACATTGGTGGCGATCACCAGCCGATCGATCGGCAGGCCCATGCGCAGCGCGACGTAGCCCGCATAGATATCGCCGAAATTCCCGGTCGGCACCGTGAACGCAACCTTGCGATGGGGGGCGCCGAGCGCGACCGCGGCTGTGAAGTAGTAGACCACCTGGGCGGCAATCCGCGCCCAGTTGATGGAATTGACGCCCGCGAGACCGACCTGATCGCGGAAGGCGTGATGGTTGAACATCGCCTTGGCGATCGCCTGGCAATCGTCGAAGGTTCCTTCGATGGCGAGCGCATGGACATTGCGCTCTGCCGCGGTCGTCATCATGCGCCGCTGCACGTCCGAGACCCGGCCCTGGGGAAACAACACGAAAAGATCGGTGCGTTCGCGGCCGCGGAAAGCCTCGACGGCCGCACCGCCAGTATCCCCCGAGGTCGCCACGATGATGGTGCTGCGCTCGCCGCGCGCCGCGAGGCCATGGTCCATGAGCCGGCCGAGGAGCTGCATGGCCAGATCCTTGAAGGCGAGCGTGGGACCATGGAACAGCTCGAGGACAAAATCGCTCACCCCGAGTTGCACCAACGGCGCGACCGCGGGATGGCGGAAACTCCCGTAGGCCTCCCGCGCCATGCGGGCGAAGTCGTGCTCCGCAATGGCGTCGCCCACGAAGGGACGCATGACATCGACGGCCACTTCCGCATAGGGCCGCCCCGCGAAGCCTGCGATCACGCCGGGCTCGAGCCGCGGCCAGGCCTCCGGCACGTAGAGGCCGCCGTCACCGGCAAGGCCGGCCAGCATGGCCTCCCCGAAGCCGAGCGGCGGGGCTTCGCCGCGGGTTGAGACATAGCGCACGGTTTAAATTTCCAGGCTCTCTCTAGGCGGACGGCGCGACCCTAGCGGGGGTCCCGTCCAACGACCGAGCCGCATCGTAACCATTTGATTCTGCTGATATTCACAGCCAGACTGGACGGCAGGAAGCGGTGGTTTCGGCACACTAGTCGCAAGCACGGTTGCGCACAAGGAAGGCCCGCGGACAGCTCACCGCATCGCCAAGCGGAGAGCTGCTAGTTCTCGCTGGCGGCACCGGTCAGGGCCATGGCCTCGTTGGCGGCCTTCACGACGTCGGGGGGCAGCCGGTAGGCGTTTTGCAGCAGGCGGGCGATCGTGTCGCCGTCGACCTCGCCGATCTCGAGATGCTGGCGGTCGGCGTCGGCGATGAAGGCGGCATCGTTCATGGTGTCATGAAAGGCCTTGCGTAGCGCCGCCACGACTTCAGGTGGCGTGCCGGGCGGCGCCAGGATCGGCCGGTCCATGCCCATCGGGGCGAGCGTGAGCTGCAGGATGTCCTTGGTGCGCTGGTCCTTGGCGAACTCGACCAGCGCAGGCGAATCGGGGAATTCGCGGTCGCGCTCGAGCGCGATCTGGATAGGCACCGAGATCTTCTTCTGCGGAAACCAGTCCGGGCGCGTCGACTTGATCGAGGAGATCAGCCCGCCGCAGCGGCCCTGCACCTCGCCGCGCTCCATGGCCAGATAGACGTCGTTGCCGCCCTTGTAGCCCGAGATCACCTTGATGCGGCTGCCGAACAGCTTGTTGAGCATGGCCGGCATGGTCTCCATCTGCGAGCCCGCCCCGGTGCCGCCCACGATGAACTCCTTGTCGAGCAGATGCTGCCACGTCGTGATGCCGGAGGCCGTCCACGACACGCAGATGCCGGTCGCCGCATTGATGCTGCCGATCCAGTTCATCTGCCGGGAATCGAAATTGGCGCCCTTGATGCCGTAGAGCGGCGCGAAGGGCACGCTCGAATGCACGAGCCCGATCGTGGTGCCATCCCGGGGGGCTACGCTCTGCAGATAGAGCATCGCCCGGATGCCGCCGGCACCCGGCATATTCTGCACCACCATGCGCGGGTTGCCCGGGATGTGCGCGCTGAAATGCGGTGCGAAGGCGAGCGCATAGGCCGCATAGCCGCCGCCGGCGCCGGCGCTGAGAATCCAGTTGATCTGCCTGCCCTTGTACAAATCGGCAATCGGATCCGCCAGCGCGGTGCACGATGCAAGCGCAAGCCCCAGCCACGCGGCCCCGATGGTTGCGGGACATCTCCAGCGCATCGTTGACGTCCTCTTCTGCCCAATTCTGCCAAACTCCGGTGTGCGCCGGCGCCAGCGTCAGTCCGCCATCACGTCGATCAGTATGCCGTCCGGATCGGCCAGGCAATGTTGACCGAGCGAACAACTGCGCTCGAACAGCTTCGCCAGCGCCGCACCTTCCTTACCGGTGCCGACCGGCGCGGGCGCCAGCCGGGGATTGTCGTCCGCAATTCGCTTGACGTCCGACTTCAAGGTCTCGAGGTTCTCCACCTTGAAGCCGATATGGTCCATGCCGGGCGTGATGATGCCGGTCGAATCGTAGTCGGTGATGTCCCACGGCATGATCACCAAGGTCACGTGTCCGTCGGTCAGGTAGTGATTGGCGTCGCCCGGTTTCTTATCCACGTTGCTCGGCGCGAGCTCGAATACGTCGCGATAGAATTCCGCCATGGCGTCGGGCCGCATGGTGCGCATCGCCACGTGATTGATATGCCGCGGATTGGCCTTGCCGTCGTTTTCCACATAGACGGACGTGCGGTTCGCCATGTCCTTCTGCGAGATATCGAACACATTGCCGTCCGGGTCATGGGTGGTGATGCCGGCGAACGGACGATTCGATGGGCGCTTGAGCCACTTCACGGTCGGGTAGTTTCTGCGCATGCGGTCGAACGCCGTCTCGCAATTCTCGACCTGGATGCCGAAGTGATCAAGGCCGGCGGAACGGCCGGCGCGACGCGGATTGATGTTGAGCCCGACATAGCCGTCGCCCACCGTCACTGCGCGGCCGGGGCGGGTCTTGGCCGATGTCTGCATACCGAACACGGCCTCGTAGAACTGTGCGAGCTGCGCATAGTTCTCGCTAACGATAGCGACGTGATTGATTTTCGAAAACATGGCGGTGGCGACCTCCTTGCGGGCTCAATTGATGTCTTCGTGGCGCCGGCTTATGCTTGATATTGCGGAAGCTTGCCCGATTTTCCAGACCGAGGCGACCGAAATTCGCCGTAAAGCCGATCGAGACATGACGGGATCGGGAACCCAGACCGGCGCGGGCTTCACGCTTGACCCCCGCGCGCCAATGCGATCATTTCGGCAGAAATTGCCGCTGGAGAAATCTGATGGCACGTGGTTTGTCGCCAAGGCGCGAGCGGTTTGTGGCTCACGTTGTAGCTCGCTTGGGAATTGTTGCTCGCTTGGGAATTGTTGCTCTCCTGGGAATTTGCTCGACCGCGTTGTCGCCGCGGCCCGCCGGCGCGCAGACGGTCGAGCAGTTCTACAAGGGGCGCACGGTCACGCTCTTTGTGGCGAGCGCGCCCGGCGGCATCAATGACCTGACCGCGCGGCTCATTGCCAAGCACATGGTCAATTTCCTCGCCGGCAAGCCCACCATCGTGGTGCAGAATCTCTCCGGCGCAAACGGGCTTGCGCTCGCCAATCGGCTCTACGTCAATACTGAAAAGGACGGCTCGGCGATCGCGATCCTGGAACGCGGCACGCCCCAGCTTGCGGTGCAGGGCGATCCTAATGTCAAGTTCGACCCGCTGAAATTGACCTGGCTCGGCAGCGTGTCGTCCTATGCCAATGATGCTTATCTGTTGCAGGTCAATGCCAGCTTTCCGACGACGACCTTTGCCGATCTCAAGAACTCCGGCGCCCTTGTCCGGCTCGGCACCACCGGGGCGGGCGCAACCAATCTAATCTTCTCGATCATCGCCAAGGAGGTTCTCGGCCTCAATGTGCAGATCGTGCGCGGCTATCCGGGCGCGGCCGCCGTGTTCCTGGCGCAGCAGCGAGCGGAGGTCGACGGACAGATCAACGGGCTCAGCGCGCTCAAGGCCGGCCAGATGTCGCTCTGGCAGGCCGGTGCCTTTCGGCCGCTGGTGGCATTCAGCCGCACCATGCGCCTGCCCGAGTTGCCCGAGGTGCCGACCGCGCGCGAGCTGACCCAGGACCCCAAGGCACTGTCGCTGATCGCATTCGCCGAGGACCCCTTCTTCATGGCCCTGCCGATCGCCGCGCCGCCCGATCTGCCGGCTGATCGGGCCAAAGCCCTGCAAACCGCATTCGTGGAGATGAGCAAAGATCCGGCGTTCGTGAGCGATGCGCAGAAGCTCGGGCTCGATGTGAGCCCGATCGACGGCGATGCCGTGGTCAAGCTCATCACCCAGATGGCGGCAACCCCTAAGGACGTGATCGCGCAATTCAACCAAATGGTCGCGCCGAAATGACGCGTTCGCATCCGGCCGAGCGGCGTCAGGGCGCGGACGAGGCGCGGTTTTCCCGCCAGCGGCTCCGCAGCCAGAACGCAAAGGAGACTGCCACCGCCGTCGCCAGGCCAAACCAGGTCATCGCGTATTGCAGATGATCGTCGGGCAAATTGACGCGCAGCGGCCCCGGAATCGGCAGGCCCCCGGGCGGCTGTGGGCTTTCGAGCTCGATGAAGAAGGGCGCCACCTCGCCCCAATTCTTGGCTTGGGCGATAGCCTGGGAATCGCGCACGAACCACAGATTGTGGCCGGGATCCGCCTGGGGCATGAACCAGCCGGGCGGCTCCGGCCAGCGCATGACGCCGACCATGTCGGTCACGCAGTCGACCTCGCCGGCAGCGCGTGTCGCCTTGTCCTGCCGGCCCTCCGGCACGAAGCCGCGGTCGACCACGATGCGGCCGCCGCCCGCAAGTCGCGCCGGCGCAAACACCCAATAGCCAGAGCCCGACACATCGGGACGGAAGGCCGAGCCGCTGGTGAACACTAGCGCTTCTTCATGGGGCAGGACCTGGGCCGCAAACCGCACCCGGCGGAATTCGTCCGTGGCCGGGCTGAGGCTCGACCAGAGCCCGGGCGGCGGAAGCTCGGAGGGCGCCGCCGCCAGGCGCTGCCCCAGCCTAGCGATGAGGTCTTCCTTCCAAACCTTGCGATCGAGCTGCCAATTGCCAAGCCCGATCAGACCTACCAACACGATCAGCACCGCGATCCCGGGCCCCACCACACCGGCGGGCGACCGGGCCGGTTGCGGTCCGCCGCTCACGGCGCGTCGCCGCCGAGCGGCCGGCCCTCCGCCGCCTGGTGGTGATATTGCAGCACGATCAGAAGACCCTTCATGGCCCGCAGGGGCCAAAGTGTCGTGAGCAGGATCAGGGGCCCCCACACGAGCGCGTGCACCCAAAGTGGCGGCTCATACACCATTTGGACCCACAGGGCGGCGCCCCCCACGATGAAGCCGGCAATGAGAATGACGAAGATCGCTGGGCCATCGCCCGCATCCGCAAAGGAATAATCGAGCCCGCAGCGTTCGCAGCGTGGCGCTACCGTCAGGAAGCCTTCGAACAGCTTGCCCTTGCCGCAGCGCGGGCAACGGCAGGACAGTCCCCGCACGATCGGCAGATGCGAGGAGGAACGATCTTCATCCGGCATGTCGAAGCCCAACCGCTCACCCCATCTCCGGCCTGCTGTGCAGCGCCGCACTCACTTGCGAGCGCCGCCGCGCACTTGGCCGCGCCGTCGCGCACTTGCGGAAATCGATCGCCACCGATCGCGCGCCGAATTACCGGCTGGGGCGCGGATCGCAGATAGTCCCTGCTTTCCGTGCGACAAGGCCTGTTTGGTCCGCGGGGCTGCGATTGCTGCGCGGGACGTGATCTTGCTGCTCGCGCTCCAATCGCGGTCAACCCATTTGGGGCGGC
>Ga0179587_10000921_pt1 | contig 12929 bp, 10 predicted proteins | sample CZODoug2_1_08_16_FD_185932 | JGI IMG/M metagenome (GOLD analysis project Ga0179587, IMG submission 185932) | Vadose zone soil fungal communities from Angelo Coast Range Reserve, California, USA - CZODoug2_1_08_16fungal | ecosystem: Environmental > Terrestrial > Soil > Vadose zone | place: USA...
AAGGGGATGCCGCCGTTGCGGCCGTGGACGATCTGGTGGAAATGGTCGCTGCCTATGGGTTCGACTACCGCACCGAAGCCGAGGCGGCGGTCGCGGCCGCCCACACCACCATGCTCGCGCTTGCGATTGCGACAACTCTGATCGGGCTGACGCTCGCGGTCGCATTCGCGCACTCCATGAGCAAACCGATCTTCGCCGCCATGCAGATTGCGGAACATGTGGCCGCCGGCAACTTCACCGACCGGATCGAGCTTCGGCGGCGCGATGAGCTTGGCCGTCTTCTGAAATCCCTCGCCGTGATGCAGGCCGGTCTGAGTGCCCGCGCGCAGGAGGATTCCGCCCTGATGTCGTCGAAGGATCAGGCGAACTCGGAGCAGGTCAATCGACGAAGGCGCATGGAGGCGGAAATCGAGACTTTCCGTTCCACCGTCAGCTCCGTCCTTTCCAATGCGGATGCGATGACGAGCGAGTTGACCGAGACCGCGCGAACTCTGTCGTCAATTGCGCAGGCGGCCGGCCAACAATCGATCGAGACGGCATCGAGCGCTGAAGAGACATCCGCCAACGTCCAGACCGTCTCGACCGCCGCAGGCCAGCTTGGAGTATCCGTACAGGCCATTGAGGGGCAACTCCACGAAGCCACCGACATCGTGCGGCGCGCCTCAAGCATGGCTAATGATGCAAACGAAACAATGGGAGCGCTCGCGACCGCCGCCCAGCACATTGATGAAGTGGTCGGTTTCATCCGAAACATCGCCGGCCAAACCAACCTGCTGGCCCTCAACGCCACCATCGAGGCAGCGCGGGCCGGCGAGGCCGGACGCGGCTTCGCCGTGGTTGCTTCGGAAGTGAAGGCGCTCGCGATCCAGACCGCAAAGGCCACTGAGGAAATCTCCTCTCAGATCGCAGAGGTGCAGTCGGCAACAAAGCGGGCTGTCGACAATGTTGGGGCCATCACAGCCGTCATGGGAGAGATCGACAGGTTCACTGCGACGATCGCCACCGCGGTGAATCAGCAGAACACCGCGACGGCTGAAATAACCGAAAATATCCGTCAGGCTGCCGCCGGAACGGAAGACGTCGCACGGGGCATAGCGGGAACTGCCGCGGCGAGTGAGAATACGAATCGATCGGCGGACCTGGTGCTCAGCTCTGCGCACGACCTGTCCCGTCAGACCGCTGACCTGCGCTCGTCCGTTGACCGGTTCCTGTCGAATGTGGCGGCATGATAGGAAAAAGGCAGCCCTGCGGCCGTCTTTTTAAATCAAGAAATCGATCGTCCAACAACGCGGTGCTTCCGGACGGTGCCTGAACAGTTAACTAAACTGGTCAGCTATCCTGGACCGCATTGCCGGTGATCAGGCTGGTGTTGCCGGTTGCGGGGGTCGGTGATCGCCGTCCTGATCCGGGCCGCGCCGGCCGATCCCAGCGTGAACTTGCTGTCGCCGATACGAAACGAGTTATCCTTGATCAGGACGCTCTGATACTGAACGGTCGATCCGCTCTGGTATTTCACCTGCGCGCGGAATCCGCTGACCCTGCGAAATCGTGAACTGGAATTTCTGGTTGTTGGAAGACGTCCCTTGCCAGCTACCCTGGTAGCTCGCCGGGTCCACATTGGTGTAGGGCGCGCTACGCGCGCCCGGAAAGATGGAGTTTGTCACTCCGCCGCGAGTTTCACTTCCGGTGCTGCGGCGCGGACCTCGGCATCGACCTGGGCTTCGAATTTCGCAAAGTTCTTCTGGAACATGCCAACCAGCGCGCGCGCGGTTTTGTCGAACTCGACCTTGTCGGCCCAGGTCTTGACCGGGTCAAGAATGTGCGGCTCGACGCCCGGCAGCGAGGTCGGCACCGCGAAGCCGAAATATTTGTCGGTGCGGAAATCGGCATCGCGCAGCGATCCGTTCAGCGCCGCGGTCAACAGCGCCCGCGTCACCTTGATCGGCATGCGACGGCCGGTGCCGTATTTGCCGCCGGTCCAGCCGGTATTGACCAACCAGCAATCGACATCGTGCTTGGCGATCAGGTCGCGCAGCAAATTGCCATACACCGACGGATCGCGCGGCAGGAACGGCGAGCCGAAGCAGGTCGAGAATTCCGGCTGCGGCTCCTTGCCGAGCCCGCGCTCGGTACCCGCCACCTTCGCGGTGTAGCCGGACAGGAAGTGATACATCGCCTGGGCCGGCGTCAGCTTGGCGATCGGCGGCATCACGCCGAACGCATCGGCCGCCAGCATCACCACATTCTTCGGATGGCCGGCGCGCCCGGTGCGCGACGCATTGGGGATGAATTCGAGCGGATAGGCCGAACGGGTGTTTTCGGTCTTCGCGCCATCGTCGAAATCCGGTTCACGGGTATTCGGATCGAGCACCACGTTTTCCAGCACTGCGCCGAAGCGCTTGCTGGCGGCATAGATCTCAGGTTCGGCCTCTTTCGACAGCTTGATGCACTTGGCATAGCAGCCGCCTTCGAAATTGAAGATGCCTTCGCCGCCCCAGCCGTGCTCGTCGTCGCCGATCAGCGTACGTTTCGGGTCGGCCGAAAGCGTGGTTTTACCGGTGCCGGAGAGACCGAAGAAGATCGCGCTGTCGCCGTCGGGCCCGACATTGGCCGAGCAATGCATCGGCATCACGCCCTTTTCGGGCAGATAATAGTTCAGCGTGGTGAACACCGATTTTTTCATCTCGCCGGCATAATAAGACCCGCCGATCAGGACGATCTTGCGGGCGAAATCGATTGCAACCACGTTCTCCGAACGCACGCCGTGGCGTTTGGGATCGGCGCGGAAGCTCGGCAGATCGATGATCGTCAGCTCAGGCACGAAGTTCGCGAGCTCGGATGTCTCCGGGCGGATCAACAGCGTGCGGATGAACAGTGAATGCCAGGCAAGTTCGGTAAAGACGCGGGTCTTGACCCTGAGGGTTGGATCGGCGCCGCCGTAGAGATCCTGCGCGAACAGCGTCATGCCTTCGGCATGCCCAACGAAATCGGCGTAGAGCGCTTCGAATTGTTCCGACGTAATCGACTGGTTGCCAGCCCACCACATGCTCTTGTCGGTCAGGGCGTCGCGAACGGTGAACTTGTCTTTGGGGCTGCGGCCTGTGAATACGCCGGTGTCCGCGCACAGGGCGCCATCCGCGGAAAGCACCGCTTCGCCGGCAGCTAGGGAATGCTCATAAAGTTGAGGCGCACCAAAATTCCAGTTCACGCCCTTGAGGTTTTTTAAGCCGAATTTGTCGGCGCCGAAGGCACCGTTGCGCACGCCCGTCTCTTGCACGGAAAATCCTCCTCGAACCCGCGAATATCAATCGCGCGAATGCCGCCAAACGCGCTGTCGCGGTGGCCTTCAATATAGCCTTCCGGCTTCGGTCCAGTGACCTAATACTGGTGAACGCGGGGATTGCCAAGCCGATCCCTCAGTTTTTGGTTTATTCAACCGCGGGTCATTGATCCCGCTCAAACGCTTGCTGCAGCGCGGGCCCGTGATCGGCGGGGTATTAACGATTGTTAGCGTCACCATAGCGCGACAATGTAGCGCGACGATCCGCGACGCCCTGGAAATCATCAAATTCCTTGTGCGACGCACAATTCGCGAACTTGACGGGCTGCGCCCTCGGCGTTTTTGGCGGATGCGTTATCATTGAGATGGATCGCCAAATTTTGTGGTGAGCTCGCCCCGAGAGTATCCGCTATAGCCTCGCGCGCGCCTCGTCCGCCAGCTTCACCAGCATCTTGCGCAGCTCTCCCGGGCCGGTCACGCGCTCCGGAAAATCCAGCCGCAGCGTTGCTGTCTCGGCCTGCATGTCGACCCCATCAGGATCGCAGCCGGTGCAGCGCCAATCCGCGAGGTCGGCGCCGAGCAGCTTGGTCGCATAAAGGTTGATCGCGTCGCGATGATCCTCGTTCATATGCTCGACGGCGCCCTGCTCGGCGTCAAGCAGCGCGCCGGCATCCGAAATCTCAGTCAAGAACTGCTCGGGCTTGAGATCTACGATCCGCCCGAAACCCGCGACCAGATGAGCCGCATGCGGCCGGATCCGAAAAAAAGAGAAATCCCTAAAATCTACAAAGGCTTCCGCGGAAGGATGGGCGTTGAGGTAGCGCCGGCGCAACATCGCCACGTCATCGCCGCTGGCCTCCTCCGCCCGGCCCGCCAGCATGATTCGCGATCCCTCAAGCGGGTCGCCTTCGGCGCGCTCGTCCAGCATCAACGAGATCCGGGCATCGGCCAGGATGTTCTGGGTGTGCAGCGCCAGGCGCGAAATCAGCAGAATCGGTGAGCCGTCGGCATGGGTTGCGACATTCGCCAGCGAGCAATAAGGATCGCCGCTGCGGGCCATCAGAGTAGCCAAAGCCCCCTGGCGGCTGCGCCGCAGCAGCGACCGAGCTAATCTGGCTGCATCAAAATCAGCGGTGGGCTGCATCAACCATATCCCCACATCTCATTGCAATAAGGGCCTTTTTCTGCCTAAACTGGTGTATACATAGATCGGAACCATTGGTTCATTCGGTCGTTTTGCGGAACTCGGTCACACTTCAGCCCAGCTTGCATTGCTCGTTGACCGCGTACGAAGCCACTTATGCGGCGCATAGCTGGATTGCCCCCGTGTTTCAGTCACTTTCGGAAAGCAGGCTCATGCCCACAATCGCCTTGGTCGATGACGACCGCAACATTCTTACATCCGTCTCGATTGCGCTCGAAGCCGAAGGTTATCGCATCATGACCTATACGGATGGCGCCTCGGCGCTTGACGGCTTCCGCACCAGTCCACCGGACCTTGCGATCCTCGACATCAAGATGCCGCGCATGGACGGCATGGAGACTCTGCGTAGGTTGCGGCAGAAATCCGATCTGCCGGTAATTTTTCTCACCTCCAAGGACGAGGAAATCGACGAGTTGTTCGGGCTCAAGATGGGCGCCGACGATTTCATCCGCAAGCCGTTTTCGCAGCGCCTGCTGGTCGAGCGGGTGAAGGCGGTACTGCGACGCGCAGCGCCGAAAGATCCCACCGCCGTGCCGAAGGAAACCGATGCCAAGGCGCTGGACCGTGGACTTTTGCGTATGGATCCCGAGCGTCACACCTGCACCTGGAAGAACGAACCGGTGACGCTGACGGTGACGGAATTTCTGATCCTGCAGGCGCTGGCCACCCGTCCCGGCGTCGTGAAAAGCCGCAACGCCCTGATGGATGCGGCCTATGACGACCAGGTCTATGTCGACGATCGCACCATCGACAGCCACATCAAGCGACTGCGCAAGAAGTTCAAAGTCGTGGACGACGATTTCGAGATGATCGAAACCCTCTACGGAGTGGGCTACCGCTTCAAGGAGATCTGATTCGAGGGCGGCTATCCGCAGCTGCCCACTGACGTCCCCGCCCGTCTGGGGCAGGATGCGAAGGCAACGCGCATCGCAACAACCGGCAGTTTTGGCCATTGCTTGATCGAACGCAGCCTGATCCAAACCCGAGTGCCGAGGACGCCTCATCGTCCCTCGTTCTGGATGGCGTTGCGTTCGAGAACCCGCCCGCGCAGGGCTGGCAGCGGCCGCTCGGCTGGCTGCGCAGGGCTGGGCAGTTTTTCTTCGCGCTCAGCTTCTCCAGCCTCACGCGCCGTATCGTATCGCTGAATCTCGCCGGCCTGGTCGCGCTGGTCGCGAGCATCCTTTATCTCTCGCAGTTCCGCGCCGGCCTGATCGACGCGCGGGCGCAAAGCCTGCAGATATCGGCCGAGATCATCGCCGGCGCGATCGCGGCCTCCGCGACGGTCGACACCAATGCCATCACCATCGATCCCGACCGGCTGCTCGATCTGAAGCCCGGTGAAACCTATGGTGCGCCGGACGAATATTCCGGGCTGGATTTTCCGATCAATCCGGAACGCGTCGCGCCGGTGTTGCGGCGGCTGATTTTGCCGACCAAGACCCGCGCCCGCATTTTCGACCGCGACGGCGGCCTCATTCTCGACAGCCGCACTCTCTACGGCCGCGGCGACGTGCTGCGGTTCGAACTGCCGCCGCCGTCGGTCGAGAAGCCGGGCATCGCGGAGCGAACGATGATCGCGATCCGCACCTGGCTCAATCGCGGCGATCTGCCGATCTATCGCGAACTCGGGCCCGAGAACGGCAGCGGCTATCAGGAGGTCGCGCAGGCGCTGAACGGCCAGAAGAGCAGCATGGTGCGGGTCAACGACCGCGGCGAGGTGATCGTCTCGGTCGCGGTGCCGGTGCAGCGAACCCGCGCGGTGCATGGCGCGCTGATGCTTTCGACCCAGGGCGACGACATCGATCAGATGGTGACCGCGGAGCGCCTCGCGATTCTGAAAGTCGGCGGCGTCGCGTCCGCGGTCATGATCGTGCTGTCGTTGCTGCTGGCGAGCACCATTGCGGGCCCGGTACGCAGGCTCGCCGACAGCGCCGAACGCGTCCGCCGCCGTATCCGCACCCGCGTCGAGATCCCCGATTTCACCCGCCGTCGCGACGAAATCGGACATCTCTCCGGTGCGCTGCGCGACATGACCGACGCGCTCTATAACCGCATCGAGGCGATCGAGATGTTCGCCGCCGATGTCGCCCATGAATTGAAAAACCCGCTGACATCGCTGCGGTCCGCGGTCGAAACGCTGCCGCTGGCGAAGAGCGAGACCAGCCGCTCGCGGCTGCTCGCGGTGATCGAGCATGACGTCAAGCGGCTCGATCGGCTGATCTCCGATATTTCCGATGCAAGCCGGCTCGATGCCGAACTGCAGCGGCAGGATATGACGCTGGTCGATCTTCGCCGCCTGCTCACGACCCTGACGTCGGTCGCCAACGAGACCCGGCTCGGCAACGACATCGTCGTCGAATGCCGCTTCGAGGGCCGCGGCCTCGCGGACATCTTCTCGGTGCCGGGCCATGATTCGCGGCTCGGGCAGGTGATCTCCAATTTGCTGGTTAACGCCCAATCCTTTTCCGAGCCCGGCGGCAAGGTGCGCATCGTCTGCCGCCGCGTGCGGTCGGAGATTGAAATCGTCATCGATGACGATGGGCCGGGGATTCGCGAGGATGCGCTGGAGCGGATCTTCGAGCGCTTCTATACCGACCGGCCGCATCAGGGTTTTGGCCAGAATTCCGGGCTGGGGCTGTCGATCTCGAAGCAGATCATAGAGGCCCATGGCGGGCGCATCTGGGCGGAAAACCGCGTCGGTCCGACCGGCCTCGATGGCGAGGCGACCATCGCAGGCGCGCGCTTTGTGGTCAGGCTGCCGGCGCCATGACGGAGGCTGCCAGCGCGAGCGTCCACGCCTCCGCGGTGCTGGTAGGAAATCGTGCCGTGCTGATCCGCGGACCCTCGGGGGCCGGCAAGTCGCGGCTGGCGTTCGATCTCATCCTCGCCGGGCGCTCGGGGCAAGTACCCAAGGCCGTGCTGGTCGGCGATGACCGTGTCCATCTTGACACAGCCGACGAAGAAATTGTGGTCCGGCCGGTACCCGAATTGGCCGGGCTGATCGAGATTCGGGGGCTTGGTATTCGACGCTGCGAGCTCGCCGGTGCGGCCATCGTGGGCCTGGTGGTCGATCTCTGCGCTGCGGATGCGGAGCGCCTGCCGCCGCCGGAAGCGCTCACAACGCGCATTTTCGGTGTAGAAATACCGCGTATTCCCGTGGCCGCGGGTTATGCGGCACTCCCGTTGGTTGTCGCTGCCCTGACGACAACTGGGAGTTCGACTTTAAGCCAACCTTCTGCCGATTGTCTGAAGGGAATTGGTAACCATATAACGCACACAATCGCGACCGAATAGACCGGCACAGGCTCTTCCCCAAACGGTTAAATTCCGGGAGAATCCCGCAGATGCCCTCTTGCGCGGGGGCTCTGGATGGTCAAAGTGGCGCGTGTTCGTGCGGTGCACCAAAAAGCACCCGCGAGGAGTTTCCGATGATTGGTCTAGTACTTGTGACCCATGGGCGCCTTGCCGACGAGTTCAAGGCGGCGCTCGAACATGTAATGGGTCCGCAAAAGCAAATCGAAGCTGTCACGATCGGAGCCGAAGACGACTCCGATTTGTGCCGAAGCGACATCATTGAAGCCGTCAACCGCGTCGACAGCGGCGATGGCGTCGCCATCCTTACCGACATGTTCGGCGGCACGCCCTCCAACCTCGCGATCTCCTGCATGAGCCGCCCCAAGGTGGAAGTGCTCGCGGGGATCAATCTTCCCATGCTGGTCAAGCTTGCCAAGGTTCGCGAAGAGCGGTCGCTTCCCGACGCCATCGCCATGGCCCAGGAAGCTGGCCGCAAATACGTCACCATCGCCAGTCGGGTTCTCGCCGGCAAATGAGCGACGACGCCGCGTCGCCCGAGAATGATCCCGGGCCAAGCGTCCCGCCGGGCGCGGTGTCCCGGGAAATCCCGATCATCAACAAACGCGGTCTGCACGCGCGCGCCTCGGCGAAATTCGTTCAGATGGTCGAGCGCTTCAATGCCGAAGTCTGGGTGACGCGCGGCGGCGAGACCGTCGGCGGTACCTCGATCATGGGGCTGATGATGCTGTCGGCTGGACCGGGGACCACGATCGTCGTCTCCGCGATTGGCCCCGAGGCCCAGGCTGCCGTCGACGCCATCACCGAACTGGTCGCCAGCAAGTTCAACGAAGAAGGCACTTGATCCGCTGAGATCCGACGCTCTTCGAAACCTCAAGCGGCGCCTTGATCGTGACGGCCCGGCGCACGCTCTCAGAACGGATTGGTGACAATACCGCCATCGACGCGCAAGGCGGCGCCGTTGGTCGCGCTCGCCGCCTTCGAGCAGACGTAGCAGATCAGATTCGCCACTTCTTCCGGGGTCGCGTAGCGCTGCAGCAGCGACGCCGGCCGGCGTTCGGTGAACGTCCGCGCCGCCAGTTCATCAGCCGTCGTCCCCAGCCCCTTGGCGCGAGCCGCAAGCCGGACCGGCGCCATCTCGACCCAGGTCGGGCCCGGCAAAACCGCGTTTACCGTTATATTGGTTGCCTTGGTTTGTTCGGCTGCGCCGCGCGCGATATAAAGCTGCGCGGCTTTCGAGAAGCCGTAATGGACCATCTCTTTCGGTACAAAGATCGCGGATTCGCTGGATACGAACACGACGCGGCCCCACTCCTTGTGATCCAGCATTCGCTTCAGATAATGCCGGGTAAGGCGCACACCGCTCATGACGTTGATCTCGAACATCTTGGTCCAGTCATCATCCTTGATGTCGAAAAACGCCTTTGGCTCGTAGATTCCAAGATTGTTGACGAGAATGTCGACCGCGGGGAATTGCGCGACCAGTCCGGCACAGCCTTTGGCGCCGCCAAGATCGAACACAGCCGCATGCGCATTGGCGCCCGGCGCTGTCTGCCTGATCCTGGCGATCGCGTCAGCAACTGCAGTCGCTTCCCGCCCGTTGACGATGACTTCGGCGCCCATTTGCGCGAGCCCGGCGGCGGAGGCTAATCCAATGCCCCGGGTCGATCCGGTAACAAGCGCAATCTTTCCGGTCAGATCGAGATTCATATGTTGATTCCCTGAGGTTCCCGTTCGTCGGTCCGGTTGTGAAAGCTTACTTCGACGGCGGCACGATATAGACTTTCCAGCTATTCGCGGGACCGGGATGCCCGTGGAAGAACCGTTGCGTGGTGATGGCGAGCCGCTCGGCGTTATCAGCATTCGCTGCCATCCAGGCCTCACAGACCGGCAGCCGGTTATCTGACGTATCGCAGACGCCGATGAACCCGAGCCGCTTGGCTTCCTCAAGCGATGTCAACCCGGACGACCAGATCTCGCCCGGCGTGAACGGCGCCGGATGATCCGGGCTGTAGAACGTGATCGGCTCACCGATCTCGGTGGTGCCGGCGACCACGGCCCATCGGGTGTGGAAACGTGTCCGCCAGGCCTCGGTCAGTTCGCGGGCAAGTTCCGAGCGCGCGCCATAGCCTGAAGCTCCATTGGGATTCGCAGCCATCTCGCGGGCGGCGATCGTGGGCGACGCGGCGAGCACCGCGAGCGTGATCACGAGCCAGATCGCGGCGATGTAAAACAGCGCCATCTTGCGAAGCCGCAGCGACGGAATCGCGACCAGCGCCAGCGGCGTCAAGAAGAACAGCGAGATACCCCAATCGGTTTTCATGTAGACCGTGAAAATCAGACCGCCGAGCGGCGGTCCGACCGCCACCACGATCTGGATGATCCAGACATTGAGCGCCTGCGACGCATTCACGCTTGCGTTGGCACCGCGCGACCATGCGCGTGTGAACAGCGCCAACGGCTGCCGCGCCAGGGTGGTCCACCATCGCGGCGTCCATGCCAGCGCCAATGCCGCCAGCGCCACCGGCACCGCAAGCAGCGCCAGATTGTGACCGACATAACCGAGGACGAGTTGAATGCTCTGCGCGCGGCTCGACAGCCCGTAGACGTCGCCGGCATACGTCAGCGGCACGAAGTCCACCTGTTTCAGCCAGACCAGATGTGGAATCATGACGACGACGAGAGTGACAATCGCGACCCACGGCGCCGGCGAGCGCAGGAACCGCAGCCGGTCGGGGTGAAGAAGCGCGGCTATTCCGATGGCCCCGATCATCGTCAGCACCCAGTATTTGGTCATCAGCGCCAGCGCGCCAGCCAGGCCAAGCCACAGGCCTGATCGCAACGAGCGCTTCTCGAACGCATGAGATAGGCCAGCACCAGCAGCGGCAGTGTCACCAGCTGCAGCAGATCCGGATTATATTTGAAGCCCTTGAAGTTGAAGATCGGATACAGCGCGAGCATCACCACGACGAAGAAGGCGCGGCGGCGATCGACCACGCGCAAGCTGATCAGCCAGCAGACCACGAGGCCGCAGCCGAGCGTCGCCATCGCCAGCGCGTAAGTTGCCCAGTTGGCTACCGGGAAAATCCCGAACCAGACACCCGCGACCCATCCCGCCAGCGGCGGATGCTTGCCATAGCCGAACTGGAATTTCTGCCCCCAGGCGAAGGCTTCCGCGACGTCCATATGAACGTCCTGCGCGGCTTTGAGATTTATCAGGATCAGCGTCCACAGCACGGCATGCGCGGCGGCAAAACCGATCACCAGCCACAGGCTGGCTGTTGGGTCGCTGGCCCGCGCCGCAAGCCATGCCGCGAGCCGCCGGATGGTTGGCCGGCGCCGCATACGCGACGTTGCGGGCAAAATTGATGCAGTTGACATGACCTTGTGCGTAGCGCGTTTTTGACGTCAGTGGAATCAGCTTGGCGTGAACAAGCCCCGTAAAAACGGCGCATTATGGTTGCCGCCCCGGAGCGCGAATGCTATCCCGCGCCCATGACATCCATCCCTATTTCCAACATCCGCAACTTCGCCATTGTTGCGCATATCGACCATGGCAAATCGACGCTGGCCGACCGCCTGATCCAGATCACCGGGGGCTTGCAGGCGCGCGAGATGAAGGAACAGGTGCTCGATTCGATGGATATCGAGCGCGAGCGCGGCATCACCATCAAGGCGCAGACCGTGCGGCTGACCTATTCGGCCAAGGACGGCAAGACCTACATCCTCAATCTGATCGACACGCCCGGCCATGTCGACTTCGCCTACGAGGTTTCCCGCTCGCTGGCGGCCTGCGAAGGCTCGCTGCTGGTGGTCGATGCCAGCCAGGGCGTCGAGGCGCAGACGCTCGCCAACGTCTACCACGCGCTCGATGCCGGCCACGAGATCGTACCAGTCCTCAACAAGATCGACCTGCCGGCGGCGGAACCGGACCAGGTCAAGCGCCAGATCGAGGACGTGATCGGCATCGACGCGTCGGACGCGGTGATGATCTCGGCAAAGACCGGTCTTGGCATCGACGAGGTGCTGGAGGCCATCGTGCACCGGCTGCCGGCGCCGAAAGGCGACCACGACGCGTCGCTGAAGGCGCTGTTGGTCGATAGCTGGTACGACGTCTATCTCGGCGTCGTGGTGCTGGTCAGAATCGTCGAAGGCGTGATGAAAAAGGGCCAGCGCATCCGGATGATGGGCACCAACGCCGCCTATGACGTCGAGCGCGTCGGCTTCTTCACGCCGAAGATGACGCAGATCGATGAACTCGGCCCCGGCGAGATCGGCTTCATCACCGCCGCGATCAAGGAAGTCGCCGACACCCGCGTCGGCGACACCATCACCGACGACAGGAAGCCGGTGACGCAAATGCTGCCGGGCTTCAAGCCGGCGATCCCCGTGGTGTTCTGCGGCCTGTTTCCCGTCGACGCCGACGACTTCGAAACGCTGCGCGCGGCGATGGGCAAGCTGCGCCTCAATGACGCCAGCTTCTCGTTCGAGATGGAAACCTCGGCGGCACTGGGCTTCGGGTTCCGCTGCGGCTTCCTCGGCCTGTTGCATCTCGAGATCATCCAGGAGCGGCTGCATCGCGAATTCGATCTCAACCTGATCGCGACCGCGCCATCGGTGATCTACAAGATGCACCTCACCGACGGACAGGAAATCGAGATTCACAATCCGATCGACATGCCCGACGTGGTGAAGATCGCCGAAATCCAGGAGCCGTGGATCGAGGCCACTATACTGACGCCCGACGAATATCTCGGCAGCGTGCTGAAGCTGTGCCAGGACCGCCGCGGTTCGCAGAAGGAGCTCACCTACGTCGGCAATCGCGCGATGGTGACATACGAGCTGCCGCTCAACGAAGTGGTGTTCGATTTCTACGACCGGCTGAAGTCGGTTTCAAAAGGCTATGCCTCGTTCGACTACCATCTCACCGACTACAAGCCGGCCGATCTCGTCAAGATGCAGATCCTGGTCAACAACGAGCCGGTCGATGCGCTGTCGATGCTGGTGCACCGCCAGCGTGCCGAGGGCCGCGGCCGCGCCATGGTCGAGAAGATGAAGGAATTGATCCCGCCGCACATGTTCCAGATCCCGATCCAGGCGGCGATCGGCGGCAAGGTGATCGCGCGCGAAACC
>Ga0179587_10000922_pt1 | contig 12929 bp, 17 predicted proteins | sample CZODoug2_1_08_16_FD_185932 | JGI IMG/M metagenome (GOLD analysis project Ga0179587, IMG submission 185932) | Vadose zone soil fungal communities from Angelo Coast Range Reserve, California, USA - CZODoug2_1_08_16fungal | ecosystem: Environmental > Terrestrial > Soil > Vadose zone | place: USA...
ACGAACACTGATAGTTCTTCGGTGCGTTCTAGGTATCGATCTTCAACACGATACCCAAGTCGCGTGTAATTCAATTTGCGGTCGGCAACGTGAAACACGCGATGGGTCTCCATGTTGACCCCGGCTACGATGACTAGCCGTCCGAATTCGTTAATTGCGACGATGCGCTTCAGTACAAGATTGTGTTCCCGAACGAAAAGTCCAATCTGACAGCAAATCTGGTCCAGCTTATCGTCCGTGGTTATGGCGTCAGCAAACAATACTGGAGTCGCGGCGTATGCAACGGTCCCGACCGCCAGCCCTAAGAATGTGCGCCGGGTAATCACTTTGGCTCCGCCAATGAATAAGGCGTTGTCCTGGTCCAGGTTTTCTCTCGGACGGAACCTAATTCCCCAAGATCGATTTGTTCCCCTGGGCCTGTCTTACGGCCAGACGCACGGGCATACATCAGCCAGTACATGAGAATTTGCACATCTGCATCGAATCGTTTCGGATATTTGGTGATTGAATTCATCGTTTCCCTTTCGAGCACATCCCGCCAGTGGTCGCTTCCGCCATCGAGAGCGAACTACCCACCGGAAGAGACAAATCAAACACCTTTTTCGTCTTAATTCGAACGACGAGGTGAACAGCATTCTTGAAAAGTATCCGTTTAGTTTTCAATGTTCATCCAGCCCTCCGCAGAAATTCGAGCAATGGGATTTGTGATTCGGGTTTCATAATGACTGCTTCCTGCGTGCCGTAATCGAAGACGTGATACGCACCTTCTCCAGCTTTCGCAACCGCAGATCGGATGCGCCTGGAACCTCCGTCTGAGACCTTGAGAGAAAATCCCTGTGAACCCACACGGACACCAACCCGGAAGCGCCTGACTTCAACATCTTTCGAGACCAGTACGTCGGCTGCATCCGTGATAATTCGCGCGGGAGTGTTACCGAGTTTCCAGTGCGGCTTGGTGACTGCTTGTCCGTCGATACCACGAACGGGAGTTGTCAAAGAGAAGCCAGGGTCACTCAAATCGACGGATTGCCAAATAGCAATACCGCCGCGTGTATCGAGCCAGTCAGCAATCCGTTGCGCGTTCTCGGCTGTAACAATGTGGGGTGTATTCATTGCGCAGCCTGTTCTGCCGCCAAATCTCGGGCAATTCGCAGAGCCTTGGAATACGTCAGTTCGTTGAACGGCTGGACCGTCCGTATGTCCCCGGATTCAGGATTGAAACTCCGCACTGTGTATTTGCGAGGCGCGGTGTATTCGCTTCCCACAAATTGCTCGCTAGTCACAAAGTAAACGGCATCTTTACCTTCAAATGTTTGTGACAAGACACGCGAACGGAAGAACCGCATCGTTGAGGAATCGAAGAAATGAAAACCACGGTCGCGGTTGGTCTGCTGGATTCTGTCAATGGTCCACATCAGCGCACTTCCAATCCGTCCGCAACAATGCCTTCAGCAACCGCGCCGATATAGCGGTGCTCGATCACTACGGTGGGGTAGTAGGGCTGATAGCCGTTATCTCTACCGATGTGGTCGTCAATCCAAATGCGAGCGGAATCTGTCTGAGGAATGAGAAAGAAGATGCTGCCGTGGTTTTCTACGAGGAAGTCAGACGGAATATCTGAAACTGAATGCGTGGGAGAATTGCCAGAAGCTACGAACGAATCATTGTGCGAAGACATCATTCCTCCAGTTGAGAGAAGATGCCTTCGAAAGTTTGGGAAAGGACTAAGGTGGTTTTTGCCCCTACAGAGCCGTATCCCCTCTTTCGAAGGTTGGCACCGTGGCCATGTCCCTAGCTCGGTTGCCGGACGGTTAAAATCGCCGTCACTCTTGATACTCCAATGAGAATACCACAACCCCCTTTCGTGTCGAATAGTACGAAAGTACCGAGAGCCAACCATCATCGGATTGCTCCGACGAGACACAACAGACCAAAAAATTCCAAGAGCGGAAAGCAGACAAAGGATGGCCGCTACGCGACGGCTTCGCCGGGGGAGCGCAAGCGAGTTTAGCGATCTGGCCGGATGACTCGGAGGGGCTGGGCGATCTGGTCCGGCGACGTAGCGAAGCTGGCCGGGTGCGTCGATCTGGCCCGCGATGTGGTGTCTGAACGAGGTGCGCCGGGTCCCAGCCCGCATCTGACCTACCGAGTATGAGGTTCTACCGGGTACGAGGAGGCGGCCCGTGTAAATGTAAAACGAATCCTGCTAATAACTTGCGGACGGTTTTCATTAATCGCCAAAAATGGCAATAAAAATGCTCTTGACAATACCTCCGAACTGTGCTAATCTTTTCTAGAATCAAATAAGAGGAGGTTTCAAGGGACAATCTACTTTTTAGCCGCAATCAGCATCAGGCGGCGAATCTCTGTACACACAGAGACGGCATCTCCCCCCTCCTCTCGGAATGCGGGTGTCGAAGCGGTTCCTCCAACACCCGATGAATCCACAAACTATCGTCATTGACCCTGAATTTCGCACGGTCATCCCCTACGCACTTTGCAACCATCGAGGGGCGGCGTAATGGGAGCCGCACGCATTCGTAAATTGAAAGGAACGTATCCGACACGCGAACAGATTGCCGCGATGGAAATGCAGCGTCTGAAAGAAGACGTTAATCGTCCTTACATCCTCACCGCAGCCGATTTGAAACTCCCCGAGGTCCCCGATCACGCCCGTGAAAGTGTTCGCGCATTCCTCGCTCCATTTCTTCCCAGTATTCCCGTGAAGAACGGTGATTGTTGGAATCTCGCGCGGAAGCTGATGAAAGCAGCGAACAGCCCGCGTGTCAACTACGTTGAAGGTGTGTGGACATCGAAGAGGCATCAAGATGACCACCGTCTCCACCAATGCGATTGTGATGACTACGAAAAGGCGTCGTTTGGCGCACCCCATGCGTGGAATACCGTGGACGATTATCTGGTGGACCTGAGCGTGGAGAACAAATTTCGCGCTTGGAAGCCAGAGTACGCCGAGTTCGACCCGCTCGACGGTTGGTGGCACGAGCCGCTGAGAGAGTATTCCCTCGAAGACATAAAGAAGTACACCACTGAGCAATATGAACTCGATGGATTCAGCATCACGGCCCCTATCTGCATGGAGGGCTACGGAGAGGATTACGGAATCTTGTTTACCTACGACGATTACAAACGTGCCGCCGATGCAGGACGCGCTGGGACTTCTTACGAAGAATACATCTTCAAGCCCGCGTCAGACCGCCTGCAAGCGTGTTACGAGCAAACGATGGAGGAGGTCGCGGCATGATGCAGCGCCGCAAAGTTCAACGCGCATTCACCGGACTGGTGGGACTCCCACCGGAACCGAATGAACCTGGGCTGAGGGAGAGATGAGGACCAGAGAGCAACGAGATACTGACTTCACCATCCTCCGCGCCGAGGTGGGCGGCGATAGTCAATTCGTGAAGGCCCATAAGATTAAGAAGGTCCGCACCGCGCTCCCACGCCGCGTCATGCCGTCGTGGACCAAGAGTTATGAAGGTGTCGCCGCATTCTTACGCTCCAAGTTCCCGCGTTTGGTCGCACCCCGCCCTACCAGCTTTCGACAGTTAAAGAGGACCTTGCGACAAAGAAAGATTGCCATCGTGTACAACGAGGTCCTTTACATGTTCTATCGTCTGAGCATGACGGAGGGCGAGATTGCGAGAGAGTTGCGAGTGGCTCTAGACTGCATGGGCCGTAAGAATCGTATCGACGCGGTTAGAGACATCGTGAAAGTCCTCAGGAGGTACCAGCCGGAAGACGTTGAAAACACATAACTTGATCTAGGCAAGTGCCAAATTTCCCAGATTCGCGATACTGATGCGGGTGTAGTTCTGCCCGATTCCCTAAACAAGTTTAGCAGCACAGTCTTCGAACGTTTAACCTTTGCCGGACGTTCGAGTAGCGCGAGAGCGCAGATTCCGGGAGAGGCCGATCACCCAGATTGGCCCCTCCATTTTTCTAGCGAAGGCGGAATAATCCTTGGCAAAGGAATCCCGACAATCAATTTTTCAGCGCAGATTTTTGCTGTGCCGAATTTCTTTGGTCTCGATTTGTTGTTGAACGCGCTGTTGAACGAGGAACGAATGGCATCTGTGACGTTGGCGAGAATTGACGAGAACCTCCGCGCTGCGAGAGTGAGTCGCGCCACGTTCGCTGTCGTGGTTCGTGTGAAGCCTTCGACGTTGTCCGCAGCCTACAACTCCATCATCAATCTAGGCGGACCTCGGGAAGCCGAGTTGCTGACTGCGAGTTACCGCCTCGTTGAGTTGCGCGCCGCGTGCGAGCCGTTTGCTCTACCGCCGAATGCGAACATGGTGCGCGTGCTGGTAGAGAAAATTCAGGACGGCAGGCTGAGCGCAGAAGAGATTCGAGAAGTTGTTTCACGTTTATTCGAGCAGTAACCAATAGCAAGTGGCAGTGAGTCCGTTAGCGTGGGCACAATTCCCGCAGAAGCAACGGTAGATTAGGTTTAGGCGGGACATCATGAAGGCGAAGGTTACGGAGAAGTGCGGTTCGATTCTGTCAGGTAAGGGACTAACGTTTGTTTGTCAAAAGCAGAAGTGTCACAAGGGCGCACACAACGATAGTCGAGAGGGGTTTTGGGAAACGTGGCACGACCGCGATGCAGAACGAGTTGCGGCGAGAGAGTTGAAAGCCGAAATAGATAAGCAGTAGATGTGAACGACATCGACTTGGCGCGTCGATTCGTGCCCAGATGCCTTGATGTACAGGCGATAAGGGCGAGAGCCGAAAAGAAAGAGGTGAGGACGGCCAAACACAGCCGGGAATGTGAACAAAAACTAAAGGAACAAATATGACACATCAAGGAATCATCACGTTGTATAACCGAGCCAAGGCTTGGGGATTCATTACAGAGAATTCGGGCGAGTCGAGGTTTTTTCATTACTCCAATTGCGTGCCTGGGTTTTCTCCCCAGTTAGGCGATGCCGTCGAGTTTGAAATTGCCCCGCCGATCTCCCTCGGTAAGAAAGATCAGGCCGTGAACGTCCGCGTGTTTGACCGCGCGGAGACCGTTGCTGCGATGTTGAGTCTCGGGAGCGCACAATGACCCCGAACTTCACGGAACAACTGATGGAAGTTACGAAAGTATACGGAAGCATGAGCCGCAGCCGAGTCGATACCGCGAGCTATTGCAAGCTGATTCTGCACCTGGATGAAGCAGTGATTACAGCCGCGTTGAACGAGATCGAGCGCCAGTTGAATGTTGTGCCGCAGGCGACAGTTGCTCCTGCGGTCGCAGAACCGCCCGTTTGGGAGACGCCAGCGCACGAAGAAATCCCATTGCATGAACTTGACCCAGAGGCACCCGGCCTTGACCCGCTCTTCAATGATGACGACGCTAAATTCGTGGATGCGATCTATGCGGCTAAGCGTAAGAAGAGCGCGTTGGGAGCGGAGCCAGGACCCGCCTCACGTTTTCGCTTGATTGCCGAAAGTGCGATTGCTCGCGGGGAACAACGCATCCTACCAATTGAAGTAGGCGGAAAGAACCCGGCGATCAAATGGGCAGCAAGCAAGGATAACATCGCAAACGATGTTGACACTCGTATCGACACCTTCACTACCGATGAGTGGGCTTCGGTTGTTAGCGATTGGGTGAACGGTCTTGCAGTACGATTTCCTGAACTGAATGCGTGTGTAATCGCAAAACCAGATGAGCTTGTCTTTATCGACTGCGACACCACTCATGAGTTTGTGACTGCGTATGAAGCGTTTGCTGGCGAAAAGTTTCCTGTGACCTACACCACCAGCGCTCGCGAGAACAGAACACAGATGCATTTCCGCCAGACCGACGCGACCCGTAAATTGAGGAACGTTCCACAGTTCGCAATCGACGGCATCGATTTCTCAGTCCGCCAGCACAATCTGTACGTGCTCGCAGAAGGTTCCCAGCATCCGTCTGGCTCTATGTATGTCCAGGTCGTTGACGCTGACATCGCTGTGATGCCGGACAAGCTGGTTGCATTCATCGAGCACTTGAAGATGAAGACGCGCCAGACTTCCAGCGATGTAGGCGAGAACACCGCTGCTACGTTCCCTGAAAAGGTGGTGTACCAGCGTAACGCGGGTGGTTTGATTGAGCGTGGCCGACACAATGCGACGTTGCAGCGTGTAGGTGAAATGCACGCGAACAAGGAATACCTGACCTTGGAGGACCGCTTGGAGGCTATCCGCGATTGGCGAGATACGAACATCGTCAACCCGGATAATGATTCCGAATATAACGATAAGAAGTTGCGTGCGATGGTTCGCGATTCCTTCGGTTGGGAAGATTCAGGCAAGTTGTTGCTCGACCAAACTGTCGTCGCGCCGCAGCCTGTGACAAGCGTCGAAGAACCTATTGAACTAGATAGAAGCGAAGGCGCGATGCGCCCGAAGTTTCCACTGTGGGCGCTGAACGGCACGAGCCTTTATGAGAACCTGGTTAAACCAGCGTGTGCTACGTCGTCGAAGTTCGAAGAGTTTATCTTCCTTCCAGCGATGCAAACGGTGATGAACTACTTATCGGGTAAGGTGACGATTGAGTTGCAGCCGACCAACATGAACTTCTTCCTCGGGCTTATCTCGCCGTACGGTGAGTTCTTCAAGTCTACCTCTGCGAAGTTGGCGCACAAGTATTGCCACTTGGCGGGGTTGTGTGCAGAGACCACCCACAACATGACGAACGCGGGTGCGTTGACGCTCATCACGCAGGCAGGCAGTCCAGAGGGTTTCGGTATCTTGATGAAGCGATTGAACTGCAAGCACGCCATCATGTTCAACGACGAGTTGGGCAAGTTCGCGGCGAAGGCTGGCATCGATAGTTCCGCATTCTCCCACGATATGCTGACGTGGTACGGGTCGGAGTATTTCAGCAACACCGTCACCGCATCGAAGAACAACTTTGCGTTTGAGAACGGCACTTACACCTTCGGTTGGTTGTGGTGCACGACGGATAGAAACTTCAATCGCTACTGGCCGAAGCTGGCCGGTATTTCCAGCGGCATCGGAGACCGTATGTTCTTCGCTATCTCGCAGGAGAAACCACGACCATCTGTCCCGTACACAGACCCGTCAGCGGAGACGATGATAGAGGGTGCCAAGAAGACCCGCATACTGATTGACAAGGCGGTGGAGAAACGCACGTACCGCATCGAGGAGTACGAATCATACGTGAAAAGGGCGAAGGGACTGGACCCTCGTTCCCTCGACTTGTTGAAGAAGCTCTCGCTCTACTTCGCTATCGACTTGGGAATCGATGTTATCGATGATGATTGCATGGAGCGTGCCCGTGCATTGGTGGACTACCGCAACCAAGCCGACGCATTCTTAGAACCCATCGAGGCCGACAACATCGAGGGCCGTCTCCAGAAAGAAATCATGAGAGAGTTGCGACAGAATCGCGGGCTAATGACCTACCGTGATTTGTGCCACGACTTGGACTACAGTCGATACGGAAGCAAGTTGTGGAAATCGTCTTACTACGGGTTGGTCAACCACGGCGACATCTTAGACTTCCATGAGGCTCGCACCGAGGGGAAGCGCAAGACGCACATGGTCGGGCTGGTGAAGCATCACGAGGACGAGTAAGTTTCATTGTGTTAGGCGGGCATTGTGTTAGGCATTGTGTTAGGAACGGTGTTTTCGGAACAAACCTATTAGAATCAGCAAAATAGCTTCATTGTGTTAGGTAGAACCTGGGTGGGGGAGGGGATTGGGGTAAAAAATCATTTCCCCCTAAGATAATTTTTTAAGATGTCGCTCCTCTCCTAGGCACTCTACCTAACACAATGATCGCAATCGACAGATTCTATTTAGGTTAGACGAGAAAACACTGTTTTCAGAGTCACCTAACACAATGAAGGCACATTATCCGAGTAGAGGGGCTGACGGCCAGGCGTTTCCCTCGAACGAACGATCAAGTCGCCCAGAAATATGTTTTCATGTCACTTTTTGTTACATTTCTGAGTGAAATTATCTGAAATCGTTTATTTTCAACATTTTAAGCGGAAATCGCGGAAGCACAGACGTACCAGTACTTAGATTGCCCTCCAGAATGGGTTGCCGTGAGGCGGAAACGGGGCTAGAACGAACGATGTCCAACACGACGGGAGAATAGACTACCTTGGCTTAAGAGCGTCTGGAGGCGAGTGTGGGCTGCAAATGAGAACGCCGCCCGGGTGTGAGCCGGACGGCGCGAATTGCTGTAGGTTATAGTAGTTTTCTGTAAACAATAGATCAGGCGAAAACTAGGTCGAGCACCTTGTTAGCCTCGTGATTAGCTTCCTCCCCTGTGATCGACAGATAGACTTGAGTGCTGGAGAGGTAACGATGACCAAGGGCTTTTTGGATGTAGTACAGCGGGACCTTCTGGTCAACGAGCAATCGCCCCAAACTATGTTTGAGCGTGTGCGTGTGGGCGCGCTCTGGTTCGACGCCAGCGAGTATGGCGCAGCGGTTGAAGAGCCGTTGTATCTGGCGTGCTGATACGGCGCTCCCCTCGCGGCTGGTGAACAGATAGATGGAGCCGTCAGCATCGCCGCGCTCACGCAGCCAGGCTGCTAGAGAGCGTTTCTCATCGAACATGGGATTCTCATGGACCGCGAGCAATCGGTCTTCTACCGGGTCGCTACCCTTCAAACGATGCACGGAGATGCGACCGTTGGAGATGTCGGTCAGCTTGATTCCAGCGATCTCGGAGACGCGGAGACCTAAACGGAATCCGAGAAGGAACATCAGGTGCGATCTGGTGCCGTGCTTCTGAGCTTGTACCAAAACGGCTTCGATCTCGTGTGTTTTCAAGTACTTGATATCGGCCATGTGATGCCTCTCTTTCTGCAGTTCAATGTAGCAAAAGCGGTATTTGTTGTCAACATAAATCGTTAAGTGGCGTGAATTAGCGAAAGATGACACTGTAAACGTATAAGAATACGCTACTTGAAATGAGTAGCGCGGCGGTGATTTGTGTGTGATTTTAATTGACATGACACCACCGTTAGCAGTATCTTCGGTGCACGAGGTCCAAACATGGCAAACAAACGGGGAAGACCAAAGGCCATTGGAGCAACCAAAGAGAAAATTCTAAGTGTGCGTATGGAGTCGTCCGCCGCCGCAGCCATTGAGACGATCTCGGCACGCTTCGGTGTGTCCAGCGCGTATCTCATCAGGCAAGCAATCAATGAGTTTGTGGCCCGCAACATCGGCGCATCAACGCTGACTGTGCAAGCGAATCCGGGAACACAGCCAGTCGAGCAGGAGCCGGGAAAGAACGCTAATCCTAGGCAAGGATTTTAACGAGGAGCCGCTCTCCTCTGAGGAGAGAACGCTATTGAGTAAGTCAACTCGTGGTCAGCCTTCGTTGCCGCCTTGTACACCGCTGCAAGTGCTCGCTGATGGCATCGAATGGGACGAGACGCAGACAAGCCGCAACGATCTTCCAGCAACGGATGACCATGCAACCCTCCTTGCAATGATTAGCAAGCAACGCAAACGATTACCGAGTTAGTCACTTAGGCATCGAGGGAAACGTCGGGCGCGCCGCAATTCAACAACCAATGTTTGGTATCGTAAATATCGCGAGCAATTTCATCGCCAAGCCTTTTCCAATTTTGGGTTTGACCTGGGTCGTAGTCGCCCCTAACCCTTCTCGTGGCTCCCGGTCGAATGCCAAGCATTCTCACCCAAGTATGAAAGATGACAGGAGAACTATGCCAGTACTAAGTATTACGCCCGTAGAAGTTGAAGGCGTACCAATCAGCGTGGAAGTAACCTTCTCTTGCCGGGACGGCTCCATCCGCATCTATGCTTATACCGGAGTGGAAGCGGAAGCCATACTCGCGGGCGCAAACCCATCTTCGTTTAGCGGGACGCGCGTCGTTTAGCCCGGGGGGCAGTGGCAGGGGGCGGTTCAATTTTTAGATTTTAGAAGTACCGTGGCGGACCCGCCCGCCACCCACACTTTTTTAGGAGAGCTTATGACCATTAGCAAATTCTGTATTCGCAACAGCGAGGACCGCTGCATTCAATGCCGAGACTACGCGCCGAGGAACCGAGTCTGCCCTGTGTACCGCGCTACGCAGAAGCAGCGTCGTGCGGCTGTTGAGGCGGCAAAGAGCGAGTTCCGTGAGTTCTTAAACGTAGTGAAGAGTTAGGCGCATCCGCGCCGAGGAAAGGAGTAATGAGCAACAGACCGAAGCCGCTGACATGCGCCATTGAGGGCACAGTGGCAACCGTAACGTGGAACGTAGAAGAATTGCGCGAATACTTGAAGACCACCACGGATATGATTTTGTGGGTGGAAGACGCAGAAGGAAATCAAGCACCTATTCGCGTGGGTTTTCTTCGCGAGCAGTTCGGCTCTTGATAATTGGGCATGCGTCGAACTGGCCCACAGCGAGTTCTGAGTCCTTGGATTGTTGCAGACTCCCCGCTTCTGAGTGAAGGAATACAACAACCTTTATCCAATTGCCGGGTATCCCCGGCGAATTAGGTGTCGGCGGTTCTGCCAACGTGTCCAGCTTCCCCGGAACGCTAGCCACAGTACCTCTGACGTAGTCTTCTAATCTCAATCCGGCACGATGGCAGTGCGGACACTCCACAACTTCCATACTGTGGACCTTAGTGCCTAACGGCATCTTCGAGTAGTCGGTCATATTTCCTCCTTCAAGCGAAGTTCGACTGATTTTCATTCCAATGATGCGGGGCCGTGAACAACACGGCCAAGGATTTTTCATGAACAGTAGCGAACAAGTGAAGCCGCTTAGCGGCACAGAAGAAGTGTCTCCAAACGCTCTGCAAGAACCGCCTGCAAATGTGGCTGCACCGAAGATGCGCGGACGCGGTATCGATCTTTCATCTTTAAGCGAGACCGAACTGAAAGAGCACAAGCGTGCGGTTCATCAAAAATCTGTCAAGAAAAGAGCAGAGGGGAGGAAGGCTTCCAGTTTTGTGTACAACAGCAAGGATGAGCCGACCAAGCCCCAAGCCCTTGCGTTACTAGGAGAGCGAGGAATCAAGCACCCGCACGTTTTAAGCACCGTCTACAAACTGTTGCTCCGAGAGGCGGAAACCCACGACATCCCAGCTAACCGTTTCCTCTACGCGAATGGAATTATACAGACCTTGCGTAGCTACGAAGCAAAGGCTCCCCGACAACTCTCAGAAATCTCCCCGGAGCCAGTTGTGGGGGAACTGCTCAACCGCGCTGAGTTGTACGCCTTGTACGACGCTTCGATTGCCACGCACGAGGACATCGCCTTCGAAGAGTTCCTGCAAATCCGTCTCCGCTGCAAATCTGACGCGTACTACTTGGGCAAGGAAGTTTTCAAAAACGACTTCGCTCATTGCCACGAAGTCTGGCGAGACTTCTTTCCACAGTGGAATCCTTCAACGCTGCCGCCGAATTATACACAGAAGCAGGCCATCGACTGGCTCGCGTCGCAATCAGAGATCAAAGACTTAATGCTGATGGCATCACGTCGAGCGTTCAAATCATCCTTCGCGCGTTTGTGGCTTGTAAGCGCAATCGTGACTCTGCCCGATATTCGCATCCTTATTGTGTCGGAAACGCGCCCCCTGTCGAAGGACAACATCGAAGCGGTGCGCGGATATTTTGAATGCACGCCAGGATTCGAGACGCGCTTTAATCGTTTGTTCCCCGAGTTCTCCATCCCGGTCGGCGACGGCAGTGTGATGTCGCTGGAAGTTCCGATGCGCAGACTCAAGTTGCCGCAGTCAATCGAGAGTTCATCGATGGACAGCACCGTGGCTGGCCGAAGAGCGGACGTAATTCTTTTTGATGACTGCATTTCGGAAGTCTCATGCACCAACGAAGTACAAATTCAAAAGTCGGTGAACAAGCGCGATCTGTTAGTCAAGCTGAAGGAAAGAGGTGGCTACGTCGTTAGTCTCGGAACGCCTTACAGCGCAAGAGATATGTATTACGAACTTATTGAGCGCAGCCAGAAGAACGGCGATGAAACATTCGCTTATCGTGTTGACCCTGCCTTCACAGTGAAGTCCCACGCACTCCACAAGTTGACTGTCGCATTGTTGCCGACATTAGAGGAGTCGGATATCGAGGAATTTTTATTCCCCGAGGGACTCCCGTGGAAGGAGTTGCGCGTTGACATGCGCAACAATCCACCATTCTTCATGAGCCAGAACTTGTGCATCTTCCCACTCGCGGAAGACGACGAGCTACGTTGTCAGTTCGACATTGATGAACTCCGATCAAGAACCCGTCTGTCAGGGTTCTTCGGCAATCCTATCGTTGCTCAAACAGTTCTTTCTTTAGATCGCGCTTTCAGTATTTCTCGCTATGCGGACAGAAGTTGTTTGGTCGTAGGAAAAGTACAACCTGTAGAGGGGAGGCCAGGACTTGTCATTGCGGATGTGCGCGCCGACCGCTGGCGCGAGAGCGAGTTGGTCAAGGCGGCGGTCGAAATGATTGAGAAGCATGATGTAACACTGTTCGTCGCAGAGCAGGACCGTGGATGGGAAACACTAGCTCAATCCATCAAAGAGGGTTGTCTCCGTAAAGGCATCCCTGTGCCTTACTTCCGCTGGAAAGTAATCCAGCCCACCGACCGTTTGAAGGCCCGTCGTGCGAAAGCGTTAGAGTTGCCACTTTCAACTGGTCGTTTGTGGTTTTACTCCGCTCCTTGGAACGATTACGTTTTTGGTGAGTTCCAAAAATTCGATGGCGTGACAAAGAGCAACAGTTCACGTAAGGACGACTCAATCGATGGAATCTCTGTGATGTTTCAAGAAGTAGGCCCTAAATACCAAGATGAAATTCCTGTAGAGGATTTAGAGAAGCGTCGAATGGAAGAGGATGAGGAAGGCGCTCGTGAGCGACGTAGACATTTCCATAACGCGATGTTCGGAGGCAACGTGTATGTACCGCCCCCACCCACACCGGAAGCAGC
>Ga0179587_10000924_pt1 | contig 12926 bp, 13 predicted proteins | sample CZODoug2_1_08_16_FD_185932 | JGI IMG/M metagenome (GOLD analysis project Ga0179587, IMG submission 185932) | Vadose zone soil fungal communities from Angelo Coast Range Reserve, California, USA - CZODoug2_1_08_16fungal | ecosystem: Environmental > Terrestrial > Soil > Vadose zone | place: USA...
TGATCGCTCCTACTTCGGCCCCAATCTCGTGAGCGAGCCGAACCATGTCGGCATATCTACGTACGCGACGACGGTGTTGTCCTCCCCCTCACTTGAGGGGGGGCTGGGAAGACGCCGCCTCGATCCTGAGAAAGTGGTGATGATCCGCGAGTAACTCTCGACGGGTCGCCGGTCTAGAGCGGTCCCTGATCCCGGAGCGCGGTATTATGCGGACACGCTGATTCGCCAATTCATGGCCGAGGCATCAAGATGTCCGACGAGTTCGACGCGAAGCAAATATGGAAATCGATTAGTTCAGCTATCGGCGTCGAGATGCGGGACGCAACATCGATCCGTGGAAGTTCGGGTCAGGACCATCCAGTTCAAGCCGTTGCCGTTGACGACAAGACAAACCGCGTCGTGATTTTCTCCGCAGAGCCGAGCCCTCGGATCGCAGCTCTTATGCAAGCCGACGTACAGGCTACGTTGCCTGGCGCTCATGTGATAGTCGCAAGACCCGTGATATTTGATCTATCCGAAATTGCGCGCCGCGTTGTCGAGAAGACCGATGGTTTCAACATGGACGCAATAGCGGCATTCTTCAAACAGTCAAACTCGCGGGAGAAAAAGCGCGCTCAAAAGAGTACGAACGAGATGTTCGAAACGAAAATAGGCCCCGTTATCAAGCCTCTATTTGAGACTGCCTCTAAGGTACGGTTGCCCTTCTCTGTTCAGGTGATGGACATCGTAGAGCAGGTTACGAGCATAGATTGGAAATCCTCCGTTCTCGCTACGCCGACCCTGGAAGGTTTTCTAGGCACTCTTTTTTTTCAATGACAACGCTCGATAGCGCTGCGGCTGACCGCCGGCTCGGGATTTGTCCGATTCCGCTTTACGATTTTTCTGAAGCTGACTACGAGCTTTTGTTGTCGGGAAGGAGTATCGAGGAGGTTCAGGCCCGTTTGAAGGCTCTTGGCATATATCAATATTTTTTTGCCGGCGCCTGATCAGCTTCTTTTGGGATTGGCCGACAACAATGTGACCAAAAACGGTAGTCTTGTTCTCGCGGCAGAAGAGGCGCCTACGCACGGACATCCCCTCGGCGCTCCCGAACTGTTCCAGGATAGGGCGTCTCTCCTTGAAACACTGGAAGAATTGAAGGGCGCCGGATACGTGGCAGACGCAGAAATCGGCGTCGAAATCACAGAGAAAGGCCGCGCAGTACGTCAGATTATAAAGATACGCCCGCGTGAGGGCCTTATAAGCAAGATATCCAAGGTCATTAGCGTTAAAGTCAATCTTTCCACAAAGGACCTCCTCAAATAGATTGCACCCAAAAGCTGACTTTCTGACTGGGCTCCATTATTGTCTGCTCGATCAGCACCGAATTACTGAACGCCTCACTTCACTGGTTGGAATAATGCGATGAATAATGAAGCCGAAGATAAATCGTTCGTTGTCGATTTGAACAAGTTGCCGTCTATGTTCCCCACACATCGGCACCGTTCGGTGTTTTGGGAGAAGCTTGGTCGGGCCATTGCAACGTTTGGTTTTCTTGAGGAAGTCCTAGGGAAAGCAATTTTTGCATTCACCGCGACAACTCGGTACAGCGAAAACGAAATCGACGTAGCGTTTCAAAGGTGGCTGTCGACTCTCGAGACCGCCTTGATAGATCCTTTGGGAAATCTAATTGTTGCGTACGGCAAAGCTGTCCGCAACAACTCAGCGGCGAACATCGAGAATCTTGATGAGTTGTTAGATGAACTTCGAAGGGCTTCTGTAATCCGGAATGTTTTGTGTCACGGTTCATGGGGCTCGCCGGACGCTCACGGAAGATCTGTTCCCTTCTTTGTAAACAGGAAAAAAATGGTGTTTGACACTCCGATAGACATCACATTCTTGGAGCAGACACGGCAAGGTGTCGCAGAGTTGGCATGTGCCGTTGTCAGCACAGTCACGCACATGGGGTGGCAATTTCCGGGCTCAAAAGGCCCTGGGAAGGTAGTATTTTGAAGGACGAGTTTTAGTCGAGGTTGGAATTCCCTCTTGTTGGATGACGGCCTCGGGTAAGACTGAGCCATGTGCAAAGGCAGCCGAACGAGGTGCAAGGACGCTGCCACTATCAAGCCGCCCTAGCTCCGCTAGGGCGGGAAGTAAGCGCCGAGAACCAGCGCGGCCTCTCCGACGACCACGCCGACGAAGACTGAGCGTCGCGCGATCAGGAAGGCGGCGAACCTCCGTACTTGATCCAATACGAGCTGCTCATCCCTGGGCTTAACCCGTTGAGTTCATTTAACGAACTGCTATCTCTCGGCCTTCCGAAAAACCAGGCACACTATGACGATGCCGGGCTCGCCCGCGATATATCTTCCCATGTGGCGGGCCAGCAGACGCGCATATTGGTCGTAGCCGCCGCCCTCGGCTGAGCCGACCATGAGGGTGATCGTCTTGCCTTTGTAGAAATCCTCCGCCCGAGCGGGTCGGATCATCGCTGCCAGAAGGCAGGCAAGACCGAGCAGCAGGCCCCTGGTGCTCACCGGCATGGTGGTGGTTTCCCTGATCGGGATTACGGGTCAGCCGCGGCCGAGACTCCCAATCCAACGGACCAGCACATAGAAAATCGGGGTGAACATCAAGCCGAACAGGGTCACGCCGAGCATGCCGGAGAACACCGCGGTGCCGAGCGCCTGACGCATCTCGGCGCCCGCGCCGGTCGCCAGGACCAGCGGCACGACGCCCAGGACGAAGGCGAGCGACGTCATCAGGATCGGGCGCAGACGGGTGCGGGCGGCACCTACCGCCGCCTCCCGGCGATCGGCACCCTGTTCCTCCGCCTGCCTTGCAAACTCTACAATCAGGATCGCGTTCTTCGCCGCCAGCCCGATCAAGACCACGAAGCCGATCTGGGTGAGGATGTTGTTGTCCATGCCGCGCAGCAGCACGCCGCTGATCGCCGCCAACAGGCACATGGGCACGATCAGGATAACGGCGAGCGGCAGCAGCACGCTCTCATACTGTGCCGCCAGCAACAGGAACACGAATACGACCGCCAGGCTAAAGGCGACCGTGGCCGTATTGCCGGCGATCTTTTCCTGCAGCGCGATCTCGGTCCACTCGAAGCCGAAGCCCGCCGGCAGGTTGGTGGCCAAGATTTGTTCCATGGCGCCGATCGCCTGACCGGTAGAGAAACCCGGCAGCGTAGAGCCCTGCACCTCGGCGGCCGGAAACAGATTGTAGCGCGGCACCCGATACGGACCCGTGATGTCACGAAAGCTCGCGACCGATCCGAGCGGCACCATGTCGCCCGAGCTGGAGCGGGTCCGCAGGTTCTCCACGTCGCGCACCGACAGCCGGAACGGATTGTCGGCCTGGGCGGTGACCCGGTACGTGCGGCCCAGGATGTTGAAGTCGTTGACAAAGGTCGAGCCCATATAGGTCGACAGCGTGTCGAAGAAGCGTGTGATCGGCACCCCCAGCATCTCGGCCTTGGTGCGGTCGATGTCGGCGTAGACCTGCGGGGTCTTGGTATTGAACAGCGTGAAGACCTGGACCAGGCCCGGCGTCTGATTGGCGCGACCCAGAATGGCTCCGATCGCCTGCTCGAGCGCGCGCGGACCGCGCCCGGCGCGGTCCTGGACATACAGCTTGAAACCGCCGCCGGTCCCGATGCCGGGCACCGAGGGCGGCGGGATGACCAGCACGAAGGCTTCGCGCAGCGCCTGCATCTGGGCGCGCAGGTCGTTGAGAATTGCCGCGGTGGCGAGCCCGGCCGCCACCCGCTCCTCGAACGGCTTCAGGGTGACGAAGATCACGCCCGCATTGGGGGCATTGGTGAAGGTCGCGCCGTCGAACCCGGCGAATGCGACCGCATGGCCGACGCCGGGTCGCGTCAGCAGCAGGTCGGCGGCCTTGCGCACCACCTGGTCGGTCCGCTCCAACGTCGCGCCCGGCGGCAGCGAGATCGCCGCGATGAAGTAGGCGCGGTCGAGCGGGGGGATGAAGCCCGACGGCGTGCGGGCGAACTGAAAATAGGTGAGCCCGATGAGGCCGGCATAGACCACCAGCATCAGCGCCGATATGCGCAACGTTCGCCGGGTCAGGCCGGCATAGCCCGCCGACAGCCGCTCGAACAGGCGGTTGAAGCCGGCAAAGAAGGCGTTGAACGGGCGCCCCAACGTCCGCCACACGCCTGATTTCGGCGCCTGCCCGTGCGGCTTGAGCAACAGCGCAGCGAGCGCCGGCGACAGCGTCAGCGACACCGTCGCGGAGATGATGGTCGAGGCCGTGATGGTGAGGGCGAACTGTCGGTAGAACGCGCCCGATATGCCGGCAATGAAGGCGCTGGGGATGAACACCGCGCACAAGACCAGCGCGATCGCCACCAGCGCGCCGCCGACCTCATCCATGGTCTTGTGGGCGGCTTCGCGCGGGCTCAGGCCGGCACGCAATTCGCGCTCGACATTCTCCACCACCACGATGGCGTCGTCCACCACGATGCCGATGGCGAGAACCAAGCCGAACAGCGTCAGGTTGTTCAGCGAGAAACCGAATGCGGCCATCACGAAGAAAGTACCGATCAGCGACACCGGGATGGCGACGATCGGGATGATGGCGGCGCGCCAGGTCTGCAGGAACAGGAGGATCACCAGCACCACCAGCACGACCGCTTCGAACAGTGTCTTGATCACCTCGTCGACCGACTGCTGGATGAACTCGGTCGTATTGTAGGCGACGCGGTAGCCCATTCCGGGCGGAAAGCTCTTGGCGAGCTCGTCCATGGTGCCGAGCACGCTGGCGGCGGTGGCGAGCGCGTTCGAGCCGGGCCGTTGGAAGATTCCGATGGCGGTCGCCACCTTGTTGTCGAGATAGGCATTGGTCGTATAGTCCTGCGAGCCGAGTTCGACGCGGCCGATGTCGCGCACCCGCGTCACCCGCCCGTCCGCATCGGTCGCGACCACGATCTCCTGGAACTGCTCGGGATCCGACAGCCGGCCGAGCGTCTGCACCGCAAGCTCGAACGCGCCCGGCGAGGTCGCGGGTGGCTGATTGATGGCGCCGGCCGCGACCTGGATATTGGCGCCCCGCAGCGCGGTGACGACGTCATCGGCGGTCAATCCGCGCGCCTGCACCTTGGCGGGATCGAGCCACACCCGCATTGAATAGTCGCGCGCCCCGAACACGATGGTGTCGCCCACGCCGTCGATGCGCGTGACGACATCCTTGATGTTGATGGTGGCGTAGTTGGAGATGTATTGCTGGCTCAGGCTCCCGTCGGGCGAGATCAGGTGGATCACCAGCATCAGGTCCGGAGATTTCTTGCGCACCGTCACGCCGAGGCGCTGCACCTCGTCCGGCAATCGCGGCAAGGCGACCGCGACGCGGTTCTGCACCAACACCTGCGCCTGGTCGACGTCGGTGCCGGGCTTGAACACGACGCTGATCGACAGCGCGCCGTTGCCGGTCGATTGCGATTCCACGTAGAGCATGTTGTCGACGCCGTTGATTTCCTGCTCGATCGGCGTCGCGACCGTCTGGGCGACCACCTCGGCAGACGCTCCCGGGTAGTTTGCGCTCACCGTCACGGTTGGCGGCGCGATCTCAGGGAACTCGGCGACGGGGAGCGCCCGAAAGGAGATGTAGCCGACCAGGGTGATGATGATCGACATGACGCTCGCGAAAATCGGGCGGTCGACGAAGAAGTGGGAAAATCGCATGCCGCCTGGTCCCCTCCGATGGGATGCCGTCGTCCGGGTTCGGTTTCGCCGCCTATGGGGCGGCCGGCGCTGCGGCTGCCGCCGGGACGGGTTCGATCTTGCCGTCCTGAGCCGTGACCTTTCCGCCCGGCCGCGCCCGCTGCAGGCCGTCGATGACGATCCGATCGGTCGGCGCGAGGCCGGAGCGAATGACGCGCAATCCATCCACCATTGGGCCGAGCTCGACCAGCTTGGTGCCGACCGTGCCGTCCTCGGCGACTGTGAAGACGATCTTGCTCGATTGATCGGATGCGACGGCGCCGTCCGGCACCAGCAGGCCATCGTGCTCGCCGCCGAAGAGGCGAAGCCGCCCGAAGAAACCGGGAGTCAGGAGCCCGTCCTTGTTGTCGAATATGGCGCGGCCCCGAATGGTTCCGGTCTTCGGATTGAGCACGTTGTCGACGAAATCCATCCGGCCCGGATGCTTGTAGTCGGTCTCGTCCGCGAGTCGGACCGAGACGGGATTCTGCGCGTCGCGGGACGAGCGCCGGCCGCCGGCGGCGGCGAGGCGCACATAGCGCAGGAAGTCCGCCTCGCTGCCGTCGAAGACGAAATGAATCGGATCGATCGACACGATCACGGTCAGCAAGGTGGCACCGCTCTGGCCACCGGTGATCAGATTGCCGGCATCGACGCGCTTGTCGGAGATGCGCCCGCCGATCGGGGCACGTACTTCGGTCCATTCGAGATTGAGCTGGGCCTGCTTCAGGGCGGCCTGCGCCGAGGCGACCTGGCCGGCCGCGTCGTGCTGGGTCGATTGCCTGGTATCGAACTCCCGTTCGGTCAGGGTCTGGCTGCGCACCAGCGGGGTTGCGCGCTGCACGTCAAGGTCGGCGATCTCGAGCTTGGCCTGCCCGCGGTCCACGTCGGCCTTGGCCTGCTCGACGGCGAGCCGGTACGGGCGCGGGTCGATGACGAAAAGGAGGTCGCCCTGCTTGACGATCTGGCCCTCCTGGAAATGGACGGAGTCGATGAATCCGGAAACCCGCGCCCGCACCTCGACCGACTCCAGCGGCGTGAAGCGGCCGGTATATTCGTCCCACTCGGTGATCGTCTTCTGCAGCGGGCGCGCCACCGTGACGGACGGCGGCGGGGGCGCCGCGTCGGCGGCGGGCTTGCCGTCACAACCGGCCAGCAGTTGGGCCACGAGCAGGATCGAGCCCAAAGCAATTGCACGGGTCATTGCATATCCTCCACAACATCGATCGGTGCGGCCAGGCAACCGTTTGAGAGGAACAGCGGCGCCCCCCGACGATGCACCCTTGAATATTCACTGATTGCCAACTGCGCCAGAACGTTCTTGACACTGTGATACGCTTACATTTGTGATACGCTTATATTTTAGGCGCAGTCACAAACTATCCGAGATGCTGAAAGCACAATATACTGAAAGCACAATCAGGGTGAGCTGACCAAGGGCTAACCTTCTGGTTAGTTGGCCGCTCAGTCGGCCCCCCACAATGGCCGGGTTGGTTCACTGACGGTGGCACGGGGCCGGTGCCAATTCAGGCGTACAGCTTTTCCAACAGGCCCTTGAGGGCTTCTTTTCCGGCCCGACTGGCCATCGCCATGGTGTGAAAATAGACCGTCGACTGCTTGATCGCGCTCGATCTCCCGGCGCGATAGATTTCCCATCGCCACGGGTCCGGGGGATTTCCCCGGTTCTTCACCACGACTGAATAGTCGGTCGGCTCAAATCCGCTCATGGCGGGAATATGGCGCAAGCTGGTTAAAAATGCCAGCGAAGTCGTGCTGCGCGATGGTCATTTGTGGTGCCAAATCGTCGCGAGGATCGTTCCGGACGCCGAGCTCGGAACCGTCCCGGGTCAAGCCCGGGACAGGGCAGGGTTGCCGGCTGCGGGAGGTATTCAACCCCACATGCGGCGCAGCTTGGCCCCGATATCGACCGGCTCGCGCTGGGGTGCGGTCGCGCGGCCGGGGGCAGCCTGGGCGGGAGGCCATGTACAGCTTTGGAAATGCCGCAAGCTTGCCGCCGGGATGAAGCGGGTGCGCGAAGCGTAGATGTGGCGATCGCCGTTGTGTCTCTGCTGATGAGTGAAGAAGCGCTGCGGTACGATCAGATTCAGTTGGTCCTTGGCGCGCGTCATTGCGACGTAGAGCAGCCGCCGCTCTTCCTCGATCTCGGCAGTCGTGCCGGCCCCGAGGTCGGACGGCAGGCAACCGTCTACCACATTGAGCACAAACACCGACTTCCACTCCTGCCCCTTGGCGGAATGAATGGTGGAGAGAATGAGATAGTCCTCATCCTTGAGCGGTGCGCCCGCTGCGTCGCTGGTGGCGTCCGGCGGATCGAGCGTGAGGTCGGTCAGGAACCGCTCCCGGCTGGGATAGCCGGAGGCGATCTGCGCGAACTGCGCGAGGTCGGCTTGGCGCACCACGGCGTCATCGTGAATGCGCTCGAGGTGCGGGGCATACCAGCGCACCACCAGATCAAGCTCCGCCGGCCAGCCGGAGGCGCGGGCGCGCAGCAGGCGAACCGCCTCGACGAAAGACGGCCAAGGCTCCATGGCGGCCGCCGGCGGCTTGAAGCTCTCCATGACCGAAAGCGGGTCGGCCGTGGTCATTTCATCCAGAAGCCGCGCTGCCGTCGCGGGTCCGGCGCCCGGCATCAGCTGGATCACGCGAAATCCCGCCACCCGGTCGCGCGGGTTCTCGGCCCAGCGCAGGAAGGCCAGCACATCCTTGATATGGGCCGCCTCCAGGAATCTGAGCCCGCCGAATTTTACAAACGGAATATTGCGCCGCGCCAACTCGATCTCGAGCGCGCCGCTGTGGTGGGAGGCGCGAAAGAGCACCGCCTGCGCCTTCAAAGCATCACCGGCCTCGCGATTCTCCAGGACCTTCTCAACCACAAACCGCGCCTGCGCGGCTTCGTCCTGCACGTTGACCAGCCGGGGGCTTGCGGAAGAGGCGCGATCCGACCACAGGTTCTTGGTGAAACGTTCCTCGGCGAGCTCGATCACGGCGTTGGCGGCCGCCAGGATCGGCTGAGTGGAACGGTAATTGCGCTCGAGCGTGACGATCTCGGCGCGCGGGCTGAAATGATCCGGGAAATCCAGGATGTTGCGCACCGTCGCGGCGCGGAACGAATAGATCGATTGTGCATCGTCGCCGACGACCGTGAGGCCGGTGCCGCTCGGCTTGAGTGCCAGCAGAATGGCGGCCTGCAGGTGGTTGGTGTCCTGATACTCGTCCACCAGCACGTGATCGAAACGGCTCGCGACGTCGCTCGCGATCGCCGGTTCCGCCATCATGTGCGACCAGTAGAGCAGGAGGTCGTCGTAATCGAGGACGCCTTGATGCTGCTTGGCCTCCACATAGGCGGCGAAGAGCTGCCGCAGCTCCGCTTCCCACATGGCGCACCAGGGAAAGAAGGAACCGAGCACCTCCTCGAGCAGCGCCTGCTCATTAACCGCGCGCGAGTAGATGGCAAGGCAGGTTCCCTTGGCCGGGAAGCGCTGCTTGGTCCTGGAGAAGCCGAGATCGTGGCGAACGAGGTTGAGGAGGTCGGCGGAATCTTCGCGATCGTGGATGGTGAAGGCACGGTCGAGACCGATGTATTGCGCATATTCCCGTAGCAGCCGCGCCCCGATCCCGTGAAACGTGCCGGCCCAAACCAGCGCGTCGGCCAGCCCTTCCGCCAGGGATCCGGTCTGCTCGCGCAGCGCAGAGGCCGCGATGCGATCCACGCGGCGCATCATTTCCGCGGCCGCGCGGCGCGAGAAGGTCAGCAGCAGCATGCGGCGCGGGTCGATGCCGTTGATGAACAGATGCGCAATCCGATGCGCCAGCGTGCTGGTCTTGCCCGACCCGGCGCCGGCGATGATCAGGAGCGGACCGACCTCGAGAAACGCCGGATTTCCGTATTCGACCGCGCGGCGCTGCTCAGGATTGAGCCTGTCCAGATAGGCGGCGTCGGTGGCGTTCATGTAGGCCGCCTTGGTGGGCGAAGCCGGGAACAGATATCGTTCCGGCCGGCTGCACGCGAAATTCCCATTTGAAAATCGAGCCTTGCAGCCATCGCAGCCCCGGATGATTCGCTTGCGGCATTAGAACGACCCATGAACGAAATGCCAAGTCGAAACCAAAGTCGAAACCAAAGTCGAAAGCACAGCCGAAACGCAGTCGGCGCCCAGGCGCCGAGGTTGACGGCGACGACCGGATTAGCTCTTGATAGACGGATGACCGGAAACGACAGCCATGAACGCTACATCGAGGCCCTGGGCCTCGCCGCCCTCGATCTGTGGAGCGAGCTGCCGCACGAGGTTCAGCAAAGCCTGTTCGAGCAGGCCGTGTTGCGGGGACACAAGACGGAACGGGATGAAAGCCTGCGCGAGCAACTGGCACAGTTTCTTCACCACCATCACGAACGCACCCTCAAGCGCGCCGCGGGGCCGGCGGGCGCGGCTTGACGGCGAGCGTCTTGCTCGCCGTGGTTGCGACCCGTTCGGCAGGCCCGGAATCCAGCAAAGGCTGCGAGCCAGGTCCAAATGGAGGGCCGGGCAAATACCGTGATTAAGAGAGCTTCAATAATTTTTCGTTTCCCTAACCACCGGCGACTCAACGGCTGGGCATGTTCATGCTCGATACGATTATTTTGCTTGCGGGCTCCGTGCAGCAGCCCGTTCTGACGTCCGGACTGCAAGGCCACAATCCGCCGTTGACGGTACGATCGGTCGCGACTTTGGCCGATGTCACGATGCTCGATGCGGACGTGTTGAGCTGAGCGCGATTGGTGGGATTTTGTACCGATACCTTGGTGCCGCGGCGCGCCGCTCGATGCCGCCGATCCGCGTGCCGGCTTGCCGACCCTCAAATTGCGGCTCAACGCCAAGAACCTGAAGGACACCAAGACCGGCCAGCCGCTTGCTGAAGCGAGTGACCGATCTGTTGCAGAAGATCCAGGACTCGGGCGAAAGCGGCGGCGTCCAGTTCGGCGATTGCGCCATGGGCGGCTACCGCGGCACCTTCGTGCCCTCGATCAAATGCACCATCGACACGACCATCGAGAAACTTCAGCAATGGCGGACGCTGAGCCTGCACGTTCACGGACGCGCAGTGAAGGCCGCCGCAGGCTCCTGGGCGGTCAGCGCCACGTCCAAATGTGGGGGCCGCTACCTCATCGCGAGCACCACGTCGAAGCGCGCCAGTAAGGCATCTTCGTTCGCGGTGACTTGCATCAAGAGCTCGGGACGAAACAAACTATCCTCGGGGTTTCGCGGCTCGTCGGGAAAATAGAACTGGGTGGTGAGGACCGGGCTCTCGGCCGCCGCCTGGACCTTGACGTGAAAATGCCGGGTGCGGCCGGGGTAGAGGCCGGGCAGGACGGTGCGGAACGCGTAGCGCCCCTTGGGGTCGGTAAAGAGGTGGCCGCGCAGGCGGAAACCCTTGTTGTCGTATTCGCCGTTGTCGTCGGCATGCCACAGATCGATGAGCGCACTGGCGATCGGCCGGCAGGAGCGCGTCAACACTTGACCGGAAAGCTCGACCGGTCGCCCGGCGATGCCGGGCTCGCGCAGATCGCCGCGCAGCGGCGATTGGGGCTTGAAAAAAGGCCCTTCAATCTCGGGGACCGTGGGCTTGTCGCCGTCGTGGCACGCTGGCGTCGGCGGGAGGGCCGGCTGGGCAAAGCCATTATCGAGGGCAAGCACCAGACCGGTCGTGGCGAGCGCGCCGGTCGCCAGGATCTGTCGGCGGGACGGAAAGCTGTCGTCGTTCATTCTCGTCTCCTGGCTACTTCCAGGCACAAAATTCGAATTTCTGCAAGAGCAAGTCAACACGCGACTACAACAACTCCACGGCATTCCGCAACGAATCTTCCGACACGGCGCAATACTGAGCGGTAGTCCCCAGATTGCGATGCCCCATCAGTTTCTGAATCGTTTGCATGCCCACCCCCTTCGCATGAAGACGTACCGCAAAGGTCCTTCGACCTGAATGCGAGGATGTCTTGATGCCCGCCGCTTCGTATATCTCCTTAAAGAGGATCGAAAGGGTCACGTTCGAGAACGGCCGCCCTTTGCGCTGTGATGGAATAAGTGGGTCATCGTGACGGTGGAGCAGTCGGGTCTGCAAATAGGCTTCGATCTCCCTGCGGACGCGGGTCGAAAGTACGGCCGTTCGGCCCTTCGAGCCCTTCGAGGTATGCGCGCCGAGCTTGATCTCGCGGCGGACCTCGCCGTTTTGCGTCGTTACATCGCCAAGTTTCAACGCCGCAATCTCCCCGACACGCAGGCCTGCGAAGATCGAGAGCGCGAATGCCAATCGGTTCCGGTCGGCATACCTGGTGGTTTCAATGACGCGGAAGACGCGTCGAATTTCGGTGTCGGTCAAAGCGGAAGCCTGTGCCATAGCGATCCTCGTTCTTGAATGAAGTCAGATGCTCGGGTCTCGATTGGCGTCGGCGCCGAAGCGAAAGCCCCGGGGTCGGGGCCCCGGGGATGCAAGAGTAGTCGCGGTCGTGAGTTGGCTGCTGCGCCGGTCTGCTTTGGGCGCGGTTTCACATTGGCTGGAATCAGAAGCCGCTCCAGCATTTTTGCGTTGTCGCATTTTCGGACGGAAAACCGAATTCCACTTTTCCTGAAAATGCTCTAGTCGCCCGACGCAAACAAGCCACGGCTCAGAACTTGAGTTTTCCTTGTTGAGCTAGCTTCTCGGCTTGCGACCAGCCATTGCAGTTCGGGTCAACATCGCAAAAATTCTGCCGCCCATTCGGACGGGGTGCTTTTTCGGAGCTGCTCAAATACGCCGCGCGCGGATCAACGGACTGCTTCTTGCCGCCGGCCGTTGCGACCGAGGCGCCGCCGAAGACGATGGCGAGAGATAGTGCACAGAACGCTACCTTGGACATCATGACGGGTTCCCCTTGCGTGTTGCCGGCACGGTCATCGTGCCGAGTGGTGCAAGGCTACAATGAGCAAAAAATATAATAAACAAAAAAATACGAAAAATTTACTAATAAAATATTTTTGTATAAAAACTTCGACGGCAGAAGTTTTATAACACATTGTATAATATGACATTTATCTAGATTATATGGAATTTTTCTTTGTGTATTAATATATACATTATGTAATTTTATATTCGTGTACGAATTGTGATAGGCGCGGCAACGTTCGGCTGGACCTTTGCGCGAACGGCCTCGTCCTGGGCTGCGGGAGCGAAAATCCTCTG
>Ga0179587_10000925_pt1 | contig 12919 bp, 13 predicted proteins | sample CZODoug2_1_08_16_FD_185932 | JGI IMG/M metagenome (GOLD analysis project Ga0179587, IMG submission 185932) | Vadose zone soil fungal communities from Angelo Coast Range Reserve, California, USA - CZODoug2_1_08_16fungal | ecosystem: Environmental > Terrestrial > Soil > Vadose zone | place: USA...
CGTTCCAAGTCTCAAAAGAACAATATGCCGATCTTGCAGCTTATGCAGAGGGGATAAACGAAACGCCAGAGTGGGTCTTCCAAGCATGGGTGCAAGGAATAGCCGACTGGGTGGAGATACAAAAATCTGCATCCAGAAAGCAGACAAATACAAATTGCACATTTCAGGTTCCGGAAGAACAATATGTCAAGCTTATGTCTTGCGCAGAAGAGCATAATACGACTCCAGAGGCGATCTTTCGAACATGGGTGCAAAATATGACCAATAAGGAGATCTATGCCAGAATGGCAGACAGATCAGAAGAAGAGAGGAGGATGTAAGGAAAAACACGAATCTTCTTCGGAGAGATTTCAAAGTATGTATATAAATGCTTAGGAAATAGATGTTCCAAGCACATATATACATGCATGTTTTGGATTGAAAGGCCGACACTCATATGGATTATACATTTCAGGTTTCAGATGAACAATACGATAAAATTGCAGAATATGCTGCAAAATGGGGAAAGACCCCAGAAACACTCTTTCAAGAGTGGGTGCAGGGAACAGTTAATTTGATGGAGGACCGACGATCTTTCCACAGGAGGCAAGAGAGTGGGGAGGAATTTTTAGACGATCCACTTTTCCTACGTACTGGAATCGACTCTCTCAGAGCGGGAGACCCTAATTGGGCGAGTAGGATGAATGAGCGTCTGGCGGAGGCGTATCCGGATAGTCATGCTGAGAACAAATGATTTATTTGTGGACACTTCAGGATGGGCATGTTATTTGTACGACGGGGATCCACTTCATCTTGAAGCGACTGCATCTGTGCAAAATGTGTTGAAAAGACAGCATCGTCTGGTCACAACCAATTATGTGATCACTGAACTCGTAGCCCTCCTTGCTAGTCGCTATCACCTTTCCCGTCACCAAGTGATTGCGTGGATTAATGGTATTGAGGTGAATACAAGAATAGAAATAGTTTATATCGATCAAACGCTCCATAGAGAGGCTTGGCAGCTGCTAGAAGCACGTCTTGATAAAGAGTGGTCATTGGTGGATGCTAGCAGTTTTGTCATCATGAGACGTTTTGGTATGATTGATGCCCTTACGACCGATCACCACTTTGCCCAAGCAGGCTTTAAGCAATTTCCGGAAGCATCCACATATAAGTATCGATGAGAAAAACAAGGAAGGTAGGGTTACGTATTTGGCAACTCAGGAACACACGAATCAATCCTCATTAGTGACAGAAGTCCCCCAAGAAGAGCCGTTATCGGTTACAGATATCGCCCGAGTGCTTAGTGTTGAGCTGAGCATAGACAGTGGGCAGATTGCACGCACGATTGCTCTGCTAGATGAAAATAATACGGTTCCCTTTATTGCACGCTATCGCAAAGAAGTGACAGGGAGCCTTGATGAAGTACAAATCCAGACAATTGCCGATAGAACGTTATCGCTACGAGCGTTGCACGAGCGGAAGTTGGATGTTCGCAGGCTGATCAATAACCAGGGCAAGCTATCACCAGAATTGCTGGCTGCGATTGATGCAGCATCGACCCTGCAAGAAATTGAAGATCTTTATTTACCTTATCGCCCCAAGCGTAAAACGCGTGCCAGTGTTGCACGTGAGAAGGGTTTGGCTCCGCTAGCCGATATTGTTTTACAGCAGCCTGAATTGTCTGGCGATGCTGAAGCTCTGCTGGAGGAGTATGCTCGTCCTTTCTTAGATGCACAGAAAGGTGTCGAGACCAGTCTGGAAGCCTATGCAGGAGCATGTGATATCGTGGCCGAAGTGATTGCCGAAGATGCAAATGTCCGTGGCAGTGTGAGGTCCTCGTTCTTTAGGAACTCAACGATGAGTGCACACGTAGCTGATCCTGATAAGATTGCTGAGAAGGACCCTAACGGTGTCTATCAACTCTACTATGAGTTTAATGAAGCTATCACCAAACTTGTTCCGCACCGCATTCTTGCCCTCAATCGGGCTGAGCGCGAAGACGTGTTGCGTGTCAGTGTTGCCTTGCCTTATGAGCAGGCCAAAAATAATGTTATCCAGCACTATCCGGTAAAAGCAACCTCGCCGTTTATCAGGCATCTTGAGGATGCAATGGAGGATGGCTATAAACGTCTCCTGGCGCCATCGATGGAACGTGAGGTTCGTGTGGAGTTAACACGGCAGGCCGAAGAGCATGCCATCAATATTTTTGCTACTAACCTGCGCAATCTTCTCTTACAACCTCCACTGCGAGGGAAGAAAGTTCTGGGTCTTGATCCTGGCTATCGTACTGGTTGTAAGGTGACAGTAGTTGATGAGACTGGCAAGTATTTGATATCTGATACGATCTATCTGCACCAGGATGAGAAAGCTCTGCGGGTATTGCGCAAGCTCTTGGTAGAGTATGCTATCGGTGTGATTGCCATTGGCAATGGCACTGCTTCACGCGAGACTGAGCAATTGGTGGCTGGCCTAATCCACCAGATGGAGGAGGAGACAGGGGAGCGAGACAAGATTGGCTATGTGATCGTAAATGAAGCGGGAGCATCGGTATATTCGGCCTCAGAAGCTGCTCGTGAAGAATTTCCCACGCTAGATGCCACACAGCGTGGCACCATCTCGATTGCCCGGCGTTTACAGGATCCATTGGCCGAACTGGTAAAGATTGATCCCAAGGCTGTTGGAGTGGGGCTTTATCAGCATGATGTAGATCAAAAAGAACTGGCAAGTATGCTGGGGCGCGTCGTAGTTTCGTGCGTAAACTTCGCCGGTGTTGAAGTCAACTCTGCCTCGGCTGCGTTACTTAAACATGTCTCAGGAATTAACTCGCGTGTAGCCAATGCCATCATAAAATATCGCGAGGAGCATGGCCCATTTAAATCGCGCCAAGACTTCTTGAAAGTTCCCGGCCTTGGACCTGCAACCTTTGTGCAGGCAGCAGGTTTCCTCAAGATTGCTAATGGTGGTGAGCCTCTGGATAATACATTCATTCATCCTGAAAGCTATGATGCTGCACGAGCGTTTCTGGAACTACTACCCGATGATCAAAAGAAAGACCGACCTGCTGAGCGCATTGCACAATTTTGCCAGCTGCTTACTATGCAAAATACACTTGGCAAGCTACAGAGCAGTTTGGGCCGATCCAATCGTAATCGCGCCACAGCTGCACCTGATAGCGAGCAGACTGCGCTAGCTGACATGGCCAAAAAAGTTGGCGTTGGTCTACCCACGCTCAACGATATCCTGGAGAACCTAGAGAAGCCCGGCCTGGATCCGCGTGATGCTCTGCCCCTTCCGATTCTGCGGCATGACGTGCTCAAGATGGAAGATTTACAACCCGGCATGATCCTGCAGGGGACGGTCCGTAACGTTGTAGACTTTGGGGCATTTGTCGATATCGGTGTTAAGCAGGATGGGCTTGTACACAAATCCGAAATGGCTGACCGTTTTGTCAATGATCCACTCACCGTTGTGGCGGTTGGTCAGGTTATCCAGGTTCGCGTCCTCAAAGTGGATATGCAGCGTGGGCGTGTCCAGCTCAGCATGCGGGATATTAAATAGGAGAACTCTTTTGCTTTTAACCATTTTCTTTAATCCAGTTGAATTGCGTTTTGTTGAGGCACCTGAAAATGATATATACATTGTGTTGGATGTGATGCGTGCGACGACGACCTTGGCAGTCATGTTTGATCAGGGGGCAAGACGAGTACTGGCAGCCCAGACGCTTGAACAGGCACGCGAGGCGGCCCAGAAAGTACCTGATCATCTCTTATGCGGGGAGCGCCATACGAAAACGCCTCCCGGTTTTGATTACAATAATTCGCCTGCTCAGTTTGCCCAGATCGATCTGTCTGGGCGCGATCTTATTCTAACGACAAGCAATGGCACCCGTGCTCTTTTTGCTTGCCCTGAGCAGAGCACACGTCTGGTCGGTAGTTTTTACAATGCACAGGCTGTGGTATCTTATGCTCTAGCTCTAGCTCAGGAGCGCGATTGTAACATCTCAATGGTCTGTGCTGGTGAGTATGGCTATTTCTCGCTTGAAGATACGGTTTGTGCTGGCCATCTTGCCTTTGAGTTACTGTGTCAACATCCAAAATGCCAAGTGCGTGATAGTGTTCATGCTGCCATTGCGCTCTATGAAAGCTACCCTGCTCCCAGACTTCTTGAGTATGCTCAATCTGCCCACGATCTAATGGCCTCTGGGCAAGAGCGTGATCTGGAATTCTGTGTGCGAAAGAATGCTAGCGATAGCGTGCCGACTGTTGTAGGTGTGGAAGCAGAGACGGGATTGCTAGTGCTTAATGAAAAATATCGCTCTAACAGATAATTCTCAAAAGAAAGGTAACTGCTCAGACACCTGAGTAGTTACCTTATCTCCTACTAAGACCGAGATAATACCAATTCTACAAACTCTATCAGGCGGGTCTCAATCAGGGTGTCGAGTCCTCATGTAGCGTAATCTGGCGAAGATTCTGTGGCAGGGTATTGCCCGCAAACAGAGAGAGGTCGATCTGAGCCGTCTTTACCCCCGGCCCGTGCTGAAGAATGGCCTAAGCGGCGTTTTTCCTCTTGCCTGCAATTTGTTTTATCATTGCTTGCAGCTTGCTATCTGGAATCTGGTAGATCCATAGGCCTTGTGCCTGGATACGTGATGAGGTAGTCCCTTGAGTATCTGGTTTTTTGAAACTGATGACTTGTGCAGTAATGGGTCCTGCCAGTTTGTATTGAGCTGTAAGGGTGTGGGTTCCCTCTGCTTGCAACTGGCTTTCTACCATCGTCTGTGCCAATCGTTGATTGTAGACTTCTCCAATGCTGCTGACCTTTACTGTTACTGTTATGCCACCTCCTACTATTTCTCCAGCTTTATAAAGAGAAGACGCAGAGTGAGTGTATTGTATTTGACCGATGAGCCGTTCATCGGGTGACATTTTGCTGAGTAAGGCACTGCGAGCTTTTTGTGTGAGTGTAGTCTGGAGGGTATTTACAGCACCGTCAATGTCGCTTTGTTGAACGTAATGATATGTTTGTTGTTCTTGTCCACCGAAAAACGGTGCTGTATTTTCTACTGTAATGCCTGAGATATAAGATGGCGTGCCGCTGAAATCAGATTGCTGAATATTTCCCTTATCACCAGGTACAAGTGCATGGGCTAGAACGGTGATAGTTCCTGCTAGAACGGTTCCATCGAGAAGAAGTTGTGCTCCTGGAATGTATGCATCCTGCTCGTTAGCTACCTTTATACCATTTTTGTCTATGAAGACTGTTCCTGCTGGGACAGTCTGCTCTTTAGAGAGTGTATTCTGAAATGTTAGTGTTCCACTGGCGTAGGTTGCTGGTGTGGTACCTGTTCCTGATGCTGGTACTGTTATGGATTGTTCATCTGTTGTAAAGGACAAAATGCGTGCTGGGATCTGCTGTTGTGCAGCGACTGGTGGGGTAGTTACTGCCTGTAAATCATAGGATTTTTGTAGTCTCTGGCTATCAGGTGTAATGGTGATTGTCACTGATGCCAGATCAGGGAAGGTTATTCTTAGGGGAATGAGATCATTGATCACGCTGAAGATACCTCCGCCAATCAGCAGAAGTAATATGATAACAATCAGCATGGGCCGGGAACTTCTACGCCTGCGGAAAACAGTCCGTTTTGCTGGATGGAGTGCTATGGCTTCTGATTGTTCCATTGCCAACAGTGTAGTAACTTCTTCGGCTTGTTCCCTGCCCCTGCTTTGTCGCTTAACGGTTGCCTGTGGCCCTTTGGGACCTGTTAGTTTAATGGTAAACCGGAATTCGGGGTTGGTTCTCTGGTTCCCTTGCATGTTTTTCTCAACTATAAATCGCAGCGGCTTTCCTGGCCGAGTCATGTAAGAGTTTTCATACTTGCAAGCGGGATATAGCCAAGGTTTTGAGCAACTTGCTGGGCAGTAGGCGTAAGGGCATAGTTAAAGAAAGAAGTGATGTTATTATCATTGTTCTTTAACGTATAGAGATGCCCATAACTCCAAAAGTGATAGCGGTTTGACTCAATATTGTCTGGTGTAGCCGTTAGCCCATCAATAGCAATTGCTCGCACACTCCCAGTAAGCAATGGAGTAGCGATGTAGCCAATAGCGCCTGGTGTATGAGCAACAGTATCCAGGATGGTAGTAGATGAGTCCTCGGCGATGGGTGTGCCAGCCTCAGGGTTCCCACCCAAAATAGCAGTCTGAAAATTAGTAGGAGTGCCTCTTGATGCCATGCTTATAGGGACAAGAGGCAAATCGGGACCCCCAACCTCTTTCCAATTGTGAATGCTATGTCCTGAAAAAATACCCAAAATTTGCTGGGTTGTTAGCGATTGGACAGAGGTCAGGCTAGAATTCACAATCAGGGTATAGGGAATAACGATCACAATCTCCGGGGTTAAGTTTGGGCTAGAATAGGTAGCAGGGTCAGCATAGATGTCGGTCATGCTGATCTGTGCTTTCTGCTGCGTTATAGCATCGAGCCCTGCGAGACTTCCCCCTCCTTGGAGCTGTATATCTACTACAGACTGAATGTTACTGCCACCTCCTTTGACCTTTGCTGTTACTTGCAGGGTCTGTTTTTCAAAAGTGCTTGCAATATCCGAGATGAAGGGTAGAAGTGCTGTTGAACCTTCTATCACGATATGATCGTGAACTGTTGACTGTGTTGTATTTGTACTCTGTGCACCGCAGCTGACGAATAAAACTGTTAGGCTGATGAGGCACAGAAAGTACTGAACATCTCTCTTTACCATATTACCTCCACCTTATGCTTCTTTGTAAATAGGTGCCGCTAACAAGCCCGAAGTGAAATACCGGGGAAAATACAGTTACAAATGTGCGAAACCAGATCTCTAGGTATTGTTCCTCTTTTCCAAAAGAAAGGTTGCCCACAGACGCAGGTGAAGCAACATATTGTCCGAAGCGTCCTGTAGCGACTAGGTTCCTCATTAAGGAGACGACTCAACTATGCACAAACCGCAAGGCAAAATAATGGAAGGCTTATCTAGCTGAGGGGTCAGATTGGAAAAGTGCAAAAATAGAGATCAACTATCCCATGTTTAATGCTCAACTATTATCGGCTAAAGGGCTGGAATTGTCAAGTATATTTGGATGTATGGATTCACCATCTAAAACTATCACCAGTTAGTGTGACAGTACCCCTCACAATACCTCTAGAAAACTATTTTTAACTATGTTATTCTAAATGTATCTAGAGCTATTCAACAAGGAGAGGCAAATATATCTGCCAACAAATTTTATTGAAAGACAAAAGACTATTTTTCCTGAAATTAGCAATAAGATGCGTATCCCTAATAGTGGTATCGCTAACTATATTTTTAAGGAGGGCTGTAGCATGGAAAACAAGCCGCAGATACCATCTCAACCGATCCCTAACCAGGAGCAATCCCTGCCATCATCCGAACAGGAAAATGCACCTTCTGGGCAAGATTACTCACAGATGCCACCCAATCAGTCCGATCAACAGGTGTCGCCTCTGCCCAATCAAGGACCCGTCTCGGATTTCCAAGCAACTGGCCTGCCACGCGTGTCGCGTAGAGGCAGGGGACTTACAACGATGCTGCTGGGAGTTATTCTGGCTGTGGGTGGTATAGTACTTAGCGTGATCTCCTACTCCTCAGCGAGTTCTGCTATAAATAATGGTGGTACAGGCAACTATATCATCTTTACGGGACCGATTGTCATAGGCACCATTTGTGCTAGTGTTGGCTTCTTCCGCTGGATTCTGCGCCGCTAACTAAAGAGCGTCAGAGGAAGATACTTTGTCTTTTCGGAAGAAAAGCCCTGCGGCTTCCAATAACAGCATCGCATTGAGCAAGATTATGTGGTAGAATAAGGGCATGCTGTAGAGTGCATTGTTGCTGAGTAGATTGTCTATGAGATGCTGCGCAATACAGGAGAATTGAGTGGGTGTGTAACCCAGAAATTGAGGAAGAAGAGATGTCATTGACTGATCAGACCCTGTATTGCCGCGACTGCAATCAGGAATTCACCTTTACGCAGGGTGAGCAGGAATTTTATGCAAGCCGAGGGCTGACCAATTCACCGAGCCGCTGTCCAGATTGCCGTGCGGCTCGTAAGCAAGGTGGTGGAGGGCGAGGGTCTTCAGGTGGTTATGGGAATAGTTATCAAGACCGCGATTCGCGCCAGATGTACACGGCGACGTGTGCCAGTTGTGGGAATCCAGCCCAAGTGCCATTCCAACCACGAGATGATAGGCCCGTTTACTGTCGCGATTGTTACCAGGCACAATCAGGAGGTCGCTCAAACGACCGCCGATCACGTTGGTAATCTTCAGATCCCACGTTGTTGTTCATTCTAGCGACTCCCTTGAGGTTGTCTTGAAGCAGTTCAATCGTCAAGTGCAAGATGCAGGTGTTCCCTGCGAAGCATGTTGGCGTTGACGGTATAAAAGTCTCCAGGCTCGACGCAAGCGGAAGGCAAAACTTCATCGGCTGAGGCAACGCCATACGTGTTCAGCGTCTAGGGCCATGAGGGGGAAGCAAGGAAAGCTTTTCACGTCTGTTAGTTCTCATCACCTCGCAGACGTGAAAAGACATCGGTATTATGCTATACTGTGTAAGGAGTTGCGGTGAACGAATCTGGTATGAGTTCTGGAATACGTGACAGGGATAAAATATCGCCACCATCGAGCACAGTTGGCAGCCTCCAGCATCATATGCATCGTTTTCTCCTCTCGTCATACCATAACCATTTTGACCAAGAAGTGTGTTTGAAATACAGCAGCAAGGGATAACATTATGCAACCGTTCATACTCCTGTTACTCGTCCTCGTGATCTTTGTTGGCGCTTTTGGCTACATGATGTATCGTCACAACGCCGAGAGGCAAGCGAGGGAAAAGATACGGAACCAATACCATGATAGAGTCTAGAATACAGATGCCGGAGGAAACAAACAGATGAGTAAGCAATTCCCTGAGATAAATGAGCCAACTTCCCAACGGAAGACTGGCAGCGCCATCACCTATTCCGCCTATGTGCAAGAGGCAATGAGATACAATAAGCTTCGTTCTTCGGAATATCCTCTTGTCATGTCAATTCTCAGTGCGGTATTACAAGGATATAGTGAGGAAAGATGGAAAGAAGAGCAGCGACGCCCTTTGGAGGCTCTGACTAATCAACTGCCAGACAAGGAAACATTTCACGCTGATGCCGCCAATCGCTATGAGCAGACGGTTCGCTGCTTGAAAGACCTTACGCTCTGGCCTTGGTAACGCATGCTATAAAAGGTTAGCGAGTGTGTTTGGTATTAGTTCAGAAAGTGAGTAGAGTAATGTCGGTATCACCATACAATACATCCCTCTCGAAGGACCAACACAGCTACCCTGTTGTTCATCTCTCCTATGAATGTGTACTCAAGGAACGATTACGAGAATCCCCCTACCTCTATGAAATTGCGTGTAGTATCAACTATCCGGTAGAATCTGGGTATTTGTCCATAAGGATCACAGGCCAGAATACCTACCGGAACTTGGCTGCAAGAGATGTCCCGTTCATCCGTCATGAAGCAGGAGCCACGACCTACGTTGAACTCCTCGAAGGAGAGCAACTTGAAGTGAGAGTCATTGAGCACGAGGGCACGTACTGTAAAGCCTTCTACTCTGCACACAGACAAGAACTCATCGAACAGAGCACAAGGCAAGTCGTTTCCTCTATCCAACGGATCACTTCGAACTCTGATACTGGACAAAATGGGAAATCGGAATGAGACACACACGAAACGTTCTTGTCTTCTCTCCTTGAAGTTCCACTGGAAAATTGTGGGGAATGAATCCCAAAAGACGTTTGCGGACGAAGCGTCAAGCAGTAGGTCTGTTCTTGTCTCTCCTCGTACCCTCCCTCTTTAGTATAGTCTCCTCGACCTCGGGAGTCACGAGTTCAATGTAGGCATCGGTATCAACATAGGCTGAAAAGAGTTTGGTCTCGTTGGTTCCGTCCATGAGCACATAAACGACTCCCCCATCGGTGGCATTGACTCTTCCCTGCTCTCCTGTGTGCTTGATACGTACACGATCATCTTCCTGAAAGAAGGTTCCATCTGCGTTTGTTTCCATGGCTCTATCTACCTTTCTTCGATAGCGTGCTGTGCCCGGTGGCTGTATTGTTCATCTAACTTTCTTTGTATCTCGTTCACGCAGCTGGCATAGAGGTATGACACTGCTATTTTCGCTAGCGGCGTGGCAGCGAAAGGGACGAGTTAGGTCCATCATCCTATAACTGGATAATGGGTCCATTGTCTCCTAGCTCGTCTGGTCGAACCAGTCGACTAGAACCGCTCCTCATGTGGGAATGGAAGCGCTTTTCTGAGCGGTTGTTGGCTTCCCGCTCTTGCTTTCGTACGCACAGATTCACGCAGATCAGCCCCCCTGAGGTCTACCTCTACCTTAGGGCGATGTAGCTTGATCGACTTTCGCGTTGCCGAGGATAATTCCATCTAGGTCTGCTCTACGCATATCGGCTTTGCTGAGATCGACCCTACTGAGGTCTATCTGGGATAAGTTGGCATGATCGAATTTCGCTTTGTTGAGGATAGCATCACTCAGGTCTGCCCCCCGCAGATCTGCATTGCTGAGATCAGCACTACTGAGATTTGCGCGGCAGAGGTTGGCACCACGTAAGTCTATCCGGTGGAGGTTTGCCCTCAGAAGATTGGCATCGCTGAGATTGGCGCTTCTGAGATTGGCACTACGCAAGTCCGCGTCTTGCAGGTTTGCGTCTTGCAGGTTAGCTTCCTGCAAATTAGCCTCAGTAAGATCAGCGCCACGGAGATCAAACTCGCGCAGATCTGCCCCGTGGAGGTCTGCCCCGTGGAGGTCTGGTTCAAAAGCCTGTACATCAGGATGTGCTCGTCGCCACTTCTGCCAAAGAACTTTCCCTGATAAAAGAAGGTCAAGAATATTCTGACTGACCATAAGGTTCACTTCCTTGTTTGTTGTGACTGCACGGATACACACGAGAACATTCAATAAGAACCGCCTGTCCTTGTGAGAGATCTGCAGAACTTTTTTAAGAGATGATGCTCGTTCGGCGGAGAAACAGTGCACGTATTCACCTAGAGATCATAAGCCATACGGTTTATTCTACCGACTCCAGAGAATATGGTTCGAGGAGCATGACTCATAAACAGGAGACGTACTGAGTATACATTATTTTTACCAAAATGCAATAGGTATCAAAGGGCGGAGAAGCAGGGTACAACCACATGAAGTGGTGGTCAGCTCAGAAAATCACACAAAAATCCCACGGGATGTGCAACGAGAGAACCTCAAGAGTAAGTAATAAGCAAAAGACACATTGTCATATTTTTTGATAAGTAATATATATTAAGTCATATATTATATTTACGGTTTTATATCATAATTTGTATTTTTATATAAAATTATGATATATTTGATTATTAAATATATTTGATGTGAATGATATATTTTCTATTTATTGAAGATATGCATTGGAGAAGCGGGAATAAACCTCTTCCTTCTTCCCATGAAAAGAGCACGATCAGATGACACGGCTCCCAGGTGGGTCGCGTTGAGTGCTCTTTCTCCATTCATGCCTAGGCAGCTGCCAGCCCCAGAGAGGCTGAGAAGGAGGAGGGAATCCCGAAAAGGTGAATCGAGCAAGGGGCTTCATGGATCTATAGCCAATGATGGTGGTGAGTTTATGCCTTCTTTATTTTGGGTGGTTTCCCTCTTGACTATAGATCATGGAATTGACCAACTCAACCAAGACAGCAAGATTGACGATTCTTGAAGCCTTCGCTTCCAAGGGCTTGCGCGTTCTCCCTTTTTCCCAAATCGATACGGCTTTCTCACTGGTGAGGTATTCCCCCAACATCTTTCCAGGGGAAGAACTGCTTGCCATCGCTGATCCCCGTCGGGCTGGCGCTGAACCGACCAAAGAAAACTGTTCTTCCGGCTACTATTTATAGGCGAAGAAGGATCAGGGTATGTTTGCAGGGAGAGTCAGATTGCCGTTGATGATGTGTTGTTTGAAATTCTCGGCAGTAGCCCGGGCATCGGCGGGGACATCAGCGCTGACTTTGGCATAGTCGACACCATCATGAGCGAGGTCGAAGATGGGAGGATTATTGGTGAACTGCTTGTGCTGGAAGGACGTGATTGTGTCGAAAACGGCGGTATCAACACGTTTCACTGCGCTAGTGATGACGCTTGGGTGCAGATAGCTCTCATCAGTATCGACGCCTATACCGAAACTACCTTGTTGATCTGCGGCATCAAGGGCTCCAACACCACAACCACCTGTAGCTTGGAAGATAATATCGGCCTGATGCTGAGTAATCTGAGTTAAGGCAAGATCGTGGCATTTTGCACCACCACGCTTCTCACGCTGGGACCTTTGCTTGGATGAGCAATGCTCGCTGCTTGCGGGATAAAACGAGGTGAAGTCTGGAGAGTGTTGCCTACACGATGGATTGGTGTATGATATGCGGAAGAAACTTTTTCTGTCGAAATGGCGTTAGCGATTGGTTGAGCAGTCTTCACGTCAGAAGAAAATGGTTGCGTTGAAGAAGCTTTCTCAGTTGGTGGCAGTGGGAGAGAAGGGTTCGCAGGAATGGGGCTATCATGAGCAGAAGAGTGATCATTGGGAGTAATAATGGTATGAGAAGCTAATAATGAAGGGCTGATTGTTTCAGCCGAGGGTGATGGTTGGGGAGTTGGGGGGGGACTGACAATAAAAGAGGAATATGATGAAGGCTGGGTTGAGCGGCTGGCATGCGTAAGAGCAGTAGCAAAGGCTTGGATAGTGGTGAAACGGTCTTTGGGATCTTTGGCCAGCGCGGTGAGGATGACGTGTTCCACCTCGGGCGAGAGAGTAGGAACGTGCTCACGAAGGGGAGGAGGAGGAGCAATCGTATGCTGCATGGCGATCTC
>Ga0179587_10000927_pt1 | contig 12896 bp, 9 predicted proteins | sample CZODoug2_1_08_16_FD_185932 | JGI IMG/M metagenome (GOLD analysis project Ga0179587, IMG submission 185932) | Vadose zone soil fungal communities from Angelo Coast Range Reserve, California, USA - CZODoug2_1_08_16fungal | ecosystem: Environmental > Terrestrial > Soil > Vadose zone | place: USA...
AAGCCCATGAATATCCGTTGGAAAATCACGGCGTTGATTGCGGCATTGTTCGCCGTGTTGGGAGTGGCCGAACTATTCGTCGCCAAGACCATTCTTATGCCGAGTTTCACTGAACTCGAGCGCACGGACGCGAACATAGCGATGCGGCGGGTCCAATACGCGTTGGATTCGACGCTCGATCAGCTCGCCTTATCCGCGGATCAGTGGGGAAACTTCACCGATGCCTATCGCTTCATGCAAGACCATAACCCCGCCTTCGTCACCGAACAAGTCACTACCGAAGGATTGAAGCTGCTCAACATCAACGTGCTGGTGTACTGCGATCTTGAAGGACAGTTCGTGGCGTCTGCGGTGCACGATTTTGATTCCGACCGTCCCCTCAATCTAGACCTTATGCAGGGCAACGCGCTTGCCGCGAACTTTCCCTGGCGCGACCATTTGCGCAACGGCCGGTTAGCCAGAGGTCTTCTACAAACCAACGGCGGAATCCTCTTGATTGCCGCCGCCCCGGTGCTCGACGGCTACGGCCACGGGCCGATGCGCGGCATGGTGATGATGGGCCGCTTGCTGACCGTCGCAGAAATCAAACTCATCGGTGATCGAGCGCAAGTCGACCTCTCGATGCTCGCGCCGTCGAATGCACACACTCCGAATCGATTGGTCGAGACCGACAAGGTCACACAAGTCTATCGGTCGATTGATGACATTTACGGTCGGCCCATTATGGCGCTGAGGGTCGACGTGCCGCGGAGCATCACACAGCACGGCCACTTGGCCGTCAACTATGCATCTGGGTACTTGGCGGGGGCAGCGGTGATAGTCCTTATTTTGTTGATGTTCATCCTGGATCGCGTGGTGTTGAATCCACTGGCCCGCGTTACACGCCACGCGGTCGCGATTGGTGAGGGCAAGGACCTGACCACACGGCTCGATTTCAAGGCCAATGACGAGATCGGCATTCTCGCGTCCGAGTTCGATCGCATGGTGGCGCGCGTCGCGGAGTCACGCGCTGAGTTGATCGACCAATCCTTTCAAGCGGGTTTCGCGGAACTGGCGAAGGGCGTCTTGCATAATCTGGGAAATGCGATGACACCGATCGGCGTGCGACTGTCCGGTCTGCGCGACCGCGTACGGGCCGCACCGGCCGACGACGCCAAATTGGCTGTCGACGAACTCGCTCGTGATGACGTCGATCCGACGCGGCGCGCCGACTTGGAGGCGTTTGTGCGACTGGCCTGCGTGGACCTGGCATCGACCGTCAAGGGCGTGGCGACTGACGTCGAGGTGATGAGTCGCCAAACCTCCATTGTGCAGACCGCATTATCTGAGCAAATGCACACCGCTCGCAACGAACATGTAGTTGAGTCCGTCCGACTGCCTGCACTGCTCGCGCAAGCGCTGGAAGTGGTACCTGATGCGGCACGGAAGCTGCTCCTCATCGAAGCCGACAATTCGCTTACGACAGTGGGCGTGGTGAGAGTCGCCCGCACCGTGTTACGGTTGGTTTTACAAAATTTGATCATCAATGCGGCGGATGCGGTCCGCGAGTGTGACAAACCCCAGGGCTCGTTGCGCATCACCGCGGAGATCCTGTACGAATCGGATGGCGACCTATTGCATCTGTGCTGCGCGGACGATGGCGCCGGTATCGCTCCCGACGATCTGGCGCGTATATTCGAAAAGGGATTCTCAACCAAATCGAAAAAAACCAATTTCGGCATTGGACTGCACTGGTGTGCCAACTCCATCGGCGCGCTCGGTGGACGCATCTGGGCGACGAGCGAAGGTGCGGGGCGAGGCGCGTCGCTGCATTTGATGATTCCGCTGCCAACGACTGAATCTATGTCAACCGCCAGGGTTGCGTGAGGATTTCATGACCGACGAAAAGCGACCACCGATCCGCGTGCTCTTCGTGGATGACGAAGCGGATATTTGCGATGCGTATCTTCAAAGTCTGCGCCAACCCGACGCGACTACGAACAGCGCCGGCCTTCGCGATCTTCAGGCCCGGTTGTTCAACAAGGCCAAGGGGAACCCGTCGCCAGCCACTACACCGGCGGGCAGCACGAGGTTCGATCCGGTGTTCTGCGATCAGGCCGATGCAGCCGTCGTCGCGGTAGAGCAGGCGCTCACCCAGAATCAGCCGTTCGCGGTTGTCTTCATGGATATGCTAATGCCGCCGGGGAAAGACGGCGTCTGGGCCGCCGCCCGCATCCGCGAGCTGGATCCCGCCGTCGAGATCGTGATCTGCACAGCCTATTCGGACGTCGACCCGAGCGAGATCGGTGGTATCGTGCCGCCTGAAGAAAAGCTGTCCTACCTGCAAAAACCATTTCATGCACACGAAGTGCGTCAGATGACAATTGCGCTCGGCAGCAAATGGCGCGCTGAGCGACGAATCGTGCGGCTTGCCTACTTTGACACCTTGACGGGCTTGCCGAATCGAGAACAGTCCAATAGCCGCCTCGTCAGCGCGATCACCTCGGCCAAGGAACGCAAGCGCACTCTGGCTGTGCTTTATTTGGATCTGGACAACTTCAAGCGTGTCAACGATACGCTGGGCCATGCGGTAGGGGATGAGCTGCTGTGCTTAGTGGCGACGCGACTGCGGAACGCGCTGCGCTGTAGCGATACGGTGGGCACGGAACCACTGGGTCACGCGCGCCCTGGTGATCTCGCACGCCTGGGCGGCGACGAGTTTATGGCCCTCCTGCCGGATTTACGGGACGCCGATGACGCAGGAATAGTAGCCGCGCGGTTAATTGGCGCCTTGCGCGAACCGATGCAACTAGCAACGACGAGTCTCGTCGTCACGCCCAGCGTGGGAATCGCCGTCTTTCCGCGCGACGGCGCTGACGCAGAAACCTTGCGTCGCAATGCCGACCTCGCGATGTACTTTGCGAAGCGCAAGTGTCCCGGTACCTTCGCGTTCTTCGATGGGCCGATGAACGCGGCGGCGCTGCACCGCGTCACGATTGAAGATCGGTTGCGCGGCGCGCTCGAGCGTAATGAATTGGCACTGGAGTATCAGCCACAGTTCGACGTTCGGACGGGTGGGATTTCGGGCATGGAAGCGCTACTACGGTGGACGAGCGATGCACTGGGCTCCGTGCCACCGACGGAATTTATTCCGGTCGCCGACGAGACCGGATTGATACTCGCCATCGGCGAATGGGTGTTGCGCACTGCGTGCCGCCAGGCCAAGGCATGGCATGACGAAGGGCTGTCGGTGGGTCGCATGGCCGTCAATGTATCCGCCAAGCAATTTGCGCAGGTCGAGTTTCCAGATCAGGTGGCGGCGATACTGCGCGACACGGGATTGGATCCATCCACGTTGGAGCTAGAAATCACGGAGTCGGTAGTCATGGCAGATGAGCCTTGGGCGGGAAAGGCACTCAATCAGCTCAAGGCGATCGGCGTATTATTGGCCATCGATGATTTCGGTACGGGCTACTCAAGTTTCAGCCGCCTCCGCCATTTGGCCGTGGATCGTCTCAAGATCGACCGCTCGTTCGTCGCCAGCATAAACGAGTGCAGCACGGATCGCGCGATTGCCGCCGCTATTATCGCCATGTCGCGCGCGTTGCGCATCAATGTCACGGCCGAAGGCGTGGAGAGTTTTCCGCAACTCCTGTTCTTGCAGGAGCAGGAGTGCCAGGATGCGCAGGGATTCTTGCTGAGCAAGGCGCTGCCGGTAAACGATGCGCATCGGCTATTGCGACGGGTCGCAGAAGTGGGCGCGGGCTCCCGATCGCAGCGATTGAAAGCGATCGTTGGGTAAGTCAATCCACAAAGGACCAAAGAGTTCTCAGCGGATGGTGGTGTCACAACGGGCTCAGATCCCTATCCGCTTGGTATTTTCGTCAGTCTCCCGTGCGAGACTGGGAATGCCAATCCCCGGTCACCATCGCATTGATACAGTCATCCGGCAAATACCTCTTTCATTCCAAGATATTCTTTGCTGCCCGATCGACGTCTGCCTGCCTACACTGATATCGCGCGCTCCTCCCATCTATAGCGATGGCTGCTACCTGGATACCTTGCCGGCTGTGAATCCCCTGTTCGACTAGCCGATCTTCGGTGTTGCGGACCACGCGGCCGGGGAAGGCTAAGCGTTGCAGATTGAACTGTGCTGCGGCCTTGTGCGGCGCTTCTCAGGAACGTCTCACTATCTTTCTCCAGACCGTTGCGTCGCACTGCTCCACTGGCGCTCATTTCGGTTTACCCATGTCGGACGAAGCTATAACCCCACGCGCTTAACCCGCCGTCCAATCTGTTCGGTAGCGCACCAAGATCGCTTAGGGAAAGGTCGGAAGCGATGAATTGGTGATATTTGAAAGCTCCCACCGCCGGCCGCCTATGAATTGGTATTAGAAGTGGTTTGCATCCTTGTTCATGGTCGGTTGGGGATCATGCCGATTCCGTCGCTCATCGCAATCGTTATTACGCCGATAGCACCGGAATCGGCTTAGAACCAGCTTATTATCGGGCATTTTCCGCTGGTGCGCGCGATCGTGTGAGGGTACGATTGCTGCGTATTCCGCGATGGCAGTCATGCCTCGGAATCGCTTAGGACCGCGAATTCTACGCACCATGACCGTGTTGTCAAGGACGGTGCCCAACATGACCGAAGCGAGCAAACCATCCGCATCGAGTGACTTCCCAGTAGTTCCGGACTCGCCATGGGCTATGCTTGAAGCCGTCGATAGCGGAATTGCGGTGACTCAGCCGGACGGGACGGTCGTTTTCGCGAACCGATTGTTGTCGGATTTAACCGGTATACCCACCCCAGCCATCGTTGGTTCAACAGTCTTTGCACTGTTCGACAGCGAAGCGCGCACGGAGTTGAAGCAACTGTACGCTGCAGCGCTCGCGACTTCCGCTCCGCAGCGCACCAATGCGCGCGGACCAGCCCGTACCGCCAACCGTTTTTCAGCCACAGTGGTATTGAGGCGATCCGACCAGTTGCAAGGACCCCTCGTGGTCTGGGCCGTGCGCGTGTTCGAGAAGGCCGTGCCCGAACAACGGCCACGCATCGACCGCGAAGGCGCCGATGTAAGTAGATCGGTGCTCGACATCGCCCTGCGCGGGTCGGAAATCGGACTGTGGGATTGGGATATCGCGACCGACCATCTCACCTGGATCAACAACTGGTGCAAACAATGGGGGCTGACGGATTTTGCGGGCAGCGGCCATGAGCGGTTCTGGACTGCGCAAATGCATCCGGATGATCTGCCGGGCTACCGCGCCGCGCTCGAGAGTCACCTAGCGGACGCCACACGCGTGTTTGACGTCGAGTACCGACTGCGCGACCAGCACGATGAGTGGGTGTGGGTCCAAGAACGCGGTCGCGTCATAGAACGTGACCCCACGGGACGCAGCCTTCGCATGGTCGGCTTCTGTCTGTATGTTGATGGGCGTCATCGCACGGCGCGGGCGCTCGCGCATAGTGAGTCGAGATTCGAACTCGCCGTTTGGGGTACCCAGGTTGGCTTCTGGGACGTCAACGCTGTCAGCGATGAGATGCACTGGTGGAATGACTGGTGCGCTAGCATCGATGTGGATCCGTGCGAGGGCCTCGAACACACATTGCACTGGAATGAGCAGATTCATCCCGACGATCTGCCGTTCACAATGAGTTACGAAGCGCTGATAGAAGGCCGTACGGACGTTTATGAAGCAGAGTATCGACTGAGAACGCGCAAGGGTGAATGGCGCTGGGTGCTCTGTCGCGGCCGGGCGACCGCTCGCGACAGCAATGGACGTGCCCTTCGCGTCGCCGGCGTTACCATTGATATCGACGCGCGCAAACGTACCGAACTTGCGTTGCGCGAGTCCGAAGTCAGACTTAAGGCGGCCGTTTGGGGCACGGACATTGGGCTTTGGGAAAGCGGCCCTGACGGTGACTATGCCTGGTTTGACAATTGGAACGACCGCTTCGATATCGAGGAGTGTCAGGGTCCCAATCAGGAGCGGCGCTGGCGCGAGCGAATCCATCCGGAGGATATCGACCGTTACGTGCGCGCGGGCGACGCTGCTGCGAGCGGTCTCACCGATCACTACGTCGCTGAGTATCGAATCCTGACCCGGAGCGGAGCCTGGCGCTGGATACACGAACGCGGCAAGGTGAGCACGCGCGACCCCACCGGCAAGGCGCTACACTACGTCGGCGTGTGTTTGTGCTTGGACGAGCAGAAGAAGCTCGAGGCAGCGCTGCGCGCCGCCGAAAATCAGTATGATCTCGCCGTGAGCGCGGCGCGGTTACCGGTCTGGGAATACGACGTCGAGACTGACACATTTACCGGTAACAATTACTGGCGCCACGCGGTCGGGCGCGACCCGGCCGATGAGGGAGTGGAGAACCGCAAAGAGACGTGGCTTAGCGACGTGCATCCGGAGGATATTGCACAACTCGAACGCGTTTACGCCGGCGAGGCCGCGAAGGAGAACGGGTTCTTTCAAGCCGAATATCGTATCCAACTGCCAAACGGCGAGTTCCGCTGGCTGCTGGACCGCGGCCGGGTCCTGGAGCGTACGTTCGATGGGCAGCCGCTCAAAGTGGTCGGCATCTCAGTCGACATCGATGTCCAGAAGCGCCTACAGGCGGCGTTGCGGGAGGGCGAGGCACGCCTTGAAACGGCCGTCGGAGGCTCGGATATCGGGCTGTGGGATTGGGCTGTCGGTAGCGACGCGCTGCGGTGGCTCTCCGACTGGCCCTTGCGCAAGGGTATCAAAGAAACTCCTCAGCCCAGCACCTACCAGGATTTGCTGGCGAGTGCCCACCCTGAGAATAGGAAACGTCTGGACGCCGATGCCCGCGACATCATCTCCGGTGGGCGAGATGCCGTGGAGATGGACTATCGGATCAAGTCGGTGCAAGGTGAGTGGCGCTGGATACAGGTGCGCGCAAGAGTCGTTGAGCGCGATCGCAGCGGGCGGGCACAGCGCATCGTCGGGGCGTGCATTGATGTGGATGCGCGCCGCCGCACCGAGGAGATGCTGCGGACTCAGGCGACGATTCTAGAGACGATGCGCGAGGGGGTTGTTCTGTTCGATCGCGTCGGTCGGATCGAGCTTACCAACCCAGCTTTTGAACGGCTGTTTCACTGCACCGCCGCGGATCTGACTGGATTCTTGATTTCGGATTTCCTGCACGAGCGACAGGCTAGCAAGACGGCTCTATTTGGCGGGGACCGCCCACTCAATCGGTTACGGGACGGCACCTGCGACGTCGTGTTCCGGCGTAAAGACGACTCGGAGTTCACGGGCGAGGTTTTGACGGCACCCATTGCGTTGGCATCTGGCGAGCGCAGGCTGGCAGTCGTGTGGGACATCTCGGAGCGTAAGCGTCTAGAACAGGAAATTCTCGACATCGCGAATAGCGAGCGGCGCCGCTTGGGTCACGAGTTGCACGATGGGATTTGCCAAGAATTGGCCGGCGTTGCGCTTATGCTCCGCAGTATTGCGACGAACCTTCAGCGCGACGTACGCCCGACCGATCGTCAGCTCGAGGAGATTGTTGCGCTTGTAAATAATGCCATCGAAAACGCGCGCGCGATGGCGCATGGTCTGTCGCCTGTAACCTTGGATGGTGGCGGTTTGGAACCAGCGTTAAAGGCGCTCGTCCGCCGCGCCCGGGAAACGTATCGAATTAGCGTCCGGTTGCGCTTGAAAGTATCGGCCGACCTGACGATGAACGATGCGACGGCCAGCCACCTTTATCGCATCACACAAGAAGCAATCAATAATGCGGTGAAACATGGAGGAGCGCGTGCAGTTACCGTGACACTCCAGGCGGACGACTACAACGTCCGACTGTCGGTCTCGGATGATGGGATCGGTCTGCCAGCCGATACCGGTTCCAGTCCGGGCATGGGACTCAAGATCATGGACTATAGAGCCCGCCTTATGGGCGGCGTCATCGACGTCGCAGCACGGCGCGGCGGCGGCACCCGGGTGCAATGCATATGTCCCGCCCCAGCGCGCGGTCCGAAAAATGCCGCGGCTGCGCATTGAAGGGTTGTGGCTGGTGTCCCGGATCTAGCCAAGGGATATTGCGTCATCTGACGAATCCGGACCGTGCGACTCGTGTCTTGGCTGATCGCTCAGGGGATGAGAAATGCCCGGGTGTCGGCGACCGACAGGGGCCGTGTAGGGTGCAACAGCTGGCTAAAGTCTTCCACGCCCTCAGCGATCACACCGAAGACCGAGCGCTTGTGCCATCTTGATGATCGTGGAGACTTCTCGCTCGTATGCTTCGCCGTCTCCAGCCGTGGTGCGAAGCGATTGTTCCAATGCTCGCGAAAGCGGATTCCTCAGGTCCAGTTTGTCGGGCTGAAGACCTTGATACGTCGCTGCCACGGCCGCTTTACTTCTACAGCTTGAGCGTATTCAAGCGTCATGGGGCATGGGGTTGTTTGGTATGCCGATTTAGTTGATGAAATTCTCGACAGAGGGGTTCTCCTATCGGAGGCTCTCAAGGTCGCGCAAACGTAATGAAGGTGAAGGCCGCCCCGCAACCGGAAGTTCACATATCAGTCGATAAATTCGCGAAGTATACAAAGGTCGCTGAGACGTTGGCCGATCTTCAGAGCCGTCGCTTGAAGAAAAGCCGATTTGTCAACAACGACCTCTTTTAGCCAACGGCGTCAGGATATGCTCACGCACGGTATGGAGTATGTATAAGTCGATTCAAGGGCACATTGTTGCCATCATTTTTCTCAGTCAATTTTCGTGGAACAGGCGCCGCTTCGACATCAAGGGCTTGTGCGGTGCGCTATCACGGCTCGCGGGAAAAACACGCCGTTTCTCCCGCCACCCTTGGCAGCAAAAATGAGCAGCATTCTCTGTCAGCAGCAGTATGCTCATCAGCAATTTCTGTCAGTGTCGCAGGGGCCAGCAGCACATCGGAACCAGACATCCCTGCACTTCCTGGAGGCAACTATGGCATTTCATGTACGACGCATCGACTACTTCTCCACAACCGTAAGAGACGATCCCGGAGAAGCGTACAAATTGCTGGCGACGCTCGCTCAGTTGGGGGTGAACTTGCTTGCCTTTACGGCCGTACCGATAGGACCGCTGCATACGCAGCTGACGATCTTTCCGGAGGACTCCGCGAAACTTGCCAACGAAGCTAAAATGGATCGCCTCGTGCTCAATGGACCGCATCCGGCGCTGCTAGTGCAGGGCGACGATGAGCTCGGAGCCTTGGCGGAGCTGCACATGAAGCTCATGAAGGCCAATGTCAACGTGTATGCCGCCACGGGCGTAGCTGACGGCGGGGGCAGCTTCGGGTACGTAATTTATGTGCGGCCGGAACAGTACGATTTGGCAGTCGCCGCTCTTGGCATATAGCCCACGACCCAGGGGCGGGCCGATCACGGTCGGCTAATGTCATTGGGGCGCCGCGCTCGCTGGAGTGATCTCAAACCTGGCGAGCACGGCGGGGAGCAAGGGAGTGAGGGTTGCGAAGGGCAGTGGCCAATAGATCGGTGCGCTTGCTATGCCTTGGCATAGTGCTCGCGACGGCTTGTTCCGCCGGTGTGGGCGTTCCTGCCGTTCAAGACGGCGACATCATTTTTCAGACGTCGCTGTCATCGCAGTCGGTGGCCATTCAACGCGCGACACATTCGAAATACAGTCACATGGGGCTGATCGTGCTTCGGGACGGAGCGCCGTACGTGCTGGAGGCGTCTGTCACGGTGAAATACACCCCGTTAAAGAAATGGATCGAGCGGGGTTCTGGGCATCATTACGAGTTGAAGCGGCTCCGAGAGTCGGCCACGACACTCACGCCGGAACACGTCAACGCATTACACCAGGCGGGGGCCCGATTTCTGGGCCGGCCTTACGATCTCACGTTCGATTGGTCGGACGATCGTATGTATTGCTCGGAGCTGGTCTATTCTTCGTCTGGTCGGGCCGTTCGGGCTTTCCCTGCCCTCGCCCGACGACGGCGAGTCAGAGGCGCGACTCTGACCGCGACGCTCCGGCATCCTGCCTCGCTGCGGCCCGGCCGGACTATCCATAGTCCGGCGTTCAGTCGGTCCGACGAGAGTTTGTATCTCGTCGATGGCATCCGACCTCACCCTCTCGGACTACGTCCGTTACCACGTCCGTGTGGCAAGCTCGCATTACAGAGCGCCCCGTTTCGCCGGTGGCAATGGAGTGATCGCCGTTGTTGGTCACGGTGGCGGAGAGGTAGCCGTGATGTAGAACTAAGCGACACGAATGCTATCGGCAAAGGCGATCGACTCCTCCCAGGAAGATAGCGATGACGCGAACTGCTAGAAGCTAGTGTGATGATGCGACAAATCGCAGAAAGGCCGGGACGGAAAGACATTGGCCGGGCCGCCGTGAAGCCATTGCGCTGCGCAGTCCGTGCGGCGCACGTTGCAACGTGATTGTAGCGGGAGCAAAGAATAGGAAGCGTCAGGAGAGCCCGGAACGCGTACTTACTGGTCGCGCCAGCATAAACCCGTTCCCTGGGGCCTGCGGGAAAAACCTCCATGTTTTTCACGCCGCGCCCAATAAGTTCGCGTTACGGGCCCCCGTACTACGTTCTCGACTGTCGTTGACTCCGCATGCGATCATAGTACGGTGACATTGGATCGGCCCGGCAATGCGTCCCGGCCTTCGGAGATTGCCGGCAGCTTTCTCGATTCTGCCGTGCCGATCTCAGTGGATGTAGCCGAACCTCTACTGGGTTATGCGAGGCTCTGCGCGATTTCGGATGATGGACGCCAAGGTTTCCGACGGCGAGCTGGATCGGCCTGCTCTGCGCGAAGGACATAGGCTGAATCTGCCACTTGCCTAAATGTCGGCCGTTCCTGGCAAAGCGTCTCCGCCATCATCTCTCGGCTAGAGTAACTCAGTCGACGTACGCCCAGGTCTCGGCGCCATCGAATTTGCGCACCCGCACGCCGTCGATGGCAGCGGGTTCGAAGTTGCGTGCATTGATGCCCATCCTTGGGCCGGCTGTGGCGTCGAGCGGTTCCCAATGCGTGGCGCAGCCGCAGACCTTGCAATGCATGGTGCGGATTGTGCGTTGTCCCCAGATGTATTGAGTTGTGTTCTCCGGATGGCCACGGAGTACCACAGAGTCCGCCTGATAGAGAGCCCAGATCGCCCCGTTTCGACGGCAAATCGAGCAGTTGCAGTCGATGAGGTACTCCGGCTTCCCAGGAACGGTTATCCGGACAGCGCCGCAATGGCATGATGCTTCAAGCATAATGACAGTTTTACGCCCAATTGCTTTTGAAACGTTGGAGTCAACTCGCTTGGGATTGTACCGAAGTATCGGTCGCCGGCGCGTGATTGAATTGCTTACGTTCAATGACAAACGCGAAGTAATTCGCGGGAGTGGCCTTTATGGAGGGCCGGCATAAAACAAAGAATGCGGCCGCCATGCGACTCGGCTTTTCGCGTCAGTCGGACGAGCAGCGTCCATCATTGAGATGTTTTCGCAAAAGCAGCCGCGATAGTGCATTGACTCCTTCTCGCGCTATGATGCGTGCTTTTTCGGAGGGCATTCATGGCGAAAGCAAAGTCGACATCTAGGCGGCGGATCGTGGCGTGGTCGAAGGACGATGTGCGGACGCTTAAAGCGCTGGCGAAAGCGAAGTTGTCGGGAACCCAGACGGCGAAGAAGTTGAAGCGCACACCTGGTGCTGTAGCCCAGAAAGCCATGAAGCTGGGAGTTCGCTTTCGATCAGTTAAGCGGAAGCAGGCGTAGGAGGCGCGACAGACAGGATGAGTCGAGTCTGGATGCCGGTACCGATTTTATCTCCAACCAATCGGTGGCCTATTCTTTTGTCGGGCCCGGGTGGCAGATTGCGACGGGGTGAGCAACATAGTGGCGCACGCCCGAACACGGAAGTTCGGGCCGGCCCGACAAAGAATGGGCCACCGAAACCGTGGTCGGAATGCTTACTTGAAGACAGTGTGACCGTCGGCGGCGGAGGCAGCGTCCAGAGTTCAATGAGAACGGCAGTCGTTCAGGGCCTGCACCACACCAAGCTGGCGAGGGGATAGGCCCGCATTGCCACAGGAAGTGGCAACGGCCAGAGGCCGAGAGGCGAGTTAGGCTCGCGCGCCTAACTCGCCGTGGAGAAGTCCTTACCGGAACGGGGCGAATCGATCGATGGACCTGTTTATGCCGCGGAAGTCCATTGCAAGGACCACTTTAGCGAGCGATAAACGGTCCGTCCTGACGCGCGCTGCCGATGATGGCCCAGCGATGCTCAGTGCGGATGGGGGAGACGGGAAGGGCCAAGCACATTGTGTCAGGAGAGCGCAGGTCAAGCTGAATCAAAGGCGGGAACAGGCCCATCGCCGCCCTGCCGTTGCACGGGTAACTGCGATTCCATTGCTTCAGCGACATGAATCGTGCCGAGGCAGCGTCTGCAAACGGTGGTTTATCGCGCCCGGCTTGCTACAGGAAGTAGCAACGGACGGAGTCCGGGAGGAGACTCAGAGTCACGCCTCTGAGTCGCCGTGCCGGGCGAGTGCAGGAGCACGAGCGGCCCGGCCATCGTAGAACACCCGATCGATGCTCGGGACGGCGGACGGGGAGGAGGCCAGACAATATTAGAAGGAGCAAGGTAGTCGCAAATTGAAGTCAGGCGCCTTTTGGCCACTCCGTGTAGGCATTAGCGTTCGGCGGCGGTGCCTTGCGACAGGAGGTCGCAACGGACGGAGTCCGTGAGGCGAGTCGGGCTCGCACGCCTGACTCGCCGGTGCCGGGCGAGGGCATGACGCCCGAACGGCCCGGCCATTGGAGAAGACTCGATCGATGCTCGAGACGGCGGCAGGGGAGAAGGCCAGACACTCTTATATAAGGAGTAGAGGGAAAATCGCAGGAAATCGATACAATGGCGGGTCCAAGGACGAGG
>Ga0179587_10000936_pt1 | contig 12788 bp, 11 predicted proteins | sample CZODoug2_1_08_16_FD_185932 | JGI IMG/M metagenome (GOLD analysis project Ga0179587, IMG submission 185932) | Vadose zone soil fungal communities from Angelo Coast Range Reserve, California, USA - CZODoug2_1_08_16fungal | ecosystem: Environmental > Terrestrial > Soil > Vadose zone | place: USA...
ATATGCGATAGCCCTGCCCGCAAGCGGGAGAGGGAGCACGCTGCGGACGGAGCACGGCAACCATTCACGGAAAAATACAGCGATTGTTCACTCACTTCGCCAGCTCCTTCAGCCCCAATTTGATGAGCTGCGCGGTCTCCGCACCCTCGCCGGCGCTGCGTGACGCGGAAGCAATGGCGGCGGCGGCCTGCGGCGGACCATAGCCGAGATTGACCAGCGCCGAGATCGCGTCGGTGACGGGACGCGGCGCGCGGTCGTGATCGATCGCGCCGGACAGATGCACCAGCGCCGGATCGACACTGGCAAAGGCCGGCACCTTGTCCTTCAATTCGGTGACGATGCGCTCGGCCACTTTCGGGCCGACGCCCGGCGTGCGCGTCACCGCGGCCTTGTCGCGCAGCGCGATCGCATTGGCCAGATCGGACGGCGGCAAGGTGGAGAGCACCGCCAGCGCCACTTTGGCGCCGACGCCCTGCACGGTCTGCAGCAGCCGAAACCATTCGCGCTCGGTGTCGCTGCGAAAGCCGAACAGTTTTATCTGGTCCTCGCGCACATAAGTTTCGATCGAAAGCACCGTCGCCTCGCCGGGCGCGGGCAGCGCCTGCAGCGTTCGCGACGAGCAATGCACCTGATAGCCGACGCCGCCGACGTCGAGAATGACAAAATCCTCGCCATAAGAGTCGATCAGGCCCTTGAGTTTACCGATCATGATTGTGCTCTTCCCCTCTCCCCTTGTGGGACCCCCCTTGTGGGAGAGGGTGGCGCAATGCGAACGTAGTGAGCATTGCGTCGGGTGAGGGGTAAGCCACAGAACGCAGCGCTTGGAGCTACCCCCTCCCCGACCCTCCCCCAACGCAAGTCGGGCCTGCCCGACTTGCGCAAGAAAAAAATGCGCAACCGGGGTAGACCCCGGTTGCAGGGGGGAGGGAGTAAGGGAGCGCAACGCCGGCACATGAACTCCCCTCCCCCTTGCGGGGGCGAGACGAGCGAAACTCGCTCTAGCGGGTCAGGGGTGGGGGTATCGCGCATACCGACGTCCATTATAACCCCACCACCCTCAGCCGCAGCGCCGCGCTCTGGCGGTGATGCGCGTGGGTGATGGCGATGGCAAGCGCATCGGCGGCATCGGCGGATTTCGGCTCGGCCTTCGGCAGCAAAATCTTCAGCATCACCAAAATCTGGTTCTTGTCGGCATGTCCGGCGCCGACCACGGTCTTCTTCACCTGATTGGGCGCGTATTCCGCGACCGAAATCCCGAACATCGCCGGCGCCAGCATCGCAACGCCGCGCGCCTGGCCCAGCTTCAGCGTCGCGACGCCGTCCTTGTTGACAAAAGTCTGTTCGACCGCGGCTTCGGCGGGACGGAAGTCGCCGAGCACGGCGGCGAGCCCCTCGTGAATCGCCAACAGGCGGCTCGCGAGCGACAGGCCATCCGGCGGTTCCACCGAGCCGCAGCCGACGAAACTCAGCCGGTTGCCGTCGATTTCGATCACCCCCCAGCCGGTGCGGCGCAGCCCCGGATCGATGCCAAGGATGCGGACGGGATGGCGAATCGGCTGATGGGTCATGCCCAAGTGTTAACGCCGGAGCGCGGCGAACGAAATAGAAACGGGGCGTCGTACCCCCCGAAAGCGGGCTGTGCGTGCCCCGGACGCTGCGCAGCACCGTAAGCGCGTTTACGCGCGTTTTCGACGCGCTATGGTGATGCGCCGCAGAGCCGGGGCCTATGCAATGCGTTCCTCGTGTGGGTCCCGGCTCTGCGGAGCACCGCCGAAGAGGCGCTGCACCGCGTCCGGGACGAAGCAAACTACCCGCCCATCTTCGTCATCAGCGCGTCGGAAACCTCGAAATTCGCATACACGTTTTGCACGTCGTCGTGCTCGTTCAGCAGATCGATCAGCTTCAACAGCTTCTCGCCGGTCTCGTCGTCGACCGGCACCGTGTTCTGCGGTTTCCAGGTCAGCGCCGCCTTGCGGGCTTCGCCGAATTTCGCCTCCAGCGCCTTGGCGACCTCGCGAAAGGTGTCCTGCGAGGCGTAGATCTCGTGGCCGTTCTCGCTCGACAATACGTCGTCGGCGCCGGCCTCGATCGCCGCATCCAGCATCGCATCGTCGGAGGCGACCTTGGCGTCGTATTCGATGATGCCGGTGTGGTCGAACATGAAGGCGACCGAACCCGTTTCGCCGAGATTGCCGCCGGATTTGGTGAAGTAGGATCGGATATCGGACGCCGCGCGGTTGCGGTTGTCGGTCAGCGCCTCGACGATAACGGCGACGCCGCCCGGACCATAGCCCTCGTAGCGAATCTCGTCGTAGTTTTCGGCGTCGCCGCCGATCGCCTTCTTGACCGCGCGCTCGATCGAGTCTTTTGACATGTTTTCCTGGCGAGCGGAGGTGATCGCCGCGCGCAGCCGCGCATTCATGCCGGGATCCGGCTGGCCCAACTTGGCCGCGACGGTGATTTCCCGCGCCAGCTTGCTGAACAGTTTCGACTTCTGGGCATCCTGCCGGCCCTTGCGATGCATGATGTTCTTGAACTGGGAATGTCCGGCCATGCGGTGCCTCAGGGATTCGTGCGGGATGGTGGGGTGGACGGCGCGGCGTTATAGGCCGGTGACCCGCCGAAATCAAAGATTTGCCGGGGTTTTCGGTATGCGGGTAGCATCCCTTGCCCATCTTTCAGGCAATTATTAACCATGATTTCACGTCCGACTGCGAGCATGCGGTTCCACTTGCATGTTTTGAGAGTAGCCCAATGGCGTTCGGATTGTTTCGAAAGCGTCTGCCGGAACCGGCCGCGCCGACCGCCAAAGCCGTGGCGGCGACGCCGACGATCGCGGCTGAAATTGCCGGCGTCTCGGACAGCGATTCCGCCAAGGAAATCCTCGAACTGCTCGAACTCGAACTGGGTGCCATGATCAGGCAGCTCGAACGCGCGGCCCATTCGGTCGCTGATGGCGCCGAGGCGACGGCGGCGACGCTCTCCACCATTCGCCAGCGCACCGACGCGCTGACCGGACACACCAGCGCCGCGCAGGGCACCGCGACCACCTTTGCGCAGGCTGCGGATAACTTCACCCATTCCGCGCAAGGCATCGGGTCCCAGGTGCGCGACGCCAGCAAGCTCGCCGACGAGGCCAGCGCCGCAGCCCAGGAGGCGAGCCTCAATGTCGGTCGCTTGCGCGAATCGTCGGCCGCCATCGGCAATGTCGTCGACCTGATCGCGCAGATCGCCAGGCAAACCACGCTGCTGGCGCTCAACTCCACCATCGAGGCGGCGCGGGCAGGTGATGCCGGGCGCGGCTTTGCCGTGGTCGCCACCGAGGTCAAGGCGCTGGCGGTGCAGACCCAGCATGCCACCGAGGAGATTACCAAAAAAATCGACGCGCTGCAGCGGGACGCGGCCGGCTCGGTCGATGCCGTACAACGGATTTCGCTGGCGATCGCGGCGATCCGCCCGGTTTTCGAAAACGTCAACGGCGCGGTGGCGGAGCAGAACGAAACCACCGGCAAGATGTCCGACAACGCCGCCTCCGCATCGCAGTTCATCGTCTCGGTCGGCGACAGCGCCGCCGAAATCGACCGTGCGACCAGGGAGGCCGAGGCTCATGGCAAAGGCGTCGCCGAGGCCGGCAGCGCCGTCACCACGTTTACACAGAAACTCAAATCGCGCTGCGCGGTACTGCTGCGGCAGGGCGAGCGCGACGACCGGCGCAAGCGTGCGCGGCTGCCGTGCCATCTCAAGATCGAAATTCAGACCGCGCGCGGCCCTGTCACGGCACCGGTCTACGAGATTTCCATCGAAGGCATCCTGATCGGCGGACCGGACGCGGAGCGGTTGCCGTTGAACGAGAACCTCAATGCCGCGCTGGAAAGCGTCGGCGCCTGCCGGATACGCCTCAGCGAACATTCTAAGGCCGGCGCACTGGCGCGGTTCGAGAGGCCGGACGCCGCATTGAGCGAAAATATCGAAGACGCATTATGGGCGCTCCATGACGAGAACATCGAATTCGTCACCCGCGCCATAGAAGCCGGCACCGCGCTGACCAAAATATTCGAGGACGCGCTCGCCAGTGGCGCCATCTCCGTCGACGGCATGTTCGACGCCGATTATGTCGAGATATCAGGCACCAATCCGCTGCAGCACCGCACCCGGATTCTCGATTGGGCGGATCGCGCGCTGCCTCCGTTCCAGGAGGCCTTCCTGGTCAAGGATCCGCGGATGGCGTTCTGCGTGATGATCGACCGCAACGGTTACCTGCCGGTGCACAACAAGATTTACTCGCACCCTCAACGATCAGGCGATGTGGTGTGGAACACCGCCAACAGCCGCAACCGCCGCATCTTCAACGATCCCGCGGGGCTGGCCGCCGGCCGCAACCTGCGTTCCTATCTGATCCAGAGCTACGCCCGGGACATGGGCAACGGCAAAACCGTCATGATGCGCGAAATCGACGTGCCGGTCCGCGTCAATGGCCGGCACTGGGGCGGCTTCCGCACCGCGTACAAGCTTTGAGTCATAGAGGCATCCAGGAACCATGAACCAGTCATCCAGTCTATTGACCCGGAGGAACGCAGCGATGCTGGTTGCGGAGCCCGCAATGTTGGAAGTCGCTGCGGCGCCCCCCTCCGCCAGCGAACGCCTGGTCGATCAGCTAGCCAACCGGATCGGCGGCCTCGGGGTTGAACTCGCGGACGTGGCGGGAAATCTGCAAGAAGTCGCCGCTCGGGTATCCGGCCAATCCGAGCGGTTCGGACATCTTCAAAAAACCGCCGAGACGATGGTTTCCGCCAACCACAATATCGCAGGCGCGTCGCGGGCGGTGCAGTCGGCGACATCGGCGGCCGTCGGCGAGATCACCCAATCGCGCGCCGTGGTGGAAACAGCGGTGAAGCATATCGCCGAATTGATCGACGCCGTCCGCCGTATCGAGCTCAGTCTCGGTTCGGTCGGAACGGCGCTCGCGCAGGTCGCCAAGGTATCCGGATCGATCGAGGCCATCGCCAGGCAAACCAACCTGCTTGCACTGAATGCGACCATCGAGGCCGCCCGCGCCGGCGCCGCGGGAAGAGGCTTTGCGGTCGTCGCCAGCGAGGTGAAGAACCTCGCCGAAGCGACGCGGCAGGCGACCCATCTGATCGGCGAAACCGTTCGCGATCTCGACGGTCAGGTCGGCCATCTGATCGGCGCGAGCGGCGACGCCTCGCTTCGGGCCAAAAACGCCGGCGAAGGCGCCCAGCAGATTCAGAGCATCATCGTCCGCGTCCAGGACGGTTTTACATCGGTCGGCCAGGAGATCGACGGGGTCGCCAAAGCGGCGACGTCCAATCTCGCCCATTGCGACCTGGTGATCGACGAACTCGGCAATCTCGCCAAAGGCGTCGATCTGTCATCGACCGAGCTGAAGCACGCCGATGACAGGGTCGCAAAGCTGCTCGACCTTTCCGAGGGGCTGATCGAATTGATCGCCGCCAGCGGCGTGGAGACATCGGATGCACCCTTGATCCGCGTCGTCGTCGATACCGCAAGGCAGATTTCGGCCGCTTTCGAGAGCGCCATCGAGCGCGGCGACATCCGTCTCGAGCAATTGATGGACGAGAACTACCGCGAAATTCCCGGCACCGATCCCAAACAATTTCTCACCGATTATGTCGCCTTCACCGACCGGATCCTGCCGCCGATCCAGGATCCTGTTCAGAAGATCGATCCCCGAATCGCATTCTGTGTCGCGTGGGCCAAGGGCGGATATCTTCCGACCCACAATCCGAACTATCGCCTGCCGCAGGGACCTGATCCGGTCTGGAATAACGCCAATTGCCGCAACCGGCGGCTCTTCAACGATCGCGCGGTACGCAAGGTGGCCGGGAATGCCAAGCCGTTCTTGCTGCAAACCTACCGGCGCGACATGGGCGGCGGCAATTTCGTCCTGATGAAGGACCTGTCATCGCCGATCAACGTTCGCGGCCGCCACTGGGGCGCGTTCCGCATGGGTTTTCGGCAGTCCTGACCAGCAACCCATACCGACGAAGCCGCTCGCCAAACCGTCATCCCTGCTCTAACCTGCCCGCATCGGTGGCGGGGTTTGAGCATCCATGAAGAACCTGTTCGAAGCGGGAAAGCTCTTGCTTCTCGATATGGCGTCGACGTTCTTCTTCCTCGTGCTTTTTCTGTTGACGCACAACATTACCCTGTCGGTCGTCCTCGGCATGGGCCTTGGCATTGGCCAGATCGGCTGGCAGTTCGCGCGCAAGCAGCCGATCGACACCATGCAGTGGATGAGCCTTTTCCTGGTGCTGGGCTCGGGCGCAGCTACGCTGATCACCAGCGATCCGCGCTTTGTGATGGTCAAGCCGAGCGTGATCTACACCATTGTCGGCATCGTGATGCTGAAGCCGGGATGGATGAACCGCTATCTGCCGCCCGTCGCCGTCGAGCTCGTGCCGGATATCGCCTTTATCTTCGGCTTCGCCTGGGCGGGACTGATGTTCTTCTCCGCAGCATTGAACCTGATCGTGGCGCTGAACTTCAGCGTTGTGGCATGGTCGGCGTTCATGTCGATCTGGGCGATCGTCAGCAAGGCCGTGCTGTTCCTGATCGGCTTTGTCACCATGCGCACGATCGGCGTGCGCCGCCGCCGCGCCCAGATGATGCCTGCCCATTCCTGATGCGGGATCGAAAAACAGGTCCAGTGGCTTTCGGCAGTTCTGACCAACCGGCAGATTCAACACGCCGCCATTTCTGGGCGCGCGCGAAGGAAGCGTGGATTCCCCGGCTGCACTTCGGTTCGGCACCTGCCGACCGGAGCAGCACTGGAATGATGCCCATCATCCCATTAGCCTAAAGCCGATGCAGCCATTCAGCACGATTGCGTGAAGCCGCGCCGTCTCCTTCTCGGCCGGCGCAAATCAGCATTGCGAAAATATCCTCGCGTCATATGTCACCGCGGCGCGATATAGTTTCGCTGACTTCGCCGCCGTGGCCGCCGGTCATGGCTGTTAAATTGGAGGGGCACTCATGGCGACCACGCTGACGATCAATGGCGAACCAAAATCTTTCGACGCGCCGGCGGACATGCCGTTGCTATGGGTTCTGCGCGACGTGCTCGGCATGACCGGCACCAAATTCGGCTGCGGCATTGCCCAGTGCGGCGCCTGCACGGTGCATATCGACGGCAAGCCGGTGCGCTCCTGCATGTTGCCGGTGAGCGCGGTGCGCGATCGCGCCGTCACCACCATCGAAGGCATCAGCGCCTCGTCCGCCGGCGCCAAAGTGCAGAAAGCCTGGCTCGATCTCGAGGTGATCCAGTGCGGCTATTGCCAATCGGGCCAGATCATGTCGGCCGCCGCACTGCTCGCGACCACGCCCAATCCGGATGATTCCGACATCGACGCGGCGATGGCGGGAAATATCTGCCGCTGCGGCACCTATGTGCGGATACGCGCGGCGATCAAGCAGGCCGCGTCCGGACGCCAGTCGTAGGAGACCGCCATGACAGTCGCCGAAAAGATTTCCGTAGTAAAGACTTCCGCAAAAAACGCTCCCGACCCAGTTTCACGCCGTGCGCTGCTCACCGGCGGTCTGGCGGGCGGGTTGCTGCTCGCCTTCCACCTGCCGGTTCGTGCGCTGGTGCCAAACGAACCGGAGCAGCCGCTTGATGCGACCGCCGGCAAGTTCGCGCCCAACGCCTTCATTCGAATCGACGGGGCCGGCCATACCACGCTGGTGATGCCACAGGTCGAGATGGGACAGGGCGTCTACACCGCCATTGCGATGATTCTGGCCGAAGAGCTCGACGCCGATTTTTCGCAAGTGACGCTGCGGCATGCGCCGCCGAACGACAGACTGTACGGCAATCCGACGTTCGGGCTTCAGGTTACCGGCAATTCCAATTCGATCCGGGCGTTCTGGAAACCGCTGCGCAATGCCGGCGCCGGAGCGCGCGCCATGCTGGTGCAGGCTGCCGCCCAGCAATGGCAGGTCGAGCCGGCAAATTGCTCGACGGCGAACGGAGAGGTCACGCACAAGGAAAGCGGCCGCGTGCTTTCCTATGGCGCGCTGGCGGCAGCCGCCGGCAGCCAGACGCCACCAAAAGAAGTCCCGCTCAAGGACCCGAAGGATTTTGCGCTGATCGGCAAGCCGCTGAAGCGTTTTGATACGCCGGACAAGGTCAACGGCAAGGCGGTCTACGGCATCGACGCGATGCTTCCCGGCATGAAGTTCGCGACGCTGGCGGCGTGCCCGGTATTCGGCGGCAAGGTCGGCAAGGTCGACGACAGCGCCGCCAAAAAAATTCCGGGCGTGCAGAAGGTCGTCGTGCTGGACGATCTGGTCGCAGTGGTCGGCGATCACATGTGGGCGGCCAAGAAAGGCCTCGATGCGCTGAAAGTGACCTGGGATGAAGGCCCGAACGCGCGCATCAGCTCAAAGGACGTCTGGAACGATTTGCGCGCCGCCAGCGAAAAAGACGGTGTGGTCGCGCGATCCGAGGGCGATATCGCCAAGGGCCTCGCCACCGGCGAGCGGATGGACGCAGCCTACGAACTTCCGTTTCTCGCGCACGCCACGATGGAGCCGCTGAACGCCACGGTTCACCTGACCCCCGACTCCTGCGAAATCTGGACCGGCACCCAGATCGTGAGCCGGGTGCAGGCGGAAGCCGCGAAGGCGGCCGGGCTTCCGGTCGATAAAGTGATCGTCAACAATCACCTGCTCGGTGGCGGCTTCGGCCGCAAGCTCGAACCCGACATGGTAGTCGCGGCCGTGCGCATCGCCAAGCAGGTCGACGGGCCGGTCAAGGTGGTGTGGACCCGCGAAGAAGATATCCAGCACGATGTCTATCGTCCGGTGTATCGCGACACCATTGCCGCGACGCTGTTGGACGGCAAGATCGTCGGCTGGAAATATCGGATCACCGGCTCGGCCGTTATCGCGCGCTGGTTGCCGCCAGCGTTCCAGAAGGGCATCGACATCGACGCCGTCGATAGCGCCGTCGACATGCCCTACGATATTCCGAATATCCATGTCGAATATGTCCGGGCTGAGCCGCCCGCGGTGCCGACCGGCTTCTGGCGCGGCGTCGGTCCCAACAACAATGTGTTTGCCGTTGAATCTTTCATGGATGAACTGGCGCGGAAGGCGGGCAAGGATCCGATTGCCTTCCGCCTTGCGATGCTGGGCAAAAATCCGCGCATGCAGGCTGCGCTCAATCTTGCGGCCGAGAAATCAAATTGGGGTCAGCCGCTGCCGGCGCGCGTCGGACGCGGCGTCTGCGTGCAGCCGTCATTTGGCAGCTTCATCGCCACCGTGGTGGAAGCGGAAGTCGATGAAGCGGGTGAAGTCCATTTGCGGCGCGTCACCTCGGCGGTCGATACCGGCATAGCGGTCAATCCCGATACCATCATGGCCCAGCTCGAGGGCGGGTTGATCTTCAGCCTGACCGCCGCGCTCTATGGCGAGATCACCATCGACAAGGGACGGGTCCAGCAATCCAATTTCCACGACTACCGCATGCTGCGGATCGATCAGGCGCCGAAGATCGAGGTTCATGTCATCAAGAGCGGCGAGGCGCCCGGCGGTATCGGCGAAACCGGCTCGACGGCGGGACCGCCCGCATTGCGCAACGCGATCTATGCCGCGACCGGCGTCGCCTTGCGGCGGCTGCCGATCGACCGCACCCTGATCGCCGTGGGGAAAAAAGCATGAGCCCGGCCGCGCGTCGCATTCTCTTGAGCGTCGCCGCAATCGTGGTGGTTGCGCTGTTGGTGGGGGTTTGGATTATCCGCGGCCCCGGTCCGATTGCCTTCGCGGGCGGCACCAACGTGGCGCTCGCGGACTATCACGAGGCCAATCCGGCCGGCGTTCCGGCAGCATTGGCGCAAGCAAGCCCGGTGGAGCGCGGCGCCTATCTGGCGCGGGCGGCGGACTGTATGGCCTGCCACACCACCCAAGGCGGCAAGGAATTTGCCGGTGGTCTCGGATTCAAGCTGCCGTTCGGCACGCTGTACTCGACCAACATCACGCCGGACAAGGAGACCGGCATCGGCAGTTACAGCGATCAGGATTTCCTCAACGCGATTCATCGTGGCATCCGCGAAGACGGTGCTCGGCTTTATCCGGCGATGCCGTTTACGTCCTACACCTATATGACCGACGCCGACGCTTTGGCGATCAAGGCCTATCTGTTCAGCCTGCCGCCGGTGCACGCGCCTGACCCCGACAATACGCTGGCGTTTCCGTTCAACCAGCGCTGGGCGATGGGCTTCTGGTCGGCGCTGTTCAATCCGGATGCGCGGTTTGCGCCCGATACGTCGAAGAGCCCGCAATGGAACCGGGGCGCCTATCTCGCGGAGGCGCTGGCGCATTGCGGCGAATGCCACACGCCGCGAAACCTCGCCTTCGCGCTCGACAACCGCAAGAAATTCGCCGGCGCGGTGACCGCGGGCTGGCGCGCCTACAACATCACTTCGGACAAGACCACCGGCATCGGCGGCTGGCGCGACGACGATCTCGTCGCCTATCTTTCGATCGGACATGCGGATGGCCACGGCACCGCGTCGGGGCCGATGGGCGAAGCGGTGGACCACAGTTTTAGCCAGTTTGCGCCGGAAGACATCCGCAGCCTAGTGGCCTATCTGCGCAGCGTGCCTCCGACGGCCTCACCCGATCTGCCGGCGACGCTGGCGCCGCCGGCACCCGCGTCGCACCGCGATGGCGGCGGCACGGCGGATGCCCGCGGCAAGATGGTGTTCGAAGGCGCCTGCGTCAGTTGCCACGGCTGGACCGGCGAGAGTTCGATCTCGCCGTTGGCGACGCTGACCGGCGCGTGGGCGGTCAACGATCCCGGCGCGACCAATGTTGCCCAGATCGTGATTTCCGGGACCCAGCGGCATAGCGAAGGCGCGGTCTCGATGCCGGCGTTCGGCAACGCCTATTCCGATGTCGAGATCGCGGCCGTCGCCAATTACGTCACCGCGCGCTTCGGAGCCAAGGGATCCCAGCTCACCGCGCAGGACGTGGCGGAGTTAAGAAAGCAAACGTCGAGTAACTGACGTCATGGACGGCGGCATTTCCGCTGCGAGCCTCCGCTATTCGCCAAGGCCCTGTTCGAGGTGAGCGAGCGGCAATGGCGCCCCGGCCTTGAGCGTCTGGATCGCAATGTTGCTGCGTACTTCGCGCACGATCGGCAGATTGAGGAGTTCGCCGACCAGAAAGCGCTGGTAGTCACCGAGATCAGGTACGACGACTTCGAGGAAATAGTCCGACTCGCCGGAAACGAGGTGGCACGCAATGACCTCAGGCATCTCGAGAACGGCCTTCTCGAATGCGAGCGCGCGCTCGTTGGTGTGCCCGTCGATCTTGACGCCGATGAAGACCGAGAAGCCAAGGCCGACGCGGTCGCGCCGCAACGCCGCCCGATAGCCTTCGATATACCCATCCCGCTCCAGGCGCTTGACGCGGCGCAGGCACGGCGATGGCGACAAGCCGACTTTGTCGGCCAGTTCGACGTTGCTCAAACGTCCATCGGATTGCAGCTCGGCGACAATGCGGCAGTCGATGGTATCCAGATCAGGTTTTGGCATACTGACGCATCCTGAGGCTGAAAAAGGGCAGATTACTGCTCTTTTTTTTCCTATATCGACGCACTTTGCAAGGACATGCCCGCAGGCCGCGTGTCACGGTTGCCGGTATCAGCAACCCCAAAGGGTGAACCAGCGATGCCCGATTGTTCGACCTCTCATCCCCTGTTTGCCGCCGTTGAGCGCTACTTCGCCCTGATGTTCGACAATGACGTGTCGCGCTTCGAAGACGTGTTCGCGTCGAGCGCACAATTGCACGGATTGCGGGACGGAAAATTGCGCCTGCTGGTCGCGCAGGAATACAGGAATGCGCTTGCCTCCGGACCGTCGCCGAAATCCAGGAGCGCGCCGCGCCAGCAGGAGATATTGCTGGTCGATTTCGCTTCACCCACGCAAGCCATGGTAAAGGTTCGGGTCAGGATCGACACGACCCTGTATCTCGACTACCTCGCGTACCACTGCATCGATGGCGCATGGCTCATCACCGCGAAGTCTTTTCATATCGAGCGAAGATACGAGCAAGCTCCAACCTAACGCGTCCAAAACCCCGGCAGCGTCGGCTCCAGTCTGCCACCGACTCGTACCGGCGCGATCCGCAGCGCCAGGCCGGTGGCATCGTCGGTCTCGACCGCAACGGCGCTGAGCGTTGCAACGCCAAGCGCCGGTTCGAACCGGCCGGAGGGAATGCCCGACGTGAAGCGTCGCAGCGGCTCTTCCTTCTGCATGCCGATGATCGAGTCATAATCGCCGGTCATGCCGGCATCGGTCATATAGGCGGTGCCGCCGGAAAGGATCTGATGGTCGGCGGTCGGCACATGGGTGTGGGTGCCGACGACGAGGCTGGCGCGGCCGTCGCAGAAAAATCCGATGCCCTGCTTTTCGCTGGTCGCCTCGCAATGGAAATCCACCACGATGGCATCCGCCGCCGCGGTCAAGGGACAGGCTTCGAGTTCGCGGTTGATGACGGCGAACGGGTCGTCGAACGGCGTCATGAAGACGCGGCCGATGGCGTTGATGACCAGCGCGCGCTTGCCGCTCTTGGTGTCGACCAGCGCGGTGCCGCGGCCCGGCGTGCCCTTGGGAAAATTCGCCGGGCGAACCAGGCGCGGCGCGCGCTCGATGAACACCAGCGCCTCGCGCTGATCCCAGGCATGATTGCCGAGCGTCACCGCGTCGGCGCCGGCGTCGATGAATTCCTGGTAGATCACCTCG